>Ga0101944_10000237_pt1 | contig 176844 bp, 124 predicted proteins | sample DewCreD2012metaG_FD_75245 | JGI IMG/M metagenome (GOLD analysis project Ga0101944, IMG submission 75245) | Hot spring sediment bacterial and archeal communities from British Columbia, Canada, to study Microbial Dark Matter (Phase II) - Dewar... ...
GCTGGCTCGCCTCCCCGGGGTTCTGAATTACAACACGCTTGTTCATGAGATCAAACCTTTTGTAGCCAACCACCCAGCGGTTTATCGTGGTGATGTTCAACCCGTACCGCTTGGCCAGCTCATTCTTGGAATACTTCCCGCTGCTAAGTTCGGATAAAATTTTTAGTTTGAAGCCCTCGCTGTAGCGTTTTGTAACATAATTATTTTTGTTCATACACATTGTTTTGTGTAGACATTTTTCAGGACGGGGCACATTAAACGGAAGAATTTAGAATATGAGGAAGTTAGGGAAGTTTGAATCCGTTAAACGTGAACCGTTAATCGTTAAATGCGAGACTTTAAGTGATAATGAGTCGGAATGATTTAGAAGGAGTCGGAATAATTCGGAATAATTTGGAATAGACACTCTTTAACTAACAACCAACAACTATCAACAAACAACTGTCAACCACGAACTAAACCTTAAACTCCCAGCATGCTCTTTACCATAGCCACTAACCTTTCGCCGTTTATTGGCTTGGTGATATATGCATCACATCCTACCTCTACCGCCTTTTTCTCATCGTCAACCATGGCAAAGGCTGTTTCTGCAATTATTTTTACGTTAGGATTTTTGGATTTTATCTGCTTTGTGACCTCCAAACCGTTTAGCTTTGGCATTTTAATATCCATAAGGATAAGGTCAACATCGGTGTTTTGGTCAAAAAGGGCAAGCGCCTCCTCGCCATCGCGGGCAACAATGAAATCCGCTTCAATGTTTTTTAGGTAATTAGTGAGTAGTATTACCGAGATATTATCATCATCGGCTATCAGTATCTTATACCTTCTGGAGTTTCCCATCCCCCCTTAGTTTACTCAGACGTTTATTCTAAGGTACAAAGTTAAAACGCTTTAAATTAATACACAACTAATTATTCTTAAACATAAAAAAACCGCAGCTTTGCTGCGGTAAAACGTAAAGTTAAACTAATAGTTACCTGCCTTTTCCTCAAAGTAGGCCTGTGGGTGGTTACAAACAGGGCAATTCTTGAGAGCCTTTTTACCCTTATGAACATACCCGCATTTACGACAAACCCACTCAATCTCCTCCTCGCGCTCAAAAACAGTTCCGTTCTCAACCCGCTCAAGCAGCTTGCGGTAACGCTCCTCATGCTCCTTTTCAACCTTGGCGATTAATTTAAAAGCCGTAGCAACTTTTGGAAAGCCCTCTTCCTCTGCTATCTTAGCAAATTCAGGGTATAGACTTGTCCACTCCTCGTTTTCACCCATGGCAGCAGCACGCAAGTTCTCAGCAGTAGTGCCAATAACACCTGCCGGGTAACTGGCAGTGATCTCAACCATACCTCCCTCCAGAAACTTGAAGAACTGTTTGGCATGCTGCTCCTCCTGCAAGGCGGTTATCATAAATAGCTCAGCTATTTGCTCGTAACCTTCCTCCTTGGCAACCTTTGAGAAAAAGGTGTACCGGTTCTTGGCTTGCGACTCACCGGCAAAAGCCTTTAGTAGGTTCTGCTCGGTTCTTGTTCCCTTTATGCTCTTTTCCATTGCTATTATTGGTTTATGTTTATAGTTTTGCTAAAATAAGCAAAAAACAACAACAAATCATTGTTTAGAATAAATCTAAAACTACCTTTGCAATGTTAATTCTTTAACAGTTGGAATTGTGAAAAGTACTAGAAAACTGCTGATATCGACATTCCTAGTGATTTCTGCACTGGTAAATATTTTTATATCCAGCAGTTTCAGTCACGTTCACCAAATAAACGGGCAATGGGTTGTCCACTCACACCCTTACGACACCCAGTCCGATAAGCAGCCAGTTAAAAACCATAAGCATACTTTATCGGAAATAGTTTTGCTTGCCCAGGCAAAACATTTCGAGGAAAGCTCACAATGCCAAATCTTTAATCCCGAAATTGCTGTTACCAATATACACCTTAAAGCAGCAGTACACCACCTTCAAGTAGCACCACAACTTAAGCCTAATAGGGCACCCCCAACTGTGTAAACAAGCACTATACATGCTGCAATAATACTCGCAGCAAAACTGAAACTCTTATTAAGCTTTCTGTGTTGATGCTTTTACATTGGCATGGAGGGTTAAAAATCAAATCTGCATTAACGTTATTAATTTTTTCAGCATGAAAAAGTATTTACCAGTACTATTGGTATCATTCATATACATTAATCATATCGCAATAGGCGCAAATGAGCTATCGGAAGCGTGTAAATTAAGCGGAACGGTTATTAGCAATGGCAAGGCCCTACCCTTTGCAAATGTCATTGTAAAGGGCACCACAATTGGAACTGTAACCGACGAAGCGGGAATCTTCACGCTTTGCGACCTGAAAAAGGGAACTTATACCATTACGGTTAGCGCAGTGGGATTTAAAACTGCCGAAATTAAGGTTGACATAGATGAAACCAACAGGAAAACCTTAGAAATTGAATTGCAGGAGGACCTCTTGCACCTTGACGAGGTTGTGGTTTCGGCCGACAGGGGTATGCTTAAGCGAACCCAAGCCCCAGTGATGGTAAACACCATTGCTCCTGCACTTTTTTCTTCAACCCAATCGGTTGTGGTTGGTGAAGCGCTAAATTTTATGCCAGGGCTTAGGCTTGAAAACGATTGCCAGAACTGCGGGTTCAATCAGGTTCGAATGAATGGGATGGAAGGCCCATACAGCCAGATACTCATCAATAGCCGACCAATCTTTAGCGGACTAGCAGGCGTTTACGGGCTGGAACTGCTCCCAGCAAACATGATTGACCGTGTTGAGGTTGTACGCGGAGGCGGATCGGTGCTTTACGGTAGCAATGCTATAGCGGGAACAATAAACATCATTTTAAAAGATGCCAGCATAAACTCCTATGAAGTTGGAGCATCGGGTTCACTGATTGGAACTGGAATGTCTCACGCAAACGGACCTGTCAGCGACTATACCGTTAACTTTAACAATACATTTGTTGCCTCAAACAATCGCACAGGCATAACCATTTATGGTTTCACGCGCGACAGGAACATGTTCGATGCCAATGGCGATGGCTATTCGGAACTTGCCCCAATGAGTAACGTAAGCTTGGGCACCCGGTTTTGGCAACGTATAGGCGAGAGAGGTAAAATTAGCGCCGACATTTTCACCATTCGGGAGAAACGCGATGGGGGGAACAAACAGGATTACCCGTTGCACGAACGCGATGTTGCCGAAGCAGTTAAACACGATATGCGAGCGGGATCGCTTATTTTCGAACGTTATTTCAGGCAGCTCGACTTACTTTCAATTTTTGCCTCAGCACAGTACCTGAATCGCGATTCTTACTATGGGGCAAACCAATCATTGAGTAGCTACGGCAACTCATACGATTTTACCTACAACACCGGCGCCCAGTACAAGGCCATTATTGGGCTATCGACCCTAACCACAGGAGTTGAACTTACCGGCAGCAACCTTAATGACACCAAGCTGGCATACCGCGATTTAAACAACCCAATTTTTGATATTGACCCAATTTCCGGCGATACGTTAGGAGTAAGCTTCCCGCAGGTTAAAAACACAACCGTTTCGGATCAATCGCTTTTGACAACGGGAGTTTTTGCCCAGCACGATATGGGTATTGGGAAATGGAAAACATCGGTTGGGCTTAGGGCTGAACAGTACCGCATTGAGGATTATGCCCATCCTGAAAATGGAATAAAAAAAGGGTTTGTACTTGTGCCCCGGCTGAGCCTGATGTACAATGTGCTTCCGTGGATACAGACAAGAGTATCGTACTCGCAGGGTTACCGTGCCCCGCAGATATTTGATGAGGACTTGCACGTGGAAACCTCCGGTGCTCGTCAGGTAATCAACAGGAACGACCCTAATCTTAAACAGGAAACCAGTCACAGCTTCATGTTTTCAGCTGACGCTAACAGGGAGTTGGGAAACTTGTTTATCGGTTTTTTGACCGAGATTTTTTATACACGCCTTCAAAACCCCTTCTATAATGAGATTGGCGCACCCGACGAGAACGGAACGGTAATTTACACCCGCCGCAATGCCACCGATGGAGCAGTAGTGAAAGGGATAAACCTTGAAACCAAAATCAGATCGTTTAAGGACTTTTCACTTACCGCGGGCTTTACCTTTCAGGAATCGCTTTACGATATCCCTCAGGAGTTTAACACACGGGAGTTCTTTCGCACTCCCAAACAATATGGCTACCTAATGCTCGACTGGGATTTTGTAAAAGATTTGTGCCTATCGGTTTCGGGTACCTATACAGGCCCAATGCTTGCTCCCTACTTTGGGCCAAATACCAATCTCGATGTAGGAGAACTCCGCAAGACTCCTGACTTTTACGACTTAGGGGTAAAGCTAACCTACAACATCAAGCTCGAGGGTAAAACGTTTCAGCTATTCGGTGGAGTAAAGAACATCTTTAATTCCTACCAAAAGGATTTCGATGTAGGCATTGATAGGGATCCATCGTACATTTATGGCCCTACCTCGCCACGAACAATCTATTTTGGAGTAAAACTTGGGAACATGCTCAGGTAGAGACATGAAAAAAGAAATCCCCCTAAGACTGGGGGATTTCTTTTTTTACATTACTGCTTTAAGAGCGTCAATAGAGCCCCACCCAAAGTCGGGATGACGATTAGGGTATATGGAAGCCGACTGTTTCATTTTATCGAGGACCTGTTGGCGTGTCCATGTTGGATTTTTAGCCCAAATAAGTGCCGCAATTCCAGCTGTGGTTGCAGTTGACACCGACGAACCACCCACGTAAGAGCGAGTCATATCATAAAAACCCAAACAAACTGAGGTTCGGTCACTATTGTTCGACCGTTGCATAATTACTGTAAAATCAATCTTACTTCCCTTGTGGCAAACCTCGCACTCGGTATAGCCACTGCCATCAGTAATACCAGTAACAGCAACTGTCTCATCCATGTTTGCTGGGAATATTACTCCTGCCCAGTTAGTGAATGAAGTTGAGGTTCCGCCGGCTGCAATAATCAATTTACCCTTTGAGTAAGCATACTTAATAGCATCGCTAACTTTACCAATGGTGAAAATATGACCGATTGACATGGAAATAATTTTAACATCGGTTCGGTTAGCCAGCTCAGTAAGGGCCTTTGCCACTCCATTTTGTTCATGGTATCCATCAATAACCACATCGCCAGTGCCCCTGTACGAGACTAAATTGCAATTATACGCTACACCTACCGGCATCCCAAGGTTATTTCTTGGAGCTGCAATGGTTGCAGCCATTGAGGTTCCATGGCTGCACTTATCGTCAGGACCATCGGTTTTGGTTTCCCAAGGCCAGATAGAGTTTACGAAAGTACCATACTTCTGTATAAAACGCCCTGATGAGTACCCTTGGTTGAAACTACTTCCCAGTAAAGGCTGGTCAGGCGAAACGCCTGTATCTATTAGCCCAACCGTAATTCCCTTGCCAGTGCTATAACTCCATGCCTGAGGGATATTATGCTTATAGAATGTCCATGAAACCTGAGTGTTTGGTTCTACGACTAGGTAATCGGCACTGTTAATTGTCGATGGTGTCTTATCGCATCCCGAAGAACTCTTGACCCCCTCGTTCTCGTAAAAATAATTGTAGCCCGAAGGTTCAAGATACCGAACATAAGAGTTGTGCTTCAAGGCTAATACGGTTTCCATTTTATACACCCTAAGATCGATGTAATTCAACACTTTAGGGTCATGCACCACAAATGTGTCGGTTTTGGACTGGGCGTTTAGCCTTCCATCGCTTTCAATACCTACTGCAATATCTATCACCTCATTCTTGGCTTGAATTGCTTTGGCATCCTTAGCCTCAGAAAATGGGTTGTCGGCATAACCTACGGTTAAAATGCCTTGCCCATGTTGGAGAGCGCTCCACAGAACAAAGGCATCAACCTGCCCCCAGCTAAATGAGCCCTTCTCCTTCAGATTCTTTTCAATAATGGCATTAATCTGTTGCCTGGAAAGGGGTTCAATTGCAAAGTTGTTGTTCTGAACCAAGTTTTCCTTATCGCTGGTACAGTTTGGTTGGGTAAAGACCAAGGCTAAAATTAAAAATAGATTTAACTTTCTCATGGGGTTGTTAAATTTAGGTTGGTTAGTGTTTTAACAGTAAGCAATTTAATAAAAAACATCTCTCCCAAAATAACCAATTCTTTTATAGCGACATAAAACATATTTCCATCTATAAAATACAGGGAAAGAATGATTAATTACCCACAGTTACAACCAGTAAACGTTGTGTCCCATCCATTTTAATATCCAGAGGGTTTGGAAACCGAACATGCCGAAAAAATGCTGTTTCGTTAATGGAAGGCAGGCTATCGAGGAGTTCCCAGTCGATTCGTGAAAACGAGTCGCCATTAGGAACGGAACAGTAACCGACATTCATTGAAATTACGTTATGAAAGAAGTGTGATCCGTATGAGGCATCGAGGGGGAAATCCTCAAAGCTGGTTTCCACAATAACCTTGGCATTGCAAATCTGCGACCAAGCAACCGGAATGCCTATCCACCGGTCGCGGGTTCCCCAGCGGCCAGGCCCTATTAGGATATACTTACGCCCTTCGTCCTCAAGGGTATTGTTGAGCCATTCCACCTCGTTAGCCATTTCCTGTGTCATTGCCTTATTAAAAGCTTCGCGGCGGATATACACAATATCCTCGATGTTGGTTAGGTGTCCATTTCCCATTGCATTATTGGAGAGCAAAATGGCTTCAGTGCGATTAATTGTGTTTATATCGAGCCTATATTCCTGCGCGCTAGCCATTAGCGGCTTTATCTGAAGGAGGAAGAACGACGACCTAAAGTTAGAGTCGCGGTTAAGGTCAACCGCAAACTCAATCTCGCAGGGAGCCCCAAGAGCCTCCTCAACAATATCGAGTATAACATCGATGGTTTGGGAAAGGGGTATATAGTTATACTTTAAGATATTGGCAAAGTTTACCACCCTCGGCCCCGATTGCCCTATACCCGGAATTAGCGAGGAGTTCTCGGAGCTGTAAACCGATGCACAATGCTTGAGGGTTCCATGCCTTTCGGCCTCGTATAGGTCGAGTCGGGCAAGCCCTGCTTCATCGCCGGTTAGCAAGTCGTAATCGCACTTGCTAAGGTCAACTGCCAGAAAATCGACCTGTGAGTTTTTAATCAGGTCCTCCATGGTATAGTTGACCAGCGTTGGGTATTTTGGGCAAAACCGGTAAGAGCGACCTCCCTCCACCACGTGTTTCCCCAAACCTATGGCAATGTTGGCAAAGCCATCGTCGGGGTTGATGTGCCCAAACGGATAGTAGTTATGCGATTGGGCTACTCCGCTGATGTGTGGATAGTAGTAGTTCTCAAACTTATTGCCCACAACCTCCTGAATGATAACAGCCATTTTCTCATCCTCAACCCTAAGGTTCATGGCCTTAATGTAAGCCCTTGCTGTTGGCGAAAACACCGATGCGTAAACCAGCTTAATGGCATTCATCAGGCGCTGTAGCCTGACGCTCCTGTCGGGATGAGCGTTAGGGATTAAGTAGGTTTCAAACACCCCGGCAAAGGGTTGCATGATTGAATCCTCAAGCATACCCGAGGAGCGCACAGCCAATGGTCTGTAGTAAATCTGCAATAGCCGGTCGAGCCTTAGCTTAAGCTGATCCGACAGCTCGGCTTTTATAAAATGCCTCTGTAACTCCTCAAAGCTTTTGCATGAAAACACCTTATCGTATAATCCATTACGGGCCATGAAGCACTCAAACTCGTTGGTGCCAATTATAGATGTTCGGGGTGTAAGCAGATTGATATTGGGCGTATACTGCGAAATATCGAAAGTGTATAACAGGGTATTGATAAAAGCCAGCCCTCGGCCTTTGCCCCCCACCGAACCATCGGCAAGACTAACTATGTTGCTGGAATCAACCTCCCAGTTTGTATCAAAACCCACAATTTTACCGCGGCGCTTCTCCTGCCTATACTTTTTTAATGTACTCAGTAAGTACTCACGTATTTCCGATGGACCTGAAAAGTCATCAATCTTTGAAGGGTGAATGATACGGGCCACCTGTATCTCACCTCGCGCCGAAAGCCACATGGAGAAGTGATTTTTTTGGGCATGGTAAAGCAAGCTCTCATCGGGTATGATGCGCAGTGCGCGCTCAAACTCCTCCATGGTTGTAGCTATGGCAATGGGGTTTCCAGCCTCATCCTTAAACACAAAATCGCCAAAGCCCAAATAGTTGCTCAGGAAGTTTTTAATGTCGGTAAGTAAACTCTCTGAATTCTTGTCAAGGAATGCAACCTTTAGCTTATGGGCAATGGCCTCATTCGATTTTTCGAACGATTGAAGAATTATTGGCAAATCGGGAAGCATCCTACGGGCATGCTCAACCAGCCGGACTCCGGCGTTTTCATCGAGTTTGCCGTCGCGGAAAAACTTTACATCCGAAATCATGCAAAGCATGTAATCCTTGTACCTGGAGAAAAGGTCTATAGCCTCCTCGTATGTGCCAGCCAAAAGAATTTTTGGACGAATACGGATACGTAGCACCTTGTAAAGGTCGTCGGTGCTTACGTCCTCAATAACTCTCTTTGTTTGGTCTAACACTGAGCCATAAAGTAGGGGAAGGTAACGGGAGTAGTATTTGGGAGAATCCTCCACCAGCAAAATAACACGTGTTAAAGCTATTCGGGTATCATTTTCGATGTTGGCGCGATCCTCAAGCAACTTTATCATTGAGAAGAATATCTTGGGCTCGCCATTCCACACAAAAATCCTATCGACCCCCTCTATGCTGTTGGGGTTTTTCTCAATCTCATTAACAATAATGCTGTTGTTAACCAAAAGGTAGAGGGGGATGTGTTTATACTCACCCTTAATACGTGAAGCCATACGCAAGGGCGTAACCGTATCGGCGCCCATCATGATAATGATTAGGTTAAAGTATCGCTCCTCGAGTTTCTCCAACGCTTCGTCGAGTGTTGAGACTCCGGTAATACGGGGTACGCTCGAGAGGCTCAACTTGGAATACTCGCCGAGTATGTTATCGGTTAACCTATCCTCGCGCTCAATGCTGTATGCATCGTAAAGTGTGGAAATAAGCAATATCTCGTGAACCTTAAAGGGCATCAAATCGTGGTAAATATCCCTGTCGGCATTATGCTGGTTGATGAACTTTTGCAATAACCTTTTGCTTTGTGGCTCAGCAGGTTCTGCTTTTCGTTTAGTTGATATCCTTTCTTTTATAACATCGCGTCCCTTTATACTATTGATGTAGCCTTCCAGAATATTGGCAATGTTATTGAGCAAATCGCGCTCTTCTTTCAGAAAAGGCCCTTCAAATTCATCGGGGAACTGTTTGGTATAAAAAACTTCGATTGCCCCAAAAACACCGTCGATGCTTTCAAATCCCTGACGTTGGCACCATGGGGTTTCCTTAAACCCATAGGTTTGGAACTCATACTGACCGTATTTTATCCGGGCAACAGTGTGTTCCGGATACTGCCAAGCATCGGGTAACACAAAGCAAACCCTGTGGAGTGTTTCTGGAATTGGCCGATTCTCGGTGGTGATATTTATTACGCTGTTAATGGCATTCAATTCTTTCAACCGCTCCTTGCTTTGAGCAAGTAGGCGGTAAAACTCCTCCGGATTTGGCTTGTTGTTATTCATCGTATCCAACTTTTATCATTAACCTTTATCCTTGAACCTTGAACCTTATAAATCAAACTGTAATTTAGGTATACCGCTTAACAAAGTCAAATTATTTGTATAAAATAAGGAATACTCGTAATTGGCTTACGTGTTTCACGTAGAATAAACTTCCGTAATTCGCTGTTTTTTAATCACATCTATTTACATCGCATAAAAAACGTTTTAATTTTCCATTCAGATTTTCATGTTTAACCAACCAAACTAATACAATATGAAAAACGTTGCATTACAGGAAAAAGTGAACAACTTTATGGCAGGCTTAATTGCCCGCAATCCTAATGAGCCCGAGTTCCATCAGGCAGCCCGCGAGGTAATTGAGAGCATAATGCCCTACATTGATGAAAACCCAATTTACCAGGATGAAAAAATCCTCGAGCGCATCACCGAGCCGGAACGAATAGTAATTTTTAGGGTACCCTGGATTGACGACAAGGGGAACATTCAGGTTAACCGGGGTTACCGCATTGAGATGAACAGCGCCATTGGCCCTTACAAGGGCGGATTACGTTTTCACCCAACCGTTAACCTAAGCATTCTTAAATTTTTAGCATTTGAGCAGGTTTTCAAGAACAGCCTTACATCGTTACCAATGGGCGGTGGTAAGGGTGGCTCCGATTTCGACCCCAAGGGTAAAAGCGACAAGGAAGTAATGCGTTTCTGCCAAAGTTTCATGACCGAGCTATACCGCCACATTGGCCCCGACACCGACGTGCCTGCAGGTGATATCGGAGTAGGTGGTCGTGAAATTGGCTACCTGTTTGGTCAGTATAAGCGCATAGTTAATGAGTTTACCGGCGTACTTACAGGCAAGGGCCTAAAGTGGGGTGGTTCACTCATTCGCCCTGAGGCTACCGGTTACGGAAACGTTTACTTTGCCCAGGAAATGCTCAAAACCCGTGGCGAAAGCTTTAAGGATAAAATTGTTGCCGTTTCAGGCTCCGGAAATGTTGCCCAGTATACCGTTGAAAAGGTTAACGAGCTTGGAGGCAAGGTTGTTACCCTTTCCGATTCCGATGGATTTATCTACGATCCAAAGGGAATTGACAACGAGAAATTAAAATTTGTGATGTGGTTGAAGAACGAAAAACGTGGCCGTATTAAAGAGTATGCCGAAAAGTATGGCTGCGACTACTTCCCAGCTGAACGCCCCTGGGGTATTAAGTGCGATATAGCATTGCCATCGGCTACCCAGAACGAAATTAACGGCGAGGAGGCAAGAACGCTGGTTCGTAACGGTTGCTTCTGCGTATCGGAAGGTGCCAATATGCCCTCAACCCCTGAGGCTGTTGATGTTTTCCTAAACGCCAAAATTCTCTATGGCCCGGGTAAAGCCGCCAATGCTGGTGGTGTAGCCACCTCGGGGCTTGAGATGTCGCAAAACTCACTTCGTATGTCATGGACCCGCGAAGAGGTTGATCAGCGCCTACACCAAATCATGATAAACATCCACGAAACATGCCAGAAATACGGAACCAAAGAGGATGGATTTATCAACTACGTTGATGGCGCTAACATCGGTGGTTTTGTTAAGGTTGCCGATGCCATGATTGCTCAGGGTGTAGTTTAAATGATTTGCTATGCAAACTATTTGCGCTAACCTATAGTTTTGTAACCAACGGAGCATGAAGCACATTGCCTTGTGCTCCGTTTTTGCTTTGAAAAACGTTCCCTTTTATTGCCCTGTATAGAACAACCAAACCAAAAAAGTCCTTTTTTTGTATTGAGTAATCAATATGTTTTCATATCAACCTAAAACATTGAATATCTAATCATTCTTAACCATGCGAGTTCAACGTATACTCACAAAACCAGGCAGCAGCATTCCTGCCGATGAAGTCGATTTAACGCTGATTGAGCCGCTAATCAAAAAGTATAAGGGGAAAAAAGGAAATCTCATTCCCTTGCTTCAAGGGGTGCAATCCATTTACGGCTACATTCCCCGCGCTGCCTTTGAGCTAATTGCCCATGAAACCAGCTTAACCCTAAGCGATATGTATGGTGTAGCCACATTCTACGCACAATTTCGCTTGTCGCCGGTTGGTAAGCATATCATAAAGGTTTGCCATGGCACTGCATGCCATGTTCAGGGTGCCGATGCCATTTCAACAGCCTTGAAGGATGCCCTTAAGGTAAACGATGGCGAAACCACACCCGATAAGCTATTTACGCTCGAAACAGTAGCCTGTCTGGGATGCTGTTCTCTTGCACCGGTTATGATGATTGATGAGGAAACCTACGGAAAACTAACCGGAAGTTCGGCTGTGAAAATAGTTAAGGACATTAAAATTAAGGAAACTCAAGCTAAAGGTGAGTAGCAAATTCGTTACATCAACCTTTAAAAAAATATAATGCATAATAAAAATGGCTGAAACAAAAGTTATTGTTGGTTTAGGAAGTTGCGGTATAGCAGCCGGAGCCAACAAGGTTTACAATAAGCTAAAAGCACTTAAAGAAGCCGATAACCTTGACTTCGAATTGACAAAAACCAGCTGCATTGGGATGTGCTTTCGTGAACCGCTCGTGGAAGTAGTTGACGAAAACGGCTCAATGATTTATGGCGATGTAGATGAAGCAAAGGCCATTGAAATTATTCAGCAGCACGTTTTGGGGCATAATCCCATAAAGGAGTATGTGGTCAAAACCGATTTGTTCCCAACCCCCGACCAATCGTATTTTGACGGGCAGGTGAAGATTGCGTTAAGGAATTGTGGCTACATAGACCCCGAGAATATCCATGAATATGAGGCTCGTGGAGGTTATCAGGCTCTTGGAAAGATTGCGCACGAAGGCATTTCGCCTGAGCAAATCATCCAAACCGTTATCGATTCAGGCCTACGTGGCCGAGGCGGTGGAGGTTTCCCAACTGGTATGAAATGGCGCTTTGCCCGTGCCAATCAATCGGACGAGAAGTATATCATCTGCAACGCCGATGAGGGCGACCCTGGCGCATTCATGGACCGCTCACTGCTCGAGGGCGACCCCCATGCTGTGCTTGAAGGGATGATAATTGGTGCATACGCCATTGGCGCCACCGAGGGGGTAATATACTGCCGTGCCGAGTACCCTTTAGCCATAAAAAGGCTAAACATTGCTTTGGCCCAAGCTCGCGAACATGGCTACCTGGGCAAAAACATCATGGGAATCCAAGGTTTCAATTTCGATATCTACATAAAGGAGGGTGCTGGAGCCTTTGTTTGCGGCGAGGAAACTGCCCTTATGGCATCCATTGAGGGGAAAAGGGGTATGCCATCAAAGCGCCCACCTTTCCCTGCCGAGAAAGGCCTTTGGCAGAAACCTTCAAATATCAACAACGTGGAAACCTACGCCAATGTACCTTACATTATTGCAAACGGAGCCGAATCGTACAACAAATACGGCACCGAAAAGAGCAAGGGTACAAAGGTGTTTGCCCTAACCGGTAAAATCAAGCACGGTGGACTTGTTGAAGTTCCTATGGGAACACCGCTGCGCGATATCATCTACAAGCTTGGCGGTGGCATACAAAACGATAAAAAGTTCAAGGCCGTTCAGCTTGGAGGCCCTTCCGGTGGTTGTATTCCCGAGCATCTTATCGACATTCAGGTCGATTATGAACAGGTTACAGCAACCGGTGCCATTATGGGTTCTGGCGGTATGGTGGTGATGGATGAAACCACCTGTATGGTTGATGTGGCAAGGTTTTTCCTTGACTTCACCCAAAAGGAATCGTGCGGTAAGTGCACGTTCTGCCGTATTGGCACCAAGCGAATGCTCGAAATTCTCACCCGCATTACCGAAGGCGAAGGGCAAGAAGGCGATATTGAAAAGCTTGAGGAACTAGCCCTTCAGGTTAAGGAAAGTTCACTTTGTGGCTTAGGTCAAACAGCCCCTAACCCTGTACTTACAACCATTAAATACTTCCGGCATGAGTACGAGGCTCATATCCGTGATAAGAAATGCCCGGCCCACAGCTGCAAGAAGCTGCTAACCTACGAGATTGACTCCAACAAGTGTACAGGATGTACCGTTTGCGCCGTTAAATGTCCGGTTAAAGCCATTGACGGCGAGCGGAAAAAAGTTCACCACATCAATCAGGATATCTGCATTAAATGCGGCGATTGCTACAACAGCTGCCGTTTTGATGCAATTACCAAGAGTTAAGCCAAAGCATATAATTTAACGCATTAAATCGATTTGAGATGAGTGAATTGGTCAACATAGTTCTAAACGGTAAAAATATCACTGCCCGCAAAGGCGAGTACATTCTCGATGTTGCCCGCCGCCATGGTATCGAAATCCCTACCCTTTGCAACGACCCAAGGCTTGAGCCCTACTCGTCGTGCTACGTATGCGTGGTTGAAATTGAGGGTCAACGGAATCTCCAGCCCTCTTGCTCCACCAGGGTGGCCGAAGGCATGAAAATAAACACTGAAAACGAGAGGGTTTATAAGGCGCGTAAGACAGCGCTCGACCTAATAATGAGCAACCATTACGCCGACTGTGTTGCGCCCTGTCGCGAACGCTGCCCGGCCGGCGTTGATGTTCAGGGCTACATTTCGCTGATTGAGAAGGGACTTTACAGTGAGGCCATTGGTTTAATCAAACAGGTTAACCCCCTACCTGCAATCTGCGGTAGAGTATGCGTTCGCCCTTGTGAAGCTGCATGTCGTAGGAATTACATGGATGAGGGCAACGGGGTTGGTATCGATTACCTAAAACGCTTTGCAGCCGACCGCGATATGGAATCGGAGCACCACTTCAAACCAACCATTGCACCCTCTACAGGGAAAAAGGTGGCAATTATTGGGGCTGGTCCCGGTGGGCTGTCGGCAGCATACTTCCTTCAGCAGAAAGGTCATCAGTGCGACATATATGAAGCCCAACCCCACGCAGGGGGATGGCTCCGGTATGGAATACCAGAATACCGTTTACCCAACGATATACTGGACAAGGAGGTGTCAACCATTACCGAACTTGGTGTAAAAATCTTTTACAACCAGCGCCTTGGCAAGAATTTAAGCTACAAAACGATAGCCGAGAACTATGATGCAACCATACTAACCATTGGCTCCCAAAGGGGGCAACTACTTGGCGCTGAAGGCGATGACGCCGATGGTGTTTTTTCCGGTATCGATTTCCTACGCAACATGGAGGTAACCGGTCAACGATACGACTTCAGCGGAAAACGCATTGCCGTTGTTGGCGGTGGTAACACAGCAATGGACTGCTGCCGAACATCTATTCGTTGCGGAAGCACCGATGTAACCGTCATCTATCGCCGAACCGAGGCAGAAATGCCTGCCAACCCAATAGAAATACACGAGTCAAAGCTGGAGGGTGTAAAGTACATGTTCCTAACCGCACCGGTTAGGGTAAACAAAACCGCCGATGGCAAGGTAAAATCGATGACGCTAATCCGCATGGAGCTTGGCGAACCCGATGCTTCAGGGCGTCGACGCCCTGTTCCGGTTGAGGGCTCAGAGTTTGAAATGGAGTTCGACTATATCCTGGCGGCCATTGGTCAAAAAACTGAGGTTGATTTTCTTGAGGATATCAAAAAGCACTCCAAACAGGGCGAGTTAAAGATTACCAAGTGGGGCGATATTGAGGCCGACAGGCAAACCCTGCAAACCGGCATTCCATCGGTTTTTGCTGCAGGCGATGGAGTAACAGGCCCTGCAACCATTATTGAGGCAATAGCACAGGCAAAACTTGCCTCGCATAGCTGCCATCTGTACCTTACAGGACAGCCTGTTACTCCCCCACGAAAGGAATTCCTGAGTAAAAAGGATAATTTCCGCAAATTGTCGAGCGATGATTTTGTAACCCGATACCAAAAACAGCAGCGCGAGGAAATGCCCGTAATGGACGCAAACCAGCGTGTCAACTTCAAGGAAGTTGAACTTGGCTATACCCATGAACAAGCCATGCACGAAACCGCCCGCTGTTTGGAATGTGGATGCGTTGAGTACTTTGAGTGTGACCTAAAGCGCCATGCCGATACCTACCAGGCCGACCAGCTACGATTCATGGGCGACCACAAGGAGTTTGATGTAAACTTCACGCATCCATTTATCGAAATTGATAACAACAAGTGCATTCTTTGCTCACGTTGCGTGCGCATATGCAAGGAGGTTGTTGGAGCAAACGCCATTACCCTTGTTAAACGTGGTTTCGATACGTTTGTAGCACCTGCCTTTGGCGATAACCTCGCCGATACCACCTGCGAATCGTGCGGCTTATGCATTTCGGCTTGCCCAACCGGCGCCATCACCGAGAATGTTCCATTTAAACCCGGCCCTGTTAAAACCGATAAGTTCGAAACCATTTGTGGTTACTGCTCTGTAGGCTGTACGCTTACCTTCCACCATAAGAGCGGATACCTAATGCGTGTAACCGGTGCTAATGGGCAAGTGAACACCGATGGCAACCTGTGCATGTATGGTAAATTTGGTTACAGGGAATTCAACAGCATTAACCGCTTGACCAAACCACTGAGAAAAGAGGGTAACAAATTTGTTGAGATCAGCTACCAAGAGGCTTTCGATATTATCATCCAGAAGATTAAATCTGTAGACCCCGAAGCAAATGCCTTTTTTGCCGGTGCAATTTTAACTAACGAGGAGCAATACCTGGTTCAGAAACTTGCCCGCGCAGGTGCTAAAACCAATAATGTTGGTAGTTTCCATTACCTTGGCACAGGTAACGGATTTATTTCCGATAGTACCCAGAATTCGATGTTTGGCGATATAAGCAAAGCCAACCACATCTACCTTTTTGCAACCCAAATAAACCGATATAATGCCGTGGCAGGTTACATGGTGAACGCATCGAAAAAACCGGTAACCGTTATTGCCAAGGAAGAATCGAGCCTAACCAATAGGTCAAAAGAGTTCATAAAGGTAGACTCATACTACCATTTCATTAAAGCGGTTAACCATTACCTGCTCAGTAGTAACAAGCAGAACATGGTGTTTATTGGCGACCACTGTGAGGGCTTTGGCGCTTACAGCGCAAATCTACAGCTGGAGGATTACGCAAACCTCTGCGAACAGGCTGGTTGCGAAAGGAGTGTTATAGAGCGTTTTGCCGATGAATTCAATAACGATTATGGCGCACTGTTAATTTTTGCCGAAGCCGAGGTTTCCGATAATACCGCTGCTGAAATTATGAACTTAATGCTGATTACTGGCAAATTGGGCAAAACAGCTGGCGGCTTGATAGCTTTGAAACCCAAGAATAATTCACATGGGCTATCGGACATGGGTTTAAACCCCAATTGGGGATTAGGCTTACAGGATATAACTAACCAGGAATTTGCCGACAAGCTCAAGAGAAAATGGGGGGTTGAAAGTTTACCGAGCAAAAAATACAACATGGTTGAACTTTTGGAAAAAGGAAGTTTATCAAATATTCTCATTGTTGGCGAAGACCCAATTGGAACTGCCAAGTATAAAGCTGTCGTGAAGGATTACTTACAAAAAGTAAGATTTAAGGTGGTAATCGATGCATTTTTAACGGAAACAGCCCAAATGGCCGATTTATTGCTTCCTGCTTCGCTTTGGTTTGAGAGTGGAGGTTCGTTCACCAACACCAACCATACCATCCAGCAGTTTGAGGTAGGTGTAAAACCTAAGGTTGAGTTAACAACTGCCGATTTACTTACCAAGCTGCTGAATGGGTTTGGGATAAATAGTTCAACCGATATTTACGATATCCAAACCGAAATACTATCGCTTCTGCCACATGCTGAATCCGGCAAACATCTGCAGTTTACACAAACCTCCAGCGAGGGGCAACACCTTCAATTCCATGCAGGTTGCAGCTATTTGATGCACAACTTCGATATTGATTTTGAGAACAAATTGAATAACGCTAAAACACACAGCCATGAAAGAGTTCACCAACATTGATGATATTCTAGACTTTGCCATAGCCCGAGAACAGGATGCGGTTGATTTTTACAACCGGTTGGCCGAAAAAGCACGGAACAACGATATGCGGCATACATTTGAACAGTTTGCCCGCGAGGAAATGGGACATAAGGCACGCCTTGCCAAAATAAAGGAAGAGGGAGTTATTACCTTGCCAACCGAGAAAGTGGTTGACCTTAAGATTGCCGATTACGTGGTAATTGACTCAGAACGCGATGACATGACCTACGAGCAAGCGCTCGTACTGGCAATGAAACGCGAAAAAGCGGCTTTTAAGCTATACCTAACCCTTTCCGAGCGAGTTGACAAGCAAGAATACAAAGACCTATTCAGGCAGTTAGCACAGGAGGAATCGCGTCATAAGTTACGCTTTGAACTGGAGTACGATGAGTATGTGCTTAAAGAAAACTAAAAGCTACCCCTAAATTCAAGCCCCTATTACGGGGCTTTTTAAATGCTTTCGTCACCTATTTTTTAAACTTAGTCAAATTCGATATTTCAAAAAATTCTTTACCACAAAACCCTGCTCATTGAACAAACTGCTTGGAACCCCAGTGCATTTCAACTATTTAAATAAACCATAAACGATTTTTTTCTCATATTATCAATTGACTAAGAAATAAAATTAACACCAAATTACCATGTCGTTAAATATCAATACCTTATGTAGGCAAACATTCCAAAAGACAAAAATCAAAGAAAATTCAATTTTAATTTTGAAAAGCATTCCTATCACCATATATTTAACAAGCTATACAAATTACCAATTTAAGGCCAATGGATTCCGATAGCAAAATTGCAAACATGTCATTCGCAAGGGTTTACCCCCTATACCTTGCTAAGGTTGAAAGAAAAGGCCGAACTCAGGAGGAGCTAAATTATATTATTGAGTGGCTTACAGGTTTTGATAAAGTTACACTGGAAAAGCTAATTGAGCAAGATGTTACTTTTGAGGAATTTTTCCGGCTTGCAACCATCAATCCCAATGCGGGATTAATAACCGGCAAGGTTTGTGGGATAAAGGTAGAGGAAATTGAGAATCCGCTTACCAGAAAAATACGTTACCTTGATAAGCTGGTTGATGATCTGGCGAAAAGAAAAAAAATTGATAAAATAATCCCGCAACCAAAGCAACAACTATCAAAGTAAATAATACAATGAAAAATAAATTTTACAGGTATAATTTCATTCTATCGGTATCAGCTGCGGTTCTAACTGCCATAATTTTTATTTTCCTCTATTACACCATAGGTATTCGTCAACGCCGTTTTATTTATAACGATTCCAAGTGGATAGCCATTCAGCAATCCAAGAACGCTGCCAATCAAGTACAATCGTATTTCATAAATGCATTGCACTCTGCACGCTCACTGGTTAAGCAAACCACAATTTTACATGAGAAGCGTGCCAATAGATCCGAAGTAGTGAAACTTCTATATGCCTACACAAAAGAGAATCCCGATTTTCTAGCCGTTTGGACTATGTGGGAACCAAATGCGTATGATGGAAAAGACAAGGAGTATAGAAACATTCATCCCTACGACCAAGCGGGTCATCTGTCGGTTACGTTTTTCCGTATAGCCGATAGCATTGCGTTTGAGCACACTGAACCAGAAGATTACAATGAGTTTTATTACACTATTCCCAAAGAGAGGAAAAGCGAAATGGTTTTAGAACCATACGTATATCAGTATGAAGGACACCAAGTTGAATTCTACGAAACATCAGTTGTGGTTCCAATAATAATCAACAACAAGTTCTGCGGAGTTTACGGTATTGACCTCGACCTTAATTACCTGCAAAAAAAACTATCGGAGATTCAGCTACAGACCAAGGGGCACATATCACTTATTTCATTGGAAGGCGAAATAGTAACACATCCCGACACTGCATTCATCGGTCAAAATATTTTCTCCCTTAAAGGGTCCGACGACACCCTAGCCCGGCACATTGTGAAATCGGGACTGGAGCAGAGCTACGAAACTAAATGTAATTTCACCAAAAGTGAGGTTTTCCGAACATTTTATCCCATTCGGGTAGGTAAGAGCAACACCCAGTGGTCAATAATGGTTGAGATCGATAAGCGCGAGGCCACTCTCCGCTCTATTTACCTTCACCGCATTGCCTTTGGCCTTTTAATTGCAGGCCTGATACTTATTACATACTTGATATTCAACATTTTTGACAGGCTCAGGTACGAAAAGCAGCTCATATTTGCTAAGGAAAGGGCGGAACAGAAAGAACGTGAACTCCAAAAAATGTACTATGAGCTGCAAACATCTGAAGAAGAATTACGGGCAACCAATGAGGAACTTTATGCAACTTCCGAAGCCTTACGGGAAAGTAATCAGATGCTAACTTCAGCAAAGGAAAAAGCCGAAGAGGCCAGTAGACTTAAAACGGCATTCCTTCACAACCTAAGTCACGAAGTGCGTACCCCCCTTAATGCTATTTACGGTTTTTCCCAAATGCTTAATACTGATATCCCTAAAGATGAAGTAAAGAATTTTACTCAAATTATTCAAAACTCCAGCAAACACCTGGTTACAATAATAAGCGATATTATCACCATATCATCCATCGAAACCGGCCAGGAACGAGTAACTAACACCAACATACACCTGAACACCCTGTTTGACGAACTCCATCAAACTTTTTCTGCCAAACTTAACAACAAATCTATTGAATTGAGGGTTTTCAAAGGGCTAACCGAAAAAGAGGATGAAATTCTGGTTGATGACCTAAAACTCAGGCAGATTCTTTACCACCTTTTATCCAATGCAATTAAGTTTACCCATCAGGGTGTTATTGAAATGGGATATAACCTTGTAAGTAGCAACCTGGTGTTCTATGTTAAAGATTCTGGCATAGGAATTGACACGAAAAAGCATGATATAATTTTTGAAAGGTTTACCCAAGCTGACGATACCATCCAAGCAGAATATGGTGGAACAGGATTGGGTTTAGCAATTTGCCGGGGATTTCTAAACTTGATGGGAGGCTCAATTTGGGTTGAATCGGAATTAGGGAAAGGAGCAACCTTTTACTTTACGCTACCATACAACTCCATAAGCAGCAAAACCAATAAAGAATATGAAATCCAAACGCAAACCAACACACCGGAAATGAAAACTATACTTGTGGCCGAGGACGATATCAACAGCTTCAGGTTGCTTAAAGCTGTGCTTAAAGACTTTGACTTTCAGCTCCTTCATGCCGACAACGGACGAAAAGCTGTAGAGCTATGCCAAAACGATGACTCTATCTGCCTGGTGCTAATGGATATTAAAATGCCAGAACTTAATGGGGTATCGGCCACTAAGCTCATTAAAGAGATAAAACCCACGCTTCCCGTAATAGCCCAAACGGCCTATGCCACCCTCGATGACATTGAAAAGAACAGGGATGTTTTCGATGCCTATATCACAAAACCATTGGATATTGAACAGCTGAAAAAGCTAATTTTTGAGTATTGCGATTGGTACGGGAAAAGTGAAAAATATTAAACGATAAAGATAAAAAATAAAAGAAGCTACCCAAGGGGTAGCTTCTTAACTTTTACTAAGTTCTACTAGAATTTATACTCGTTGTCTTCAATAAGTTTATCGGCAATGCGACGACGGGCATCCTTAACATTTACCGATGGAACCTTACAAAGCCTGTCAATTGCAGCAGTTAACTTGCTAAGTTCGGGCTCAACCGCAAAGGAGTTTGCTGCATCCATAGCGTTCTTACGTATGCGACCGGCAGCATCGTAAACAAATACATCTACAATATCCTTATAGATATTGATATTTTGATGACCTTTACTTTCTAACTTCTTAACCCTTAGGGCAAGCGACTCGGCCACATACAGATCCATTATGATATTGCTCAGGTTGTTCTGAACCTCCTGCTCCGTTGCAAACTGCTTCCCAAAAATCTTATTTGCTCCGTAAATACCTAGCATGGCAACCTTCTTGAAGTTCCTTATAGTCTGCATTTTCTGGTCATAGTAATCGCTCGATCCTGATTCAGCAACAATGTTATCGAGGCTATTGTAAAGCTGTTCAGCAGGGCCCATCAAATCGTAATCGCCTTTAAGCGAACGCTTAATGGCAGTGTCAATTACCAGCAAACGGTTGATCTCGTTGGTACCCTCAAAGATTCGGTTAATACGTGAATCGCGGTAGCCGCGCTCAACATTCATCTCAGCTGAATAACCCATACCGCCATGAATTTGAACACCCTCGTCAACTACAAAGTCGAGCATCTCGGAACCGTTTACCTTCAGAATGGCATCCTCAACAGCGTAGTGGCTAATGGCATCAATGGCTGCACGGCCATACTCACAGCCTTCGGCTTTATACTTTTCAATCAAATCGTCGATATCCTGGCTAACACGGTAAATGGCTGATTCGTGAGCATAGGCTCTAATTACCATTTCAGCAAGCTTATGCTTGATAGCGCCAAAGTTTGCAATCTTGGTATTGAACTGCTTTCGTTCATTGGCGTACTGAACCGACTGGGTTATGGTTTCCTTAGCAGCACCAATCACATTGGCACCCAGTTTCATACGTCCCATGTGCAAAATGCTTAGGGCAATACGGAAACCCTCGCCACGATTACCCAGCATATTCTCAACTGGCACCTTTACGTCGTTGTAGTAGATTTGAGCGGTTGATGAGCCCTTGATACCCATTTTGTGCTCATCGGGGCCAATCACAACGCCAGGCCACTTGCTTTCAACAATGAAAGCACTCAGAACACGGTCGTTATCAACCTTGGCAAAAACAACCTGTGTATCGGCAAAGCCGGCATTGGTAATCCACATCTTTTGGCCATTCAGTATGTAGTATTTACCATCCTCAGACAGTTTGGCAGTGGTTTTGCCCGAATTGGCATCGCTACCGGCACCCGGTTCGGTTAAGCAGTATGCACCAATAAGTTCGCCGGTAGCAAGGCGCGATACATACCTTTGGCGTTGCTCCTCGTTTCCGTAGTAAAGAATTGGCATAGTACCTATACCGCAGTGGCACATATAAGCAACAGAGAATGAGTACCCTGCACCGGTAGTTTCAGCAACAAGCATTTGGGTTACAAAGTTTTGGCCAAAGCCGTTGTACTGCTCAGGTACAGCAATACCCAGCATACCTAGCTCGCCCGATTTTTGCAAAATGCCTCTCATCAGCTCACGGTCGCCCTTGTCGATATCGTTAAGACGAGGAAAAACCTCAGCCTCCATGAAATCGCGACAGGTTTGGGCTATCATCCGCTGCTCCTCATTGAATTCCTCGGGAATAAAAATATCGTTAGCGTCAATCTCATTTACAAGAAATTCGCCACTCTTAAGCAATTTTCTTTGGCTCATAGCTGTTTTGGTTTATGGATTAGTTATAGATTTAGCGATTCTACAATAAGTTCTGCAATATCGAGGTTTCGCATCTTCTCCTCCTGGTTCTTATACTTTATACCATCAGTCATCATGGTCATGCAGAAGGGGCAAGCCGTTGCAATGATATTAGGGTCAACCTGTAAAACATCATCCATGCGCTCCAGGAAAACCTCCTTGTTTCCGTGTTCGGCTTCCTTAAACATTTGAGCGCCACCGGCACCACAGCACAGGGCAAAACTCCTGTTGCGCTCCATCTCTACCAGCTCGCCTCCCAGTTTCCTAAGTATTGCCCGCGGCTGCTCGTAAATACCATTGGCACGACCTAAGTAGCAAGGATCGTGGTAAGTGATTTTAGTATTCGTGAATTTTTCGGTATTGATAATCAATTTACCCTCATCGATATACTTTTTCAGGATATCGATATAGCTGATAACCTCAAAGTCGGCACCCAGATCGGGATACTCATTCTTAAAGGTATTGTAGCAGTGGGGGCAAATGGTTATCACCTTCTTTATCTCATAGGCCTTAAAGAGTTCGATGTTCTGTAGGGCCTGCATCTGAAAGAGCATTTCGTTTCCGGCTCTACGGGCAGGATCGCCCGTGCAGGTCTCTTCCTTGCCCAATACGGCAAAACTAACGTTTAGGTGAACCAGTATTTTGGCAAAAGCACGAGCCACTTTCTTATAGCGGTCATCGTAAGCGCCGGCGCAGCCAACCCAAAAAAGGTATTCGGGCTTCTCGCCTCGGGCAAAGAGGTCGGCCATAACCGGGATTTCTATTTTGCGAGTTTCCATTTTCCAATTAGTTAAAGTTGATACTGATAATAGGGAACGCAATACTACTGCACGTTAACCTCAAGATCTTTTGCCCAAACCAATCGATCCTCAGGCGAATACTGCCAGGGGGCGCCATTATTTTCAATATTGTTGAACATAGCCTTCAGTTCACCAGGTGCTGACCCCTCCTCCATCACCAGGTACCTACGCATATCAACAATAAGCTTGGGGTGATCGATGTTAATGGGGCACTCCTGGGCGCATGCATTGCAGGTGGTACATGCCCATAGCTCCTCCTCGCTAATGTAATCGCGTACAAGCGATTTCCCATCGTTGTAGTCGCGCCCATTCTTAAGCATCATGGGGCCTTTCTCCTTCATACGGGCACGCAGGTCCATCATCACCTTGCGGGGTGAGAGTTTTTTGCCTGTAATATTAGCCGGGCAAACCGAAGTACAACGCCCGCACTCGGTACACGACAGGGCATCAAAGTAGCTTTTCCAAACCACATCCTCGGCATCTTTCACACCAAATCGCTCAATTGGCGCATCGGTTGCAGGTGCTGCAAATGCCGCATTGGGATCCATCATTAGCTTTACCTCACGGGTTACATTATCCATGTTAGGCAGCTTGCCAAGCGGCTCGAGCCGCGAAAGGAATACATTGGGTACCGACATGAACACATGGAAATGCTTTGAGTATGGTAAAAGGTTGGCGAACAGGAAAATTAATAGAATATGTATCCACCAGTAAACCTGGTAATGGGTGAATACCGTATCAACTGACATATCACTGAACAACCATGTGAGATGTTGGCTAACGGGGTAAACCCCATGCACTTCATGCCCTGCCAACTCAACCCACTTGAGGTAGGCGGCATTCATTCCCATTAGCGAGAGCATGAGAACCAGGATAATTGAAAGGGCTACATTCGCATCAATATGCGATATCTTCTTCATCTCAATGCCCTCAAAACGCTTGATATGAAGGAATACCCTTCGGATAAGGAACACCACTATTGAAATGGCAACCAGAAGGGCAAAAATATCACCTGCAGCCATCATAAAATTATAAAAGCCCCCAAGTATGTTTAGCGACTTTTCAATGCCAAATAACCCGTCGATTACCATTTCGATACTGCCAAAAAGGATTACACAAAAGCCCCAGAACACAAGGGCATGCATTAATCCAATAACTGGCCTGCGAAAAATTTTTGTTTGCCCGAAAGCTACCTCAAGGGTAACCCATAGCCTTTTACCCAGCTTATTTACCGCAAATCCCTTACGGGTAAGCATGAAAAATCTTACAATTCGGGATATGGTGTAAGCAAAAACACCGATGGTAACCAGCAGGGATATGGCAAATACTATTTGTTTGGTCATGTTTTTGGTTTTTGGTTTACAATGGTTTGTTGGAAAAAACAAACATCTGGAGTAAGTGCCTTTATTTTGCCTAAGAACCTGCTGCAAATGCAGCAGGTTCATGTTTTATAAATTCATTTACAGTTTGCTACTTCCCTTTTATCTCTTTAACAACTTCTACCAACTTTGGTAAAACCTTTTGGGCATCGCCTACAATGCCGTACTGGGCAACCTCGAAAATTGGTGCCGATTTATCGCTGTTTATGGCAACAATGTACTTGGAACCGCTAACTCCTGCAATATGTTGTGTTGCTCCTGAAATACCAACAGCAATGTAAAGGTTGGGAGCAATAATTTTACCGGTTTGTCCGGTGTGTTCCTCATGTGGGCGCCATCCTTCGTCTGAAACCGGTCGGGAGCAAGCAGTTGCGCCGCCAAGCAATTCGGCAAGTTCAACAATTGGTCCCCAGTTATCGGGCGATTTCATACCGCGGCCACCCGATACCACAATTTCGGCATCGGTTAAAAGCAGCTTACCAGCTTGCTTTTGAACATCCTTAACCACTGTCTTGGGCGCGTCAACCTGAACATCTATTCTTTCAATCTTAACATCTTTGTTGTTCTCGGCAATATCGAAAGAGTTTTGGGTTAGCGCAATTATTTTGATATCGGTTTTAAGCACTACCTGTGCAAAGGCACCGCCAGAAAAAGCACGTTTATACACAGTAAAAGGCGACAGGTTTAATGGAAGTTGCGACACTCCCGAACCCAGTGCAGCTTTCATCTTAACCGACAAACGGGGTGCAATGGCCTTACCGCTGTTATTATTAGCAATTACAATCACCTTGCTACCTTCAGCCTGAGCAACCTGAGCAATTGCGCCAGTGTATAGCTGACTATCGAGATTTTTCAGATTTTCGCTTTTTAAGCAAATAACCTTATCGGCACCATACTTGCCAAGCAGTTTTAGCTCATCGTCGGTCACCTCGCCAATAGTAACTGCGGTGGTGGTTGTTCCCATCATTTCGGCTAGTTTGCCGGCATACGATACAAGTTCGAACGATAATTTCTTGAATTTACCGTCCCAATTCTCGGTATATACTAGTACTGACATGTTCTACAAATTTTTGGTTAAACCTTAAATAAGTTTGGTTTCGTTTTGGAGTAGCGTAATAAGTTCCTTTGGATTTTCGGGATCCACAAACTTACATGCTGCCCTGGGTTTGGGCAATTCAAACTTAACAGACTCCGTTAGCGCATCGGCTGCAACGGGTTCATACAACTTGATAGGCTTAGTACGAGCCATCATAATACCGCGCATGGCAGCAATTCGGGGTTCCTTGGCAATACCCTTCTGTACAATCGCCACAAAAGGAGTTGGCACAGTGACAATTTCCTTACCGCCATCAATCTCGCGGGTAATAACGGCCTGCCCATTCTCTATCTTCAAACCTGAAACAGCAGACACTGAGGGTATATCGAGGAATTCAGCGAGCATGCCCCCTACTGCAGAGTTATTGTAGTCGCTCGACTCAATACCGCACATGATGATATCAAACTGTTCCTTTCTAACCACCTCGGCAAGCTGGGCAGCAGCAAAGTATGCATCGGCAGGCTCAGCATTTACACGGATGGCATCGTCGGCACCAATTGCCAAAGCCTTACGAATGGTAGGCTCAGTTGTGGCATTGCCAACATGTGCAACGGTAACGCTTTTTACGCCAGTACTGGCATCATCCTTTAGCTCCAAAGCCCGGGTTAACGATAGCTCATCCCAGGGGTTAATTACCCACTGTATACCATTGGTGTCGAGCTTAGTATCGCCATCAACAAACTTCACCTTGGTTGTGGTATCGGGTACGTGGCTAATACAAACAAGAATTTTCATTGGTACTGATTATTTATAAGTTAAACATCTATTTAGCAACCCACTTAATTATTTAAACCCACAAATTTAAACTAATCTTGGCATAAACAAGCCTCTTATTTTTAAAAACAACCATATGTAATTGACCTAATGCCAATTACAGAATTTTTTATTTTTTTAACAGCCACCTATTCAAACGAGCGTACAAATCTATATCAATTCCTTTTACAACCAATAAGGTTTTTGCTTTTAACAATCGATTGTTACACCCTTTATGCTCATAATTTTGATTATCAACATTTTGTAAATTGATAAATTTTAACGGTTGTTTAGTCATTTTTTAACTAAAGTTGACCAAAATCATCCTAACAAAATTGACTTTTAAACGTTTATGAAATATATTTACATTAAAAGGATTGGTTAATGAGCAACGAGGTAATACATAGTTTGATACGAAATCTTGACGAGAAGCTTTCATACTCGCTGGTGCAGCTTGAGAAGGTTGCGCTGGAAGTTTCGGAGCATTTGATAGGTAATCCGGAGTACACCTCCGATGAGCTTACTCCAGCACTTATAAAGCATTTCGATATACGTCGCCAAAGCATTTCGTACCTCAAGCTAATGCTTAAGTTGCGCTCATTTTTAAATCACGACAATAAGTACATTTTAAGTTTTGAAAAAAGTTCTGGCATAAGAATTGATTGTGTTTCAGAGCAACTAATGATAAACGAGAAAATGCCACTTTACCTGAGCGATAATCTTAATGTGGATGCCCTAAACAAGAAGATATTTATCTCCAGTACTTACACGAGATATTTAGACGAGACCTATGCTGACTTACTAAATCGTGATAGGTTTGAAGCATGCTCCATACTTGAAACAATGAAATTTTCATATAATTAGGTTTTGGTTTAGGTTTACAATAGGTTAGGTGGTTGACATCCGGGGCGCTTAAAACGTTCCGGATGTCTTCTTTTTTAACCCAAGTGCCATGAATTTTGGGAAATGAGCCGGAATGAGGCGGAATGAGCCGGAATGAGGCGGAATAGATGGATTATGAGGGAGTTAGAGGGAGTTAGAACTAGTTAAAAGTTAAAAGTTAAAAGAAGAATTGAGAATATGAGGAAGTTAGAAGAAGTTAGAGGAACATGGAACATTGAACATTGAACTCAACCAAACACAAAACACCAAACACTATTTTTCGTATCTTTGTTTCTATGGGAAAGTTTGAGGATATACTCAAGCAGTACTGGGGCTACGCTTCGTTTCGCTCCATTCAGCTCGATATCATTGAATCGGTATATAGCGGGAACGACACGTTAGCCCTGATGCCAACCGGTGGCGGAAAATCAATCACCTTTCAGGTGCCTGCCCTCGCCATGGAAGGTATATGCCTGGTTATCTCACCCCTCATCGCCTTAATGAAGGACCAGGTTGAAAACCTAAGAAAGCGAGGGATAAACGCCGTTGCCATTTATTCGGGCATGACCAGCCACGAGATTGACATAACCCTAGATAATTGTGCTTATGGCGATATAAAATTCCTCTACATCTCGCCGGAACGTCTATCTACAGCCATTTTCCGAGAACGGGTTCGCAAGATGAAGGTTTGCATGGTAGCCATCGACGAGGCGCACTGTATATCGCAGTGGGGCTACGACTTTAGACCATCATACCTCAAAATAGCCGAACTACGTGAGGTCTTAACCGATGTCCCATTTTTGGCGGTTACCGCCACCGCCACCCCCGAGGTGGTTAACGATATCCAGGAGAAACTGCATTTCCGCAACGGAAAGGTTTTCCGCATGAGCTTTGCTCGCGATAACCTGGTTTACCTTGTGCGCAATGTGGAGGATAAAGAAAAGTACCTGTTCAAAATAGTTGATAACATACCCGGAAGCGGTATAGTTTACGTACGGAACAGAAACAAAACCAAGGAAATTGCTTTAATGCTACAGCGCGCCGGGCATGCTGCCGATTTTTACCACGCAGGCCTTACCATGGAGATGCGCAACGCCAAGCAGAACGACTGGCAAACCGGGAAAACACGCATAATTGTAGCCACCAATGCTTTTGGAATGGGAATTGACAAGCCCGATGTGCGCTTTGTGGTTCACATTGACCTGCCCGACTCCCCCGAAGCCTACTTTCAGGAAGCCGGACGTGCCGGGAGAGACCAAAAACTCTCTTACGCCGTTTTGCTTTACAACGAGTCCGATTCGCTGAGGATTGAGCAACGGCTCGAGTCCAACTTTCCCCCACCCGACGAAATTAAAAGGATTTACCAAGCCCTGGGCTCGTACCTAAACATTGCCTACGGCGCTGGAAAAGGCGAGGTTTTCGATTTCAACCTTATCGATTTTTGCTCTGCCTACAAGCTTAACATGGTAGTGACATACAACTCCTTAAAAATTCTTGAGCAGGAAGGATACCTTGAGCTCACCGATGAGCTCGACAATCCTAGCCGAATTATGTTTCTTGTCAATAAGCAAGAACTTTACAGGTACCAGATTGCGCATGCCGAAATGGACAAGTTCATCAAAATACTCCTTCGCATGCTGCCGGGCGTTTTTTCGCAATACGTGAGAATTGATGAACAGTTCATTTCTAAAACCACAGGATTGCCAATCGATAGGGTTTATGAAAACCTGAAAGTTTTATCGCGCCAAAAAATTTTGAATTACATCCCTAAAAAGCGGACACCTCTGATTGTTTTTATTGAAGAACGGCTCGACGATAAAAATCTCAGGATTGAACCCGAGCGTTACCAGATGCTCAGGAAACGCTACCTCGACCGGATTAACGCCATGCTCGAGTATGCTCAAAGCCAGGCCAAATGCCGAAGTCAGTTTCTTAGCGAGTATTTTGGCCAAACCGACAGCTACCGTTGCGGCAAGTGCGACGTTTGCACTGCCCGTAATGAGCTCGACATGAGCAAGTACGAGTTCGACAACATTCTGGAAAAGGTAAAAACATTACTCCTAAAAAACCCTCTACCAATCGAAACGCTTATCGATTCAACCGGCTCAAACCCCGACAGGGCTGCAAGGGTAATCAGGTTCCTTCAGGACACAGGGAAAATTAAGGTTAACGGCGAGGGTCAACTGGAGTGGGTAACACGTAAGTAAGGCAAGCCGTTAAATGGGGCTTGGAGAATATAGGAAAGTTAGAGGAAGTTAGAGGAATAAAGTTGGTAAACGTAAGTCGTTATACGGGTTAGAACCATCAACAGTAAACTATCAAATAAATAAGTATCACAGAGTTACACAAAGTTTACACAGATTCGCTTTTTCAAATAAGTTTCAAGGCATCAACTTTTTGGCCCAACTTTTGTTATAGAGTTGAGTGTGTAACAGGTAATCATAAAATTGTATGGAAACACTCAACGAGATTGAACTACGTAAACGTCTTTACGAATACTCCAATCAGGTTGGATTCGATACTAAAAAGGAATCGTTCCGTGAAGTCATCTCTTTCCTAATCGATATCGACCAAAACTTTTTGTACACCTTGCTTAAGCCCGAGGAGTTAAGGTACTTGTCAACCCACCGCGATACTGAAGAGAAGCTTAAACGGCAACTGGTGCAGGTGGTGGAATCGCTTTAGGAAGAACCTATTTACAATGCATGAAGGGAAAAGTTTTTCCCTTTTTTATTTTTTGCTTACTTTGTGGTAAGCATTTCAGGTATGGGAAACATTCTCGATTCCGAAATAATGTACTTGCCGGGCGTTGGTCCCAAGCGTGCCGAGCTGCTCCAAAAGGAGCTGAACATTTACACCTTTGGCGATTTAATCACCTTTTACCCGTTCCGTTACATTGACCGGACAAAAATCAACAAAATATCGGAGGTTACCGATGAGTTGCCATACGTACAGGTTGTAGGGCGGGTTATCAGTATTTCAGAGGCTGGCGCTGGCCGCCACCGTAGGCTAACAGCCATAGTAACCGATGGAACAGGCAGCATGGAACTTGTATGGTTCCAGGGGATAACCTGGGTTCTTAAGCGGTTAAAACCCAACATCGATTACCTGATATTTGGCAAAGCCACCCGATTCGGTACACGTTTCAGCATTGCCCACCCCGAGATGGATATCTACAACCCACAGCAGGACTTCATTACCAGCTCGCTGCAACCGGTTTACTCCACAACCGAAAAGCTCAAAAGCAACCACATAACGTCAAAAACCATAATGGGTTTTGTGCAAACCCTAATCCCAATGGTCATTGGAAAGATTTCCGAAACCCTGCCACCCTTCATCATTGAGCAAAACAAGCTAATGACCCTACCGGAAGCTCTACGTAATATTCATTTCCCGGCAAACTCCACTCTGCTCCACAGGGCTCAGCACCGGATAAAGTTCGAAGAACACTTCTACATTCAGCTTAGCATTTTAAGCCGACAAAAGGTAAGACAGGTCAAGGTCAACGGCCACGTATTTAGCCATGTAGGCGAGATGTTTAACCGATTCTACCATGAACGGCTACCCTTTCCACTCACCGAGGCCCAAAAACGGGTAATAAAGGAGATACGTCGCGACATGATGAGCGGCAAGCAAATGAACAGGCTGTTGCAAGGCGACGTGGGCAGCGGAAAAACCGTGGTTGCGCTGATGTGCATGCTGCTTGCCGTTGATAACGGTTACCAGGCTTGTATTATGGCTCCCACCGAGATACTTGCCAACCAGCACTATGAATCAATTACCGCACTCCTAGGCGATTTACCGGTAAAAGTGGGCTTGCTCACGGGCAGCACCCGACGGTCGGATCGCAATAACCTTCACCAGTCGCTCGAGGCAGGTGAACTAAACATTCTTATTGGCACCCATGCGCTACTGGAGGATGTGGTCAAATTCAAGAACCTTGGTTTTGTGGTGATTGACGAGCAACAACGCTTTGGGGTTATGCAACGCGCCAAGCTCTGGGAAAAGAATAGCGACCCACCGCACGTTCTGGTGATGACTGCAACCCCAATTCCCCGCACGCTGGCCATGACCCTTTACGGTGACCTGGAAGTGAGTGTAATTGATGAACTACCACCCGGGCGGAAACCCGTTAAAACACTACACTATACCGACGCCAAGCGCAACCTTGTTTTTGCGCTGATGAAGGAGCAAATAAAAAAAGGCCGGCAGGTTTACGTGGTTTACCCGTTGATTAAGGAATCGGAGAAACTGGAAAACTTAAAGGATTTAGAGGATGGTTACGAGAGTATAGTCAGAACTTTCCCTCCGCCTGAGTATGTAACCGTGGTTGTTCACGGGCAGATGAAGCCCGAGGATAAGGACTACTCCATGAACCTCTTTGCTCAGGGCAAAGCCCATATAATGGTGGCGACCACTGTAATTGAGGTGGGTGTTAATGTACCCAGCGCCACCGTAATGGTAATTGAAAGCGCTGAGCGTTTTGGTTTATCGCAGCTACACCAACTCCGTGGCAGGGTTGGCCGGGGAGCCGATGAAAGCTACTGCATACTTGTTTCGCAGGTTAAACTAACCAAGGAATCGCGCAAACGGCTCGAAACCATGGTTACTACCAACGATGGGTTTAAGATTGCCGAGGTTGACCTTCAGCTCCGTGGCCCGGGCGACATTGCAGGTACCATGCAAAGCGGAATGCCCTTTGACCTTAAAATGGCCAACCTGGCCACCGATGGGCAACTCATTCAGCATGCCCGACAAATAGTCACCGAAATTTTGGATCGCGATCCGTTACTTGAGAATCACCACAATGCTATTCTAAAGGATCAACTAAATAAGCTTGAGTTCCACCGTTCCGATTATACTGGTATTTCATGAAACGCTTGGTTGTTTCTTCACTGATGGTTTTATTTACTGCCCTACAGGGCAATGGGCAACAATCGGGCGGGTGCAAAATAACAAACACTGCCTTTACGGCAGGAGAAAGGGTTTGCTACGAGGTAAGCTACACCTGGTTTTTCATCTGGACTGACGTTGGCCAAGCCTGCTTTACTGTGAACTCCGATAATCGATTTGGCAAAACTTTGCTACACCTGAGGGCTACAGGCACAAGTTACTCGTTCTACGATTGGTTCTTTAAGGTACGCGACCTATACGAATCGTGGGTTGATCCGGTAACCTTAACGCCACACTACTACAACCGAAACATATACGAAGGTGGATTTACCAAGGAAAACGAGTACTGGTTTAACCAACCCGGCGATAGCGTAAAAATTCGTGTGCGCCGCAAAGGCGGGCCAAACCGATTTGTTTCGGTTAAAACACCCGGCTGCCTTTTCGATGTGGTTACAGCCATTTACTACTCCCGATGCTTGAATTTTTCAAGCATAAAACCGGGAACGGTTTTCCCTATCAGTGTTCTGATGGACGAGGAGATTTTTAACGTAAAGTACAGGTACTTAGGCAAAGATGTGAGGAAAGTAGCTGGAATAGGGAAAATAGCCTGCCTGAAATTCCAGGTCGATTTGGTGGCGGGCGATATTTTTTCATCAAACCAAAAATTACTGGTTTGGGTTACCGACGACGCTAATAAGCTCCCGGTTTACATTGAGTCGCCCATACGTGTGGGGAGCATTCAGGCCCGGGTAAAATCGTACCAAGGGCTGCGATACAAACTGGAAAGTAAGAATTAGCTGAAACCTTGCATTAAAGCATCGTTTTAATTGATATTCCATTTCACTACTGTACGATTAAAATCTTAATCCTACCGCGACAGCCCCGTAGGGGCTAAATATTTGTAACACTATGGCTAATCCCACAAGTATAGCGATGCACGCAATACATAATCCAAAGAGCAAGGAGCAAACGTTGCATCGCAGAAGAAAAGCCTGGCAAATAGCGGTTTACATGTTCATTCTTGTCTTGATACAAGAAAGAACCAAAGAAAATCAATGCTGAAAAGCCCGAGCCGATGGGTGCCCCGTGGGTGGAAGTGCTATGCGATACTATTCGCCACACCTGCGGCGTGACTCATGTGGTATCGCTTACTAAACCCACCGCCATGTTCCACCCCCGACCCATTGTCGGGTCAGGCCTTTATGCCTCTGCTTGCTTCTTCCGCTCCATTCTCTCTGGGATAAGGTCTGGGATGAAGCCGTTTCTCACGAACATCCTAGACGACCCCTCTTAATCTCCCCTAAGAGGGGAGACTTTAGCCCTGCAATAAGGTCACCTAATTGCTTCTCCCCTCACCTATAAGAAGAGGGCTGGGGTGAGGTCGTTTCCCGCGAACAACGTACAACGTTCCTGGCCCCGTAGGGGCTAAACATTTGTAATTCCATGGCTAATCCTAAATGTATAGCGATGCACGTAATACATAATCCGAAGAGCAAGGAGCAAACGTTGCATCGCAATAGAAATGCATTGCAAAGAGCAACTGCCGGAAAAGTACTCAAAAATGGGTTAAGGGAATGAAGGTATAAAGAGAAGCTTCGGCGAAGTCTATCCCGATAAATCGGGACTCAGCATGACAAGGGAGCAGAAAGAAAGATAGGGTTTTTGTCACCCCGAGCAAAGTCGAGGAATCTCATTAAGATGAAGGTACAATGAGATGCTTCGGCAGGGCTAAGCATGACAAATTTTTGAGTAGTATTTTCATACATCACCAATGCCATACAACAAATTAGAGGTTAAAAAAGCCAAACGGTACAATTTTTGTGTAAATTTGCAGAAATACTAATGAAAAAACTCAATGAAAGCAAAATTTTTCCTCATTTCAGTGTTAGGATTGTCAACCCTTTTTGGATGTATTGAGGGAGATAACTATGTAAGGTTTACCGATTATGTGACCATGGAAGCTGGCCTGCTGCCCGATACTATGATATTAAACGAACCTTACAACCTTCAAATAAGGGCATCGGCACCTAATGGTTGCTGGTATAACGTTAAGGTTTACCTGAACGTTAAATCCGACTCCGCATACTTTTTCAGCGCAGCTGCTACCTACGAAAATCATGGTGAGCCTTGTACGCAACAACTAGTAACACACGATACGATAATAACCATAACACCCAAAGTGAATAAAACTCACCTAATGTACTTCTACAACCCTACTGGCAACCCTCAAATTCGGATTGATACAGTTTACATAAAAGCGGAATAGCTGGTTAGGGTAAAACCACATATGGTTGTAGTATTAATAAAAGAGCTACAGCCATGAAAACTAATCTGGATAGATACTCTGAATACGAAAGCAACCTGTTGAACAGGGCAACAACCCTGCTGATAATTATAGTAATTACAGCTATTTTAGGTTTGGTTTGTGTTGAAAACTTCCTACTCAGGTAGGGGATTAGTATGTTCGGGTCATCCGTTCGGGTACCACAATAATAAAATCGGCAATGCCCATATTTTCCTTGGCTAAAGCATTTAAATCGTCCTGGGTTACAGTTGCAATTGTCACTATTTTCAGGTTAGGCATTTTCCGTTTCATATACCAGTATATCCCCTCGTAGTTGTTTGAGTGGTACGAGCCATGAAAATGCAGAAAAACCTTATCGCTATTAATGTTTTGGGTGATATTATATGCCATAGTTGCATCCTTGATTGCCTGTGCCATTGGGAAAAATTCAGGGTTCGACTTCCCTTTACCGGGCATTCCCATCATACTGAGCATGCCCTTATAGCATGCCAGGTTAGGGTCATAATCTATGGGCAAAGGGGCAATAAATAATTTTGCCTGCTCTGATAGAGATTTTAGCGTGTCAAAACCACCGGCTGAAACCATGGCAGCATAGCGGCGCGGAATATTTGTGGCAATAAATTTTAAACCTTTGCTTTTGGCAAACTCAACCAGTGGCTTGTAGTCGGTTTTATAGTTGGGCCACAACCTTGCCTCGGCCTCAAAACGTTGCTGGCTGATATAGCCACCTAGGTACTCATCGAGAATAAGCTGGTTATCGGCTTCAAACATCTCAGCGCCCAGTATTATATTACCTTTTGTGGCATCAAAAACATCAACCGTTAATTCCAGCTCAAGCCAATGCGCTATGGGGTTATCGTGAAGTTCCCCAAAAAGAACCAAATCGGATTTTTTTGCCGTATTTACAATACTCTGGTAAACAACCCTTTCGCCTTTTGCATTATAAATCAAATAGGCCTGCTTGTCCTGTCCGAAAACGTTTTCGGAAATTAAACAAACGATTAAACAAAACAATGCTTGTTTCATAGAATTTAGTTTATATTTGTCGCTGGGACTAAATTAACCTTTTTCTGAGCAAATAGTTCAAATGAGTAAAACTTTATCTGACAAAGCATGGAAATAAAAAGAACTTTCGACATTCTTGAAGCAGGCAAGGATACCTATGAGAACAGAACAGTAATTGCTGTTAAGAAAAACGGGGTTTGGGATGAGTACACCATTGATCGTTACTCGCAGATGGCTCACAACCTCAGCTATGGCTTGCTATCTATGGGGCTTAGACCAGGCGATAAGGTGGCCAACATCAGCGGCAATCGGCCTGAATGGAATATTGTTGACATGGGTATCACCCAAGCCGGAATGGTTCACGTGCCCATTTACCCAACTATCAGCACCGATGAGTACAAATACATTCTCAAACATGCCGAGGTAAGAGCCATTTTTGTAGGCGATAAGGCCCTGTACCAAAAGCTTCAACCCCTTACTGCTGACCTCGAGAATTTTATTGGGATATTCTCAACAGTAGAAAATGGCGATATCCGCAGCTGGAACGAAGTGCTGGAACGCGGCAAACAGACTGCACATGAATGGGTTGATGAGCTTTTCAAGATAAAAGCATCGGTTCAACCCGATGATATTGCTACAATTATTTACACCTCGGGCACAACGGGGGTTTCAAAAGGCGTAATGCTCTCACACTCCAACTTCCTGAGTAATGTTGAGGCCTGTAAAGGGCTTTTCCCCCTTGAAAATGGCGATATCGCCGTAAGTTTCCTCCCTCTTAGTCACGTATTTGAGCGCATGGTAAACTACTACTACCAAAGCATTGGGGTAAGCATTTACTATGCCGATAACCTTGCCACCATTGGCGATGTAATTAAAGAGGTTAAACCACACATTTTCATGACCGTACCCCGAATGCTTGAGAAAACGTTCGACAAAATAATTGCGGTTGGAAAGGACTTGACTGGGTTAAAGAAACAGATTTTCTTTTGGGCTGTAAACCTTGGCTATAAGTATAATGAGGTACGCAATAGCTGGTACTACCGCATTAGGCTTAACCTTGCCCGTAAGCTGATCTTCTCAAAGTGGCAAAAGGCGCTTGGTGGCAGGTTAAAGTTCATTATAAGCGGTGGTGCTGCACTGCAACCCCGTCTAATGAGGGTATTCTGGGCAGCAGGTATCCCTGTTTATGAAGGTTACGGACTAACTGAAACCTCACCTGTAATTGCCGTTAACCATCCTGCCTCGCCCGGAAACGTTAGAATTGGTTCAGTAGGCCCTGTAATACCTAACGTTGAAGTAAAAATAGCTGAAGATGGCGAGATACTCATGCGTGGGCCAAGCCTCATGAAGGGCTACTACAAGGCACCCGATTTAACTCAAATGGCCATTGATGAGGAAGGCTGGTTCCATACCGGCGATATAGGCCATTTGGACAATGGTAAGTTCCTGACAATAACCGATAGGAAAAAGGAAATCTTTAAGCTATCGAATGGCAAGTATGTTGCTCCCCAGCTTATTGAGAATAAGCTGAAGGAATCGTTCTTCATTGAACAGTGCATGATTGTTGGCGAAAACGAAAAATTTGTCAGTGCACTTATCTCGCCAAACTTTAGCTTCCTGCACGACTGGTGCAGCCGCCATAAAATACATTTTGAGAACAATGAGGAGTTAATTACCATTCCTGAGGTTATTGCCAGGTACCAAAAGGAGATCAATGCTGTTAACAAACAACTCAGCGATTATGAACAAATTAAGCGTTACCGCTTAGTGGCAGAGCAGTGGTCGCCCCAAACCGGCGAACTTTCCCCAACCCTTAAGCTAAAACGAAAAGTACTATACGAACGGTACGAAAAAATTCTCGAAGAGATATATGGCCACGCCAAGCAAACCGAGGTTAGGGGAGTAAGTAACGGACATTAATAAACCAATATATAAAGGCAAAGGCGTCGAAAAAGCAAACGACGCCTTTTTTATTTTTTAATTTTTGGAACAATTTAAACCCGCTCAACCACAACCCCTCTTTTCCTTGTAATAAGCAGCAACAGAAAAACAATTGCCCCATTCACAATTAAAAGCTCAAACCCAAATTTGTAGCCATTAAACAGAATAGCAGAGTACTTATTCAGAAAATAACAGGCAATTGGTGAAAAAATTGCAATAAAGGGCACAAGTTTATCGTTCACCTGAAAACGAGTAAATAAACCAAATGCATACAGCCCAAGTAAAGGGCCATAGGTATATCCAGCTATAGTAAAAATGGCATCAATCACTGAGCGATCGTTGAATGCATTAAAAACAATAATAACAAGTATCATCAGTATTGATATAAAAACATGCACCCACTGCCTAACCCTTCGTAACCTATCCTCGTCCATACCTTTGGTATTTAGGACATCAATGGTAAACGATGTGGTTAAAGCGGTTAAAGCCGAGTCGGCACTGGAGTATGCTGCAGCAATTAACCCCAAAAAGAACAAGACCCCAACTATTTGAGGTAGGTATCCTTGAGTAGCCAACGTGGGAAATAAATCATCGGACTGGGCAGGCAGTGGAATTCCTTTCTGTACGGCAAATGTATGTAAAAGCACGCCTAGTGAAAGGAATAATAAATTTACAGGCAAAAAGGCAAACCCGTACCAGTACATATTTTTTCGGGCGTCTTTGTAGTTACGACAACTCAAATTTTTCTGCATCATGTCCTGGTCAAGGCCTGTCATAACAATAGTAATGAATGCACCCCCAAGAAACTGCTTCCAGAAATAGAAACGCTGATTTGGATCGTCGAAGAACCAAATTCGGGAAAGGGGACTGTTGCTTACCGTTTTAACAATTCCTGAAAAGCTAAGATTTAAATCGCTTGATATATAGTAAACGCAAAGCGAAACGGCTGTAAGCATGGCCACTGCCTGAAATGAATCAGTCCAAAGCACGGTTCGCACACCACCCTTTCGGGTGTAAAGCCAAATGAGAATTACAGTGATGGAAACTGTAACCCAAAAGGGAACCCCTAAGGCATTGAAAATGGATAGCTGCAAAACATTCGACACTATAAAAAGCCTAAAAGCTGAGCCAATAATCCTTGAAACCAAAAAAAGGAAAGCGCCAGTTTTATAGGAGTAGAAGCCAAAGCGTGACTCCAAGTAGGTGTAAATTGATTTAAGGTTTAACCGGTAGTATAAGGGTAACAGTACGTTTGCCACAACAAAATAACCCAGCAGGTAGCCCAATACCATTTGCATGTATGAAAACTGGCTGGTTAAAACCCATCCTGGAACCGAAATAAATGTCACTCCGGAAATAGAGGTTCCGATCATGGCAATGGAAACAAGGTACCATGGCGATTTTCGGTTACCTATAAAAAAAGTATCGTTGTTGGAATTGCGCGAGGTAAAATAAGAAATAACAAAAAGCGTTAAAAAATACCCAATTATTACAGTAATAATAAGACTTGTTGACATATCCATTCATATTTGAGCCAACAAGTGTATGAAAAAATCTACACATTACAAAAAATCAACAAGGCAGCAAACCATTACCTGCAAAAAACGTTTAAACTAACATCGCACAAACTCAACTTAAGCATTTATTCAATTAGATTTGCAGAATTAAAGGCAACAAAAATGCAAACCCATACATACCCATCGAAGTTACTGGAAAGAGCAGTTGAGGAACTGGCTAAACTTCCCGGAATAGGCAACAGGACTGCGCTTAGGCTTGCCCTCCATTTACTAAGGCAGCCCCAACCCGATGTTGAGCAGTTTTTAACTGCCATTGGCGAAATGAAGAACAACATCCGCTTCTGTTCCCTGTGTCACAATATCTCCGATACCGATATTTGTTCTATTTGCTCATCGCCCTCGCGCGATAAAAGCACCATTTGCGTGGTTGAGACCATTAAAGATGTTATGAGCATTGAAAACACCATGCAGTACAAAGGGGTTTACCACGTATTGGGTGGAGTAATTAATCCCATGGAAGGGATTGGCCCCAACGATCTAACCATTAACAGCCTGATTGAAAGGCTATCGACCAGCGAGGTAAATGAGGTGATAATGGCCTTAAGCGCAACAACCGAAGGCGATACCACCAACTTCTTCATCTACAAAAAGATTAAAAGCTTTCCGGTAGTGGTTACCACCCTTGCCCGAGGAGTAGCTTTTGGAAATGAGTTGGAGTACACCGACGAGGTCACACTGGGCCGCGCCCTGCTTAACCGGGTAAGGTTCGACAATTCGTTCTCCGTGGAATAATTTTTGAACTTTAACAAAAAGATTGTATTTTTAAAACATCATTATTCTGAACAAACATGCTCAAGTATTGCTTAACCCTTATAGCAGCTGCAACAATTTCTGTTTTTTCTGTTGCCCAATCGAACATTAGCGATTTTATTGCCAACGGCAATCAAAAAATTAAGGAAAAGGATTTCAAGGGTGCCCTTGCTGAATTTAAGAACGCGCTCAACGTATCGCCTACCGACTCCCTTGCTCTAAACGGAATTATCCGTGCAAACACCCTGCTTGAGGATTACAAGGAGGCTCAACGTTGGATTACCATAGCGCTTGAGACATACCCCAACAACCCCGAATTCCTTTTTCGTAAGGGTATAATCCAGAACTTAAACGGTTACCACGATAAAGCTATTGAGGACTTTGAAAACGCTCTCAGCCAAAACCCAAACACGTCGCTCAAGGTTCAGATATTGCTGAATAAGGCCTCGGCCCACTTTAAGCTAGAGCAACTTGCCGAATCCCTTGCCGATTACAATAAGATACTTGAGCTGGACCCCCGCAACTTCAATGCCTACAACTTCCGCGGGCTTGTAAACTTCAGGCTTGGCTACTTTATCGATGCCGTTACCGATTACACAACCGCAATCGATCTCGACCCAACATCCCCGCTACCCTACTACAACAGAGGCATGAGCTTACTTAAGCTAAATGAAAACCAAAAAGCCTGTGCCGATTTCCGCAAAGCCTGCCAAATGGGCTACATGACCTCCTGCAAGATGGTTGTAGCGGAGTGCGGTGCACGATAGGAACACTTAAAAAAATTTACCAAAAAAGTCCCTTAGCGGGACTTTTTTATTTTATCTTTTTTTGAATTATTTGATTACATTTTTTAACTTAGCGGCAGTGTTTAATTATATTTATTTTGCAAACAACAAGGTTTAATAACATATTATAAGGAAACCGTCATGATTAATGATCTTGAACAAATCCTATCGGCAAGCGCCAAAAGGATGAAGCGTTCGGTGATAAGGGAATTGCTAAAAATGACCCAACGTCCTGAACTTATCTCGTTTGCCGGAGGCCTTCCATCGCCTGAGAGCTTTCCGGTTGAACAGCTCAAACAGGTTGTAGTAGAGGTGTTGGATACCGATAGCGCACGTGCCCTCCAGTATAGCGAAACAGAAGGAGACAAAAGACTCCGCGAGATTCTGGTTGAAAAGTATAGGAAGGAAGGCTTTAACATAAGTATTAACAACCTAATAATTTCAACGGCATCGCAACAGGCCCTTGACCTTATCCCCAAAATTTTTGTTAACCCTGGCGATAAGGTTATTTGCGGTTTACCTAGTTACCTGGGAGGTATATCGGCTTTTGCATCCTATGGCGCAGAGCTCGTTGGCATTGAACTCGATGACCAGGGAATGCGTTCGGACCTACTTGAGAAAAAGATGCAGGAATTGCAAGGGAAGGGCCAAAAGCCAAAATTTATCTATGTTATTCCTGACTTTCAAAACCCAACCGGCATTTGCATGCCTGAAAGGCGAAGGCTTGAAATAATTGAGATTGCTAAAAAATACAATGTGCTAATAGTTGAAGACAGCCCATACCGTGAGGTGAGGTTTAGCGGCACCCCACAACGCACGATGTATGAGTTGGACGGTACCGGACAGGTTATTCTGTTAGGCACTATGTCCAAAATTTTTGTTCCCGGATTCCGTTTGGGCTGGATTGTAGCCCACGAAGACGTTATTGACAAACTGGTTGTAGCTAAACAGAATACTGACCTTTGCACCTCTTCGTTTGTTCAGAAAATTGCAGCCAAATACTTTGACAAAGGATACTTTGAGGCCAATTTGGCCAAAACCAATGCCATGTACAAGGAAAAACGCGACGCCATGGTGGAAGCCTTTCATAAGTTTATGCCCAAAGGCGTAAAATGGACTGAACCCGAAGGCGGGCTGTTCCTTTTTGTAACTCTACCAGAATATATTGATGCTGAGGATCTCTTTAAAATAGCCATTGAAGAAAACGTGGCCTTTGTGCCGGGAACTGTTTTTTACTGTAACGGACAAGGCAAAAACACACTTCGCATCAACTTCTCGTATATGTCCAAGGAAATGAATATTGAAGGAAGCCGAAGACTTGCCAATGCAATAAAGCGAATGATTAAAGAGTAATATCGGACATAGCAATCATAAAAACCACTGGGATTAACTTGTAGCGGGGTTGCTCAGTGGTTATTTTATTAGTGCTAACAAACCAACTCCTTCTAGTCCTTTCTTACAATCCAAATCGATTAGAACAGCACTAATGCAACATTTTTGTATATTTCCACAAAATTAACCGGCGTTTTCTGATTCATGGAGCTCTCTGTTGTAGTTGTAAACTATAATGTTCGGTATTTCCTAGAGCAATGCCTTGTAAGCGTATTTGCAGCACTTAAAGGGATTGAAGCCGAAGTATGGGTAGTTGACAATGCCTCGACCGATGGTTCGGTTGAAATGGTAAAACTTAAATTTCCCCAGGTAAAATTAATTGTTAACTATAAAAACCTTGGCTTTTCCAAAGCCAATAACCAAGCCATAAAACTAGCCAAAGGCAGATATACCCTTTTACTAAACCCCGATACGGTTGTTCAGGAGGATACCTTCAGGGAGTGCATAAATTTTATGGATACCCATCCCGATGCCGGGGGGGTGACAGTTAAGATGATTGATGGGAAGGGGCGTTACCTACCCGAATCCAAACGGGGGTTTCCATCGCCTTGGGCGTCGTTCTGCAAGATTTTTGGATTTACATCGCTTTTCCCCAACTCAAAGTTTTTTGCACACTACTACTTAGGCCATCTGGATAAAAACACCACCCAAACCATTGAAATACTGCCCGGGGCATACATGTTTCTGAGGGCTGAAGCCCTGCAAAAAGTTGGCTTGCTTGATGAGCAATTCTTCATGTATGGCGAGGATATCGACCTTTCGTATCGAATTCTTCAATGCGGCTACAGGAATTATTACTACCCCAATTGTCAGATAATTCACTATAAAGGTGAAAGCACAAAAAAGGGAAGCTTGAACTATGTAGTAGTTTTTTACAAGGCCATGATACTGTTTGCTCAAAAGCACTTTAGTAAAAAGAAGCAAAAGCATTTTGTGGCATTGATAAAATTTGCAGTTTTTATTAGGGCTGCAGCTTCAATTCTGAAAAGAGTATTTACCAGAATCTGGCTACCCCTGACCGACCTAGCCTTAGTGATAGTGGGCGCATACATAGTAATCCCCTGGTGGGAACAGCTTAGGCTTGGAGCCCTAAATGTTTACCCCCGCGATATTTTACCTTGGCTGATTTGTTTTTATATTTCAACATGGATGTTCTCACTGTGGTTTCATGGAGCCTACGACAAACCCCAAAGCATCAGTTCAGGAATCAAGGGAATACTTTACGGAACCATTGTAATTCTTGTTGTTTATTCCATTTTACCAATCAACTTTCGGTTCTCCCGCGCAATCATCATCCTACTAGCGGCCTGGACAACCATTTTCGTACTCCTGAACCGACTTGTTTCGGCAAGTTTTATTGAGGGTTTGCTCAAACCCAATTCCCGAAAAAAAAGTGTTTGCTTCATAGGCACTGCCAGTGAATTTGAACACTCCAAGTTACTGCTGCTGCAAGCAGGTATTCATAATAATAACATTACCCACCTGCACCCCGAAGAGGTTTTTGACGAACAGCAAAATGCAAAGGAATCAGTAATTGCCGATACCCTAAAGGTTAAAAATATCACCGAGATCATCTTTGGTACCGAGGGTATCCCCATGACTAATATCATTCATGCCATGATACAATTATCGCAATTTGATGTAGATTTTAAGATTGCACTTCATGGAGGGGAATCAATTGTTGGCAGCAATTCAGCTGATACACAGGGCGAACTTTACTCACTCGAGGTAATGACTTTAGCCAAGCCGGTTGTACGACGTCAAAAAAGAATTTTCGATTTACTGTCGTCTACTTTAATCATCATACTATTTCCAATTCTATTGGTAGCCTTCAGAAAACCATTTATGGTGTTAGCAAATGCGCTTAAAGTTCTGGTTGGAAGAAAAACTTGGATAGGCTACAACTTGCAAAATACATCGAGGCAATTCCCCACAATAAAACCTTCGGTTTTCGGCTATGGAAAAAGGCACAAAGGAATAAGCACATCGGCAAGTCTCGATCTATATTATGCTCGCAATTTCAGTATAGCATCGGAAACAGCCGAACTAATCCGAAATATTTTTAAAAAGTGGCGTTAAATCCTGTTCAGGTTTAAACATTCTCTTTCCCTCTAACTACCCTAACTCCATCACATTCTGTCTATGCCGACTCATTCAGACTAATTCTGCCTGATTCCGCCTCACTCCTCAAAATTCATGGCACTTTGGTTAATATTTGAGCTAACCATGTTTAACCGAGATTATTCAATAGAAACACAAAAAGCATAAAAACACCTTGTTTCTACTGACTTATCGGAGGTAACCACGACTTATCAAAATCTTTCATACCGAACTTTTGGAATGATTAGATTTTGTTGGTCAATTCCTCAATTGTTTTTTTTCAATTGACGGATTTGGGTTCAACCTTTTGCCCATTTCGGTGTTAATAGTTTTGAAAAAGAAAACTAAATAATCATGGCAGAAGTTAAGATACTACTCCCAGCAATGGGCGAAGGCGTTACCGAAGCAAAAATTACTAAGTGGCTTGTTAAACCCGGCGATTTGGTTGAAGTTGACCAACCCCTTGTAGAAATAGCAACCGACAAGGTTGATTCCGAAGTTCCATCGACCAGCAAAGGTAAGGTAAAACAACTACTTTTTAACGAAGGCGACTCGCCACAAGTAGGGCAAACTATTTGCCTACTTGAAGTGGAAGGGGTTAGCACAGAAGAAAGCAAAGCTCCAGCCATACCATCAGAACCGAAATCGGCATCGAAAGAAAATCCTAAAACTAAGCCTTTAGAAATAATTGAAAAGTCAGAAGTTAAGCAAGAAAGCAAAACGTTGCGCTACCTTTCACCGCTAGTACGGAGCATGGCCAAACAGGAAAATATTACTACTGAGGAGTTGGAAAAGATAGAGGGCACCGGATTAGATGGCCGAATTACCAAAGACGATCTCCTTAAGTATATTGAAAACCGAAGCAATCGTATATCTCAAATTGAGGCCGAGGCCAAGGAACGAATCCAAACCGAAAAGCCAGCTCAGTTCAATACACCTACTGAAAGCATCAGTAGCATTCTTGCACACGAGGTAGTGCCGATGGATCGCATGCGCAAGCTAATTGCTGAGCATATGGTTCGATCCAAGCAAACATCGGCTCATGTGGCCTCTTTTATTGAGGTTGATGTAACCAATATGGTTAACTGGCGCGATGCTAATAAGGAAAAGTTCCAAAAAACATATGGCGATAAGCTTACATTAACGCACTTGTTTGCACAGGCAACCGTTGCCGAGGTAAAACGTTACCCATTACTTAACTCATCAGTTGAGGGAGATAATATCATTCTAAAACGCGACGTTAACCTAGGCATTGCTACTGCTCTACCTAATGGCAACCTGATAGTTCCGGTGGTTAAGCGAGCAGAGACTCTCAACCTTATTGGCATTGCAAAAAGCATAAACGATCTTGCTCAGCGGGCACGCGACAACAGGCTCAAACCCGATGAAATTGTTGGAGGAACTTTTACCATAACCAACCTTGGCTCATTCGACACTCTAACAGGAACCCCAATTATCAACCAACCCCAGGTTGCCATCCTGGCAATTGGCACAGTAAAGAAACGCCCGGTTGTTATTGAAACCCCATCGGGCGATATGATTGCCATACGACAGATTTGTATTCTTTCGCTGTCGTATGATCATCGGGTAATTGATGGAGCCCTTGCAGGACAATTCCTTAAATCGTTACGCGATAGGCTTGAAAACTTTACCTCATCAGAAATATAGGCTTTTAAAACGTTTAATTGAAAAAAAGGATGGGTTCCAGCTAAACTCATCCTTTTTGTTGAGGAACGGTGGGCTTTTTATCAAACTACAACTACACTTTATCAAAATTAAAGAAAACTAACCATACAGCTATGGAAACAAAAAAACTTAATAAACGTAACAAAATAAAGGTTATATATTTTGCTGAGCAAAAATTGCTGTAATATTGTTAAATATTTAACTTAATGGTTATATATTTGAAGAATAAAGTTTTATATTGTATTGATTAAAGCAGTAAAAACATTTTAGTTTACGAGTAACTGACAAAATGAGGCAGGGAGTATTCTTGATTCTTTTACTGCTAATTTCGTTTAGTAGTTCAAGCGCTCAACGGAGCTCTTACTACCGTCGTATATTTGTTGATGCAGAATACTATATGCTGTACGAGGAGTACCGCGATGCATTGCCTTTATACCAAGAACTCTACAAAGCATACCCCAATAACTACAACTTAGCCTACCGTATTGGTATGTGCTACCTTAACATTCCGAACGAAAAAGTTAAATCGCTCCCTTACTTTGAAAAGGCAATAACTTCAATTTCTGAGAATTACAAAGAGGGCTATTTTACTGAGACAAACGCGCCTAAAGATGCCTATCTTAACTATGGCAGAGCATTAAGGATTCTTGGACAAATCGATAAAGCACAAAAAGCTTTTGAAACCTATAAGAATTTACTAAAACCAAACGAAATAACCGAGCTTAGAATTGTAAGAAAAGAGCTTGAAGCCCTTGATAATGCCCGTTACTTTAGTTCAAATCCACTAAAGCATAGGATGACCCCTGTGGGTAGGAATATTACCACTCGTTTCCCTGAAGTCAACCCAGTTTCCGATAGTAGCGGTAACACACTTGTATACACTTCGGTACAGCGGTTTTACAATGCTATTCTTATCAGCAACAGGGGCAACGAGTTTTGGAATAATCCACTAAACCTCAACCCTCAGCTCTACGCCGATGGCGAAATTAGAACCGTGGGTATTACATCGAACGGGAATGTTCTTTTACTCTCCCGGAACGATAACGACATTTTCAACCTCTACTATAGTACGTACAACAAGGAAACAAACTCCTGGGCTCCAATTACAAAATTCCCTAAGGAGATTAACACCTCCAAAAGTTGGCAGACCTTTGGGTCGCTTTCAAAAAATGGCGATACGCTTTACTTCAGCAGTAACCGCGAAGGCGGCTTTGGCGGTTTTGACATTTGGATGTCAGTCAAAACATCATACGGATGGTCATCGCCCATAAATCTTGGCAAAAATGTTAACACCCCATTCGATGAGCTTGCACCATTCCTAACCGAGGATGGTAAACGTCTATTTTTCAGCTCCAATGGACTTAAAACAATGGGGGGTTTTGACATCTTCTACTCCGATTACGAAAATAAAACATGGGGAATTCCTATCAATGTTGGTTATCCTTTAAATACCACCGACGATGATACTTTCTTTTTCCCCATTAAGAACGGGAAGGAAGGATACTACTCAAAGAATTCGGAAAGTAAGGGAGATGAAGATATTTACCATGTTGTCCTTGATATTAAATCGCCCCGCTAGCCAATGAAAGCAATTAGAATTACGGTATTCTTTCTGCTAATAGGTTGGCTGCCGTTTTACACCTTAGGCCAAACTAAAACCGAGATTGATGAAACCTATCGGGACGCAAACTCGTACTTCTACTTTGAGGATTACGAAGAGGCACTAGCGCTCTACCAAAAAATCTACAAGTTTCATCCCGACAACTACAACCTCAACTATAGAATCGGCTTTTGTTACCTTAACATCCCTGGCAGTAAACATAAATCTATTCCATTCCTTGAAAAGGCTGTTCAAAACACTACTGCAAGGTACAACGAGGAGTCCATCACCGAGCAACGTGCTCCAGTTGATGCTATTTTTTACTTAGGGAATGCCTACCTAACAGTTAATAGGGTTGACGACGCTTTAAAAGCATACGAAAAATTTTATAACATAACAAAGGGCAAAGGGGATTGGGACTTTGATTACTTAAACCACCAGGTAAATGTTGCCAAGAATTCACTCAAAATTCAACGCAATCCGGTGGATTTTATAATGGCAAACCTGGGTGAGAAAATCAACGACAGATTTCCAAACTTTAACGCAGTTGTATCGGGTAATGGGAAAGTACTTGCATTTACAACCAAGCTAAAGTTCTACAATGCCATTAACATTTCGCGTAAAAACGAAAAGAACCAATGGGAAAAGCCAGCTAATATCACTTTAGATTTACAAACCGATATAAGCTGCTCAACCTTATGCCTCTCGTACGATGGGAATGAACTATACCTTTTCAGAGATGATAATCATGACGGGAACATATACGTTACCCGGTTCAATGGGAAGAAATGGTCACCAATTAAAAAGTTAAACTCCAATATCAATACTGAGGCATATGAAACCCACGCCTCGATAAGCCCCGATGGCAAACAGCTTTTCTTTACCAGCAATAGAAAAGGAGGCTTTGGGGAACTTGACCTTTGGGTTACCACCAGAACCTCGGGCGACGACTGGGGGCCCGCTCGCAACCTGGGCGCAACAGTTAACACTCCTTTTAACGAAAACACACCGTTTATCAGCACCGATGGCACTACGCTCTATTTTAGCTCCGAGGGACATGAGAATATGGGAGGATACGACATTTTTATTTCGCAGCTTTCAGGGAAAGGCGATTGGACAACCCCTATAAATCTGGGATACCCCCTAAATACTACCGACGATGACCTGTTCTATCACCCCATCGAAGATGGAGCAACAGCCCTTATAGCTCGCTTTGATGATAATTCATTTGGCGAAACCGATATTTTTGAGATAGAACTTTTTATACCACGATTCAGAAAAAGCATTGTACCAAAAACAGTTGCCCAAGAACGCACCACCGATAAAACTTTTGCCCGGCTAATAGTTGACACCCTTTCAATAAAAGGCATGGCATCCATTGATGCCAATGAAGCCATTACAAAGATTGATATTAGCGGCAACAACACATTAAAACTATTCCTCAACGGGAAAGCATACGGGGTAATCCCATCAGGAATAGAGGAGCTGGCTGAAGTTAAAAGAGTTTCAGAAACCGAGAATGCAGCTAAGGCTTACACCGAAGAAACAGACAATCAAACACCTAGTTCCATATCAAGTATTTCAGTTACGGATGCTACCTTTAAGAATAATTTTGGCGATACTACTCCGCATTCCCCTTGGCCAACCGACACCCCTACCGTAAAACAAAAAGCATTTGAGCTAAACAATGCAAGCATTAACGACGACAACTATTTCTCTGAGATATTGCTTTTACTAACCCCTTATGAGAAACAACAAGATATTCTTCCTGTTTTGAAAAGGAGCTGGAAATTTAGTACCGAAAACCTAAACGAGACCATTATACATTTTGCATCATCGTTTAAAACCGACAAAGAGCTGAACACTATAATTTATAGTTTAACCGAACTATACGATAAAATTGGAAATCTAAGCAATACCCAATCAGGCAAAAAGGAACAAAGATTTGCCACGAACAATCGAACTTTAATCATAAAGGCATATAACGAACTTATAAACAAAGCCTCAAAACAGCTTGGCAACGACTTGGCATTGGTTATGCTTAAAAACAAAGAGATCCAAAACCTCACACAGTTTATTGAATTATACAGCAGGCAAAACGCTGAAGGTTTCATGACAAACAGAGAGGAACTTACACTTTTATTGGCTCGATTGGCGATTGGAGAATATGTTGCTTTGCCCAATGATCAAAAAATATCACTTTACAACAGCAGTACAGGAAAGATTACGGCTGAAACGTCGTATGTTTGGATATGGGTAATACTCACGTTGACAGTTTTAGGTGTGACTATTTATCGAGGAGTTGAATACTATAAAAAGAAAGCCAGTTAAAACGTTGGACAGGGAATAGCCTTCCAACGCTTTTTGGGTGTTAACCTAAATTCATATATCATAGATATTTCATGTGAACCACCGGAGGCTAACCCAAGCCGGGATATTGTAAAATCGTAACTATACCCCATACTTATTTGCTCCCACTTGTAACCGACCATAAAAGCTAAAGCATCAACCCTTCGGCCAACAGAGTTTTTGGGTAATCCCCTCCACCAAACGCCAAAGCTAATGGGTTGGGAATAAAAATATAAACCTAAATCGAGCTGCCGGTAAATATCCTGAACCCTATAATTAAAGGCAACAGTAAAGGACTCCTCAATTCTGCTAAGCAAAAAACCTTTGGTAATGTACCTGTATCCACCATGCACGGTAATCTTATGAGGAAGCCTAGAGTTATCGTCGTAGAAAGTGGCTACAGGTTTAAGCATATGATCCCAGGTAATTCCAAGCCACATGTTATCGGAGTAAGCCAGGAGTGAAGATGAAACATCAATATCCCAAACGGCATCCTTACCGGGTTGCGTAACAGAGGTTGGTGGCATAGGTGTTGAGGTAAGCTGATCGCTAAAAATCAGTTTGCTGAAATCGATGGAAATCTGCTGGAGGAAAAAAGCTAAACCAGGTCGAAAGTGCCAATCGGGGAAAGGTTCAATATCGTATGAATAAAGCACACCCATCCTAGTATTTGCCAAGTTACCGTCTCCTGCCTGATCGCGCATAGCCATAACACCAAAGCCACTTCGAAAAGCGGGAGAGTTATGATCCCATGAAACGCTGAATGTGTTGAATGTACCCGGAACAAATGTCCACTGGTTACGATAGTTGGCAGCAACCCTATATCCAACTATTCCTCCGGTAAATGATGGGGATAAGTACAAAGGGTTTGCATAGAACTGGGTAAACTGCATATCCTGAGGAAATGCGGAAAATAAAGAAAAAAGGAATAAAGCAGAAAACCAATATTTTTTAAACCTATCCATCATTCAATATTATTACCTCAAAAGGGTTACATTCCCTTTCATGTCAAAAGGCTTTCCGTTGGTAAACTTACCAATTGCCCTCCACATGTATACCCCTTGCTGTGCAAGTTTACCATTAACATAACCGTCCCACCCTATATTCACATCGGTTGATGTGAAAATTTGTTCACCCCAACGTGAGAAAATCATCAACTTATACTCAACCACACCGTAATGATAGGGATGGAATACCTCATTTTTATAGTCAATAGCATCGTATAAACCACCATTAGGCCCCTCGGGATTAGGCTTAAATGCGTTAGGGAATTTCAGGTACCCAACCCCTTCGACCCATACAGCAGGGAACTTTGAAATAGAATCGACACATACATCATTACCGTAGTCCATGTATGCCCAGAGGGAAATTCTGAACTCACCCAAACGTTCGTAGGTATGAACCGGGTCGCGCTCGGTGGTTTGGTACCCATCGCCAAAGTCCCACTGACAGCGGGTAAACTGTGTGGAGAGGTTATAAGCATGAATGGTAGCATCGGGCAGCATCACGCGTTGGGGGAAAATGGCAAAATCAGCATCAGGACTCTCATAAACACGGAAAATTTTATAGAAGAACCTTGGCCCAGCATCGTTAGTAACCGTAAGCTTTACAGTGTAATAACCAGGCTCAGTGTATGTATGACGGGGATTACGTTCGGTTGATGTAGTCCCATCGCCAAACTCCCATAGGTAATTGTCGGCAAACTGCGAAGCATCAACCAGTTGCACCTCCATGGGAGCGCAAGCCGAATCAACACTACTCGTAAAGAAAGCTACTGGCTCAGTGGGTAACAGGTAAATCAAAACCGTATCGGCATCCCAGCATCCATGGGGTGCATCAATCCGCATGGTAATGCGGTACCTAAAGTTTTGATCCTTGGGTCCCCACCTAGTGTATGTTTTGGTAAGCGGATCTTTAACGGTACTAAAAGTGTTATCGCCAAAGGCCCAACTGTAATTCCAACTACTTGCAGCAGGGCTACTCTGGTTATAAATATTAAAGGTAGCATTGGGGAACACCTGCAAGGGTGGCTCAGCGGCAATATTGGCAATTGGTGTTGCGTAAACGGTTATTTGCTGAGTATCGCGGTCAAAGCAGCCAAACTCAGAGGATGCATATAGTACTACGTTGAAAACTGAGTCGGTCTCCCCAAAGTTGAGAAAAGAATGCCTTGGGGTTGGGAACGACGAGGTAATGCCATCGGCAAAATCCCACTTGTAGAACCTAGCGTTAATAGTGTTATTGGTGAAATTCACCTCAAATGGGCTACAAGCGGCATAGCCAGGATTTGCCACATACGATGCTACCACCTCGGGGAAAACATAAATGGTTTGGAAAACGCTATCATCACAACCAAACTCGGTAACTGTACGCAACTTTATTTGGTAAGGTTGAGTTTGATTACTTAGGTTATGGAAAATATGGCGCATATTAGCCTGACTGGTAGTGGTGGAATCAGCTCCATCACCAAAATCGTACTCAAAGGTTAGGTTAGTACCCAACGAGTTGTTTTCAATTTCAACATCGAATGGCGGACACGATATATACTCACCTGTTAGCTCCATGGCTGCGTAAGGCCTTGGATGCGCTACCACTTGATGGAAAACACTATCGGTACAACCATGCTCGCTCACCGCAACCATCTTCACTGTAAATGTGCTATCAACAAACTTATCGGTATTGTAATAGGTTAAAGTGGGGTTCTCCAACAGTGAGTTTACACCGCTACCCAAATCCCAGTAGTAGCTATTGTTTGAACTGTAAGCAACTGTTTGATTGGTAAAGTTAACCGTGTGCGGATGACAGCCCGCTAGATTTCCTGAAAATTCGGGATAAATATGGGGGAATACCCTAACCGGTAACTTTAGGCTATCGATACATAAAGTATCGCCCGAGTAGCTGGTGCGAAGGGTTATGGTAGGTGAAAGAATTACTGGTGGAGAATTTGTGGGATTGGTATACGTTACAGCCCCAGGCTGATCATTGTAGAAGTAGGGTCTTCCATCGCCAAAATCCCAACGGTACTTGTACAATGACGATATCGATGAATTATTAAGGTTAATAGTCAAGGGTGTACAGCCTTCAAATAAATTCCACTGGAAGTCAGCTTTAACCAGGGGATAAACGGTGATTACAGTATCCTTAAAACTTTTACAGCCAAAAGCATTTGTTGAGGTTAACTTAGCAGTGAACTGCACTGACTGATCCTTGTAGGTATGGCTATAGGAGTGGGGAGCAGGAGTTGTGTTTGCGGTAGTTGTACCATCACCAAACTCCCAGAGGTAGGTAGCTAAGCCCGATGAGTTATTGGTAAAGTTCACGGTTAAGGGATTACAACCTACCAGCTTATCCACATCAAATCGCGAAACCACTCTTGGGTATATGGTGAGGGTTCGGAAGGTGCTATCGATACAACCCGTTACAGCATCGCGAGTTACCAACTTAATTGTATCGGTAAGTATATTGTTAAGCGTGGAGTTATCGAACAGGTACTGGAAAGTATTTTTATTATTTGTAATGGTATCGCCATTGTAAACCGTGTACCAGTGGAATGTATTTCCGTTGAGTGAGGTATTGGTTAAATCGATATAAAAAGGAGTACATGGCGATTGCTGGGCAAACACAAACTGTGCCTCAACCTTGGGGTGCACCGTGATATCTCTGGTAATACTATCCCTACATCCAAGAGGGTTAATGGTCTTAAGCTTAACGGTGTAAACGCTATCGATGCTACCACGATTTGTAAAAGTGTGGTTTACAGTATGCGTACTAGCGCTTTGCCCGTTACCCAAATCCCACAGGTAAACTAAACTACCACCGGTAGATGTAGACGTTAGGGTTACATCCAGATCGGAGCATCCGGCAAGGGTTGATGCATTGAATTGAGCATCCACAATAGGATAAACCTCAATACTGTTCGAATCAAAAGCGGGACATCCCTCATTGTTCCGGGCCTCAAGTGTTACTGTATAGGTTGCAATATTATTAGGGTCGGCATTGGTAAAGGTGCGTGTGAATGGGTTTCCATTGGCAAAGGTTTCTGAGGCTGGTAAGCCAGGAGCGCCACCGTAGGTCCAAATATAGGTCGAAGCTCCAATGGCTGCAGGGTTAAATGTTACATCGAACGGGGTGCAATTCTCCGCATACTCCAGTGTGAAATGTGACTCTACCCTATTGTACACCTCAATACTATGGAAAGCAGAATCGGTACAACCATACTCGCTTACAATCCTTAAACGGGTATTGTAAATGGCATTATTATTGGGATCATTATTTATATAGATGTGGCTGGGGCTCTTGGAGGTTGACGAACCGCCATCGCCAAAAGTCCAGTAGTAATTAGTGTTAACCAGAGGTGTTCCAACGCCTGTAAAAATGCTATTATTATTCAGCGAAACATTTAATGGGTTACATCCCCTATCAACCGTTGGGACAAATATTGCCGATACCTCAGGGTAAACCGAGATTGTACTTGAGGTTGACTTGCTGCAACCATGGCTATTTACTACGGTTAAGCGTGTTGTTGGGTTTTGAACAACTCCTGTTTGGTTTACAAACTGATGGGTAATTGTATTGGGAGCTGCAGGGAGTGTGGTTTGGTCAACCGTGCCATTCCCATCCCAATCCCAACGGTACTCAGTAATACCGGGGTGCTTAGTATAAACGTACCTGACATCAAGCGGAGAGCAACCAAAACTGGTGTCAATTGCAAACTGCGCATCGATAAACGGGTAAACAGTGATATTAGTTGAAGCCTGTGCTGAACAGCCGTAATCGGTAAAAACGGTAAGCGTTACAGGGTAAGTTACATCAGCTCCGGTGAGGTTTACAAAGGTATGGGTGGGTGATTTAAGGGCTGAGGAACTTCCATCGCCAAAGTTCCAGTTATAAATGGTTGCATTAGCCTTGGAGTTATCGGTGAAGTTTACGGTAAGTTCGTTACAACCAGCCGTAATGCTTGGTGTAAAACCTGCAGTTACAGAGGGGTAAATTACCACATCGTGCGATTCAGTATCGGTACAACCTCCCTCATTGGTAACGGTTAACGTAATAGTTCGGGTTACGGGAGTTAACCCATTATTTATGTAAGGATGGGTATGGTCCAAATTGGTACCGCTTGGAGGAGTACCATCGCCATAGTTCCAATTATAGGTTACTATTCCACCACGCGAGTTATTATCGATAGTTGCCGTTACCGGCGAACACTGGGCAGCAGGTGTAACTGCAAAATCGGCGTAAATCTGGCTGAATACCCTGATTGTTGTTGTTGCCACATCCTGACATCCAAATTGGTTCCGAGCTGTAAGCGTAACAACGTAATCCTTAAAACTGTTTGTCTGGTTGTCGTAAACATGGGTTGGGTTAACTAGCGCAGAAGCTGCACCATCGCCAAAATCCCATATGTATGTATTAATCACGTTACCAGGATTGGTAGAAGCAGGCGAGGTGCTATTGTTAAAAATCACATTACTTAAATTGCAATACTGTGCCTGGGGTGTGGTAAATGCAGCATTTACTTCAGGGTAAACCCGTACAGTTCGGGTAACGGTTTGGCTACACCGATTGCCCGTGTTAAATACCTGGAGCTGTATGTTGTAATCGATATAGGTATTTGTTGTATTGGTAAGTATCAGCGTGGTGTCGCGTCCGGTTTTTTTGGTCATGGGTACACCATTAAGACTCCATACATAACGGGCAGTATCACCCACACTCAGGTTGTCGATATTTACGGTAACAGGTGAACAGCCCGATGATACATCTACTGTGAAATTGGCGTTAAAGAATGAGTAGATAGTAATGTTGGCGGTAGCCGTATCGCGACACATGAATGGCGATGTGGCAATCATTCGCATGCTGTAAGTGGTATCGCGGGGTACAGTGTTTGTGAAAGTATGAACAACCGTACCGGTTGGGTTATTGGTTACCTGATTCATCCCATCGCCAAACTCCCATAAATAGGTATCGGCCGTATTGCTCGATGAGCTATTGGTAAAAGTAACCGATTGGGGATTACAACCCTGAACGGTATTGGGAGTAAAATTAGCATTTATGCTGGGGTACACGGTGATATACTTCTCATAAACCTCGGAGCAGTAGTCGGCATTTTTGGCCAGGAGTACAACCTTGTAGGTAACGGCGGAGTCGGTATTGTTCTGAAACGTATGGGCGAAAGTAAACGGGCTGGGTGGGTCTGGATCGGGTGTTGCTGGATCGGTATCGTACTTAAGGTATGCTGAGCCATCGCCAAAGTCGTAGCGCCAGTATGTAATACCTGTCGATTTGTCCTCAAAGGTTACAGTAAGAGGTGCACAACCCTCCACCTTATCGGTAATAAACGATGCGCTAAGCGGAGTTGAAACAAGCACATCGATAAACGCGCTGTCGGTCATATCGCATGCGCCGGAGACAACAACCCTATACTTTGTATTAACCAGAGGGGTTGCCCAGGGCAGCTGTGAATTGGGGTCGCTAAGAGTACTATCGGGTGTCCAAACGTAATCGGTTCCACCGTAAGCGTAAAGCTGAACCGGGTTTCCATAGCAGGTTTTTAGTACCTCAGAGTTTGTACCTGCAACCACAGCCTGAACATCCAACTCGTTGTAATCGGAAAAATACCCATAAAAGCAACCCGAACTACTTCCACCATTAACGATACCCAGGTGGAATATATCCATGGTGTTCTCCATGAAATGGCTGCCAACAGGTATTTGTGCAGTAGTAAAAGGCCCATAACGTGCAACGCTCCAGTCTGAACCAGGAATTGGAACAAAACTGGCAGGGGGGAATAAATCGTTACGCACTACCCCATCAAACAAAAAACCATTCTCAGCCCCCTTGCGCACCATCATAATTACATAAAAGTTTTCCGATGAAGTACGCGCAAAAGCAACCTGGGTGCTACCGGTACAGATATCAATTGGGGGTAATATTGCACCTCCCTGCTCACATCCAAAACCGCCTATGTGCCAAACGTAAACCGGTTTATCGGTTACTACTCTATAATACGTTTCAGTTATAGGTATCTGATAGTAAAGTTGCTGCTGTGAATTAACGGTAGTTGTGGCAACAACACCCCCTGCGGTATTATAAACTGTAACATTTGTTCCGTTTTGGGTTCCCAGAATGTATACATGATCATGGTTATTAAGGAACGTTCTAATTATAGCATACTCCTTGCCTGCAATTGAAGTGGGAACCATTTGGTCCCCAGCCAAATCGTAACAACCGCCTGAAGTATGATAGAATGAATCATCCTTTATGGTAACAGCAATGGGTTTTGTTGAAGTAACTCGTGTACCCCTTAATCTGGCTGCAGTTGATCTATCTTTATTAAACGGGAAAAGGGAAAAGGTTTCACCCCTATTTAATGTTTTAACTACGGTTCCCCCTGCAAGAACACCAGTCATTGGGTTGCCATAGGAAGCCTGGATACCAGCGGGTAACTGGAATGTAACCACGGTATTATCTTCAGTGGCCACAACATCAATTGCACTTGGAGTATCAACTGTTACCCCATTATTTACACCATGGGTTTGAAAAGGTGCGTAAAAATCTGTACCTAAGGCATTTCGCCCTTTAAGCGCCCAAATGTCCTTATTATTTTGCCTTGAAACCTCCCAGTAAGCTGTAATTGGGTTTGTTGAGGTAATCAAAATTCCAAATTTATTTATACCTGAGGCATTTAACGGCTTATTTTCCAATCGATTTACATCAACATACGAACCTGCTGGATATTGAGTATTGATTGGTATAGCATTACAATCTGGCAAAGCTAGATTGACCCTCCTAACAACCCAACAAGACAAATCCTCCTGGTGAAAACTACCTGCAGGCATGTTGATTACGATATCCTGAAACCCGGTTGGATTCGTTATAGGATCGTATTGGTTGGCAGGCATGCTTATTGTTATTGTAGCAGGAAGTAATCCTGTAGAGAATTTGAAATACGCATTTGCCCCACCAGGATGGAAATGGTTTATGGTCACCTCAGGCACTACAAACCAAAATTGAGTATCGGTTTGGGCATAGAGCCTTTTGCCGGTACCACTAAGTATTGCAACTAAAAATGCAAGAATTAAACTATATGTAGTAAAACGGTTTCGCATTTTTAGGATAGTATGCCATTAATCGACAAATATATTATTTTTGTTTACATTTTACGACTGTTTGTCATTAAATGTTTTAACTTCGTCAAATTAAGCTGATGTTAACAGCCGAACCAACTTACCCTCTAAAATGTTAATAGGATTAACAAACCATTTAGTAAATATAACGTAAAAATTAATTAATGGTTTACAATCTTTGACTATCTTACAAAACCATATTACAAAAAGCTGGAATATGAAGGTTAAAGGCTACATTATAGGTATAACGCTATTTGTAATACAGATAGCCAATACCGCAGCCCAGGTATACCTGAGCGAAGGTTTTGAAAATGGTACAAAACCCTCTGGCTGGACCGAAGAGTACGTATCGGGTACTGAGCCCTGGCGTTACCGCAACGGAGGTCATAGCCCCAACGATAACAACTGGACGGTACCCGCCTGGCAAACCGACATAACACGAAACCCACCAAGCGCCCATAGCGGCACCTACAATGCTATTTTCTTCAAGCAAAGCACCAATCAGGAGCGAACCAAGCTAATTACAAAACCAATAAATCTGGAAGGGACAATCCAACCCGAACTTAGCTTCTGGCTTTGCCAGGTGCCCTGGACATTTTCAGGAAACACAAATTGGGATAACCTTAGGGTTTACTACAAAAGGAATATTACCGACAGCTGGACGCTCCTCCAGGAGTTCTTAGACCCAATAAACGATTGGACACAGTTCAAAGTAAACCTGCCCAACCCAAGCAGCACATACTACATAGCCTTTGAGGGGCAAACCAACTGGGGTTTTGGAACCTGTATTGACGATGTAGTGGTTGAAGAGAAAGGCCTTCAACCGCGTTATGTTAGCGAACTAACTGTTGTTCATCCTGACTTTACTTTCATTCCCAGCGGGAGCAGGAATGAGCCAATACTGCGTCTCGGATTTAAAGTGTTTGGTAATACTGGTAATGCTACGCTCAACACCATTTTAGTAAAATCGAAAAACAGCAGCGATAATGACCTTGAAACCTCTGGGGTTAAACTTTACTTTACCCAAACAGCCTTGTTCGACACATTAACCCCTCTTGCCACGGGTAAATCGTTTGTAAACGGAACTGCAACCTTTAATAGCATCAACTACAACCTCCCCAATGGGCAATCGTATGTTTGGATAACATATAATGTTAAACAAAATGCTACACATGGCAACATTGCCGATGCCATGCTCGATGCTCTTAGCATACAGGTAAGCGATTCCTTATACCCTAAGCAGAACGAAGACCCAACAGGTAACAGACTGATTTACGAAACCATTTACCGTGAGAGCTTTGAAGGCACTCACAACTGGACATTAAGCGGAGAATTCCAGGTTGGTCAACCCCAAGGACTGGGTGGCTTTTTAGGTAACCCCGATCCCACATCAGCATTTACTGGAACCAAAGTACTTGGGACCGACCTAACCGGTTTAGGATCGGCCTTAGGCGACTACGAAAACTTCGTTACTGAAATTGGTGCTTACAAAGCTGTTTCTCCAACTATAGATGCTCTGTTTTATAAGGATTTAAGGATATCATACCGAAGATACCTAAACATTGAGGTTTGGGATAGAGCTACCGTTGATGTTAGCAAGGATAACGGAGGCACATGGAGCAATATTTGGTTTAACAACAACTACTTTACCGATAATCTTTGGCAAAAAACCTCGCACACGGTTACATCAAGCGTTTCGCGTTCCAACAGGCTGAAATTTATGTACAAGTTGGGACCTACCGACAATTACAGTACATACTCGGGCTGGAATGTAGATGATTTCGTGGTAACAGGTGACTACATTACTAAAGATGTAGGTGTAGTAGAATGGGTTTACCCCCTATCGGGTTGCGGCCACTCTGCCACCGATAGTGTTACCGTAAAGGTTGCAAACCTTGGCGCCGAACCCTCACCAGCCTCAATACCTGTTCAGTACTCATTCAACAATGGGGCTTCATGGGTAACCAACTACCTCAACCAGGTAATTGCACCCGGCGACACCGTTGAATTCACCTTTAGCACCAAGGTTAACCTCTCAACGCCCGGGATAAAACAGGTTAGAGCACGCACCCGTCTTACCGGCGATGAGGACGCATCGAACGATGGTATATCAGGGCAAATCTATATAGTTCCAACCTATGCCCTACCCTATACCGTAACCTTTGAGAGCAACGATGGCTACTGGCGAAAGTTCGGGAATCCAATTTGGGAATGGGGAATTATCTCAAAACCCTCCATGACCGGGGGCTCAAAAGCCTGGGCCACAAGTTTAAGTCAGAACTATGGTACGCTGCTTACCGGAGCAACCGATACAATATTCAACGACGATTTTGAAACCGTTAAGGGTTGGACATTCACAGGTGAATTCGAGCGCAATCAAATCCTAATGCAATGGGATACAATCCCAACTTACACCTATAGCGGCCAATACTGCATTGGAACAGATTTAAGCAGACAAGGTGCCAATAAGGGCATGTATGAACCCAATGTAACCTGGTACGCCAAATCGCCAGCTATTAATGTGTCAAACTACAACAATTTAACCTTAAACTTCTATTACTGGCATAAGCTTGCAGCAGGCGACACAGCAATGGTTCAAGCCAGCAGCAATGGAACTTCATGGAAAACACTATTCTCAACCGGAGGTTCTGCTATTAATGATGAAAATTGGGAAATGAGTTCAATTATGATTCCCGACAGCCTTGCCAATTCAGGAACACTTTATATTCGGTTTACTCTGAAATCGAATGGCGATGCCAATATAGCCGAAGGCATTAATTTTGATAATGTTTGGATTACTGGTTCCAGATTCAATACCGAAACGGCATGGCTGCAAAGCCCGTGTTTCGATTTCAGTGGCGTAACTAACCCAATAATCGACCTTAGTATTTTCAACCGCACTGAGCCCGAGGTAGATGGAACTACCTTATACTACTCCACCGACAACGGACAAACCTGGCAACATGTGGGCAACAGCGCCACCCACGACGAGTACTTCAACTGGTACACCGATAGCCTGGTCAGCGCTCTTGGCGTTGACGGATGGAATGGTCTTGGTACTTCATGGGAACGTTCGCGCCACGAACTTCCTGCGGCATTAGCAGGTGAAAGCAACGTCATTTTCCGTGTAGGATTCAAGGCCGACAAAGCCAATAACGATTACGGCGGCACAGCCATTGACAATATCAAGCTATATGAAGCGCCCTTCGATGTTGGCGTGGAGAGCATTTTAAGCCCTTCAACGGCCTGCGATTTGAGCCAAAACCAACCCATTCAGGTTAGGATTAGGAATTATGGCATCCGCAACATGAATGTTGGCGACTCAATAATTGTTGGGATTGACATTAATCACAGCATGGTTCCCGATTCGGAAACTGACACTATTGTATTAACCAGCGCATTGAACGTAGGTAGCTACATTGATTACACCTTTAGCCGTAACTTTAATATGAACGTTAGTGGCGACTATAACCTTACAGCCTTAACCAGCATTGAGGACGACCCACTTTTCTATGCTACACCCTCAAACGATGCTGCCACAAAGCTGGTAACAGTCCAAAAACCTTACGTAGAATTAGGACCAGATATTTGGACTTTGCAACCCGATACTGTTGTGCTCGATGCAACCAATCCTGACCCCCTGGTAACCTACAAGTGGTATAAAGCCCCCGATAAAACTACGGTAATAAGCACTAATCCAACCTACCAGGTTACGGATCCCGATGGCGGAAAGTACTATGCTCTGCTCGAGAACTCAATACCTTGTCAGGCATGGGATTCCATAACTGTTCATCGCCTAATCCGCGATGTTGGCATCCCTGCATTCGATAGCCCGGTAAGTTCGTGCGAACTGTCGGACAAAACCCCCATTCAGGTATACATTAAGAATTTTGGCACCGACACTCTAACCATGGGTGACACCATCAGGATTAGCTACAAGTTTAACAGCAACCCGAATATTGATTCAGTATGGGTATCGGATAGAACCATACTCCCTGGCGATTCTATTATCTTTGCCTTTGCTGATAGCCTTGATATGCAAGCAGTTGGCTCTTACACCCTTAAAGCCTGGGCTAACGTTTGGCTCGATAACGATGCAGATAATGATACCATAAACTCAACCATAGACGTTTGGGGATATCCAACCTTTAACTTTGCAAATGACACTATTCCTTACGCTGGAGTATCGTACACAGTAGATGCTGGTGGTGGTTGGGATGCATACTACTGGTACAACGACGGTTCAACCAACCAAACCTTTGAACAAACCCAAACCGGTTGGGCAAAAGTAACAGTTTATGATACACACAACTGCCCTGCGACTGACTCCGTTTACATTGATCTCACCTTTTCCGATATTACCATTGACACTCTACTGTTTCCTCAAACTGCCTGTGAGATTAGTGGATTGGTATACCCTAAAATAATAATCAGAAATGCGGGTACTGTTACTATTGCATCGGGCATTGACATCAACTTAAGCTACAAGGTTAATGGAGACACCAAGGATACACCCACTCTAACACTCGATGCTAACTTCCTTCCTGATGAAACTAAAGAAATCATTTTTGGTACTGGTATCGATATGTCTGTTCCAGGAACGTATAACTTTGAGTTTGTTGCCAAAACTGCAAGCGATAACAAACCCGAGAACGATACTTTAAGACAAACCGTTTACGTTTACGGTTATCCCAGCCTGGAGTTGGGTGATTCAGTATTTACCCGTAACAACAATTACCTTTTAGATGCCGGAGCTGGACGCGATAGCTACCTGTGGAACACTGCTGAAACCACCCAAACCATTACCGTTAACCAAACCGGTTGGTATAAGGTAACGGTTACTGAGAATGGTTTTTGCTCAACCACCGACTCGGTTTACGTAACCTTCCTCAAGCACGATTACTCAATTACCCAGGTGGTCAACCCATCCACATCGTGCAGCACCCCTGAAAAGCAAACCGTTACCATAAAGTACACCAATGTGGGTAACGATACCCTAAAAACCGGGCAACAGGTAAGGCTTGGTTACCAAATTAACGAGAGCTACTTTGCCGAGGAAACATACACCCTTTTATCGGACTTACACCCGGGTCAGTTCATGCTCTACAGTTTCACGGAAAAGATTGACCTCTCAGAGCCCCATACCCGCGAGATGATTGCTTACGGAATTTACACCAGCGACACTAACACAGGTAACGATACACTGTTGACCTCGTTTACAATAAACGAGTCGCCTGTTATTGATTTAGGTCCCGACAGGGTTGACCGAACTGGCAGCGTAACCCTCGATGGCAGCGAAGGGACAGGTTACACCTACCTGTGGCAGGATAACTCAACCAACAGGTACTACTTTGCTGAGAATACAGGAACCTACTGGGTGAAAACAACTGCACCAAACGGATGCTTTGATAGGGATACTGTAAACATTACCATCCTTCGCCCCGATTATAGGGTTTCTGACATTATCTCACCCAATACATCGTGTACCTTAAGCGCAACCGAACAGGTTCAGGTTGAAGTTGAAAATGCTGGAACCGATACACTTCAGGTTGGACAAAACCTATTTGTTTCGTACGAGGTGGACAACATACTGCAGCAAACCGAGGCCATTACAATGACCTCAAAATTTAAGCCGGGCGACAAGTTAACCCATACCTTTACCAAGTCATTCAATTTTAGCACACCAACCACATACACCATAAAAGCCTACACCACATCGAACGACGATGTTAACCCATTCAATAATTCTTCCTCAAAGACCATTGATGTATGGGGGCTCCCTAATATAAACTTGGGAGTTGACACTGCCATTTGCCAGGGCACAACATATACGCTTAATGCTGGTACAGGGCATTCAACCTACCTATGGAATACAGGTGCAACAACACAAACCATTGATGTTTCATCAGCAGGTTTATACTGGGCAGAGGTTTCCGATTCGCATGGCTGCGTAAAGCGCGATACTATTAATATTGGTATTAACCCACTTCCAACTGTTAACCATGATCCACTAACAGCAGTTTGCTTCAATGCTCCCGAATTTGTCCTTTCCGGAGGGAATCCAAGCGGTGGTATATATAGTGGCCCCGGCACCAATGCCGCTACTTTCATAGCTGCAAGTGCAGGTGCAGGCACACACACCCTAACCTACATTTACACCGATGCCAACGGTTGCAGCAACAGTACCAATGTTGATATAACCGTACATCCCTTGCCAGTTGTTGATCTTGGGCCTAACCGTTCAACCACAGAACCTCTCACCCTTGATGCAGGAAGCGGATTTGTAACTTACCTATGGCAGGATAATTCCACCAACCAAACCTTTACGGTTACCACTTCGGGCTTATACTCTGTTACCGTAACCGACAACAATGGATGCCATGGATACGATGAGGTTTACATCACCTACCTCGAAACCCTTGACATAATTGTATCGAACCTACTTTCGCCAACTGATAAGTGCTACGACAACCAAACCAATTCAGTTAGAGTAGAACTTCGCAACCGGGGAACAAAAACCTTTACAACGGGTGAAAAAATTGATGTCAACTACTTTATTGGCACCTCAACGCCTGTTAAAGAAGAGTACACATTCACATCGAACCTTCCCCAAAATGGCACCGTACAGTTTACCTTCAGCAACCCCATCGCCCTAAGTACGGGTCAGTTCAAATTCACCTGCTTCACAACCATAGCAGGCGACAATGGCGACTCAACTGAATTCACGGTTAATGTATGGGAATTACCAAATTTAAATTTAGGTCCCGACACCATCAAACATTCACTTCCATACGAGTTAGCTTCCGGGATTGGTGGGGTAACCTACTTGTGGAGCACCGGTGCGACAAGCCCAACCATAACCATTTCCAACGGACAATGGGGTAAATACTGGTTACGGGTTACTAACTCCCACGGTTGTGTTGCTTCCGATACAGTTGTTATTTGGTGGCCAGTTAGTACGGGTAAAATTACCGATACACCGTTTAAGATATCAATATATCCTAACCCGGCAAAGGATGAACTTTACGTTCAGGTTGATGGTGATATAACCGCAAACTATAAAATCGAACTCATTTCGCCTACTGGGTTAATTGTAGAGCAAGCCGAAATTAATCAGGCAAATCGCTTTACCCAGAAGTTTGAGGTAAACAAACTGCAACCGGGAATGTACTTTATCCGGATTTCCAATAACCATGGAGACACTTCAATCTACAAGGTAATTATTGGAAACTAATTGAAAAGCAATAGAAACAGCGAGCCGGGTTTACATCCGGCTCGCTTAATTTTTAAAGGAGACATGGAAAATTAAGTAAAGCAAGAATTTAGGATTAAGAAAAAACAGCAAATTTCAACGGAATACTTTACATAGCACACAGAACACTAAATATTTTCTTATTATGGGACAGGCTCAGCCCAAATCGATTACTTCTACACGGTTAATATGCAACAAAGCCTAATCACAGTTTCAACATTCAACAAATTGAACTAACTTTGAACAAACCAAAGCCCTATACGTTCTATTAAAAAATCTACATTTATGGATAAGATAAGCATACAAGCCGATTGGCTAGATGGAATGGCTTTTGAAACAGAAGTAAATGGCCACAAACTCATTATTGATGCCGACGACAAAGTAGGTGGCTCCAATCGTGGGCCGCGGCCTAAACCTCTCATGCTGGTTGCCCTTGCCGGGTGCACAGGGATGGATGTGGTTTCAATCCTTAAAAAGATGCGCGAGGATATAAAAAGGTTCCGCGTTAGCGTTGAAGCCTTACAAACCGATGAGCACCCAAAACACTACGTTGAAATGAAGGTTATTTATGAGTTCTGGGGTAATAACATCAACCCAGAAAATGTGAATAAAGCGGTTAAGCTAAGCGACGAAAAGTACTGCGGTGTAAGCGCAGCCTACAAAAAAGGAATGAAGCTGACTCACGAAGTGATTATACACAACGAATAGCCAGAATGGAAATCACTAAAGATATTAGCATTGAAGAGCTGGTTGAACAGGTACCTGAGGCCGTATCGTTTCTACGAGAGAGAGGTATAGTTTGTATTATTTGCGGCGAACCGGTTTGGGGAACCCTGTACGAACTTGCCTCGCAAAAAGGTTTTTCCGATGTGGAAATCGAGGAGCTGGTTGATGGGATATCAAGGATAAAGGATAAAGGATAAAGGATAAAGGGTAAAGGGTAAAGCGTGAACCGTGAGCCGTTTAACGGGAAAGAACATTATGTACTGTCTAGTGTTATCACGAAGGATAAAGTTTAGAGGAGGTTAATACATAAGACTCTTTTTACAAACAATGAATCACGAACAACGAACTACGTTTCCAGTCCCGTAGGGGCTAAACATTTGTAACTCCATGACTACTCCCATGTATTGCGATGCAAGCTATGGCATTCCAAAGAGCAACGCTGAATTGTTGCATCGCAACAGAAATGCATTACAAAGAGCAATTGCCAGAAAACCAATCAAAAATGGGTTAAGGGAATGAAGGTATAAAGAGATGCTTTGGCGAGCTCATCATGACAACCGTTTCATAAACCGAGCAACAACCTGTATCACAGAGTCACACAGTGTAACACGGTGTTTAGCAGAATGGCATTCACGAACAACGAACAACGTTTCACGAACAACGATTAACGTTCCAGCCCCGTAGGGGCTAAACATTTGTAATCCCATGGAACTCTCGTATGTATAGCGATTCACACTAGGGCTTTCCAAAGAGCAAAACTGAACCGTTGCATCGCAACTGAAGAGCATTGCAAAGAGCGATTTATGCGTTCTTTCATTTCCTGATATAAGAAAGAACCAAAAATTCCAGTGTAAAAGTTTGCATTTGATGAAAACTTTTTCGATATTGCACTAGTTAATGGGAGTTACAAAATGATCCAACAACCCAAAACCAATAATAACTCCAATTTCAACAATAACCTGTTGAAACGGGAAGGTTTTGGCGTTTGGTAAACACAATATAAAAATAGTTCAAGGCCTTCCTAAAACAAGGAAGGCCTTTTTTTTAACACAAACGTAATGCTACATAACCTTAACAATAATAACAATAATCGTCCGCCCCCACCGGGACTGGCTCTGATATGTCCTGCCCTTCCCGGTTTTACCGCGAAGGGCTTTCTATTTTACAGTCAAACAATAATTACCAACCAAAATAATTTAAGAGCATGGAATCAAAAGTTTTTGAAACACTTACAGGCGACATTTGCCGTTCGGTTGAAACCGAGGATGCTATCACCTTAATCAAGGAAACCTTTCCGAAGCTGCTGGCCAAAAAGCTAAACCTGCGACGGGTAAGCGCCCCGCTAATTGTTGAATCGGGATTGGGCATTAATGACGACCTGAACGGAATAGAGAAACCCGTGAGTTTTACTGCAAGTGCTATTGGCAAACCTATTGAAATAGTTCAATCGTTGGCCAAATGGAAAAGGTTAACCCTATCGCGCCTAAAACTGCAACCCGGACAAGGTATCTATACCGACATGAATGCACTGAGGCCCGATGAAATCCCCGATGCAATTCACTCAATTTATGTTGACCAGTGGGACTGGGAAAAACGCATCGATACACCGGAAAGGAGTGTGGAATACTTCCGTAAAACAGTCGTAGAGATTTACGCTGCCCTTCGCGAAACGGAAATGGTTGTAACCACTCACATCGACGGGATTACTCCAGAGCTGCCAGAAATCATTCATTTTTTTCATTCGGCAGAGTTGGAAGCTATGTACCCCACCCTGTCGCCCCACGAGCGCGAAAGCGCGATATGCAAGCAGTTTGGCGCAATATGCATTGAAGGGATTGGCTATCCCCTATCCAACGGGAAGCCCTCTGATGGTCGTGCACCAGATTATGATGATTGGTCAACACTCCGCCCCGATGGATACAGAGGTTTAAATGGAGATATCCTTGTTTGGCATAAACCCCTAGGTATTGCTCTTGAACTCTCGTCGATGGGAATTAGGGTGGATAGGGCCGCACTCAAGCTGCAGCTGCAAATGCAGGGATTAGAGCATCGGAGCAAACTACACTACCATCACCTTTTGCTAAACGAAAAACTTCCTCAAAGCATTGGCGGGGGCATAGGGCAATCGCGGCTTTGCATGTTCCTACTCCGCAAGGTACATATTGCACAGGTGCAAGCATCGGTATGGCCGGAAGGACAAGGATTATAGACGAAGGATAAAGGATAAAGGATAAAGGATAAAGGATAAGGGCAACAGTATTGCATGAGTCTTATGCTGAAACTAGTTTACATGATTTTGTCAAAATATATAAAACATTATTGATTTCAATTATTCCCGCTATACTCCTAAGCAAGTTAACGCACGCAGAAAGATTGTGTGCGTTATTTGTTATGCAGCAGATTGCCATCTTTCAAATTATTACCATTTTACGAGCTAAACTTACATTTTAAACCATTTTGTTGTAAAACATCTAAAAATATGAAGCGATTAAAACAGAATTACTTTAACTTTGTCATATCACAATATGTCCAATTCATTAAACTGTTGGAATCATGCAAAATTTAGACTGGAAGAATCTTCCGTTTGGTTACGTTAAAACCAAGTATAACGTTCGATGCTATTACAAGGATGGCAAATGGAGCAGCCTTGAGGTATCGGATTCAGAATATATTAACATTCACATGGCCGCTACGGCCCTGCATTACGGCCAAGAGGCCTTTGAGGGCATGAAGGCCTACCGGGGCAAAGATGGGGAAATTCGTCTTTTCCGATGGGATGAAAACGCCCAGCGGCTTCAACACTCAGCTGAGGGGATTTTAATGGCACCTGTGCCCAAAGAACTTTTTTACGAAGCCGTGGTTAAAGCCGTAAAGCTGAACGAGGAGTTTGTACCGCCATTCGGAACTGGAGCATCGCTTTACATTAGGCCTTTGCTATTTGGCTCTGGCGCCGAGGTTGGCGTTCGACCTGCTAAGGAATACATGTTTGTTGTGTTTGTTACTCCCGTAGGACCATACTTTAAGGAAGGCTTCAACCCTGTTAAAATTGCCATTGTTCGCGATAGCGACCGTGCAGCCCCACTTGGTACCGGTACCTTTAAGGTTGGAGGAAATTACGCAGCCAGTCTTCGGGGGGTAGAGAAAGCCCGCAAAGCAGGATACAGTTCACCAATGTATCTTGATGCAAAGGAGAAGAAGTATATTGATGAAATAGGTGCTGCCAATTTCTTTGGTATCAAGAACAACACCTACATCACCCCAAAATCAACATCAATACTAGGATCCATTACTAACAAGAGCATTATTCAGCTTGCCGAGGATCTGGGCCTGAAGGTTGAGCGCCGCCCTGTTCCAGTTGAGGAACTTGAAACTTTTGAAGAAGTTGGGGCTTGTGGTACAGCCGCAATTATTTCGCCTATTGGCGAGATTAAGGATTTGGAAACTGGTAAGGTTTATACATTCTGCAAGGATGGAAAGCCTGGGCCAATCTCAACCAAACTTTACGAAACACTTGTTGGCATTCAATACGGTGAGATTGAAGACAAGCATGGATGGGTGACCGTGATTGAGTAAATCAGATAAGGATAAAGGATAAAGGATAAAGGATAAAAGATAAAAGATAAGGGTTAAGTATGTAGTTTGACATACTATATAGTGATAAAGGTAAAAAAACATTAAAATGTTTTACAGTAAGACCGGATATCAATGGTTCAATCAATGAGCCTATCCGGTTTTGCTTTAAAAAATAAAAACAAACCTGTCTTTTTTTAAATCCAGTGAGTTTCAAAACTGCTATTTTATATTTTTACGATAAACCAGAACTATTAACTCGCACACTAATGTTAACTATCTAAAACTATGAAATTTTTAAAAAATCTCATTGCATTTGCACTTATAGCCATCGCGCTTCAAGCATTTGCACAAACCAACCCAATCAGGCAGTTTACCCTGCCAAACGGATTAACGGTAATACTTGATGAGCAGCACGATCAGCCCGAAGTATTTGGATTGATTGCTGTTAAGACCGGAGGCAAGAACGACCCTGCCGATGCTACCGGAATGGCCCACTACCAGGAACACATGCTCTTTAAAGGTACAACCACGCTGGGAACCATCGACTGGGGAAAGGAGAAACCACATATCGACAGGATATTTCAGCTTTACGATTCGCTTGGCCAAACCAAAGACCCCGAAAAAAGAGCATTAATTCAGAAAGCGATAAACGAAGAGTCCGTTGAGGCAAACAAATACGCCATACCCAACGAGATGAATAACCTGTTGAACGAAATGGGATCGACCCTAATAAATGCCGGCACTGGTCCCGACAATACCCTTTACTACAATAAATTTCCTGCAAGCCAGGTGGAACGATGGCTCGACCTGTACGCTCACCGGTTTATGGAACCCGTATTTAGAGGTTTTCAGGCAGAACTCGAAGTTGTGTATGAGGAGAAAAACCTATACAACGATCAGTTCCAAACCCGTTTACTTGAGGAATTCCAGAAACATTTTTTCAAAAATCACCCTTATGGTCAGCAAACCCTGATAGGAAGCATTGAGGACTTAAAGAATCCTTCGCTTACCAAAATGTATGAGTTTTTCAAAACATACTATGTTCCCAACAACATGGCTCTTATCCTATCGGGCGATTTTAATTCCGAGGAAATTATTCCCATCATTGAAGATAAATTTGGGAAATGGCAACCCCGTGAACTACCTGAGCCCCGCAAATGGGACGAACTGCCATTTAATGGCCGTGAATTTCACGAAGCAAACCTTACCCCAATTAAATTAGCCTTACTAGGCTACCGGACTCCAAGCGTTACAGACCCGCGCAAGCCATTGCTGGATGTAACAACCCGTTTGCTCAACAACAGCTACTCAACCGGCTTACTCGACAGGCTTTCCATCGATGGAAAACTCCTTGCAGCGCAAGCTATGATGATGCCCTACTACGATCATGGCGCATTATTTTTAATAGTGGTTCCCAAAGTTGTTGGCCAAAAACTTGAAGATGCCGAAACGTTGGTGCTGAATGAAATTGAGAAAATCAAGAAAGGTGAATTTGACGACGATTTGCTTGAATCCATAAAACTTGAGATATACCGAAATACATGCATCCAACTTGAGAACATTCAGAACAGGGCATTAACCCTAAGTGAAGCATTTACACAGGGAAAGAGCATAGATGAGGTTCTTGCCTACCCTGAAAAGGTGAAATCGATAACTAAAGCCGATGTTGTGGCTATTGCCAACGAAATTTTTGGGCCAAACTACCTTGCATTCTACTCAAAGATGGGATTCCCCAAAAAGGAAAAAATAGCCAAGCCCGATTTCAAACCACTCCTTTCCAACACCAACGCCCGTAGCACCTACGCACAGCACTTCGACTCAATCCCTGTTCGCATACCCAACTTCCGTTTCATCGATTTTGATAAAGATTTGAAAGTGGTTGAACTTGCCGGTGGGCATAGGCTCCAATGCGTGGAAAACCCTAAGAACGATATTTTCACTTTGAATATCGAGTTTAAAGTAGGTAAAACCTCGCTACCATTGCTAGGATATGCTTCGCAGGGTATGGCATTGGCCGGAGCTGGCGATTACAATGTAAACCAACTTAAGATGGAATTTGCTAAGCTCGGCTCTTCCTACAGTATTTGGGCAAGCGAAACCAAAACTCTCATAAACATTTCCGGTGTTGAAAGTAATCTTGAACCAACACTAAAACTTGTAGGAAAACTTCTGAGCTATCCTAAACTTGAGCAATCAAAAATTAAGACAATAGTTGCCAACGAAAAGGCATCGCGAAAAATGGAACGTTCTGAGCCCGATAATGTAGCCAATGCTTTAGTAGAGTATAGCCTTTACGGGCAGGAGTCGGATTACCTCAACCGGCTAACCATGAGCCAACTTAAAAAACTTAAAGCCGAAGAACTAATTGATGCCTTTAAGCAAGCCACAGGCTATTTAGCAACCATCAACTACTGCGGAAACACTAATACCGATAAGGTATCTGAAGTCATTAGCAATTATTTGCCACTCGCATCGAGCCCAAAGATTGATTCTAAACCACTCGATAAACCAGCAAAGCAGTATGCCGAAAACACCATTCTTTTTGTCAACAAACCCAAAGCACGTCAAAGCAAAATGTATGTGTTTATCAACGGTGAGCCATTCGAAATAACTGATGCCGCCCATATCGATGCATTTAACGATTACTTTGGTGGAGGTTTCTCAGGATTGATGCTTCAGGAGATACGTGAATACCGTTCACTTGCTTACTCAGCTGGTGGCTCGTTCCGCTACCCATTGGAAAAAGGAAAACCAACTAACTTTTTGGGCTATATTGGAACCCAATCCGATAAAACACTTATAGCCATGGAAACCCTCGACACCCTTATCAGGCAAATGCCTGCAAAACCTGAACGTATCGAGATGATTAAAAGCCATCTGGAGCTATCGGCACAAACCAACCGACCCAATTTCCGCAACATCGCATCAACAGTAGAGGTTTGGAAAAATAGAGGTTTCCACGTTGACCCACTAATTATTAAACTACCAATTTACCGAGGTTTAACATGGGAAAACATTGATGAATTCTACAAGGATCGCATGAAAAACAACCCTGTTGTTTACATGATTGTTGGCGATGAAAAGAATATCGACATGAAGAGCCTTGCCAAATACGGCAAACTAGTAAAAATCAGTGAAAAAACACTTTTCAGCAAGTAGTTCCTATTACGGTATTACAATAAAGGCAGTCCCTAATTGACTGCCTTTATTTTTTTCACTAAATTTCGATTGCAAAAAAACAATAAAACATGAGGCTCAAAATCACATTAATAGCAGCAATCGCAACAACACTGATATCGTGCCAAAGGCAAGGCTCGTCAGATATTGACAGCACTGCATACCTGGAAGAAATTACCATAAAACAGCTGCAGGACGGTTATCGCGAAAAGCGCTTTACCGTGGAGAAGGTTGTAAACGACTACCTGAAACGCATTGAACTCCTTGATAAAGAAGGCCCTTGCCTGAACTCGGTTATAGCCATCAACCCCGATGCGCTAAAAATAGCCAGGGAGTTAGATGAGGAATTAGCACAAGGCAAGGTTCGTGGCCCACTTCATGGAATACCTGTAATCCTAAAGGATAACATTGATACACGTGACTCTATGCCAACCACTGCCGGTGCAACGGTTTTAAGAAATTCCTTTGTTGGTCGCGATAGCTGGATTGCCGCGAAGCTGCGTGAAGCCGGTGCGGTAATAATAGCCAAGTCAAACCTAAGCGAATGGGCAAACTTCAGGGCAAGTCGCTCATCGAGCGGATGGAGTGGGGTTGGCGGGCAAACCCGAAACCCCTACGAACTCGACAGGAACCCCTGTGGGTCGAGTTCGGGGTCGGGCGTGGCCGTATCGGCTAACCTTTGTGCATTTGCCATTGGTACTGAAACCGATGGTTCAATCATGTGCCCGTCGAACAACAACGGGATTGTGGGCCTAAAGCCCACAGTTGGGCTTATTAGCCGCAGCGGGATAATTCCCATCTCGTTCACCCAGGACACACCAGGCCCCATGTGCCGTTTGGTTTCCGATGTGGCTTACTGCCTTGGAGCAATGGTTGGCCCCGACCCAAACGATCCCAAAACACTTGACCCTAACGCCAGGTTTTATAACGACTACACCCAGTTCCTTCGACTTGACGGGCTAATGGGAAAACGTATTGGATTTATTACCAATGCATCGGGCTTTCACCATAAGGTTGACACACTCATGAGCAAGGCCATAAGCGATTTGCGCCGTTTTGGAGCCGAGGTGTTTGAGGTTAGCCTACCCATACCTCAAGAAGTAAACAGTGCAGAATTTCAGGTATTGCTCTATGAGTTTAAAGATGGGCTCAACCGATACTTTGCCAGTTTAGGCGAAAAAGCACCAATTAAGAACTTGGAGGAGTTAATTTCTTTTAACCGTACCGACACTATTGAGCTACGCCACTTTGACCAACATCTACTTGAACTTGCTCAAGGCAAAGGCGACCTAAACTCGCCTGAATATATAAAGGCGCTTGAAACCATGCAAAAAGGGATAAGGCAGAATGGAATTGATAAAGTGATGGACGAAAACAAACTTGACCTACTCATAATTCCAACAGGTTCGCCCGCATGGAAAACCGATTTGATTTTAGGCGATAATTATATTGGCGGAAACTCTTCGTATGCAGCTATGGCTGGTTATCCTAGCATAACAGTCCCAATGGGAAACATTGATGGTTTGCCTGTTGGTATTTCGTTCATTGGGCGCGCCTGGTGTGAGCCCTCACTTATTGAAGCAGCATACTCCTACGAGCAAGGAACAAAGCACAGGATAAAGCCTATGTTCAAGAGAATGAAATGAGCCACATCAACTCATAATTTTTGAAAGGTAGCACTTAAACAAGATTTTGATGCGTTAACAAGCAAACAAAAAATTACAAGATTTGTAAATCGAATTAAATATTACACGCATTTTAACTAATACATTCTATTTGTTATTCACTTTTTTAATCTACCTATATGATTTTTAAGAAAAATCATGTAGGTTTGTATGATAGTGAAGCAAGTATTTATACTTGTGCCCTAATATTAATATGTTGGCTATGCAAAAATATCTACTCGCACTAATTGCTGTTATGGCGTTTAGTTTTGTACATGGGCAGCAAGCTGGGGGCAAGAAGCGGCAACCTAAAGGGCCATACCCCAACGACTGGGTTTTGGTGGAAAAGGGTGGCTCTTTTGGATTTATTTCCAGCTCCGGAAAGGAGATTATTAAGCCACAATACACACGTATTCATCCTTTCGATGAGTTCCAGCGCGGGTGGGCAATGGTTGAAAAGGATGGATTTTTCGGATTTATCTCGGCCGAGGGCAAAGAGATTATCAAGCCCCAGTACACAAAAATTTACCCCTTTGGCGACTATAACCGCGGATGGGCAATGGTAGAGGTGAACGGTAAGTTTGGATTCATATCGGTTGAGGGTCGCGAAATCATCAAGCCAATTTATAGTAAAATTTACCCTATAGGCGAGTTCTACAAAAACCTAGCCATGGTTGAGAAAGATGGATTAATTGGCTTTATATCGCTCGATGGAAGGGAAGTTCTAAAACCACAGTACCAGAAGGTGCATCCATTTGGTGAGTACCAAAAGGATTGGGCTTTGGTTGAGAAGGATGGATTCCTTGGCTTTATTAATGGTGAAGGTAGAGAAATTGTCAAACCACAATACTCAAAAATCAGCCAGTTTAACGAGTACCAAAAGGGTTGGGCGTTAGTACAGCGCGACAACTACATGGGATTTATTAACTCCGAGGGCAAGGAAATCATTAAACCACAGTACACCCAGATTATGCCTTTTGATCAGGTGCAAAGGGGTTGGGCTCTTGTGGAACGCGATGGCCTTTGGGGTTTTATTTCGAGCGAAGGCCGGGAAGTGGTAAAACCAAAGTACGAAAAAATTAGCCTTAACGATTCCACTGCCTTCCAAAAGACAAGGCCTTAATGGAAAACTTTGTTTTTTGCTGGGTTTACTCAAAGAACTTGTTCAAACAAACCATAATCTAGTAAGACATGGGTAGATTTCGAATTGAAGCCAAATGGGCATTAATATTTTCGCTAATGACCTTGGCTTGGATGGTGCTTGAAAAGGTATCGGGGTTACACGGGAAATATATTGATTACCAGTATTACCTCACTAATCTTTTTGCTATCCCTGCTATAGCTGTAATGGTTCTGGCATTAAAGGATAAAAAACAAAATTTCTTTCATGGCAACATGAGCTACCTGAATGGCTTAATTACTGGTATTGTGCTCTCCCTATTCATTGCGATTTTAAGCCCCTTAACCCAGTGGATAATATCGTATGTGATTTCCCCTGAGTATTTCCCAAATGTTATAAAACGTACTGTGGAATTGGGTTACTACAAGTCTGTTGCCGAAGCTGAAGCCTTTTTCAACTATAAAAATTTTGCTTTTCAGAGCGCTATTGGTGCATTGGTAATGGGAATTTTAACCACTGCTATTGCTATGATTTTTATTAGGACAAAGGGTTCTAAGTAACCTTATCCCATTCCTGCTGTCAACCTACAATTAATAGTTTACCACATTTAATCAATCCAAAATTTAATATAACTTTTACCGCCAAAAACTTCAGAATTAGAATTTTTTATATATTTGTTGCCAACGAATGCCATTCTTTTTAGATAAAGAAGGGTTTGAATTATAGAGAAGAGCGGAGAGAACAGGCTCAATGAAGCTCTAGCAACCTGCCCCCCAAAAGGCAAGGTGCTAAAACCTGACCCGAGAGGGTAATTATAACTCTAAACTCTGATGTTATGCAAAGTAAACATCTCAACAGTATTGAATTATGCGCAATCAGTTCTTTTGCGCTAAACAATTTACTTTTTAGGCTTTCCCACTCTCTTTCAATGCGAATGCGCCCCTGCGCGCAATAGCTAATCCATAAAACCTATTGGTTTTAGCCTGCATGCCGTTTGCGGCGGGCTAAACAATTGCCTGTATATAGGCAAAAATCTTACACTTTACCATTTACAATAAAAATATTGAGACAATGAACAATACATATCATTTTGACACCCTACAGGTTCATGCAGGGCAAGGGGTGGATACAAACACGCTTTCGCGGGCTGTGCCCATATACCAAACCACATCGTACCTTTTCCGGAATTCAGAGCATGGGGCAAACCTTTTTGCCTTAAAGGAGTTTGGACATATTTACACACGGTTAAGCAACCCTACAACCGATGTACTCGAGCAACGGCTTGCTGCGCTAGAGGGAGGCAAAGCGGCGGTGGTGGTATCGTCGGGGCATGCGGCGCAGTTTTTAGCGCTTACCAACATTATGGAGTCAGGCGATAATTTCGTAAGCTCTCCCTACCTGTATGGCGGAAGCCATAACCAGTTTAAGGTCACCCTTAAACGCCTAGGCATTGAGGCAAGGCTTGCCAAAAGCCTTAACCCGAAAGATTTTGAATGCTTGATTGATAGTAAAACTAAAGCCATTTATGTAGAAACCATTGGAAACCCAAGCTTTAACATCCCCGACTTTAAGGCACTTGCATCGCTTTCCAACCGATACCAAATTCCGTTAATTGTTGATAACACCTTTGCAGGTGCAGGTTACCTATGCAGACCCATTGAATGGGGGGCTAACATTGTTGTAGAATCGATAACCAAATGGGCAGGCGGGCATGGAACCAGCATGGGCGGAGCCATAGTTGATGCCGGCAACTTCAACTGGGGAAACGGAAAGTTTCCACAGTTTACTGAGCCCTCGGAAGGTTACCATGGGTTAGTATTCTGGACTGCATTCGGCGAGGATAGCCCTCATGGGAACATTGCATTTGCCATTAGGGCAAGGGTGGAAGGGTTACGCGATTTTGGCCCAGCCATCAGCCCTTTCAATGCTTTTCAAATATTACAAGGCATTGAAACTTTATCGCTGCGCATGGAAAGGCATTGCAGCAATGCCCTTGCGCTTGCCAAGTGGCTCAAAGCAAACAGGCATGTTGAAAGGGTTTGCTACCCCGGATTACCCGATGCCCCAAACCACATTCAAGCAAAAAAATACCTTAAAAATGGCTTTGGGGGTGTTTTGACATTTACACTCAAGGGCAACATGGAGCAAACCCAAATGTTTGTCGATAGCCTTAAGCTTGTTAGCCACCTTGCCAATGTTGGCGATGCCAAAACATTGATTATCCAGCCTGCTGCCACCACTCACCAGCAGCTAAGCGAAGATGAACGCCTTGCAGCGGGTGTGCTGCCAAACCTACTTAGGGTTTCGGTTGGTATTGAGCACATCAACGATATAATTGCCGATTTTGAACAGGCTTTCCAAAAAGTTTTTAGCTAACTCAAAGCATTTTAATACATTGTGGCAGAATTCTTTTTTTTAAAGTGATATGAAAGTTACGGAAGGCAACCTGGAAATTAAAACAATTCAACTTGAATGTGGCGAAGAGCTCAACGATGTAAACATTCGTTACCACATTCTTGGTGATATACACAGTAACCCCAATAGAGTTATATGGATATGCCATGCATTTACCGCAAATAGCAATCCAGCTGACTGGTGGCCCGAGATGGTTGGACAAGGCAGGTTGTTTGACCCTGAAAAATACCCTGTGGTGTGCGCCAACATTATTGGCTCATGCTATGGTTCAACAGGGCCAATGAGCGTTAACCCTAAAACAGGCAAACCTTACCTCAGGAACTTTCCGTTAGTTACTTTCCGCGATGTTGTTGCTGCTCATCAAACACTAAAAGAGCACCTTGGTATTGAAAAGATTTGGTTACTGATTGGTGGTTCCATTGGCGGATTTCAAGCCATGGAATGGGAATGCGAATACCCAGGAACAACGGAGAATCTTGTTCTGATTGCAACATCAGCCGAGGCTTCGCCGTGGGTAAAAGCCTTTAGCCAATCGCAGCGCCTGGCAATTCTTGCCGACCAAACCTTTGACGGAGTTAACCCCAATGGTGGTAAGGCTGGACTTAAGGCAGCGCGTAGCATTGCGCTGCTCAGCTATCGCGGACGCAGCAGCTACAACCTCACACAACAGGATACCAACCCTAATCAGCTATCGAACTTTAAAGCCTGCACATACCAGGATTACCAAGGCGACAAACTGGTCAAGCGATTTAATGCCTACTCGTACTATACGTTGAGCCTGATGCTCGATAGCCATAACATGGGCAGAGGCAGGGCAAACTCTGAAGCAGCCTTAAGCTCAATAAAGGCTCAAACTCTGGTTGTGGGTATCGATAGCGATATTCTTTTCCCAGTTGAGGAGCAGCATTTCATTGCTAACCATATCCCTAAAGCAGTTTACCGCGAAATTCATTCCCAATTCTGCCACGATGGATTTCTGATTGAGTACCAACAACTAACATCAATCATCAGCGAATTCATCAACCTTTAAAAAATCAACAGAAATGGAAACTTTAACATTCACAAATACACGTAAAAACTCAAAGTTAAACGGAGTAAACCAACAGGTCATTGGGCTTTTTGGGCTTGGCAATGTGGGCAATGCCCTTTACCACGTAATTGCCGAAATTCCAAAAAGCAAAGCATACATAAAGCGCATCTGCGTTAAGCAACGCCACAAAAACAGGGAGGTTCCCAATGAATTAATCACCTTCAATGCAACGGATATAATTAACGATGAGGAAATTAACCTGATTGTTGAACTTATCGATAACGCCGACGAAGCATACCACATAGTAAAATCGGCGCTACTGAAGGGCAAGAGTGTAGTTTCAGGGAATAAAACCATGCTGGCACACCATCTTCCGGAACTAATTGCCATACAGCATGAAACGGGAGCGGCTTTGCTTTACGATGCTTCGGCATGCGGTAGTATCCCAGTAATTCGGAATCTTGAAGAATACTACGACAACGACCTGCTAAAATCGATACGCGGCATCCTTAACGGCTCAACCAACTACATACTTTCCAACGTATTCAGCCAAGGAGTAGAATACCACTGGGCGCTGAAGCAGGCACAGGAGTTGGGCTTTGCCGAAAGCAACCCCGATTTTGATGTGCTAGGATTCGATGCGCTCTATAAGCTCATAATCCTTGCTGTGCATGGATTTGGCACATACGTTCACCCTAGCGATGCCTTCTGCTATGGCATAAGCAATCTTAAGGCTTACGACATACAGTTTGCCCGCGAAAAGGGGAAAAAGTTCAAACTTGTTGCCCAGCTCCAAAAGCTCAATACCGACTACTTTACGCTTTTTGTAATACCAACACTAGTAGATCCCACGGACTATATATACAATGTTGAGAATGAGTTTAACGGGGTGGTTGTGGAGGGACAATACTACGACCGACAATTCATGTTTGGCAAGGGTGCAGGCGGATACCCAACCGGTTCGGCTGTACTGAGCGACATTACGGCTCGCTTTCATAACTACCGCTACGAGTATAAAAAGCAAAAATACTTTATGCCACCAGCCTATACAACAGATGTTGAACTGGAACTCTATATCCGATACCATAATCTAACCGATGTCAGTGTTTTTGGGGAGCGCAAGGTTACCGAACAGCATTTCGCCGCTGATTATCGATGGGAAATAGTATGGGTTAAACTCACTGAGCTTATCAGAGTAAAGGAGTTGCTTCCAAAGCTAAACCTGTTTGTTGCGTTTACAGGTAATTTTAGGTTTAACCCTATTGACAACGCACTTTCAAGCAAGGTAACTTGTATTGATGATTACCAACCTCTTGTTGATGCATTTTGAATATCGATTTTATGGAAAAAACATCAATTTTAAAGGGATTGCTTAAGAGCAGGATACTGGTGCTGGATGGTGCCATGGGCACTATGATTCAAAGGTATGCATTAAAGGAGGATGATTTTAGAGGCGAATTCCTTAAGAATCACCCGGTAAACCTAAAGGGCGACAACGACTTGCTCAACCTTACCCGCCCCGATGTGATAGGGCAAATTCACCGTGCTTACCTTGAGGCTGGAGCCGATATTATTGAAACCAACACCTTTAACTCCACACGCATCTCGCAATCGGACTATGGGCTGGAGCACATGGTTTATGAGTTTAACCTTGCCGGAGCAAGGCTTGCCCGTTCCCTTGCCGATGAGTTCACTAATGCCAATCCCCAAAAACCCAGGTTTGTGGCTGGCTCAATAGGGCCAACCAACCGCACGGCCAGCATGTCGCCCGATGTGGAGCGCCCTGGCTACCGTGCAGTAACCTTTGACCAATTGGTAAGCGCATACGCTGAGCAAGTTGAAGCACTAATTGACGGAGGGGTTGATATCCTGCTAATTGAAACCATATTCGATACCCTTAACGCCAAAGCTGCGCTGTTTGCCATTTCAGAGATACTTGAAAGCAGAGGATTGGATATTCCTGTTATGGTGTCAGCCACCATTGCCGATAACGGAGGACGATTACTTACCGGTCAAACCCTTGAGGCATTTGTCTGCTCCATATCGCACTTCCCATTACTTAGCATTGGCTTGAACTGTGCCTTTGGTGCAGAACAGATGTATCCATTTGTCGAGGAACTTTCGGCAATCACTTCATTTTTTGTGAGCGCACACCCCAATGCCGGCTTACCCAATCAGTTTGGGGAATATGACCAATCGGCACAGGAAATGGCTGAAATTGTTGAACAGATGCTTGCCAGTGGGCTGGTAAACATAGTAGGAGGATGTTGCGGAACTACACCCAAGCACATTGAGCTAATAGCCAGCCTGGCCCAGCGTTACACCCCCCGGGTTATACCCGAAATTCCTCGTTATACTCGACTCAGCGGACTGGAATTGCTTGAGATAAGACCCGAAAGCAATTTCATCAACATTGGCGAGCGAACCAATGTGGCAGGGTCAAAAAAGTTTGCCCGCTTGATAGCCGAAGGCAAGTATGCCGAGGCCCTTTCGGTTGCCCGCGAGCAGGTTGAAGGTGGTGCTCAGGCCATTGACATTTGCATGGACGACGCCCTAATTGATGCACCTAGGGCAATGACTGAGTTCCTGAATCTAGTTGCATCGGAACCCGACATTGCCCGTGTTCCGGTAATGATTGATTCATCGCGATTCGATGTAATTGAAACTGGGTTGAAATGCACTCAAGGGAAAAGCCTTGTGAACTCAATTAGCCTTAAAGAGGGTGAAACGGAGTTTGCCCGAAGGGCAAAAATTATTAGACGCTATGGTGCCGCAGTGGTTGTGATGCTTTTCGATGAAAGCGGGCAGGCTGTTACTACCGAGCACCGCTGCCGCGTTGCTGAACGCAGCTACCGAATTTTAACCGAAAGGGTGGGCTTTTCGCCTGAGGATATCATCATTGACCCCAATATTCTTGCCATTGGAACTGGCATGATTGAACATTCAAACCAAGCCGTTAGCTTTATTGAAACCGTTAAATGGATAAAGCAAAACCTACCCTATGCCAAGGTTAGCGGTGGTGTAAGCAATCTATCCTTCTCGTTCAGGGGTAACAATCTTGTTCGCGAGGCCATACACTCAGTATTCCTTTACCATGCCATTCAGGCCGGAATGGATATGGGCATTGTTAACCCATCGTTGCTGATGGTTTATACCGACATTGAGCCAAATTTACTTAAACTCACCGAGGATTTAGTCCTAAACCGTCGGCGCGACGCAACCGAAAGGCTTTTGGCCTATGCCAGTAAACTTGAAGAAACCGACCAGCAGCATCACAAAACCGACGACTGGCGCTTACTACCCGTTGAGCAAAGGCTTAAGCACTCGCTTATCAAGGGAACCGATGAGTTTATTCGGGATGATGTGGAGGAAGTTTACCGCAGACTGAAATCGCCTATCAGTGTAATTGAGGGCCCCTTAATGGATGGCATGCGCGAGGTGGGCAACCTGTTTGGTTCAGGACGGATGTTTCTTCCTCAGGTTGTCAAAAGTGCCCGCGTAATGAAACAGGCTGTAAAGGTTCTGGAACCCTACCTCGAAGCAAAAGCAATGAACTCCCCAAGGGCTGAACAAAAGAAAATAGTACTGGCAACCGTAAAAGGCGACGTTCACGATATTGGGAAAAACATTGTAGGAGTTGTTCTTGCCTGCAACGGATACAATATCATCGATTTGGGAGTTATGGTTTCCGCCGAACGGATTGTTGAGGAGGTAAAAGCAAGTAAAGCAGATATTGTTGGCCTTAGCGGCCTTATCACACCATCGCTCGACGAGATGGTTCATGTAGTAAAGGAACTGAAACGGAATGGCATTAACATTCCGGTTCTCATTGGCGGTGCTACTACATCGGAGCTGCATACAGCCCTAAAAATAGTTCCTGAATATTCGGGAGTAGTTGTCCATGTTAGGGATGCCTCGCAGGCAAGCGGCATTGTTGCCAGTTTGCTTAGCCCCGACAAGGCACCTGGTACCATAAATTCATACCAAAGGCGTTACCAGCAACTACGCGAAAGTTATTCAGTGAGTAAAACTGTTTTAATTCCCTTAGAGCAGGCCCGCAAAAATAGCCTTAAGCTGAACTGGGAAAACTACAAACCGGTTAAGCCAAAACATACAGGTATCAATATCCTAAACAATGTTGATGTAAATGAGCTAATACCCTATATCGATTGGACATTCTTTTTCAGGGCATGGGGTTTAAAGGGCCGCCATCCCGAAATACTTACGGACCCAGTTCATGGTAGCGAAGCACAAAAAGTTAAAGCGGAAGCCGAGGCCATGCTCAAGCAAATCAGTGAACAGAAGCTATTAACCCCCGAAGGGGTTTACGGAATATTCCCAGCCGCTTCCAGTGGCGACGATGTTATTGTGTACACCGACGAAACCCGAGCATCGCCCCTAGCCCAATTACCGTTCCTGCGAAACCAGGAGCGAAAGCCCGAGGGTGAGCCAAATCTGTGCCTTTCCGACTTTATTGCGCCTGCAAATTCAGGCATTAACGATTGGATTGGATGTTTTGCGGTTACTACTGGTTCCACCACATCAACGCTTATTGAGGAGTACAGGAAAAATGGCAACGACTTTACCGCCATTATGATTCAAATTTTGGCCGACAGGCTTGCCGAAGCATTTGCTGAATGGCTACACCTTAGAGTTCGAAAGGATTACTGGGGTTATGCGCCTAACGAATCGCTAACCGTGGAGCAACTTCTTCAGGAAAAATATGAAGGCATTAGGCCTGCTCCGGGTTACCCTGCTTGTCCCGACCACCGGGGTAAACAATGGATTTTTCAGCTGCTCGACATTCCCCGTAATGTTCCCATAGACCTTACTGAGAATATGGCCATGAGCCCCTTGGCCTCGGTAGCAGGCTTTTACTTTGCCAGTAGTGCAAGCAGGTATTTCAATGTTGGGAAAATTGATATTGACCAGCTTACCGACTATGCTCGCCGCCTAAATATTGACAAAACCGAAGCAGGACGATTATTCCCAACTTATTTGGTAAACAAGTAAAAAACTACTCTAATGAAAGTAATTGACATACTAAACAGCACCAAATCAACTCTTTTCTCATTTGAATTACTGCCACCGCTTAAGGGGCATAATATCGAAACCATTTTTACCACTATTGATAAGTTGATGCCATACAATCCAGCATATATCAACATAACCTACCACCGCGAGGAGGTGGTTTACATGCCCAACGAAAATGGTAATCAGGTTCCGGTAAAGGTTAGACGCCGTCCTGGCACCATTGGACTTGCCGCTGCTATACAGCAAAAGTATGGAATTGATGTGGTGCCCCATATCATCTGTGGAGGTTTTGACACGCACGAAACCGAAGACGCCCTTATCGACTTGGATTTCTTAGGAATCCACAACGTACTTGCCATTCGTGGCGACGCCGATAAGATTACCGGTAGGTTTGAACCCAAAACCGGAGGCCATAAACATGCCATAGACCTTGTGAAACAGATAGCGAATCTGAACCGTGGTATCTACCTTGAGAAGCTTATGGAAAAACCCAAGCCAACCAATTTTTGCATAGGTGTAGCGGGTTACCCTGAGAAGCATCCCGAATCGCCTAATTGCGAGTCGGACATTCACTACCTAAAGAAAAAAGTTGAAGCCGGAGCAAGTTACATAGTTACCCAAATGTTTTTCGACAACAAGTACTACTTTCATTTTGTTGATAAATGCCGTAAGGCCGGAATAACTGTCCCCATCATTCCCGGATTGAAGCCCATCAGCATAAAGGAGCATCTTAGCATTCTTCCCAGAGTGTTCGATGTTCACATACCTCAAGCGCTGGTTCTTGAACTGGAAAAGTGTAAGACAAACAACCAGGTAGCGCAGCTTGGAGTGGAATGGGCAATAGAACAATCAAGGGAGCTAAAGAGTTCGGGAGTAAAAGCCATCCATTTCTACACCATGGGTAAGGCCGACAACATTGCACAAATTGCACAGGCCGTATTTTAGCAATTTTAAGGATTATTGACACTTTTTATCCTGAGCAGAGCGCAGGATCATATTCATTATTTACCTAATGAAATTTTTCAAGCCAATCATCATGATACAAACCATAACAGAACTACACTTTTTCATCTTAATGCGATGAACTATTAATACCCAAAACATCTAGTTAGGAATACTTGTCATGTTGAGCTAAGCGAAACATCTCAAAACAAATGATATAAATAGATCTTTCGCTCCCCCCCAAGGCGGGGCAGGTTGCTCAGGATGACAAAAGGCATAATATTTTATCACCTAAACTGACAGTAAATCAGCACCCCTTAAAAAGTTTTTGGATTACCGTCGCAAAAGTCGTATCTTACGAAAAAATCTACTGCTCCTATGGCTCAAAAAAAAGTGGGCGAAAAGAGGTTTGAAGGCAGCTTTGAATATGATGGTGAACTTAAGTATAGGTTAATTTTTGAAAAATCGCCCATAGGTATTTTTCAGTATAACACCGATGCTGTTATTACCGAATGTAACGACCGTTTTGTTGAGATTTTACATTCGAAGCGCGAATTGCTTGTGGGGCTTGACATGCACAATATCAAAGATAAATCGGTTTTGCCTGCTGTACTTGATGCACTTGAAGGGGAAAATGGATATTACGAAGGTCCCTACATAACAACCACCAGCAATACAAAACTCTATTTATTACTGAAAACCGTTCCACTTACCAATCCCAAAACGGGAAAAGTTGTGGGAGCTTTAGGAATAGTTGAGGATATTTCAGAATTATACCGTACGCAAGAGGAGTTAACCACCCAGAAAGAGCACTTCCGGATTCTATCGTCACTTACATCCGATTCGGCATCGATACTCACTATCCACCCCGATGGGAGTTTTAAACGCGAGTGGTTAAGCACCGGCTTAATGGATGAAATAGGATATAAACCTGAAGATATTGATTCGTTTGAAAAATGGGCGGCCATCGTTTACCCCGATGATCTTGATGCGTTTAAAAAAACATACAACACAATTATCACTAAAGGCGAAAAAGTTACGTTGGAATTCAGGGTAAAGTCGAAGGGTGGAAAAATTTACTGGATTGAGAATACCGTTTACCCCGAGTTCGATAGCCAAGGGAGACCCTTCAGGCTAATTAGTGCTGTAAAAGATATCACCCAGAAGAAAAAACAGGAACAGGAGTTGCAGCAACAGCGCAATTTACTAAAATCGATAGTGGATAATGCCCCCATTGGTATTTGGGTTGTCAGTACAGATGGCTCCTACCCACTTATAAATCCATGGTTTAGCCAAAACATAGGCTATGGCACCCCTGAATTTTCTATGACTAACGAAGAGATTGAGCAATGCCGCCACAGCGACAACCTTGCCCTGCAAACCGACACCCCCATTGAAACCAAAGAGGAGGTTACATTTACCGATGGGAAAAAGCATATTCTTCAAATCTTTAAGCAAAAGCTAAAATCTCCCACAGGTGAGGTTTTTGGAGTACTTGGAATTGCCACCGATATCAGCGAGCGCATCCATTACGAGAAGGCCCTTGTTGAAGCCCTTGAAAAAGCGGAGGAAAGCGATAGGCTTAAATCGGCTTTTTTAGCTAATATGAGTCACGAAATTCGCACCCCTTTGAATGGCGTTATTGGCTTTGCCAAGCTTCTCAGGAATTTCCCCGACACCACACCACAGGAACGGGAGAAGTTTTTGGGAATAATCAGCAATAGTGCCGACCACCTGCTAACGCTCATAAACGACATCATCGATATCTCAAAGATTGATGTAGGCCAACTAACCATCACCCCTGAGCCGGTAAACATCAACGAGTTGATTGCTGAGATTTACTCATTCTTCTACAATGCCAACCCCGATTTGCCAAAGCGGGGTATAGCATTCAACTATACCACCTCGCTTGCCGATTCCCAAGCCATAATTAATGCCGACCGAATGCGATTACGCCAGGTTCTCACTAACCTTGTTGGAAACGCCCTTAAGTTTACCGAAAAGGGCAAGGTGGAGTTCGGCTATCGGGTAAACGACGAGGGCAGGGAACTGCTATTCTTTGTATCCGACACGGGCATAGGTATACCCAAGGATAGACAAGAAATCATTTTCCGTCGATTTCGGCAGGCATACACCGATATTACCAAACAGTATGGCGGCACGGGCTTAGGCTTGGCAATCTGCAAATCGCTCATCGAATTGATGCGCGGAAAAATATGGGTAGATTCTGAACCCGGGAAGGGTTCTACCTTCTACTTTACTATTCCGATGGATGTAGCTATCGACGATGCCACAAAAAAATCGATGGGATATCAACTACCCGACTTACAAAAGCTTCTAAGTGGAAAAACAATTCTGATAGCGGAGGATGACCCAAACTGCATATATTTCCTCAAAACAGCTCTAAAAAAACTGGAAGTCAACATACTGGAAGCCGATAATGGCTTAACAGCCGTTGAAATTCAAAAGCAACATCCCGAAATTGCTGCCATTTTGATGGATATTAAAATGCCCATTATGAATGGCTACGATGCTATCAAAAAAATACGGGCAGCTAACCCCAATGTTCCCATTATTGTACAAACCGCTCATGCATTTAGCAACGAACGAGCAATAAGTAAAGCCCTTGGTTGCAACCACTTTATTACCAAACCCATTGACCCAAACTCACTCTACCAAAGCCTTTATATTGTGTTAAAAGGATTCAAAAATGATTGAAAGCATGAGCCGTGAACTTTTGAGCGGGGATTCACTTAGTCAACATTCAGATATTCAATAGCTTTACGATTAACGTTTAAGGTTTGATGGCTAACTAAACTTTATTCCTATCCACTTCTAACTTTTTTTAGTACCTTTGCAGCTGACTTTTGGGGGTGCCCTTAGGGCTGAGATCACACCCTTTGAACCTGATCCGGGTAATGCCGGCGAAGGGAAAAAGAGTTTGTCAACATCTCACAATTTCCCCCTTTATAGTTATTCAGGATTTTCGGCTTAAATGTCCGAACCTGGTTTATGTTTAACTATTTAAAGGGATAAAAACCATGAAAAAAACTGCTCTTGCGCTATGCGCTTTTTTGCTTGCACTCATAACCATGCGAGCAAATCCATCTGAAAATCTTGGATTTTCAATTTACGGGCGAATCACCGATTCCGAAGGAAAACCTTTAGTTGGTGCCTCAGTAACCCTTGAGAACACCTATCTGGGAACCTACAGCGGAATTAACGGGAGTTACCGTTTATCGCAGGTACGACAGGGCAATTACACGCTTGTTGTGTCTTACTTAGGTTATGAAACCGTTAGGGTTGATGTAAAAGTAGATAAGGATGTTGAGCTGAACCTACAGCTAAAGCAATCGTCGCAGTTTCTCGATGCTGTTGTGGTTTCATCAACCCGTGCATCGAATCGCATGCCTATTGCACAAACCACGCTAAACCGCGAACAGCTAAAGCAAGCCAACACCGGTGGCGATACGCCCTACCTGCTGGAAATGCTCCCATCGGTAGTGGTATCATCGGAAAGTGGTATAGGAATTGGGAATACAGCCTTCCGCATACGTGGAACCGACCCAACCCGCATTAATGTTACCATTAACGGTGTACCGCTTAACGATGCCGAGTCGCAGGGGGTTTACTGGGTCGATCTGCCCGATTTTGCGGCTTCGGTTGAGAATGTTCAGGTGCAGCGCGGGGTTGGAACATCAACCAACGGTGCCGCAGCCTTTGGCGCAACCGTGAACTTCCAGACCACAACGCTTACCCTTGAGCCTTACACAGCCGTTGACCTACTTGGCGGGTCGTACAATACCTGGAAAACTTCGGCACGGATTGCTACCGGATTGATGAATAACGGGTTTAGTATGGAAGGACGTTTCTCGCAGCTCCATTCCGATGGGTATATCGAACGAGCCACCTCAGATCATCGCTCCATGTTTGTTACGGCAGCATGGCATGGGGAGCACAGCCAGCTGAGAGCAAACATTATCCACGGCGAGGAGCATACCGGCATTACCTGGGAGGGTACGCCCGATTACATGATGAAAACCAGCCGCCGTTATAACCCAGCCGGTGAATATGTTGATGATCAGGGGATAACCCGATACTACGACGATCAGAAAGATAACTACTGGCAAACCCACTACCACCTAGTGGGCACACACTCGTTCAGCAAGAACCTTACTGCCAACATCACCCTTCATCTTACCGATGGGAGAGGCTACTACGAAGAGTATAAGCCCAATCGTAAGCTTTCAAAGTACGGCTTACCAAGCTTTTCAATTCGCGATACTATAATCGATCGCACCGACCTTATTCAGCAGAAGTGGATGGACAACATCTTTTATGGTGGCATTGCATCGGTTATTTACCGGGTTAAAAATTACGATATCACCCTTGGGGGGGGATGGAACCAATACGATGGCGACCATTTCGGCAAGGTTTTATGGAGTAAAATAAACGTTGGCCTGCCTAACAAATACGAATGGTACAGGAATAACGGTCTAAAAACCGATTGGAATGTTTTTGCTAAAGCAAACTGGCAACTAATTGATCCCATATCGGTTTTTGTTGATATTCAGTACAGAGGCATTGGCTACACGCTAAAGGGTATCGATTCCGATGTTATCCCAATTAGTCAGAACCATAGCTGGAATTTCATTAACCCCAAGGCTGGCGCTACATTCCGAATTAGCTCAGGGCATGAAATCTATGCATCGTACGCTGTAGCCCACCGCGAACCGGCACGCAGCGATTTGAAAGACGCACAAAAGGGAGCAACCGATTTTACTCCCAAGCCTGAAAGGCTAAACGATTGGGAAATAGGCTACCGCATTCGCTTACAAAACCTTTCGGTTGATTTCAACTACTACTACATGCTTTACAAGGATCAGCTTGTACTTACCGGCGAACTCACCGATGTGGGCTATGCCCGAATGGCTAATGTTCCCAACAGCTACCGAACCGGTATTGAGCTATCGCTATCGGCCAAACCAACCTCTTGGTTTAAAATTGATGGAAACACAACCCTGAGCAAAAACATCATTAAGGACTATACAAACTTTGCCAACCTCACCGATAATCCAACCGACTGGAACGACCTGCAATCACCTTTAGCCGAACACCTTGGCAACACAGCAATATCATTTTCACCTTCGCTGGTAGCATTTACACGCTTTACTCTTATTCCTGTGCAGAATTTGCAACTATCCTGGGTAAGCAAGTATGTTAGCCGGCAGTATATTGATAACACCGAAAATAAGAACCGCAGCCTTGATCCTTACTGGGTAAACAACCTTACCGCAGAGTACAGCATTAAAACCAAATCGAATAAATCGATTTTTATACAGGGGACATTGAACAACCTTTTCAACCTTAAGTACTCAGCAAACGCATGGGTTTACCGCACGCTATTTCAGAGCGGCGACCCTGAGTATGTGAGCATTGGCTACTACCCCCAAGCCGAAAGGCATTTTATGGTTAGGGTTGGTATTGAGTTCTAATTTTAAAATAAGTTGATTTGGAAATGCAAACGTTAAAAGATAGGGATTTGGCATTGGCACTCAGGGTTTAAAGTATTCAAAATCCTGAATTCTAAAATCTAATTCCCTATCTTTACCTTTTACCCTTTCCTTTATCCTTTATCCTTTATCCTTTATCCTTTATCCTTAACATGAACTGGCTACTAAACAACTACATTGAGCTAATTGGGGCAATCACAGGTCTCATATACCTATACCTGGAGATTAAGCAGAAAGTTTGGCTCTGGCCCCTGGGCATAGTAACATCGGCATTTTACATCTACATTTTTTACGTGTCAAAATTTTATGCCGATATGGGTTTGCAGTTCTACTACCTATTCATAAGCATTTATGGCTGGTACCACTGGTTGTTTGGCGGAACAATAAAGGCTAAAAACTCTTTACCAGTTACCAATACCCCCAAAAGCAGCTACTTACCTTTACTTGCTGCAAGTGTCGCTTTCTTTGTAATAATCCGGCACATACTAGTTCACTACACCGACTCACCAGTTCCCACAGGCGACGCGTTTACCACAGCGCTTAGCATTACTGCAACCTGGATGCTCGCCCGGAAATACATTGAGCACTGGTGGTTATGGGTGATAGTCAATTCCGTATCGCTTGCGCTATACCTTTACAAGGGACTCTACCCAACATCGGTACTGTTTGTTTTTTACACCACCATGTCGGTTGTAGGGTATTACCAGTGGAAACAGGAGAAATCCAAAACCATTGCTCAACCATAAAAATAAATCTCACTCATTTCAAAAAACAATATTATGAAAGCAGTTATACTGGCTAACGGAGAATTCCCCTCGCATCCAAAACCACTCAATGAGCTGCTAAATGCCCCATTGCTGGTATGCTGCGATGGCGCCATCGATAGGCTTGAGAATCTTGCCATAACACCCAATGCCTTGGTAGGCGACCTTGATTCCGTTAAGGAGCATCTCAAGCGCAAGTACGAAAGCATACTCTACTACGACCCCGACCATAACACCAACGACCTTACAAAAGCTGTTAAATGGTGCTTGAACCATAGGATAAAAAACATTGTGATAGTTGGCGCAACCGGAAAGCGTGAGGATCACACGTTGGGGAATATCGGATTGCTATGCAACTACGCCCGTATGGGAGTTAATGTTACCATGCTCACCGATACAGGCATGCTACAACCCTTACTGACATCCACCAGAATTGAGAGCTATGCAGGCCAGCAGGTATCAATCTTTTCGCCCAACAATCAAACTGTAATTTACACAAAAAACCTAAAATACCCTATTGTAAACCAACCATTGCCTGAACTCTGGATGGGAACGCTTAATGAAAGCCTGGGCGATTGGTTTGAGTTAACCTTTTCACCTGGCCCATTGATAATTTACCAGAAATACTAAAATTCGATACAATATTGACTGGTTAGCCATGATTCCATAGCTAATGACGCCAATTTACCGAGTCGCTTTGGCAAAAGTAATTAGATTGCTTTTTAAAGGGTTCAGAATTCTCTAACCGAATTTGCTAAAGCCCAAAAAAGTCTATCAATTATTGCGAAACATTTTAGGTATTAATTAATTATAGGTAAAGGGAAATCCCGATAATCACATTCACAAAAACTTACTTTAAATAAAAAATTTCAATTTATAACCAATATATACTCCTATATATCTGCAATATAGGAATTTTACTGTTTAATTCATTTTGATTTTTGTTACATTTTATTACTTTTACACCGGGACTAATCAAACGTTTATTGCATTATGAAACACATAAATTCCGTAATCACCGGAACGGGCAGCTATGTGCCAACCGTACGGGTAAGTAACCGTGAGTTCGCCCGCCACACATTCTACAACAAGGACGAAACCGCCATTGAAACGCTGGTCGATGAGGTGATAGCCAAGTTCAAGGATATTACCGGCATTGAGGAACGGCGTTGGGTAACCGACGATTTATGTGCTTCGCACATAGGCGCCATTGCCGCCGAAAAAGCCATTGCCGCCGCAGGAATCGATCGCGAAACCATTGACCAAATTATTGTGGCCCACAACTTTGGCGATGTAATGCATGGAACCATCCAAACCGATATACTGCCAAGCTTGGCGTCTAGAATAAAGCACCATTTGGGTATTAAAAACCCAGCGTGTATCCCTTACGATATACTTTTCGGCTGCCCAGGATGGGTGCAGGGTGTTATACAAGCCGATTCCTACATTAAATCGGGATTGGCCAAACGCTGCCTGGTAATTGGAGCCGAAACCCTATCGCGTGTTATTGATAAACACGACCGCGACTGCATGATATTTGCCGATGGTGCTGGCGCAACCATTGTTGAAGCATTGGAGGAGGATGAGAAACGAGGCGTAATATCAACAGCCATGATGTCGCACACGGTTAATGAGGCCTTCTACCTTTACTTGGGCAAATCGTACCACCCCGAGGCCGACCCCGCTATACGATACATCAAGATGGAAGGCCGAAAAATTTACGAGTACTCGCTTGTTAACGTACCAGTTGCCATGAAAGTGGCTATGGATAAATCGGGGATTGACCCCAGGGAACTTAAAAAGGTTATGATTCACCAGGCAAACGAAAAAATGGACGAAGCCATTGTTCAGCGTTTTATTCGCCAGTGTAAGATTGATAAAACCACAACCGAGCTCATGCCCATGATGATAAAAGAATTGGGCAACAGCTCAGTGGCAACGGTTCCTACCCTTTACGACCTAATCCTGAGAGGGGAACTCCCCGAACACAAAATAGAAAAGGGTGATGTGATTATGTTTGCATCGGTTGGTGCAGGTATGAATATAAACGCGGTGGTTTATAAACAGTAAAGCTATTCCATTTCATACTGAAAAGCACGCGGCTAAATGCGTGCTTTTTTTCATTGTTGTTTTTCCAATAAATCGATATAAACGGGGAGGTGATCGCTATACCCTCCGTGATAGCGGTAGCCAATAAATGTTCGGAAAGGTTTCTTCCCGCTGTACTGCTTGTCGGGCTCAAGCAGCTGATCGCTTTCAAATACAGCCGCCTTTTGAGGCGAAGTGTAAAGAATGTGTTTTCCGCTTAAAAGACTTTGCGACACAATGATTTGATCGATAATTCCCCAAGTCCCCTGATACTTATAGCTTCCGAATCCACGATTTTTGAGAATAGCGGCAATGTTAATAAGCCCAGATGGACAGTTGGGATCGTTCCTTTCACAAGCTCCCAAGCCTTCAACCACAGGGGTACTCTCAGGCTCATCGTTCAGGTCTCCCATTACCAGTATTCGAGCCTCAGGGTAAAAAACTCGAATTGAATCGATTTTTCGCTTCAGGGTATTTGCAGCGGCAAACCTGCCGCTTTCCGATTCCAGCTCACCGCCATACTTGGATGGCCAATGGTTTACAAAAACATGCAGCGTATCACTCCCTAAAATACCCCTTACATAGAGAATCTCTCGGGTTTTACGCGCCGAATCACCGGGAAAAACAACGGGGACAAATTCACGCTCCTGAACCCTGAACCTGTCGGGACGGTAAAGCAGAGCCACGTCGATTCCGCGTGGGTCAGGCGACTCTCGGTGAACCACTCTGTACTCAAATTTGCCAAGCGGGGTATCGTTTACCAACTTATGAAGCACAAAGCCATTTTCCACCTCACACATACCTACAAGCACAGGAGGATCGAGCTCCCCAACAGCCATTATTACCTTGTAAATACCATTGATTTTTGCCTCCATCTTGTTCCAAGTCCAATGGCGTTGACCGGTCGGGGTGAACTCGTCGTCGCGGGTAAGCGAGTCGTCGAACGGGTCAAAAAGGTTCTCGACATTATAGAACATCACTCTATGCCTTGGTACGGTTTGGGTTTGGGCAGATAATAGGAACGGAAAGCCTGCCAAATAAACTACAAAGACAAGATTACACAGGCAAACAACTCGGGGTATTAAGCTGCTTTTCATTCTCTAGAGATTTACTCAACACGTTCAAAGGCTCCCAAATCGGGTTTACCATCGGCAAGGCGGTTAACACCCTTTAAGTCGATAGGAAAACCAGTGGCAATTGTTATGTCACCTATGTCCTTAGCAGGGCTAAGGGTATCGAGTTCAAAGTTCCAATTGGTAATATCCTTAAACTTGGGATCATCGCGTATAATACGCAAAAAATGTTCAGGGTCGCTTAGGTTAATATTCGTGGGCACTCTAAGAATGCAGTCGGTAAAGTTGTAGTTAAAACTTGCATTAACGGTTTGCCCATTATACTTGTAATCTAAACCTAATTCGTTGGAAATACTTCCGTATATGATTGAGTTATAGAACGACGCTTCATCCAAATCGCGGGGTTCAACCAGAACTGGTCCACCAGGAACAAGTTGGTATGTATAGTAGTTGTTGAGCAGGAGCGCAGGCCCTTTCCGGAACATGTAGTCGCCCCAGTAGTTAGATATTGTGGTATGGTAAAACCGGTAAGTCCCCCCAAGGGTAAGAGCCACACTTGAGTAGGCAGCATTGTAAAAAAGGCAGTTGTCAACCTCCAGCTTTGCCCCACGGGCAAGCAGGTTAACGTAACTGGAATTGCCTATTTTGGAGTGCGAGAGCACAAGGGTTGGCACACCCGGTGTAAAGCAGGTATCAACCATCAACCCAATAATGGCATTCCTAATATCAGCCCAAGCAATGGAGTTATTCCGGGAACCTGCGCTCAGCCACACCCCACCCCATTGTCCGCCCTTGTCGGAGTAAAACTTTTCCAACCTATCGCCCTGCATGGTTACTGGCAAGTCTGCCGAGCCTTCAACCTTTAGGGTTCCCGCTACCACGAGTTGTGCGTTGTTATGGAAGTGTAATCGTGCGCCAGCAGGGATGGTAAGGGTAGCATTCTTACCCACAAAAAGGTAATTGTAAATCAGATGAGGCTTATTTACGGGGAAAACCGAATCGCTTTCAATGGTTACCCCGTTATGCATGTAAACATCCTGCCCCCAGGCAACCAGCTTAACATCCTGAACGTTAGTATTGGTGACAAAAACAATAGAATCGGATATTAACAACGGAGCATCGCTTAGCGTAGGATTAACGGTAACCTCAACCATAACAAAAAGGCTATCGCCCGAACGCAAAGGGATATCTTTAACCAATGGCCCAGGGCGGCCATCAACATTAATTCGATAAGCCGAAGAACTGCCACCAGCTAAGGCTATTGAAGCAATGCGAATATCGCTTTTGGTAGTGTTGTAAACCTTGAGGTAACGGGTTGATGAGCCTATTGTAGTAAAAACGGTATCGAAAAGCACAGTATCGGTGCTAAAAGTCAGTTTAATGGAAGAACTTGACGAGAAGTTATCGCTTTCGCAAGCCCATAATGCCGACGAGAGAAGTAGGATGGCTAAAAATCGATTTAATATCTTTTTAAACATCAACAACAAAATAATTTTCTACTTTTGGTATAAACTCACAACAAAGATAGCTTAACGGAAATGAAGACAAGCTCATTACCAATATTTTTAACCATAAGTATAGTTATTATGGCATGTAGCAAACGGCAAAAAGCCGATTTAATTGTAACCAATGCAACTGTTTACACTGTTGATTCTGTGTTCTCGGTTGCTGAAAGCTTTGCGGTTGCTAATGGTAAAATTGTAGCAGTGGGTACAACCGATGAGGTACTCTCAGCATATAGCGCCGACACCATGCTTGACCTTAAAGGGAAATTCGTTTACCCCGGTTTTATTGATGCGCATTGCCATTTCTTAGGGTACGGTCTTGGACTGCATAAGGCATGGCTAAGCGGAGCAAAGTCGTGGAGCGAGGTGGTAAACCGCTTAATTGAACATCAAAATAATTACCCTACCGAATGGGTGGAAGGCAGGGGATGGAACCAGAACGAGTGGGATGTGAAGGTGTTTCCTACTAACGAACTGCTAAACAGGGCATTCCCAGACAAGCCAGTTTACATTGTTCGTATAGATGGGCATGCGGCAATAGCTAATAGCAAAGCATTAGCAATAGCAGGGATTACAGGCAGCACAAAAATCTCAGGTGGTGAAATAGTTTTAAAGGATGGCAAGCCTACGGGAGTTCTTATCGATAACGCCATGGAGCTGGTACGCAGGTGTATTCCCACACCAAGCAGGGTGCAAAAAGCCAACGCCCTAATGATTGCCCAGCAAAATTGCTTTGCGGTGGGTTTAACCGGTGTTCACGATGCCGGGCTCGATGCCGAAGAGGTTGAACTCATCGACTCACTTCAAAAAGAGGGTATCCTAAAAATGCGGATTAACGCCATGCTTAATCCAACCCATGGTAATTTAGAGAAGTACATCAGCAAAGGGGTTTACCAAACCGATAAGCTAACAGTCAGATCGATAAAGGTTTATGCCGATGGGGCGCTTGGTTCGCGGGGTGCGCTTTTGCTTGAACCCTATTCCGATGATCCCAAAAACCGTGGCATTCAGGTTGAAACCACCGAAAAACTCGATTCGGTTTGCGCTATGGCATACCATCATGGCTACCAGGTATGCACCCATTGCATTGGTGATGCAGCCGTGAGACTGATGCTCGACCTATACAGCAAATATTTACACAAGGGTAACAACCTGCGTTGGCGCATTGAACACTCGCAAGTGGTTGACCCTACCGATGTACCCCGCTACGGGCAATACAATGTGGTACCATCGGTGCAAACCACACACGCAACTTCGGACATGTTTTGGGCAGTAAGCCGATTGGGCAATAGGATAAGGTATGCATATGCTTACCAGAGCCTTTTGGCACAGAATGGCTGGTTGCCCAACGGCAGCGATTTCCCCATTGAAGACATTAATCCGTTATACGGATTTTATGCTGCCGTAGCCCGTAAAAACCAGAATGGAGAACCACAGGAAGGATTTCAGATGGAAAATGCTCTTACCCGCGAACAAGCCCTCCGCGCCATGACCATTTGGGCTGCAAAAGCCTGCTTTGAGGAAAACATGAAAGGAAGTATTGAGGTTGGCAAGTATGCCGATTTTGTAGTACTTGATTTTGATCTTATAAATTACGATATTAGTAATGCTTTTGGGGCTAAAGTTTTGCGAACGGTAATAAGCGGTGAAACAGTTTATCGGGAAAACTAATGGAAGTCAACATCATTAAGGCACAAAAGAACAATCTACTTGAAGTGCTATATATTGTCCGCGAATGTTCCAAGCAGTTACTTGGGAAAGGGGTAAAGTACTGGAACAACAGCTTAGCCGATTACCATGAAATTTCGCGCGATATCGATGCGGAATACATTTACCTAATCAAATACAACCACGTTGCAGTGGGAACGGTCACATTAAGGGTAAATACCGAAGGCAACTATCTACAAATTGAACGGCTTGCCATTTTCCCCACCTTTCAAAAAAAAGGTTTGGCAAAGAAACTCATTGAATTTGCGAAGAATTTAGCCCAAATCAATAATATACATATACTAGTAGGAAATATTCCCTTTGATGATAGGAATTTAATTCACCTACTTGAAAACAATCAGTTTATTCGTAAAAGTGAACAATTTTTAAAGGATACTAAATCGTTTACTATCGAATTTGAGTGTAAACTTTAAATCACACTTGCCTCCAAATTCATTGGAACTTGTTTTTAAAAAGTAGGACAAGGTAGTGCTTTCCAACGCTTACGAACAACCGTTTTGAAAGTCAATGCCATAGATAACTCATGTGATCCGCCTGAACCTATCCCTAATCTCGATATGGTAAAGTCATAGCTGTATCCTAAACTAATATTATCAAACTTATATCCAACCATAAAGGCTAGGGCATCAATACGCTTATTGACCTTGCCTTTTGGCATACCCCTCCACCAAAAGCCAAAACTCATTGGCTCATTCATGAAGTATAGCCCCAAATCGAGCTGTTTATACTCGCCCTGAACCCTAAAGTTAAATGCTCCGGTTATACTTTGTTCAATTTTACTCATCAGAAAACCTTTGGTGATATACCTGTAACCGCCATACAAGGAGAACTTGAAAGGAGTTCGAGCCTCATCGTTGTAAAAAGAGTTTACCGGCCTAAGCATATGATCCCATGTAAAGCCAACCCAGGTGTTATAGGAATACATCATGAGCGAAGATGAAACATCGATATCCCACACAGCCGATTTGCCCGGATATATCAAGGAAGTGGGAGGAGCAGGATCAAGCGCCAGCTGGTCGCCAAAAGTTAGGTCGAAGAAATTTATTGAAATCTGCTGGATGTAAAAGCCTAATCCGGGTCGAAGGTGAATATCGGGAGTTGGAGTAAAATCGTATGAGTAAAGTGTACCCATTCGGGTATTACCGTAATTACCGGCACCGGCCTGATCGCGTTGAGCCACAAGCCCGAAACCGCTATGAAAAACATTCATGTTGTAATCCCATGAAACACCATAGGTATGAAAACCCTTTGGAACCCCCATCCACTGGTTGCGGTAATTAGCAACTGCTCTTTGTCCGGGTACACCACCAGCAAACGAAGGGCCCAGATACAATGGATTGGAATAGAACTGGGTAAAATGGGTATCCTGTGCATGCACCCCTATAACTCCAACACTCAATATTAAACCAAAAAATACTCTTTTCATAGCTCAACTACCTTAACAATGTAACAGTTCCACGCTGGTCAAATACTTTTCCGTTTGTAAAAGTTCCTATTGCACGCCAAACGTAAACGCCCTGTTCCGCCAAACGGCCATTTATATAGCCATCCCAACCCACCTTGACGTCGGAAGAAGTGAATACTTGCTCGCCCCAGCGGGTAAAAATCATCAGCTTGTACTCAACCACACCGTAATGGATGGGGTGAAACACCTCATTCTTCATATCATGCTCGTCGTAAGCGCCACCGTTTGGCCCACTGGGGTTTGGTTTAAATGCATCGGGGAACCTAACGTAACCTATTCCCTCAACCCAAACAGCAGGATACTTTGAGATTGAATCCCTACAAATGGCATCACTATACTTACGTTCAGCCCAAAGGGATATTCGGAATTCCCCCATTTCCTTGAAGGTATGGGTAGGATCTTTCCGGTTGATATACTTTGTTCCATCGCCCATATCCCAATCGTATGAACACGAATCGCAATCGGTTGTGAGGTTTTGCAGGCGAACTGTTGCATCGGGCAACATTACCCGTGCAGGATAAGCAACAAAATCGGCATTGGGCATTGGGTAAACGTGTATTATCCCGTAGGAAAAGCTTTCACCACCTTCGCCCGATGATTTTAGCTTAACCCTGTAGTAACCTGGTTTCTCGAAAACGTGAATGGGCTGGAATTCCTTTACAGTTGGGCTGCCATCGTCAAAATCCCACTCGTACTCCTCGCCGTAAAGCGAGTTGTTAACAAAATGAACCTCGTGGGGGGCACATCCGTTGGCCATGCTCTGGGTAAAACTAGAAATTGGCTTTGGTGGCATCAGGTACACAATCTTTGCGGTTGAGTCCTTACAGTGAGGGCTGTTTATTACAAGTGAAACATCGTAGGTAAAACCTTTTTCCTTATGACCCCAACGGGTATAGGTATGTGTTCCAGGGTTTTTCTCAGTGCTTGTAGTATTGTCGTCAAAATACCACTTGTAGTTCCAGGTATCGGCTGCTGGGGCTGATTGATTAATAATGGTAAAGGTGTTATCAGGGAACTCCTTGAGCGGAGGCTCAACACCTATCAAAGCACGTGGTGTAGCCCATACAGTTAATTGTTTTACAGTGTCGTCAACACAGTCGAACTCCGAGCGAGCAGTAAGCTTTACGTTGAAAACCTTATCATTTTCAGTATCGTTAAGGAACGACTGTGAGGGGTTGGTGGATGAGGATGTAAACCCATCGTCGAAATCCCATGTAAACAGCATTGCATTGGTGGACAGGTTAGAGAACTGCACGTCGTGCGGGCTACAGCTTTGGTAACCCGGAGCAACATCAAAATTGGCTGTAACATGTGGGAATACCTGTATGGTTTGCGACACGGCATCGTCGCAGCTGTAATTATTTATGGCATGCAGCCAAATTTGGTACGATTGGGTAACGCTTTGGTTATTATCGAATACATGTACCATGTTTAGCGGCGAGGTTGTTGTACTATCGGCACCATCGCCAAAATCGAAATGATAGGTTAGGTTTGAACCTAACGTTTTATTCTCAATCTCAACGTTAAATGGCGGGCAAGAGATGTAGTTACTTTTAAGTTCCATAGCCGCAACTGGTCGAGGGTAAACTGTTACGTCCTTTTTAACTGAGTCGGTACATCCGTGCTCACTGGTTGCTGTGAGAGTTATTGTAAAATTTTTCTGGTTTTGGGTCGATGTGTTCTTATACTCCTGCTCAACATTGGCCGAATAGGCATAGTTCCCATTACCCAGATTCCAAACATATTGGTTATTTGTGCTAAAGGACTGTGTTTGATTGTTAAACTGCACCAAATGAGGCGTACATCCAGCAGGATTATAGGTAAAGTCGGGGTAGATACGTGGGTATATGCTAAGTGGCAACTCAAGGGTATCAGCACAGTTCGTATCGTCCTTATACTGTGTTACTAGAGTAACCGTGGGGTTTTGGATGGTTAATCCCGAGTTGGTATAGGTATGCATCGCGGGTTGCTCAACATTGGTTGAGGGGGATCCATCGCCAAAGTTCCAGCTATACTGGTATAGGTCTGAAGTGGAAGTGTTATTAAAGTTAATCTTAACCGGAGAGCATCCGGCGGTTTTATTCCACGTAAAGGCTGCTTCAACCTTAGGATTTACCGTAACCGTTCGACTTGTGCTGTCGTTACAACCTATTGCATTCTTGGATTTAAGCCAAACGGTATAGGTGGCGAGATTATCCTTACTAGTATTGATAAAACCTATTCCTTGAGGTGAGGTTTCCGTAGAGCGCATTCCATTGCCAAAATCCCAGGTATAGCTACCCAAGCCGGTAGAACTATTTGCAAAATTAACAGTTAACGGAGTACACCCCCTATCAATATCTAAATTAAAATCAGCTATTACTTTGGGATAAATGTCAATAAATGGTACACTCTTGGCACTGGAGCAGGTTAGTCCGCTATTGGCATGCGATTGCGTTGCGGTTAGGGTAATTGCAGGCTTAATAATTGTGTTGGGCAAGTCGTTGTCGAATGTATAGGTATGGGAAAGGGTTGGACGTACAGTGGTTTGCTGCTGGGGCACGCCGCCCAATGAGTAGCCATAGTCCCAGCTAAAATTAGTTCCGTTAAGCGAAGTGTTGTTAAAGTTCACGTTAAAAGGTACGCAAATGCTATCGTACGCCATGGTAAAATCAGCCTCAACCCTTGGATGAATGGTTACGGGAACCACTGTAGATTTTGAGCATCCATTAGCATTAGTTGCCCACAGGGTAACGTTGTACTGCTTATCGACTGATGTTCTATTATCAAAGTCGTGCGGGATATTATCCTGTAGGGTTGTAGCAAACGATTGTCCATCGGCAAACTCCCAGTAGTAAAGTAAATTACCTCCGGTTGAACTATTGGTAAACTCAATGGGTGTGCCGGGGCAGGCAAACTGCGATAAAGCACTTGCCTGCGGCGCAATACGGGGGTAAACTGAAAGGGTTTTGGTAACAGGTTGACTCATACAATTACCATTTGCATTTGAGGTAATCAGCGTTATGGTATGGGTTTTAAGATTATCGGGGTCAGAATTATCGGCCTGGTAGGTAAAAGGGGTTCCATCGGTGCGGGTCTCGTTTGGGAAGAGTCCATCGAATGTCCACTGGTACCGGGTTGCACCAACGGATGTTGGCGTAAAGGTAACATTGAAAGGAGTACAATTGCCATCCATTTGCATGGTAAAGCCATTGGTAAGCTTGGGGTGAACGGTAACCGTTCTGGTTTCGGTATCGGAGCAGCCATGTATGTTTGACACGGTTAAGTTAACAGTATAGGATTTACTGTTTTGTGTATCGTCGTTATTAAAGGTATGCGAAACCGATTGGAGGCTTGAGGTAAGGCCATCGCCAAAGTTCCAGCTGGTGAACTGGGGGTGATTGGTTGTTCCATTCACAAAGCTGTTGCTTACAAAGTTAACCGAGGCGCCCTCGCAAATGGTTTGGTCAACGTTTGGGGTAAAGCTAGCGGTTACTCCAGGGTACACCCTTACCGGTATGGTAGAGTTATCGGTACAACCAGCACTATTGCGTACCCTAAGCGAAACATTGTAAAGTTTCTCGGCACCTGTAAGGTTGTCTTGGGTGCGAGGAATTACTGCTGGTACAGTTGCCGATGTATATGTCTGGTCTATATTGCCATCGCCATCAAAATCGAACTCGTATTGGCTTATTCCAGGGTGAGTGGTCAAATTGATATTGTAGCTATGTGGGGCGCATCCTGCAAGGTTATCAATACTAAACTCTGGTTTGATATAGGGATAAACGGTAAGCGTTTTGGTAACTGCCGATTGGCAACCATGTTCCGAAATTGCTATTAATGAAATGTTAAAAGATTTATTGGATCCAGTAGTATTAGTAAATACATGCAAAGGTGAAACCTCCATTGATGTTGATCCATCGCCGAAACTCCACTGGTATGAGCCGTTGGTTAACGCGAAGCCTCCGGTATAGGTACTGGTATTATTTAAGACGAGCGATGCTGGGTTACACTGTGCACCTGCAGGTAGATTGAAATTGGCAGTGACTTCAGGGTAAATAGGAATGGGCAAATCTAACTGCATTGAACGTGTACACCCGGCACTGTTGGTTACGGTAAGTACTGGCTGGAAATTTCGGGAAGTGCCGCTTTGGTTTACTTCCTGGCGTGTAAACACGCTTTGCTGACCTGCCTGTGTGTAGGTTGCATCTGGTGTGCCATTGCTATCCCAATCCCACTGGAACTGGTTAATACCGGGAAACTTTTGAACGGTAAAATTTAAATCGACTGGCGAGCAGTTACCTGTGGGTGTTACAGAGAATTGTGCATCGACAAATGGCTGAACCGTAACAGGGAATAGGTTAGAGAGATACTCACAACCATACTGGTTTAAGGCCTTGAAGCGTATATTGTAGCTACGGGCAAACGCATCGTTATTTTGTAGCTGGTAAGTAGTACTTTGCTGGGTTGATATAATGTTTGTATTTGCGCCGTCAATCAAATGCCACTCAAAGGTATTGGCATTGGTTACATTGGTTGCAGCAAGGTTTACATCTAAGGGAGAGCATGTTAAATCGCCACTTGCGCTAACGTTTACATTTGCTGCAGGGGTGGGGTTTACGGTGATGGTCTGGGAGTACTCGTTGATGCAACCTCCACTATTCTGAACCCTCAGTTTGATGGTAGTGGGTAATGGGCTACCCCCACTATTAGCTTTACTAAAAGTCCAGTTTGCAGGATCGGTACTATCAAAAGCACCATCGCCATCCTTATCCCACTGCCAGGCGGTTATTCCACCTGTGCTGTTGTTTGTTACCAAAACGCTAAAAGGCGAGCAGCCAGTTACGCGCTCAACAGCAAAGTTTGCCCTTATATAGGGTTGCACGGTAACAGGCACGGACTTTGAAACTGAGCAAAAGTTGTACTTGTCGGTAAGTGTGAGCTGAGCGTTGTAGGTTGTTGGAGTACTGTTGTAATTGTAATAGGTGTGAGCCGGGTCGGGTGAAGCCGAAGTTGCCCCATCGCCAAAATCCCAGCGGAATGTTGCCGTTCCATGGTTTCCGGTTGGATTTGCCTTAAAATTCACGGTAAGCGGATGACAGTTATTGGGATCGGACTTGCTATCGATTACAGGATTAATATCGAGTTGCGGGTACACCAGAATATCTTTCTTAAACGACTTAACACAGATACCTGTATTATCGGTTACTACTAACGATAGGGTATATCGCAAGGTATCGGTAGTGCTATTTAAGAATGGAGCTGAAGGGGTAAATGTTACATTGTTGTTTGTCCCTTCGCCCGGATCATCTATATCGCCATCGTTATTAAAATCCCAAACGTTACTGGCAGCACCTACTGAATTGTTAATGATTTGAGGGCTAAAAGGAGCACAGCCAGCAAACTGGTCGGTTGTGAAGCTTGGAACTACAGGTTCTGAGACCAGAAAGTTAACCTCGCGGGTATCGGAAAGGCCGCATGCCCCACTAACAGTAACGTTATACTTTATAGAATGTGTAATGTTGGAGGCAACTGGTGTTGGGCTGGAAGGGTTATCGAGAAAATCGTGAGGAGTCCATTGGTAATGGGTTCCCCCACTGGCATAGAGCTGCCGCGACTCGCCCCAGCAGATTTTATTACCACCAGCCTCGTTAACCACAACAAATGCATTAGGGTTAAATGAGTTAAAATCGGAAAAATACCCGTAAAAGGCATCGGCATTTGGGTTTCCATTTAGAATTCCTAAATGGAAAACATCTTTTTCATTTACCAGCAGGTATGCTTCATCAACTCCAGCCTGAATGTTATCGGCCTTGAATCGGGCATAACGCCACTGATTGAACGGAGCAGTTGCCCCCACATCCTGATAGCTGGCAGGGCTATTGAGCCCTGGTACTATTGCAGTAACATCGTTACCGTTCTTATCGTAAAGTTTAAAAGCATCCTCGGCACCCTTGCGGACAAGAATATTCATGTAAAACTCATAGTACTTACCACCATAATTAGCCTTTGTTCTGTTAAATCCAACCCGGGTTGATCCGGTACACGTTGATATGGTTGGTATAATTGCACCGGCCACTTGAGTTGCAGTGCCGTTTCCAAACCCCGATAAATGGTAAACATACACGGGCTTATCGGTTTCAATATTGGTAATTAGATTTGCTGCGGGAATTTGAACCGGGTGAACGCCACGCTCGTTTATTGTTGCAACCACAGCCCCATCCACCTTTACCTGTGTGTTGTTCTGGGTGGCTACAACGTAAACATATTCCTGATCATCAAATAGAACTCCTCTAACCACAGCGTAATGAGTTCCTATGTGATCTATGGGTACAAGCTGGTCGCCAACAAAATCAACTCCGCCAACAGGATTAACCATATCGTGCCTCGAAATAACGGCTATATCGCCGCCACTTACCACCTCAACCTTTGACCCTGCAAGGGTATTATTAGGGTCAGTTTTGTAGTTAACATTGCTATCGTTTTTATAGGGTGCAATAATAGTCGTTTCGCCCCTATTCAGGGTTATGGTAAAGGGGGTATTGGCTGGCTTATAGCTATTAGGCCAAACAAAAACGTCTTTGGTTGGAGTAATGGTTATTTGCGTATTATCCTCCGTGGCAACAATATCGAATGAGCTGTAGGGTCTAAAGGAGTATGAAGAACTGTTTGCTACATACTGATTAATTGTATATGTAGTTTCAAAGGGTATATAAAATTGCTGACCTAGGGCATTTTTCCCTTTAAGCGCCAATAGTTCCATATTATAAATAGCGCTAATTTCATAGTAAATGGTTACCGGGGTGGTTGCCTCAATGTGTAAACCCTTGTTGTTTCGGTTTATGGTTGAGGCATTGGAGGTAGTCCACCTCAAACGGTTTTCAATGGATGTAAGAGCAGTTGTTTTATCGTCGCCTATCAGGTTTAAGGCTGCCAGGTCAATGGTTTGGGTTTTATTTGCAGGAATGTTGAAAACCAAAGGGTTTCCTCCATTGAAATTAGCCTGATTGGCTGGCATGGTAATGGTTACCGTGCTGGCCAAGGACCCTGTTGTTATTCGAAGGTAAACAGGATATCCCTTATTGCCAGGGTTAGTTTCATTACCATTCCAATGGTACCGGTTAATTTCCGGAACGCTGAACCAGAATTCGGTATCGGTTTGTGCAAATATGCTAGTACTTATCAAAAGCAGAATAACTGGAAAAAGCAGTCTAAATCTGTAAACCATCATTACCAATATCCAATTAAAAAATTTTTCAAAATTATTTAAATGAACCCTTTGAGTCAACCCTAATAAAAAATTAAAATCGTGAAGCATTTTCATTTACCATGTTTTAAGGGCAATAGCATAAAGCAATTATTTAATAACATGCTATAAAACATATTTTTTGATGTAACCTTTGTTTTTGCCTAACTAAAAAAGTTGGAATTTTGTATCGTTTTTCTTAAATAGATTGTAATGAAGCAGCTTGTAATTGCATTACTTCTTTTGCCAATAGTGGGCTATTCACAGGTAAAATACTTAAGCGAGGAATTTGAGGCTGGAGTAAAACCCAGCGGCTGGAGCGAGGAAAAAGTAAGCGGAAATAGATACTGGCGATACCAGAATGGCGGTTACGCATCGAGCAGTGCGCCACAGTACAGGCATCCCAGCAATGCACATAGCGGAAACTACAATGCCCTCTTCCAGATTGAGCAGGTTGGACCAACCACTAAGCTTATCACCCCTGAGGTTGACCTGCGCTACTCCACAAAGCCAGTGCTGGAGTTTTGGAATGCACAGGAGTCGTGGGGAACAAATGACAAATTGAAGGTTTACTACAGAATATCGCCAACTGCAGACTGGAATTTTATTGTTGAATACCCAAATGCAACTGTTGGTTGGGTAAAACGTGAAATTATATTGCCCACTGAGGCAAAATCGGCAAAATGCCAGATAGCCTTTGAAGGAATTTCCAATTGGGGCTGGGGAGTTTGCCTCGATGATGTTGAGATTGTTGAACGCGGGAATGTACCCCGCGTGGTTTACTCCATTGGCGCATTCCAAAGGAATAGCACGATTCCAACGGGAACATCTTCAAACCCTGTTATGGCCTTAAATATCGTTATAAAGGGTAACACCGGCGAGCTAAACCTTACATCGCTAACTGCAACCTATATCGGCACTAGCATTGCTGACATCAGCAGCTATAAAATCTACTACTCAACCGACACCCTTAATGTAACTCAAAACCCCATTAATGCCACGGTTCAGGTAAACGGAAACCAAATCACCTTTAGTAGTTTTAATAAAACCCTTCAAACCGGGGAAAACTATATATGGATTACCCTAGGGGTTGCATCAACCGGAACACATGGCAATACAGTTGATGTTGAGGTTCAGCCCAACAGTTTGACCATTAGCGGAAGCACATACCCATCCACAACGCTATCCAACGAAGGGAAAAGCATTATTGCGCAATCAATTTTTACCGATGATTTTGAGGATGGTGGTACACACTGGAGTTTAAATGGCGTTTGGCAAGTAGGGTCACCCCAAGGCGGTGGAATAAACGACCCAACCTACACCTACCAAGGAAACAATATTCTTGCAACAAATCTTAACGGGAACTACCCTGCAGGAATTACAACCATATCGCCACACGAAGCAATTGTTGGCCCTTTTGATGCTACTTACTTTCAAACCATCAACCTCAACTTTAAACGCTGGCTTAATATTGACTTCTTTGACAAAACGCGCATATATGTTAGCAACAACAATAAATCGACTTGGAGTCCCATTTGGTATAACAATAACATTGTTTTGGACAACAACTGGCGGTCGGTTACACACAACATATCAAACCTTGCTACCCGAAAAAATAACCTGTGGATAAAAATTAGCATCGACACCAGCGACAATTCAACCGAGTATGGTGGTTGGAATATCGATAATTTTGCTATTACCGGCGACTTTATTGCCACCGATGTGGGTGCCATTCAAATGCTTACACCACAACCCTACTGTGGGTTAACAGGCCAAGAAGAGATTAAGGTAAAGGTTCGCAATTATGGTGGAACTACTATATCCACACCCTTTGAGGTGGGTTACTCGCTCGATGGGGGAACAACCTTTACGCGCGAAACATTTAGTCCAACCATACCCGTTGAGGGTGAAGCAACCCTAACTTTTTCGCAAAAAGCCGATTTTAGCACACCTGGCGCTAAAAGCATTGTTATAAAAACATTCCACCCAAACGATGAAGACAATAGCAACGATGCCCTTTCGCAAAACTTTTACGTTTACCCACAGGTAAACACACCATACTCCACCTCATTCGAGAATTCCACAGCATACTGGAATGGGCATGGAATAAACAAAAGCATTGCCTGGGGAATTCCACAGGGCAACGTGCTTAACGGTGCAGCCAATGGTCAAAAAGCATGGGTTACAAACCTGAAATACACCCATAATAACAATGAAACGTCGTACCTTGAAAGCCCTTGCTTTAACATCAGTCCCCTGAACTACCCCGTTTTCAGCTTTTACTACAAAATGCAAATTGAAGAGGGCATTGATGGACTAAACCTGGAGTACAGCACCGACGGTGGACGTACCTGGTCCCTACTCGATGCCCATCCGGGCTACAGCCTAAACTGGTACGATACCCCTGCAGTTACTGCCTTAAATTCAGCAGGATGGAGCAAAAACACATCAGACTATGTAAAAGCAGCAACGCTGCTTCCTTCCGATGCAATCACTGCTGGCAACATAAAGTTCCGATTTGTTTTCAAATCGAACGAGGCTAATAACTACGAGGGGGTTGCCATTGATATGGTAGAAATTTACGAGTTGCCATACGATATTGGATTTACCGCGCTTCACTCCCCAACCGACGCCTGTGAAATTGGTCAGAGTAACCTTACCCTTACGCTCAAAAACTTTGGATACAAGCCTCTACCGGAAAACCTTAAAATTCCTTTTGCCGTTAAAATCGATGGTCAGGAACGAACCGATACAATAACCATTTCCACAACTCTGAACAAGAATCAATCATCAAACTACACAACTTCGTTTAGTTATAGCTTTGCTAATGCTAAAATATACGAATTACATGCATATAATAAGTTCCAAAACGAGCTCAACCGCAATAACGATACCCTTAAAACAACCTTGGAGGTTTATGGTATGCCCGGATATACGCTTGGACCGGATATCGGTACGCTGCAAGAAGATACGGTGGAGTTAGATGCAGGCAATGGCTTTATTACCTACCAGTGGAAAACAAAGATACCTGCCAGTTCTCCAACTTGGGCAACCGGTAAATCAACCCAAACCTATAGTGCTGGTGAGGTACAATTTGGACTTTACGCAGTTGAAGTGCAGAATTCACGTGGATGTATAGCACGTGATACCATTGAAATTATTCATTCCGATAAGGATTTAAGCGTTATAAGCATCAATAATATTGGTGACGACTGTTTCCAGCCCTTACCAATTAACCCAAGTGTTACAATTAAGCACAATGGAAACACCCCATTCAATGGCAGCCAAAGCGTTACAGTAGGCTTTAGCGTTAATAAACAAGAGGTTCTTTCTGAAACATTTACCCCAGCAGCTGGATGGACAACCAACGACACTTACAATTTTACCTTTACCGGAACAATAAATTTAAGCAACAAGGGGGAGTACACCCTTGCAGCCTATACAAAATTTCAGGATGATATTAACAAAACAAACGATACAACTAAACTTAGCGTATCAACCTTTGGATTGCCTGACCTTACACTCAGCCCAGCTGACACTCTAACCACTTCCAATGTCGATACGGTTAAGCTAACCGCTACGGCAGGCTATTCAACCTACACATGGCAACGCAAATTTGCAGGTTCAAACACCTGGGAAACACTAAGCAACACAACCTACCAGTTGTCCCTGAATGGCCTAACCTACAATACACGCTCAGCAACTTACCGTGTTTTAGTGAACAGTACCCACGGTTGCGGGATGGCTAGCGATTCAGTATTTATTAACACCCGCGACTTAGGGGTATACAGCATAGAGTTCCCCAGCGATACTACCTGTTTCTCACCCGAAGGATTTAAGGTTAAGGCGGTTATTCAGAACTACGGTCAGGATGTTTACCCAGCCGGAACTACCATAAACACAGCGGTTACCACCGAACTGGGAATTCAACAGCAAAGCTTCACCTTGACCTCAGAGCTAACACCCGGCGACAGAACAACCATTGAAATGAGCCAATTCACCATTCTACCTGCAGGCGAACATACCATAACCGTTTCAACGGCTGTAAGTGGCGACCTTAACCCCAACAACGATTCTAAATCGATTACTATAAAGTTAGTACCCGCACCAACTGTTGAAATCAGCCCCGACACTTTGCGCCAATACTTTACACCAACCTCGGTTTACACCATTACACCTACCTACTCTGCCGATTGCGATAGTTACCTGTGGAACGACAACTCAACAGAACCCACCAACACCATTTACGGATTCCCCTCATTCTCAAAGTACTTTGTTGAAGCCCAAAACCCATACGGATGTAAAGCCTCGGATACCTTATGGGTAGTAAGCAACGATATTGCGCTGCTGCAAATCCTATCGCCAAAAAATAGCTGCGAGCTTAATGGCAGTTTCGATGTTAAATTCCGAATCCAAAATCTTGGCCCTGAAATTAGCGCTGGAACCCATTTCAATGTCAAGGTTTGGCTAAACGGAAACCTTGCCATTACTGAAACGGTTACCCTACAGGCTGCTTTATCATACCAAAATGTTAGGGATATCACATTGGTTGCAAAGGCCAATATCAATCAAAATGCAGAAATAAGGGTTGAAATTATGCCAGTGGATGGAACTGAGGAAATATCTTATGCAAACAACAGTGCAACTCTTTACGTGACCTCAACCGGATATCCTACAATCGATTTAGGTCCGGATAGAGACGTTTACGCCTTTACCGATACCATTAAGGCTGGTAACAACTTTGACAAGTACCTTTGGACAAACGGCTCAACCGACTCTACAATTATTGTAAACCAAACAGGAACCTACGGCGTAACCGTTACCGACTACTACGGCTGCTCTGCTTACGACGAGATTAATATCACATTTCATCTGGAAGATATTAAAATCAACTCATTGCTATCGCCGCAATCAGGTTGTAACATGAGCAGTGCCGAAACTGTTCGGATATCCATACAAAACAATGGAAACACAACTATTAGCTCAGGTACCCAGTTAATAGTTGGGTTTAAACAGAATGAAACCGTTAAAACCGAAACAGTTACCCTGAACCAGGACTTTACACCAGCATCAACCCGAGAGATTACTCTAACCAACACCATGGATTTTAGCATAAGAAAGAAGCATTTGGTATGGGTATGGGTAAAACATGCATCGGACATGGTTTTAAGCAACGACACCATTTATAATGAAATAACGGCTTATACCGACCTGCTTGTAAACCTCGGCCCCGACGAAACAGCCTGCCAGGGTGCAACCGTTACCATTGATGCTGGAACGTACCCCGGGGCAAGTTACATGTGGAGTACCGGGCAAAACACAAAAAGCATTAACGTATTTAACTCAGGAAATTACTCTGTCACCGTTACCGATGCTAATGGCTGCACTGCTACCGACTCAAAAATGGTTACTTTTTCTCCTCTACCAGATGTTACCCTCAATAGCTTTGCCCCAGTGTGTGCCAACCAGGCAGAGGTTACCCTTACCGGAGGTTCTCCTGCCAATGGAACATGGAGCGGAACTGCTGTTACAGGCAATATCTTTAAGCCAACCGAGGCAGGTGCCGGAGCCCATCAAATTACTTACACCTACACTGACCAGTACGGCTGCACAAACAGCGCAACCAAACCCATTACAGTTAATCCTACGCCTGTTGTCAACCTAGGGGCCGACAGAACCATTACTACTCCTATAACCCTTGACCCGGGTGAGTTCGCCTCGTACCTATGGCACGATGGTTCAACCAATCGCACCTATTACGTTGACAGAACAGGCACATTTGGAGTTACTGTTACCGATAACAACGGCTGCCATGGGTACGATGAGGTATATATCATTTACAATGAGATTTTCGATGTTCAGGTTACCGCCTTAAATCAACCCATATCGCATTGCTACGATAATCAGCCCGACAACGTTAGCGTAACGCTCACCAATAAGGGCGGCAAAACTATAAACACCAATGAATCCATTGCATTGACAATGAATGTAGCGGGCCAAAATGTATCCGAAAATGTCACCTTTGATACTCCATTTAAACCTAACGACATTATGCAGTATAATTTTACCCAAAAGGTAAGCCTTAACAAAGGGCAAAACACATTTGCTTTTGTTTCAAGGCTAAACAGTATTAACGGAACACAAACCACATACAGTGTTGATGTTTACGACTTACCAACCCTTAAGCTTGGCGATGGGAAAGACACGCTAAAGGTGTCGTTGCCCTATGAGCTAACCTCAGGCGTTGGAGGGGTAACCTACTTGTGGAGTACTGGTGCAACCAGCCCCACCATAACCATATCAAACGGAAAGTGGGGCAAGTATTGGTTAAAGGTGACTGACTCCCATGGATGCACTGCAACTGATACCATTGTTATCTGGTGGCCTGTTGGGGTTACTTCCAGTACTCTCGATACAAAAATCTCCATTTTCCCAAATCCTGCTAATAGCTGGTTTACCTTGAAAATTGAATCACCTGAGCCAATGTCATACAACATTGAATTGATTGCTCCCTTAGGTCAAACCATTTTGAATATGAAAACCGAAAAGGAAATGCTGTGGGAAAGGGTGCTAAGCACTTCAAGCCTACCCAATGGCATATACCTGCTTAGGATTTCTAACCGTTTGGGCAGTAAAACAATCAAAATAAATATTTCCCATTAGATAAACACATTAAGTGCTTCAAATTTTGATGTCAAAAATAGCAACCTGAGGGTTGCTATTTTTTATTCCCTGACATTAGTCATTGTATTACACACCATTGGAAAATACTTTCGCAAAAATTTCCTAAGCAATCCATGTTAACACAAAAAGCATTTTAAGCCATGCATAAAATAGATAAACATCCGATCCTTGAGGTACCTCAGCGCGAAACCGTTACTTTCATGTTTAATGGAAATGAGGTTAAAGGAGAAAAAGGATTTACCATTGCTGCCGCACTACACCAGGCTGGGTTTCCGGTTCACAGCCATAGTATCGAAAACCGTGAACGAAGCCTCGAATGCGGAATTGGCAAGTGCGGTGCCTGCGAAATGCTTGTCGATGGACAAATTAAACGCATCTGTATTACACCGGTCGATGGCGTTAAGGAGGTAAGGGAAATCCCTCACGAGTACACCCCCGATGTAAAACCAGCCAACAAACAGGAAAGCACAAAGGTTTACAAAACCACAGTTGCAATTATTGGTGCAGGTCCGGCTGGTCTTGCAGCCCGTGAAATTCTTATTGAACATGGTGTTGAGAACATTGTAATTGACAATAACTCAACCATTGGCGGGCAGTTCAATATGCAAACCCATCAGTTCTTCTTTTTTGAGCATGAAAAAAAGTTTGGTGGAATGCGAGGGTTCGAAATTGCCAGCACTCTTGCAGGAACAAACCACGAAGGAATTTTCCTGAACAGCACCGTTTGGGACATACTTGAAAACAAACGCATTGCTATTAAAAACATTAAAACCGAGGAGATTTACTACGTTGAATCCGATTACCTAATAATTGCTACGGGAGCCGTTCCGTTCATGCCAACCTTTGAGAATGACGACCTGCCTGGTGTTTATACCGCTGCTGTAGTGCAAAAAATGATGAACCAAGAGTTTACCCTACTGGGCAAAAACGTGCTCACTGTTGGAGCGGGTAACATTGGTTACCTCACCAGCTATCAGCTTATGCAGGCAGGTGCACGAGTAAAAGCCATTATTGAAGCCATGCCCCGTGAAGGCGGTTTCCCCGTTCAGGCAAATAGGGTTAGGCGATTGGGTATTCCTATTATGTTAGGCAAAATATTAGTAAAGGCGATTCCCAACGAGAACCATACTGGAATTATTGGGGCCGTTATTGCCGACGCCAAAGACTTTAAACCCATTCCGGGTACCGAACAAATTATTGAGGGTATCGATGCCATAAATATTTGTACCGGTCTAGTTCCGGACGACCAACTGCTAATAAAGGGTAATGAGGTTTTTGGTCGAAACTGCTACGGAGCTGGCGACGCCATTCGCATTGGCGAAGGTACCAGTGCGGTTCTCAGAGGAAAACAGGTTGCCTACGAAATTTTGCAGGATGCTGGCATACGTTGCAGCTACGACACCTACCTCAACATCAGCAAGGAGTACATCGATAGCCAACAGCATCCGGTACGGATAATTGAAGCGCCCTTCCGCCCGTCGGAGGAACGACGCAACCGTAAACCCTTTGTGCAAATCGATTGCCTTTACGGCTTTGCCTGCAACCCTTGTACCTTTGCATGTCCTCACGGAGCAATTACAAAGAACTCAACCAGCACCGTACCCCACATCGACTTTGAAAAATGCGTGGGTTGCATGGATTGTGTTTACCAGTGTCCGGGCCTTGCCATTTTTGGCTATAGCTATGCAAAGGATTGGCTATTCCTTCCCATTGAATACGAAGCCGAAGAGGGTGCCGAGGTTTACCTTGTTGACAACAACGGCAATATTTTAGGCGATGGAGTTATTGAGAAGATACTCCACAAGCCCAACAAAACCAATGTGGCAAGGGTTAAATCATTGAACCTACATGGCGATGATATGCTTTCGGCTCGTGGTTTCATCGTAAAATCAAATTACCCTGAGCCTATTCAGATTAAACCCTATGAGTATAAGCCACAAGAAAAGATTTACGTTTGCCACTGCGACGATGTAAGCCTCGATGAAATACTCGAAACCATAGGCGACCGCAAGTTTATCTCGGCCGATGAAATAAAACACACCACACGACTGGGCATGGGGGCATGCCGTGGCAAACGCTGTATCAAGCGACTGAAAACCACCCTTGCCCCTATGGGCATTCAAATAGTTGGCGATGCTACTCCCCGTGGCCCCCTTAGCAACCAGGTAGCCATGGGCGAGCTTTACCCTAAGGATGTTCCTGAAACCTACGTTACAGGTATCAACGGTAAAAAAGCAAGAGTTGAAAAGGTATCGGCGCTTATTGCCGGGGGTGGTATTGGTGGTAGCGCGCTGTTCCGTTACATGTCCGAAGCCGGACTCCGGCCAGTTATGCTAAATTACGGTCGTGGTGCAAGTTGGCGCAATATAGCCGGTGGCCGAACAGCCTTCTCGCTACCTGAGATTGCCGACATTGCCCGTCAAAACCACGAGATATTCAAGGAACTCCATAAGGTTTCCGATATCGATTATCGCCCCATTAATTACGTAACCTTTGCCCACGACGACAACATGCTCAGGGCACTGGAAGCGTCAATGGCATGGAGCGATGCATACATGGTTCAGCCCTCCGATTTCCGCAAGGAAATATCACCTTTCATGAACGACAAACTCAATACCTACCAAGCGGCACTAATAACCCGTGGATGTTGGCAAGCCACACCGGGGAAGGTTGTTGACCTACTCCGTAAAATAGGCATTGAGCATGGTGGTACAGTTAAGGAGGATACCGAACTGCTCAGCGTTCACCGCAACGGAAACGGATTTGTCGCCCTAGTGCGCGATCACAATAAAGAGTACATAGAGTATCATGCCGATAACTTTGTGAATGCACTTGGCCCTGAGGGCGAAAAGTTTAGCCGTCAGTTAGGAATATTCACAGGTATTTACCCGGTTAAGCATCAGGCTTTCATTACCCGTCGCCTGCCATGGCTGGGTATAAACGGCAATCCGCTTGGAATGCTTATCGATAGAAGGAACTACAAAGGATTTGTGGCCGTTTACGGCCAGCAGCTTGCCGAAACAGGCCAAATTATTGGCTGTGCCTCGCCTGCGGTTGACCCGCGCGAAGCCGATAAAAACCTTAAGATTAACTCGCAGGACTTCCTTGAGATTGCCTCGGAGATTTTCTCTAACTGGATACCCCAACTCAGTTCCGTTGGATTCCAGGCTGTTTGGGCAGGTTACTATGTGGAACCCCGCATGTTTATCGACACCAAGCACGGCCTGTTCACTGGCCTACGCGGTCAGGGCTTTATGCTGGGCATGGGATTAGCCAAGATGTACGTTGATGAGTTAATGGGTCGTCAAGTCCCCGAGTACTTCAAACGCCTCAGCCTCGAGGGCGATGGATTACCCGAAAAGGCATTCAAGTAGAAACCAGTAAAAATCGATATGTTTGGGACTCCCCGTTCGGCTTATGCCAACGGGGATTGTTTTTAAGGAGTTGATGGTTGAATTGTTTCAATTACAATCTCCTGTTTCACCCAGCACTTCTGGCTTCGATCCCACAAATACTTCTCGCCCATGGAGTCTTCAATTCCCTTCGGTGGATTTTGGTAGGTTATTTTCCATGCAGGTTCATTATCGGGTTCAAAGTGGATCACGGTATCGTACCAGTACATGCTGGCGCCCGGATTGAAATGCTCATTTACCCTCTCCAGCGATCCATCGGAGCGGAAATGAAGAGTGTTAGACACATGGTAACTCAGGTTGATGTTTTCAAGTGTAATAACCACCTCACCCTGTAGACTGTAAATCTCAATTAACTGTTTACTATCAACCCAAGGTAATACCTTAACAGAAACACCTCCACCTGCAAAGCGGTATATCAATGTATCAACATTTTGAGGTTTTTCCTTTTGCTTAACCTGTAAAGTATCCTTTTTGATGATTCTTGGAGGTTTGTGTTCAACCCTGACAATAGCTCGAGGGGTTGTATCGTTAGGTGGTAAAATCTTCTTTTCCCTTGTCGAATCCCTATAGTTCAAATCAATCCGCAATCTGGCTATTTCGCTCGATAAGCTATCAATTGAGCGGGATAACCTTTCGGTATCATTCCGCCCTGTGCACCCAACTAATGCTAAAAATGCAAGTGCTATAAACCTCATGATAACCTTTTCTTTCATTTAAACAAACCACGTGCCAAATACCAATTAATTTTGGAAATGACAGCAAAGTGCACATGGTGATAAAATGTTAATAAAATGGTAACGCACACCTTGCCAATCATTAACATATCTGCCATACATTTACAGCACCAACCCCCAAACACCAAAAACCATGAAACAAAAAATCCAAATCTTAAGGTTTATGACGGCAACCTTTCTGCTAGCCATTCTATTAGGATTTTCAGCATGTGAAAAGGATATTCCCGTTAATCCAAAGGACAAAACATTGAATTTGGAAACCGCCATGCCACAGGACACCTTTGACATGGCAACAGGATACTTGCTGGAGAACTTTGAAACCGGAACAAAAACAGCTTACGCCGGAGCAAGCGTAACCCTGTCAACAGGCAGTTGGTACTTGAACGATGCTTTACTTGGAACCTCAACCAGCGACAGGAAAAATGGCACCAAATCGGTACGAATTGTCAATACGGGTAAGGTTACCATGCAGTTTGATAAAGCCAATGGTGCTACAACCGTTGAGGTTTACCATGCCAAGTACGGTAGCGACGGAACCAGTACATGGGAGCTTTGGGTATCAACTAACAGCGGAAGTTCATGGAGCAAAGTGGGTTCAACGGTAACCACCTCATCAACCACCTTAACCAAGGCAACCTTTACGGTTAACCTTTCTGGTAATGTTCGGTTTGAGATCAGAAAGGTTTCCGGAGGTTCCTACAGGATTAACATTGATGACTTCACAGTTTACGATTACTCAACTGCACCCACCCGCGACGATAATATGGCCCTGGGCAACCCATCGGGGGCGGTGACCAGCACGGCTTACCCCAATAACTACCTTATGGTAAAACCTCAGTATGTACTATCGTACAATAACAGCAAGCTAACCTGCAACTGGGTATCGTGGCATTTGAGCAGCGCCTGGATTGGCTCTGCCCCAAGGCAGGACGACTTTAGGGCCGACAACACACTACCCTCAAGCTGGGTTTGGGTTGGCGGAACCGACTACAGCGGTTCAGGGTTTGACCGCGGCCACATGTGCCCCAGCGCCGACAGAACAGGCTCAACAACCGATAACTCTGCCACCTTCCTGATGACCAACATGGTACCCCAAGCCCCCAACAATAATCAGATAACTTGGGCTAACCTTGAAAACTACTGCCGTAAACTTATTGATACAGGTAATGAACTTTACATCATTTCAGGCCCATGGGGACAGGGCGGAACCGGTTCGGCAGGGTATAAAACCACCATATCCACCAAGAACATTACCGTTCCTGCATACGTTTGGAAAGTAATTGTAGTTCTACCTGTTGGCTCAAATGATGTATCGCGTATCACCACTTCAACACGAGTAATAGCGGTTTGGATGCCCAATACCCAAACCGTTAATAGCCAACCCTGGGGCTACTACCGAACCACGGTTGATTACATTGAAAGCCAAACCGGTTATAATTTTCTATCGAACGTATCATCATCAATCCAGAGTGTAATTGAATCAAAGGTTGATAGCGGACCAACAAACTAATCCTAATAAATCACCTTAAAAAAAGGGTCGCAATTGCTTGCGGCCCTTTTGTCTTCTATCCTTTAACTTTCTACTCTGTTCTATCGTTATTCATAAACCCCTGCATTTCCAAAACCCTTAGTAAATTCTTTGAGAATGCCACATTGTCCTTTAGGGTATAGCGTTTATCGGTAAAAATTTGGGCCAGTGTTTCCTTTTGGTTCTCCTCCAGCAAGCGCTTGGTTAGCGGTAACGACTCCTTATGCTGATAAATTTGATCGATATCACCCTCAGAGTAATCCTGGTAAACCTCGTAGTGCACAACGCCCGCAAGCGGTAACCTATCGGTTAGGTCGGGGTGTTCATCGGGGTAGCCCATCACCACTGTTGTTACAGGCACAACACCCTTGGGTAGCTTCAGCACCTCGATGATTTTATCGGCAGTATAGGTTGTAGTTCCAAGGTAACATATTCCCAGCCCCTTCTCCTCGGCAGCTATGCAAACATTTTGGGCAACCAGAAGAGCATCGATGGCTGCCGTAAAGAACGACAAAAAGTTATCGTACCCCGGGTTGGCCTTACGTTGCAGGCACCACTTGTTAAAGCGGTTAAAATCGGCACAAAAGGTGAGCACCACAGGTGCCTGCATTACCATCTGCTGGTTAAAGTGCAGCGGTAAAAGCTGACGTTTCACCTCCTCATCGCGGGTAACAATAATGCTGTAAACCTGCATGTTACCGGTTGTTGAAGCGCGTGTACCAGCAGTTAAAATATCCTGAATTAGTGAATCGTCAACGGGGTCGCTCTTGTACTTTCTAATTGAACGATGCGATAGTAGGGCTTTCATATCACTCTGGTTTATCAAATACAAATAAAGCAAAATAGCACCGTTGAAGTGCTATTTAAACTTATGTTATTGAACAACTTTTAGGTGTATTTCAGCCTATCTCCTTTTCTATCAGGTAGGTATTCCTGTCGGATGAGCTACGCGAAACCAACTCGCCAATAAATCCGGCAGTGAAAAGCTGCACACCAATTACAGCAACCACAAGGGCGATATAGAAAAGGGGCTGATCGGTTACCGGGCGATACTTCAGGTGATGAAACTGTGCCCAGAGTTTACTGGCCACTAGCCATGCGGCTATTAATCCCCCTGCAAGAAACATAAGGGTACCCAGTGTTCCAAAAAAGTGCATGGGTTTTTTCCCAAACTTTGACACAAATATCACCGACATCAAATCGAGGAAACCATTGATAAAGCGGGTCCAGCCAAACTTCGACGTTCCGTACTTACGCTCGCGGTGTTGCACAACCTTTTCGCCAATTTTCCGAAACCCTGCCTGCTTGGCTAAGACTGGGATGTAGCGATGCATTTCGCCGTAAACCTCAACGCTTTTTACCACTGTGCTACGGTAAGCCTTTAAGCCGCAATTCATGTCGTGTAACTTTATTCCGCTTACCATCCTTACGGTGGCATTGTAGAGTTTACTGGGGATACGCTTGGTTAGCAGCGGATCGTAACGCTTTTTTTTCCACCCCGACACCAAGTCGAAGCCTTGATACTTTATCATCCTGAAAAGTTCAGGTATTTCATCGGGGCTGTCCTGCAGGTCGGCATCCATGGTAACCACCACATCACCTTTTGAGGCGGTAAAGCCAACCTGCAGCGCAGCCGATTTGCCGTAGTTCCTGCGGAACTTGATTGCCCGTAATGTAGGGTATTGGTTTTGGAGCCGTTCAATTACTGCCCAGCTGCTATCGGTGCTGCCATCGTCAACCATAATAACCTCATAGGCAAAATGGTTCTGGGTCATAACCTGGGCAATCCATTCCATTAACTCGGGAAGCGACTCTTCCTCGTTATACAGAGGAACTACGACAGAAATATCCATATTGATGTTTGGTTACTATTCAATAACTTCACCACCACCAGCAAAAGGCGATTTTTCCTTCTTAAGGAAGATAGAAGTGATCAGGGAGAAGATGAATCCCATCAGAACCATTCCTAATAGTGACGAAATAGTCATGATTAGCGGAGTCATGAACTTTTTCTGCATCTCTACGGCCATTTCAATTTGCTCATCGGGCATACCCCTCTTTACAAGTTCCTCCTCAGCAATGGCTAACATCTTACTTACAAAGTCGGGATCAATAAGGGTAATTTGAATATAAGTAAATACAGCCACAATCACTCCCGCAAAAAGTGTAATCAAAACACCAAAACCCAAGGCGTTACCATAGGTAATTGCACCCTCTAACACCTCATCGCGATACTTTTTAGTACCCCATACAATAATACCAATTATTATGGCATAGTTTATTATGCTTACCCAAAACGGCGGTTTTACAATACCTGCCAAGTAAGTAATCAGGCTTAGAATTATGAGTGCAACACCCATTATCAAACCGTAATTCATTGAATGCTTAAGCATAGGGTTTCCCTGTTTTTCCATTTTTGTATTAGGTTTAGTTTCATTGCAAATATATGAATTTTGCTAAAAAAAGCTAGTGGGTTCAACAGGTATTGTAAAGTTTAGCTATCTTTGCAGCGGGTAAGTCTTATACGACCAGCTCCTGCTGAACCCCCCCAGGACCGGAAGGTAGCAAGGGTAAGTGGTTGTAGCGGTGCGATATAAGTAGCTTACCCACTTTTTTTATACCCTATTTTAAGCGTACCTTTGTAAAAATATTAAAAAATCGCAAATGCCTCGATTTAAGTTAACCATTGAGTACGACGGCTCACGCTATCGCGGGTGGCAATTCCAGCGCGAAGCGGCCACAGTAATGGGCAAACTAATGGATGCCATCAAGGAAGTTTACAAGGTAAGCAGCTATGAGCTTTACGGAGCAGGTCGTACCGATGCCGGCGTGCATGCGCTGGGGCAGGTTGCCCACCTCGATATTGACTCGGCTATGCCACCCTATGTTGCCATGGAAAGGCTGAACGAGGTTCTTCCTGCGTCAATCAATATCCTGGATATGGCAAAGGTTTCCCCTCGCTTTCACGCTCGCTACGACGCCAAGCACCGTAGTTACGTTTACCACATTTCGCGAAGGCGTACCGCCTTTGGCAAGGACTATAGCTGGTGGGTAAAAGAGCCACTAAATGTTACGGCCATGGCCGATGTAACCCACCACTTTGTTGGAATGAAGGACTACAAATCGTTTGGCGCTCCCGAAAAGGAAGGGGATTCGACCCTTGTAAAGATTGATCACCTAAAAATCTTTGAGGTTGACGATTCAATCCTAATCCATATTATTGGTTCACACTTCCTTTGGAAACAGGTTCGCCGAATGGTTGGCACTTTAGTCCAAGTGGGTATGGGTAAACTCACCGAAAATGATATAGACATGTTTTTCAGGGAGTACTCCACGCTACCGGCTAAATTTACCGCACCCCCATCGGGTTTATACCTGGAACGCATCTACTATGCAGGTGATGCTCTGAACGAGGAACCCTCATGGTTAATCAACATTCACAAGCATTAAATCACCATTGAAAAACCAATGGTTAAACCGTTAACAAATCAAAATAAACCCTTAACCTGTTAGTATTTAGGTTATATTTGTGCGGATTTTTATAAGCAGATGGATTTCAAGTTACTTAAAACCGATTCACAAACCTCGGCACGTGCAGGTATTATAACAACCGATCACGGACAAATTGAAACCCCAATATTCATGCCTGTTGGCACGGTGGGCAGCGTTAAGGGTGTTATGCACAGGGAGTTGGAGAACGATATTAACGCCCAAATCATTTTGGGCAATACATACCATCTTTACCTTCGACCGGGACTTGATGTGCTTAAGCAAGCCGGAGGATTGCATAAATTCTCGAGCTGGGAGCGGCCAATTCTCACCGATAGCGGTGGTTATCAGGTTTTCTCTCTGGCCGACATGCGAAAGCTCACCGCCCAGGGCGCATCATTCCGCTCACATATAGATGGCTCGCCCCACCTGTTTACTCCCGAGAATGTAATGGATATCCAGCGCATTATTGGTGCCGATATTGTAATGGCATTCGACGAATGCCCACCGGGCGATGCCGATTACGAGTATGCCCGCAATTCGCTTGACCTTACCGAGAAATGGCTTGAACGCTGCGTACAGCGGTTCGATTCCACTGAGCCTCTTTACGGCCATAGCCAAACACTATTCCCTATTGTTCAGGGTTGCGTTTACCCCGACCTCCGCAAACGCGCTGCCGAAAATGTACTGAAGTACAACCGCGATGGCTACGCCATTGGCGGGCTATCGGTTGGCGAACCCGCCGAGGTAATGTACCAAATGGTTGAAGTGGTGAACGGTATTCTGCCCAAGAGTAAACCCCGCTACCTGATGGGCGTAGGTACGCCTGAGAACATCCTGGAATCCATTGCCCTTGGTATTGACATGTTCGATTGCGTAATGCCCACCCGTAACGGACGTAACGGCATGCTTTTCACCTCTGAGGGGATTATTAACATCCGAAACAAAAAGTGGCAGGCCGATTTCACACCTATCGATCCTTTTGGCCCAACTTTTGTTGATAGTAGGTACACAAAGGCTTACCTCCGCCACCTGTTCATTGCGGGCGAAATGTTAGGCCCACAAATCGCCAGCATTCACAACCTGGGGTTTTACTTATGGTTAGTGGGGGAAGCACGTAAACATATTGTTGAGGGCGATTTCCTGCAATGGAAAAACGCTATGGTTAAAAAAGTGTCCAAACGTCTATAAAAAACTACTATGAAGCTACTCGACTGGTATATTATCCGAAAGTTTATTGGTACCTACTTCTATGCCATAATACTAATAGTTGGCATTGCAGTAATATTTGACCTTGCCGAAAAAATTGACGACTTTCTGGAAAAGGATGCCCCAATGTACGATATCATTTTCAGGTATTACCTCAACTTTATCCCATATTTTGCTAACCTGTTCAGCTCGCTTTTCGTGTTTATTGCAGTAATCTTCTTCACCTCAAAAATGGCCTATAATACCGAGATTATAGCCATCCTAAGCAGCGGAGTTAGCTTTAAGCGCATGTTATACCCCTACTTTATCTCCGCAACAATAATTGCCATTTTCTCTTTTGTGCTTAATAGTTTCATAATTCCACCCGCCAACGCCGTTAGGTTAGACTTTGAGAATAAGTACATCAAACGACCCTATGTTAATACCGATAGGAACATACACCGACAGGTACGTCCAGGCATGTTTGTTTTCATGCGATCATTTAACACATACAACAATACCGCCTACAACCTTTCCATTGAAAAATTTGATGGGAATAAGCTGGTATCGAAACTTATAGCCGATAACGCGCAGTGGGATTCCACCAAGGAGAAATGGACTATAAACCGCTACTACATCCGTAATTACACTGATCAGGGTGAGGAAATAATTAAGGGCGATAAAGTTGATAGCACAATCTACCTTACCCCATCCGATTTCAACCAAAGGTTGAAGATTATTGAGACCATGAACCTGTTTCAGCTAAACGATTTTATAGCGGAGCAAAAGCTCCAGGGCGCCGATACCATTGAGTACTTGCTCATCGAAAAGCACGGGCGATTTGCTTACCCCTTTTCGGTATTCATTCTTACACTGATTGGCGTATCGCTCTCCTCGCGAAAGGTACGCGGTGGCATTGGCCTGCATATTGGACTGGGGCTGGCACTTAGCTTCTCATACATCCTGTTCATGCGATTCTCAACCATGTTTGCAGTTGGCGGACACCTGCCAGCGGCCATCTCGGTTTGGGTTCCAAACTTCCTGTTTGCTATCATAGCAATTGGGCTTTACAGAATAGCCCCCAAGTAAATATTAAACGGGTGTTTACTGGTGGAGAATTTTGATATTTAGGCTAATACATCGGAGCAGGTCGAAAAAAACGACCTGTTTCTTTTATATTTGCACCCAATTTCGTAACCTTGCACAAAACTTTACCACGATGCATGGTAATGGTGGCAAAAATTACTAACCAACAAAAACAGCTATGCCTTTAAAAAACAAAATTGAAGAGCTAAAAAAACGCAAAGAGGAAGTTCTGCAGGGTGGTGGCGAACAGGCCGTTGCCAAGCAGGTTGCCATGGGCAAGCTCACTGCCCGTGAGCGTATTATAGCCCTCCTCGACGAGGACTCGTTCAACGAGTACGACATGTTTGTGGAGCACGATGCCCGCGACTTTGGGATGGATGGTAAGGTTCTACATGGCGATGGTGTTATTATAGGTACCGGAACCATTTTTGGTGCACCTGTGGCGGTTTACGCTCAGGACTTCACTGTTGCCGGTGGCTCGCTGGGTTCAATGCACGCCCGTAAGATTACCAAAATCATGGACTACGCCCTTCGCATGCGTATTCCCCTAATCGGTATCAACGACTCAGGTGGTGCACGTATCCAGGAAGGGGTTAACTCGCTTGCCGGGTACGGCGAAATTTTCTGGCGCAATACCCTATCGAGCGGTATTATCCCTCAAATCTCTGTTATTCTTGGACCCTGTGCCGGTGGTGCCGTTTACTCCCCTGCCCTAACCGACTTTGTGTTTGTGGTCGATAAAATCTCAAAGATGTTCATTACCGGCCCCGAGGTTATTAAATCGGTTCTGGGCGAGGAAATCTCACAGGAAGACCTTGGTGGCGCAAAGGTTCATGCCCAAATAACGGGTAATGCGCACTTCTACGCCGAAAGCGAGTACGAGTGCTTTGAGCAGATTAAAAAACTTATCACCTACATTCCCTGGAACAATACCCGCAAGGCTCGCAGGTTTGAGCCCAAAGAGCCCAAGGTAAACTTCAATATCGAGGATATTGTACCCGGCGACCCAAAGGAGCCCTACGATGTGCGCGATGTTATTAGGGCAATTGCCGACGATTCCGATTTCTTTGAAATCCAGGAGAAATGGGCAGCAAACATCGTTATTGGATTTGGCCGTTTGAATGGCGAAACCGTAGGCTTTGTGGCCAACCAGCCACTGGTTATGGCCGGCGTGCTCGACGTTGACAGTTCCGACAAGGCTGCCCGCTTTGTCCGCTACTGCGACGCATTCAATATCCCGCTGGTTACCCTGGTTGACCTGCCCGGTTACCTACCCGGTATTGATCAGGAACACGCAGGTGTTATACGCCACGGAGCCAAGCTGCTTTACGCATACAGCGAGGCAACTGTACCCAAAATGACTGTAATTCTCCGTAAGGCCTACGGTGGAGGTTATATTGCCATGAGCTCCCGCCACCTACGCGCCGATTTTGTGTTTGCATGGCCAAGCGCTGAGATTGCCGTTATGGGACCTGAGGGTGCCGCTAACATCATTTTCCGCAAGGAAATTTCCGAAGCACCCGATCCGGAAGCTATGCGTCGCCAAAAAGTTGAAGAGTACAAGGAAAAGTTTGCTAACCCCTACGTAGCTGCAGCCAAGGGCTATATCGATACCGTGATTGAGCCGGCCGAAACCCGCAAGCTGCTGCTGCACGCCCTTGAGGTTTCCAGCACCAAGGTTGCCGACCGCCCCTACAAGAAACACGGGATTCCCCCATTTTAGCCAACCCAACAATCCTATTGTAAACTAAAAAACTTGTAACTATGATACATCCAAAACTCGACGATAAAAATGTAACCGCTTTTATACCCGGAACCATTATTGATGTTAAGGTTAAAAAGGGTCAGGAGGTTAAGCAAGGCGATGTGCTGGTGATACTGGACGCCATGAAGATGCATAACCGCCTTATTGCCCCCTCGGCCGGGAAAGTGAAAGAGGTTAAGGTAAAGCCTGGCGACAAGGTAAGGAAAGGTGCTTTGCTTGTAAGTATTGAGTAAAAACCGATTCTAAGCATAAAAAAACCTCCGCAATGCGGAGGTTTTTTGTTTTAGGCAAAAGGATCGGTTGCAGTGGTATGAAGCTTAGTGTTTTGCTTTTTAACATGCAACCGAAGTGCCTTAAATTTTGCTACTTGTGCTGAAGCAAAGGAAACGCTCCATGCTTGAAATTTAGCTCAAACCAATTTCCGATAAATGGGCAAAATACCCTTTAAACGCATCAGGAATTAAGGGTTTGCTTTTAAATATTCCGAACACTGTAGAGCCACTGCCCGACATAGAGGCGTAAACTGCACCCATGCTGTAAAGTTCATCCTTTACCCTTTCAATTAACGGATACTTTTGGAAGACGGTTTTCTCAAAATCATTAGCCAACCTGTTCGGCCAATCGCTTACCGGTAGTTTAACAATGTTGCCTATGGGGTTTTCCCACGGTTTGGGGTTGCTACCCTCATAGGCCTCCCTGGTGCTTACATGGATACCCGGGTTAACCAGCAAAATCCAGTAACCTGAAAGGTCGATGCTAATGGGCTCAAGCTGCTCGCCTCGCCCCCTGCCAATAGCAGGCGTATTATGTACAAAGAACGGGCAATCGCTACCTAGTTCCAAAGCCAGTGATAAAAGATTTTCAGTGCTGAGGGTCTCGTTCAGTAAAGTGCTCAAGGCCTTCAAAGCAAATGCTGCATCGGCTGAGCCACCACCCAGCCCTGCGCCCATGGGTATTAGCTTATGCAGGTGCATCTTTACATGGGGCATTCCGTATCGCTGTGCAAGAAGGCGGTAAGCCTTAACGCACAGGTTGTTCTCGGTATCGCAATCAATTCCAATTCCGGTTTGGGTGAATTCAATGGTATTCCGCTCTCCATCGGTTGCCACTACCTCAAGAATATCGCATAATCCCTTTATAGGGTAAAACAGAGTTTCAATATCGTGATAGCCATCGGGGCGCTTACGCACTATGTTTAAGCCCAGATTAACCTTTGCGTTCGGGAATAAGATCATGATTGCATGGGGTGTTTCAACTACAAAGTTAAACAACATAAAGTAAAGTAGTTTGCCGGGAAATGTTTTTTATTGGGAGAAAAGGTAATGGGTGAGGGCTTGGGACTTCCTTGACAAGCATGAAATGAAAGGATGCTTGGCATAAAAGCCTGACCCGCCTATAGGCGGGCTTGTGCACTCGGGTTACCCTGCTCTTGTTGACTTTGATGCTCCTGGCTATAGCTTTTAACTTACCCCTCCTCGTGCATTTGCTAAATTGTGTACCTTTGCTTTTGGGTTAGGTGTATTAACCTGCAACTTATTTCTGGGGAGATTTAGGGGGCGGAGATAGCCACTTAACCGGCAGGAACGAAGGGGGAAAGCTCAAAACCTTTCTACCCGTTCTTAAAAAAGTTAGTTTTTTCTCTTACGCTCCTAAATTAACTCCCCCAAAAGTTGCATTTGCAATGAAAATCTAAGAGATAAAAAATGTACTAAAATGATAAGAATTTTAATAACAATATCAGGTATTTTTTTACTCACAAATTTATATGCTCAGGAAAAGACCAGTAGAAAAGATCTACAAGGATACTGGGTAATTGAACCTACTGAAGGAAGAAACGAATATCCTATATATGTAATTTTCATCGGAAATAAAGAATTTGATTTTTATGATAATCCTAATAAAACTTGCAAAAATAAGATTATTGATGATGATTTATATGGTTTTAATGATTCATGTGAAATATATACATGGGAAGATTTAAAAGATAGTGGATATTATTATTTTTCTGAGGCTTCCAGATACTATAGAAAAGAAGATTATTCTTTAAAAGGCTCTCCTTGTGGAATAATCATGGGTGGGGTTCATCTGGATCAAATGACTAAAAAGGATACCATAATGATATTGACTTATCTAGGGGGACAGGCATACACGATTTATAAAAAAATACCCAGATTGCCCGAACATGTTTAAAAATGTTTAGAGGAGCGAGGTATAGAATATAAGATTAAAAAGAAAAACATTCATTAACTAAAACATTATCAAGTTCTCTCCGCTTCGCTTCGTTTGACGTAGCCTATAAAACGTAATACTTGGCAGGTGACCCATCTTGAAAAATGTCTGCATAAAATTATGTGTATGAGCAAAATTAATTACTTTACAAAATGCTAATGCTAGAGTTTTAAATTAATAATTTTATTCTAATTCCTTTTTTTAAAATAGATTAGCGAAATAGCAAGCTAATGTTTTTCTAAACCAAAAAATTGACGAAGTTTACCTTTTATTATCAATTACTCCATATACAAAGATTTCAGAAATACAAGTATCATCAAATTTCAATCCTTTATCTGTTTCAAGTATTTCTATTTTTAGGGAATGAACACTTGAAAGTTGGTCGGAAATATTTTTCATAGACATAACATTTCCATATAATTCACCTATTAATAAATCTACTAATCCAATAAAATATTCTGAAAAATTACTGTTCTTGTTTTTTCGACTAAGGTTCACCTCACGTACTAAAGTCAAAGGTTCTCCAATGGGATTGGGTGTAATGGTAAGTTTAAGTTTGGTAACAATATTATTATTAAAGTATGTTTCATTGTTTTTCGAATATCCATTAATCATAGAAACTCCAAAAAGTACAACGTGATCCTTAAAAATAATTTCAATCCAATTCTTACCTTTTTCTTTTTTTAACGGCACATATGCAGTATTTTTGTTATTATCAAACAAATTTGATGCAGGATATCTGGGGTCTTCGCTTGAAACATAATATTCTTTAATTAAATTTGGATTAGCAAATCTGAGTAAATTAACTGATTCTTCCCATTCATTGTAATTATAATCAATTTTAATATAATCATTGTTTAAAAGATTAAAATCATTACATTCGAATACATAGCAATCATTTACTTTTTGTACACCTTTGATGCCCTTAACAACAAATTTCCTGTATTTATCAATGTTGTCAAATGAAATAGTTAATTTAAACTTCATTGCCGTTCCATTTCCAATGAATCCTGAAGGTTTCATATAGTAAGAAAATTTTCTATCAGAAAAAGGTAGACTTCGATAATCTCCAGTATATTCAGACACGAAGGGCCAATCAGCATAACTAGTCTTTATTCTATAATTTACGATAAGTTGTTTGCATTCTAATTTATCGAATGTCAAATCAGAAATAAACCACATACGAGAAATTGTATCTATTTCTGTTAAAACGTCATACCTGTTATAAAAAATACTATCTAGTTTAATATTTTTTTCATCTCGATTTGTAAATTTTAATTCTTTACCATTGTTTAATATTTTAAAATCCGTAATGTAATCAGGTTCCCAATGGTATTGATTACTGCGTGGATTATCTCTATAATCTACTGCAAAACCATATTTTATATTTTTTTTATCTCCTAAATTTTTTATCAAATAAATTGCTGTTACATATATATAATCATTTTCTATATGAAAGAACAAATCCTCACGTTGAAGTGATAATTTTTCTTCGGTGATCAATTTTATTGTATTACTTCCATTTAAAAAGCCACCTTTATCTATGGGGCCTCCATTAGAAAAAGATATTTTTGTTAGTAATAAAAAAAATAAAGTAAAATAATATTTTCTCATTTTCGTAAGTTTTTTTGACTATTACAATGTATTTTTACTAGAACTATGAATGCTTTAATATAATTATAAGCAAAATAAACAAAAAAACAAATATATTAAATATTTAGTATTCGATTATTAAAGTAATACTATTTTACCATTTTTCTGATATTTTGTATTGAAAATTATTGTTTTTTAATGTTTTACCATCGTTTTCCCCTCGCTCTGCGAAGTCTGCGACTTCGTCGTACATAGGTAGCGGCCTCTGACAGCGTAAAATCGTATCATTAATTTTCCGCGTTCGTGCTTGCCTTCCGAGGTGTACGGTATTCTCCGGGCGCGTATGTTGTAAAAATCCAACCTCACCCCTGCCCATCCCCCGGGAGGCGAGGGGGCGGTGGACGAAAACCATCATTTTCTTTGGTTCTTTCTTGTATCAAGACCAGAAAGAACAGGTAATTGGCCCTTTGTGATGGTTTGCCATTTGCGATGCACCGTTTCCTTTGCCCCGTCCCCTCCTGTCATGCTGAGCTCCGCCGAAGCATCACTTTTTACCTGCCTCCCTACTCCAATGAGATTCCTCGACTAGCTCGGAATGACAGGTGAAGTTGTTCGTTGATAATTGTTAGATTTCGGTTAACGATTAACGGCTCACGGTTCACGGTTCACGGTTTACGGTTCACGTTTAATGCTCTAACTTCCTCTAACTTCTTCTATATTCCTCTTGCAAATGAGATTCCTCAACTAGTTCGGAATGACAGGTTAACGGCTAACGGCTAACGGCTAACGGTTAACGGCTCACGAACCTCCTTTTACCGTTAACCAATCACTGTTCACTTTTTCTATTCCACAACAAAATAATGGTTACCTTTGCAAGGTAAGACAAAAAATGATGAAACAATGAAGTTGAATAGCCTTACACTCTCAATCGGTTTAATTCTACTTGGTAATCAACTGGTAGATGCGCAGCAATACAGCTTCGGCGTATTTGTGGACCCGCAGCTATCGTGGTTTAACTCCGACACCAAACGCTACGACCCCAACGGCCCTGTTGTGGGCTTGAACATCGGCTTTAATGCCGATAAGTTCTTTGCCAAGCGGTATGCCTTTTCCTCAGGACTTTCGATTAACACCCTTGGTGGGAATATCAGGCTTATGCAATCGACTTATACCCTAAAAACAATCGATGGCACCTATAACATAGCCATTGGCGATAACATCAAATTCAAATCGCAATACCTTACCTTGCCCATTGGTTTTAAGTTTCGGACAAACCAGATTGGCTATACTACATACTTTGCCAATGTTGGCGTTAGCGGGAGCCTCAGAATAAGAAGCTACGCGTGGAACGAAACCAACCAAGTTGACCGTGAAACCACCAAAACCGATATGGCATGGGGGTTTGCCTCGTACCACATAGGAATAGGGGGCGAATACTCCCTTGGCGGCGAAAGCGCCATACTGTTTGGCATAACCTGGAACGATGGTTTAACCAGAATCATCGAACTGCCTAGCTCAACCATTACATCACAAAGCTTATCGTTGAAGGTTGGTATAATTTTCTAACTATTTGGATAACACAAAATGAAAGTAGCGCTTGCACAGCTGAACTATACCATTGGTCACTTTGACAGTAATGCCAATAAAATAATTGCATCGATAAACCGGGCCAAAGCCGAAGGTGCAAGGTTAGTTGCATTCTCGGAGCTATCGGTATGTGGATATCCACCCCACGATTTGCTCACCCACAAGCATTTTGTGGAAAGGAGCATAGCCACCGTAAACCATATTGCACAGCACTGCAATGGAATTTATGCTATAGTTGGGGCCCCCAGCATCAATACTGATACTACGGGCAAGCTGCTTTTTAACTCTGCATACCTTTTGGGCGAGGGAAAAGTGCTGGATGTTTACCACAAAACCTTGCTTCCTGATTACGACATTTTTGATGAGTATCGCTACTTTGAGCCCAACCCTGGCAACTACCGGGTTGCCGAAATTGATGGGGTAAGAATTGCCATAACCATATGCGAGGATATTTGGGACGACCAGCCCACAACTACGGCTTTCTCCAGAAGCAAGCTTTACCGCGATGCTCCCATGAATCATTTGGTAAAGCTGAACCCCGATATGGTGATAAACATTTCAGCGTCGCCCTTCAGCTACAACGTTGAGGAACGTAGGCTTGAGGTTTTCCGAAGTAACGTGGCTCGATACTCCAAACCCGTAATCTACGTAAACCAAGTAGGCGGTAATACCGATCTGCTCTTCGATGGCGGGTCGATGGTGGTGAATGCCAAAGGCGATATCATTTTTAAGCTGAAAAGTTTTGAGGAAGATTTTCAAGTGGTTGAAACCGATGCCTTTGATAAAGCCCACCCGCTCCCCACCGAATCCCCATCATCATCAACTCAACGGATTGAGCGTATTCACAATGCCTTGGTTATGGGCATCAGGGATTACTTTGATAAACTTGGTTTCGCCAAGGCCACGCTTGGTCTATCGGGCGGTATCGACTCGGCTGTAGTGTTAGCCCTTGCCGCCCAAGCTCTTGATGTTAACAACATCCGTGTTTTGCTGATGCCATCGCAGTACTCATCGCAGCACTCTATTGATGATGCTGTGGCACTTGCCAAAAAACTTGGAGTGCAATACGATATTGTTTCCATACAACCCATTTTTGAATCGTTCAAAAGCCAGTTAAGTCCTATTTTTGCTGGCAAACCCGAAGACATCACCGAGGAGAATATCCAGGCAAGGGTTCGGGGAACCCTGTTAATGGCTATCTCCAACAAGTTTGGCCATCTACTGCTGAACACCAGCAATAAGAGCGAAGCTGCCGTGGGCTACGGAACACTTTACGGCGATATGTGCGGAGCATTAAGTGTATTAGGAGATGTTTACAAAACCGATGTTTACCGGCTGGCTAACTATATTAACCGCAACGATGAAATAATCCCTGTTAACACCATACAAAAACCGCCTTCGGCAGAGCTCCGACCCGACCAGAAGGATTCCGACTCGCTCCCTCCCTACGAAATACTGGACCCAATACTTTTTGCATACATTGAGCAAGGCCTCTCAGCCGATGAAATAGTTAGTTTAGGCTTTGAAAGCGGCACGGTAAATCGCACAATCCGACTTGTCAATATGAATGAGTATAAGCGCTATCAATCGCCACCAATCCTAAGAGTATCGTCCAAAGCATTTGGCTATGGGCGAAAAATGCCTCTGGTTACTAAATGGACATAAACACCACTATTTGATTAAAAAAATTTAGTGTTACGGCTAAAATTATGTTAATTTTATGCTTAATAGCATAAAATGATGTATTTTTGAAAAAAAAATGTCCAGAAATTCCTACAATATCGATATTGAGAGCGTATTTGAAGGGGTGTGCGGACTTTTCCCAAACCTGAAACCAGAGGAGAGGGAGATAATGCGCAATAACATCACCTGTCAGTATTTCCGCAAGGGTGAGATAATTTACAAGGAAGGCGATACCCCACAGGGTTTGGTATGCCTCTCCAAGGGAAAGGTTAAGCTTTACAAGGAAGGCGTTGGCGGTCGCGACCAGATTGTTCGCATGGCCAAGCCCATCGGTTTTATAGGATACAGGGCATTATTTGCCGAAGAAAATTACTCGGCTACTGCCGAAGCTTTGGAGGACTCAGTGGTTTGCATCATTGAGAAAAATGCATTTATGGGAATCCTTAGGAACAATGCGGAACTCACACTCAACATTCTTAAATCGGTTGCCACAGAGCTGGGTTTCTCAACCAACCGTACGGTAACCCTAACCCAAAAGCATATCCGCGGAAGGTTAGCCGAATCGCTCATATTCCTACGCGATACCTACGGGCTGGAGGACGATGGTAAAACCATTAAGGTTTACCTCTCGCGCGAGGATTTGGCAAATCTATCCAATATGACCACCTCCAACGCCATTAGAACCCTATCCGGCTTTGCCGAGGAAGGTGTAATTGAGCTTGACGGACGTAGGATAAAAATCCTTGACCATCACAGGCTGGAGCGCATTAGTGATTTAGGATAGGCTATTCCTGAAAGTAAACCCGCTTTACCCTCTGCGAGATTGAAGTGAGCACCTCGTATGCGATAGTTCCCATGGCCTTTGCCATATCGGAAATGGTTGGTTTGTGGCCAAACACTATCACCTCATCACCTTCGTGAACATCAACGCCGGTTGCATCGAGCATGCAGGTGTCCATGCTAATATTTCCAATGGTTGGCACCAGTGTACCATTCAGCATCATGCTGTAATTACCGTTACCCAGTAAACGCGATAGGCCATCGGCGTAGCCAACCGGAATGGTAATAACCGTTGTAGGCTTATCAACTATACCTTTCCGGCTATACCCTACAGTTTCGCCCGGTTGAATGTGCTTAACCTGTATCACCTTACTCCTTAGCGTACTAATGGGCATCAGCTTATCGGAAAGTGTTGGGCTTATGCCATATAGGCCAATTCCCAACCGAACCATTTCGAATTGCGCTTCGGGATATCGCTCAATACCTCCGGTATTCAGGATATGCCGTATAGGTTGATATCCTAAAGCATCTATCAGAGTATTGCAAGCCCTATCAAAGGTCTCAATTTGGTGTATGGTAAACTGGTCGTGTTGCGGCTCATCGCTGGCAGCCAAGTGCGAAAAAATGCTTTTTACCCTAACCGAGTTGGTCGATTTAAGAATGGCAATAAGTTCATCGAGCTGGTCGTGAGTAAACCCGAGCCTATGCATTCCGCTGTCAATCTTGATATGGATACCGTATGAGCTTACCCCTACCCTATTCAGAACATTGATAAACTCCTTTAGCCCGGTGATATTGTAAATTTCGGGCTCAAGGTTAAACTCAACCATAAGCTCATAGGTGCCAAACGACGGGTTCAGGACAACGATTGGCAGGGTGATACCCGCTTCCCTAAGCGAAACACCCTCGTCGGTATAGGCCACGCCAAGGTAATCGACCCGCTGGAACTGAAGCAGGTTAGCTATCTCGTACGAGCCGCTACCATACGAGAAAGCTTTTACCATGGCCATCACTTTAACCCCTGGATTCAGCAAACTTCGGTAGTAGTTCAGGTTATGGGCTATTGCATTCAGGTTAATTTCGAGCGTAGTTCGGTGAACCTTTCGTTCAAGCGCTGCGCTAATCTGCTCAAAGTGGAACTTGCGACTACCCTTAACCAGAATAGCGGCATCACGAATCTCCTTCCGCTTAAGGTCGAGCAGGAACTCATGGGTACTACTGTAAAATTCCGCCTCAATCTCAAAGGCGTAATCGTAACGGCTTATTTCAGGGCCAATACCAATGAGCATATCTACACCTTTATCCTGAAGCATTTGGGCAACCTTTGAGTAAAGCTGCTCAGGGGCGTAACCACTTTCCAGAATATCGGAAAGAATAACCACATGGTGGTCGTGCTGCTTCTGCTGCATCAAAAAATCGATGGCAATGGCAAGAGAACCCAAATCGGAATTGTATGAATCGTTTATGATTGAGCAACCGTTAATACCTTCCTTTAATTCCAAACGCATGGCCACCGGCTGCAAGCGCTGTAAGCGCACGTCGATATCCTGTGCTTTATACCCCAGAAGCAGCATGGTGGATATACAGTGCATAGCATTCTCATACGATGCTGTATCGGTAAACGGTATCGATACAGTAAAATCCTGCTGGTTATAGCGAATGCTTATTTGCGTTTTTACGTTTTGGCGCTGAATACTCTTAACCTGCACCTTCGAGGCAGGATTTTGCCCCCAAGTTAGTAGCTGGTTCTCGGCCAGCAAGGTGTTTTTCTGAACTATCGAATCGATAACCGAATGATCCTTGCAGTATATCAACGTTTTTACCTCGCGGAACAACTTCAATTTCTCGTTAACCTTCTCATCAATATCGTCGAAGTTTTCCTGATGCGGCATTCCGATATTGGTAAAAATACCGATGGTAGGATCGATAATGGGTTGGAGTTTTACCATCTCGCCGGGTTTCGATATACCCGCCTCAAAAATGGCTAAATCGAAATGATCGTCCATTTGCAAAACCGAAAGGGGGACGCCTACCTGGGAATTATAGCTGCGTGGGCTTCGCACAATTTGATACTCCGAGAAAAGTAACTGGTTAAGCCACTCCTTAACTATTGTTTTTCCGTTGCTACCGGTTATCCCAATCACAGGGTAAACAAAGCGGTTGCGGTGATAGGCTGCAAGTTTTTGAAGGGCTTGGAGGGTATCGTCAACCTCAACAAATGTGGCGTTTGGATATTTACTGTAATCAACCTCGCCTTTTTCAACGAGGAAAGCTTTAATATTTCGGATACTATAAAGTTCATCGATAAACTCATGTGCATTATGGTTTGGACCAACCAGCGCTATAAACAGCGAGCCATTGCCCGAAACTGGAACTCTACTATCGGTAATCACGTTGCGTATGGCAAAATCCGAATTACCAATCACTTGACCCTGAACTATTTCGGAAAGCTGTAATGCGGTTAAGTTTATCATCAAAATAATGGAATTGATTGCTGCAATTTACTTCAACAAATTTACAAAATCTATTTTTTAGTTCTAAAAGCAAGATAAAAAGCCATCCAAAGCAAAAATAGTATACCGGGAATTATTGCCTTTCGGCTTGTATATATAGCACCTAAACTGAATACCATACACTCGGTGGGTTTGGCAGGGTTGTAAACAACCCTCAGAATGGCGCCAACCGGATAGTCAAAATTTTCGGGGCCATAAAACTCGATAACTTTGCCATGGGCAGTTGAAAACTGAATAATGGGGTACTTATCGGGTCCCAAAGCCGATAATCCCAAGGTTCTCACATACTTCTCGCCAACAACCTCACCGGTAGTATAATTACCAAATAGCAGTAAACGGTATTGAGTTGTAACGGGCAAAAGCAGTATCATCAAAGTGACAAACCAGAATAACTTTGGCGTTACGTGGTGCGATATATCAATCTTGGCTCTCACCTGTTTAGGAAATAACTACATCATTGAATAATTGGTAAACCTAATTGCTCGGAGTAAAACGATATGGCCTCTTTGGCCTTTTCGATGCTACGGAATCGTTCAATATCGGCAACTGACTTACCCTGGCAATCAACCAGTTCAATAAGAAAATTGCTATCGGAAATATCAAACGTGCGATTACTAGCACTATAGGTTCGCCATGCCCTATTTGACCTTTTAATACGCAAACCCATAGTATTGTCAAGGATTTTCCACTTTCCAACAATAAATATTCCAAAAAGTTTAACCGCACTTCGATACCTTTTTGTGTCAAAATCAACATAGGCCACAAACGAGGTAAAGCCAATAATCAGGCCAAAAACAATAAAGATTATTGCCTTGTAAGAGTAAAACAGCTGGGTAATTCCAACAATCGTAATAAAATATCCTGCAATGGAACCAACCGGCCCAAGCACTTCGCCCAACTTATTTACTTTTTGCATTTTGATATTGTTTACCATTGCGCGCAGCCAAAACTATTTTGCCCCCTTACGGGTTACCTCGTTGTAGCAAAGCCTGCAGAGTGGTTCGTAGATATCGGTTTCGCCAAGTAAAACAAGTTTATCGGCATCGGTTTTGCGGTGTGAGTATTGGGCTAAATCGCCACACTTAACACAAATGGCATGAACCTTGGTAACATACTCGGCAATGGCTAACAGGTTGGGCATAGGCCCAAAGGGTTTCCCGCGAAAATCCATGTCGAGTCCAGCCACAATCACCCTTATTCCCATATCGGCAAGCTGACTGCATACGTTGGGCAGGTTCATATCAAAAAACTGAGCCTCATCAATTCCAACCACATCAACATTCTGTGCCAAAATGAGAATATTTCCGGATGACGAAACCGGCGTTGAAAGTATTGAGTTGGCATCGTGCGAAACAACCTCTTGCTCTGAGTAACGGGTATCGATAAGGGGCTTGAAAATTTCAACCCGCTGCTTGGCATACTTGGCTCGCTTGAGCCTACGAATTAACTCCTCGGTCTTGCCCGAAAACATTGAGCCGGCAATAACCTCGATATATCCCTTACGTTTCCCGCTTACGGGGTTTTCCAGAAAAGGCATTGGTTCAGAAATAAATATTTTGAGTTAGTTTTACAGACAAATGTAATAAAACTTATTTTTGAACAACGAACAAAAAATCGATTTACGATGCAGTACTTGAAGAATGCACAAAATCAGCTTATTGAAGCGGTAGCCATAATCGACAAGGCTTTAAGTTCCGGGAAACTCCCATCCATTGAGCGCGATATATTACTTGCTAAACTCGCCGCAACGTACGAAGAAATTCTTCTCGAAAAGGAAACGGTTACTGCTAAAATCGATGTTAAACAACCAGCCGCTACAGAAAAACCTGCTGAACCACAAGCTAAATCAACTGCAAGTTATACAGAAAGCCCAAAAACAAATGTAACCGAAACAGCTCAGCCGCAAAGTATTAAACCAACTATGCATGAACCAAAGGCCGATAAAATTGACACAAAGCCAACCCCAAAACCTACGCCATCCCCCACGACCCAAAATCACGAGGAAAGTTCAGCCATACTTGCCGATAAGTACCAGGGCAAGCGCAAATTCCGTAACGAGGTTATTGCCGAGCAACACCAAAAGGCTGATATGCAAAGCAAATTGCAGAACAAGCCCATAACCGACCTGGCCAAAGCCATTGGCATTAACGACAAGTTCCTATTCATCAAGGAACTTTTTGGCGGCGATGCCGATCTTTACAACCAAACCATTAAACACATTAACCAGCTTACCGATCTGAACGAGGCCATTATTTACCTCCAGGAGAATTTTAACTGGGACCCCACTAATGAGGTGACCACTTTGTTTATTGATTTGGTTAGAAGAAAACTGTCGTAAAAACTTTATTCAATGTCAAAACTTTATATTGTCCCAACTCCCATAGGCAACCTTGCCGATATTACCCTTAGGGCTCTTGATGTCCTAAAAAGCGTAAACCTGATTCTGGCTGAGGATACACGTACCAGTAGCAATCTGCTAAAGCACTACGGGATATCCACCTCGCTTAAATCGCACCATAAGTTCAACGAGCACCAAACAGTCGATTACATTGCAAGCCGAATAGAGGCAGGTGAGTCGGTAGCCCTAATATCCGATGCCGGGACACCCGGCATATCGGACCCTGGCTTCCTGTTGGTTCGCACCTGTGTTGAACGGGGAATTGAGGTTGAGTGCCTACCCGGAGCAACAGCGCTAATCCCGGCTCTCGTGCAGAGCGGTTTTCCCTGCGATAGGTTCGTATTTGAGGGTTTCCTACCCCAAAAGAAAGGGCGTAATAAAAGGCTTGAGGCATTAAAGGACGAAGAACGAACCATAATACTTTACGAATCGCCGTTTCGCATAGTGAAACTGCTTGAGCAGATGCTCCCCATTTTTGGAGCCGATAGGCAGGTGTGCATTGCGCGCGAACTAACAAAGCTGCATGAGGAAAATTACCATGGCACCATTACTCAAGCCATTGAACACTTCACCACCAAAACCCCCAAGGGAGAGTTTGTGGTGGTGGTGAAAGGGAAGGAAGGATGAAGGGGAGGAAGAATATTAAGTTTAAAACGTAACTCATTGAATAAAAAAGCCCCAGGATGGGGCTTTGAGTAATAATATTTAATAATTTACTGATCGTATCGCATTACTAGTAGTTCATTCCCCACTTTAACTATTAATGAATTTAATCCAAGTGCGTAAACCTGGCCGCTTGCTAAAACTGCCTTTTCGCCTGAACCTTTTGAGTATGTAAAAATTCCACCTGGTTCACAATTTCGATATGCCTTACTTGGGCTGTAAATATCATAAATTGACATATTTTTAGTCCTTACCTTGTCAGTTTTTGTAAGATATGCTATTCTAACAGTGTTTGAATTGACAAATGATATTATTGTTCCTCTCTTTGTTTTATTATATAGTATTGTATCGCCAATGCAAAAAAGATCATTGGTAACGTTAACCCTTAAGAGCTTTTCTTTATAATTCTCGGAAAAAGGAGTAATGCTCGTGTTATCAGTAAAGGAAACAACATCGGCACTCACTGTTACTTTCGTTTGAATGTAGAAAGGCCAGTATGTTTTTTTAAAATCAACGGTAAAGTTGGAGTACTCCTCATTAGGTTTTAAAGGCCTATTCTTCATTAATTCCCGCTTTGCCTCAAAAACCAAAGCATCCTGCGATAGCCCTCCTATGCCAAGAATATGTTTTGTTTGAGCCACACCAAATGCAATATCCTCATAAACAACATTTTTAGGCAAAGTTGTTGTACTCACAATATCATAGTGAGAAGCACATGAAGAAAATAGAAATACAACACTTAAAGCAAAAACAATTCGTTTCATAATGATTGGATTTTTAATTGGTTAGTTGATTTTTTTTAAAAACATCAATGAAAATCATAAGAAATAAATTTTTGATAAAATTATTACAAAAACTAAACCAATATTTGAGCAGTATTAAACAATTTACATTTTTTAATGATAAACAAACTAGAGCAATTGTTTCAATTGTTGAGATTACCGAGACCCAACACACCGAACTGTTTTTGAACCTGCTATTTCGATGCCGTTGTTTACAATAAACTGCAAGCTAACGCCGGCATGAGAATAAAGTTCAAAACACCAACCCCAAATCACCCTAGTTGATATACTAAATTTAACCGCAAAAACAGACTGGTTCTTCAATCCATTTCCACAGTTAAGAATTAAGCATGGCTAGATAACTCTCACCCGTTGCTTTTCTTGAAAAAGAAATACCAAATAAGGTAAGGTAGATGGAGCGAGAAGTTTATTATACCCCACCAGAACACAACCTTTTGGCTTGCAAATGCCGACGAATCCATAACTGGTGTAAAAATATCGTATGTGGCTCTGATAAGAATGTGAATGGCTAAGGTGTACACTCGGGCCTGAACATAAAGCTCTGGCCTACGTTTTATTACAGGATAAAGCTCAGCGGCTAATAGGATGCAAAGCGAACTTGCGGCGTATCCCGGATTTTCGGCATAAACAAATGCTATATTCCACGATGTGTAAAGGAAATTCCATATCGCATCGGTATATGCAATCAAATCTCCCGGCTTCTCCTCTGAAATTTTCCAGCCAATATGCTTCCCTTTTCCTGACTTAACAAGAGGTATGGTAACAATAAGAATTAAACCTGAAAGGCCATTGAACCAATTTCCCATCTCAAAGTCCTTCAATGAGGCTTCAAGGATATTTAACCCTAGAATTGCATACAAAAACCACAACACCCAATCCTTCCGAAAAATCGTCCACCATCCCTCGCGCTTTTCGTACTGTGCAATACGGGCAAATCCAACTACAAATGCAGTAGGTAACAACACCGAGAGTGTTTTTGCCCAACGGAACCATCCCTCTAAATTATTAAACCAAAGCGGAAAGGTAAAAAGTGATAAAACCCAAAAAACAGCTGCAAACCGATAATTCTTCCGCATAAACTCCACGGCCAGCATTAGCAAAACAATGTAAAGCGGCATCGAAATCAAATACTGCCAAAATGGGATTGACATACTCATTCAAATTTTAAGTTCAACATCTATGCTTTAATCATATTCCAACTCATTTCAAAGGCTTTATTAATCCTATCTTCATCAAGAATATAAATGTTACCTACATGTTCATCGGCTAACTCCCTGAGAAATCCAAGCATACCCAGAAAAATCATTTCATTATCCAAATCACTTCTTACAAGACCTAATTCCTTACCCTTTTGAATGATATCATGTATTGGCTTTTTCATCTGCTCTGCCAACCGTTTATGGTTATCGTTAATATAAGGCGATTTATAGTACTGTTCAAGGAAATGACTCTCCTTGTAATGATTAATACGATGTTTAAGGTAATTGACCCATACCAATTTTAGACCCTCTCTAAATGAGTCATTGGGATTGTAATGTTCCAAAAACCTATCGACACTCTCCTGGTAAAGCTTAAGGTAAAGCTGATTGAGTAAATCCTCCTTGTGCTTAAAGTAAAGGTAGATGGTACCCACGGCAATATTTGCCTGCTTGGCTACCTTTCCCATCGAAAAGTCCACAAACCCATGATTTACAAGCACATCAAGGCTTGCCTCAAATATTACCTCCACTTTTGTTTCGTCCTTTTTTCTCATGGGGCAATATTAATGAATAGTCATTCATTTAACAAGTAATACAAAAAAATTCGCAAAAAATATGATATTTAGACTATTAGATACAACAAGATTATACGCTTCAATTTTTGAGATGAAAAAAGATACTCAACCTCCAAAATCACCTCATTACCAAGCTAGCTGTACACTGTGCTACTCTACACCAGGAATTAACAGCGATGCTTTTACCGAAAGGGAATGAAACCTTGTACCCTCAAACGACCCAAAAATGCCAATGCCCCCCACTACACCAATCTGGCTTATGTAGTAACCAAACTCATAATAGGGCTTGTAGCCCTGCGTTTTCAGGAGGGCAAATTGCAGATTTTCCAGCCAAATCCTATTACTCAGGAATGGTAAGTATTTTAGTGCAAGGTAAGGCGATTGGTAACCCAAAAAGGCCTGGGCATAACTGTCCGATGTACTGCGACGGTAGTAACTGATATTCTGGTAGCCCTCATTGAACGAGGGAATGACTACCGGTACCCGCATGGTGTTAAAGTGCTTAAAATCGACAAAGTAAAGGGAGTGCTTATAGGCAAAGTCGCCGAAAATAACCTTATAGGTTATGCGATTACTTGGGCCGGTTCTGATGGTTTGGTTAAGCATGGCTTCCCATCGGAGATAATCGGAATTTGAGCTAAGCACATTGGGTAAAGCCTTATGAACCTGAAAAGTAATGGTTGGCCAGCGGGAGTAAAGCATTTGCTTGCGGCCATTGCGAATGCGATAGTGGTAAAATGGTGTGTACCGTAAACGAATGGAACCCTCAAGTGAATTGTGAGTTGATAGGCTTTGGGTTGTAATAGCTTCATTAGCAGGAATATTTGGGGTGTACCATTTCAGATTTTGCTTGTACAGAATAAAATCGGTGTTGTTCTGCAGCTCTACTCTACGCGCAAGCGAAACCGAAGTGTAAACCTCAAAGCCGTTGAACGGATCGATACGGTTCGATAGGGAAACATACCTGTTTTCGTATAGTTTCAGGTAGTTTCGGCCAAACCAAAGCGTGGCCGATGTGTTGGTTATCGGGCTTATGCCCGCATCGCTATTAAAATCGTAACTGATCCAACCCAAGCGAACGGATGCTAAGCCGCGGTTCATATTAGCATACGAGAACCTGAAATCGGTTTCGCCCATTGGCGTTTTGCGGGCAAAAGCATAGTAAGCCGATTGCCTGATATAAATTCCATTAGCTCGATACTGCTTTCCGTAACTCCCCCACGCTCCTACCACAAAACCATCAACAGTATTGAAACGCAACTCGTTTGGGGCGCCAAATCCTGAAAATCTAATGGTCCGTTTCTTCTTAGCATCATACCATCTATGTCCATTATATAGTATTTTCGGCAGGTTTACCTTGACAGCACTATCGGCAACAGCAGTATCGGAATAGAGCTGCAGCTTACTATCAATTTCCTTATTCACCTTGAACTCCTCGGCATTAAGGGCAACAGGCCTAACCTGCTGCCATGCCACGGTGTCGGGTTTGGTTGCAGCCGAGTCGACTGTAATGGTTAAAGGGTTGGGTACCTCAAGCTTATTTGGAAGGGAATCGGATTGTCGTACCTGCTTTTGCATGAGCTTTTGCAGCTCATACATCTCGCGATTTGTAAGATTATCCTTAGCCAGGAGTTGTTCCATGCGGGCATCTTCCTTTTGCTTTCGCGGCGAAGTATTTCTTTTGGCCTGTGTATCCTCAGCAATTTGCTTGGTTTCTGCTTCTTTTACTATATTGATTTTAACAGGGGGTTTTACTTTTGAGTTTAGTTTTACATTTAGGTACTTGATAGCCGTAACGTACTGTATTCGGCCAACATTGCCGAGGAAATTAGCATCGATATCAAAATACTGGCTAATGGGAAGCCAGGCATTACGCTCAACCTCGCCAAAGGTTTGCTTTATCCGGAATGGCCCGGCCAGCGACTGCACGGTAAAGTCGATTTCGTGCAGGTTCCAGTAGTCCTCGGCAATGTACATGTAACCATCAACCAGCTGCCGACTTTTTCGTTTGGGAATGACCTTTACCTTAACCAGTGCCCGGTTATCCTGAAAGGCATAGCCCTCGTACTTAAACTGGTAATGGTTAAAGGCGTAAGGTGCCAGCGGTAAAATGATTTCACCAATTTTAGGTTGATATAGATTTGCCGATACAAAGCCAAGGATGTTGTCGGTGCTATTGATCTCGCCCGGGAAGTTGGAACGAACCATCTTAACCTTCTGATCAAACTTATCGGGAGCCGTAAACTTGACGTTGTTGTAGGTTTCCTGCATGTAAAGGGAGCCTTCCTTAGGCGGGTTTGGGCTATCCTTTAGGCTTCGCTTAACTAACCACGACAGCTTATCGACCTTAAAGGTGCCTTTCAGGTAAACCTCGGCCTCATACTCGCTAACCAAATTGCGGTAGTATGGTGCCATGGCTATTGCCTTGCGGACCACATCGTAGGCAATATCCTCGCCCTTGCCCCCAACGGTTACTGGGGCAATCAGAAAAGGCTTTACAGGCATTGTAATGTTAAGGGTTACCTCACTGGCATCTAACTTAATCCTGCGGTCAACAGTCTCGTAGCCAAGACTACGAAAAACAAAGGTGTACTCACCATTAGGAACCCTAAGCAGGTAATCGCCATCGGAGTTGGATGATGTGCCTTGCCTAAGTTCCTTGGCATATATCGACGCGTAAGGGATTGGCCTACCGGTATCGTCGGTAATTCGGCCCTTAATAATCTGGCCTAATGAACATAATGGCATTACTGCCGCTAGTATTGGGAACGCTAATCGGAGTAACCATTTTTTCATTGCCAAAGCTTAGCCATTGTGTTTATGGTCGATGACAAATATTTTTGAGCCTAAGAAACGTTCTATGCCATGCAACTTACTGCGCTGGTCGGGGCTTACAAATGTTATGGCTACGCCATCGGACTGGGCACGGGCAGTACGGCCAATGCGATGAACATAATCCTCGGGGTCGGAAGGCACATCGTAGTTTACCACTAAATCGATATCTTCAATATCGATGCCGCGCGCAACAATATCGGTAGCCACCAATACCTGAACCTTTCGGTTGCGAAAATCACGCATCACCTCCTCGCGCTGTTTTTGCTCCAAATCGGAATGCATGGCGGTAACACTAACACCTTCCTTGCGCAGCTTGCTCTCAATGCTTTTCACCTCGGCCTTGGTCGATGCAAACACAATGGCGCTTTGCACCACATCCTTTTTGCTTAAAAGCGAAGCCAAAAGCGATAGTTTATTTGAAGCAGAAACGTGGTAAACTGCCTGCAAAATATTCTCGGCCGGTTTGGAAACGGCCAGGTTTATTTCAACTGGCTCAACAAGTATCGATTTTGCGAGTTTACGGATGTTAGTGGGCATTGTTGCCGAAAACATCAGGGTTTGCCTTTGCTTGGGCAAGTAGGCAATTATTGCCATGATATCGTCGTAAAAGCCCATGTCGAGCATTCTATCGGCCTCATCGAGTACGAGGTGCTGAACACCCTTGAGGTTAACGTATCCCATTTGAATATGCTGCATCAAACGGCCCGGCGTGGCAACAATAATCTCTGCGCCATGCTCTAAAGCCTGTCGTTGCCTGTCCCAGTTTGAACCATCGTTCCCGCCATAAACGGCTATTGAGCTAACCGGGGCAAAGTACGAAAAACCTTCAACCTGTTGGTCGATTTGCATGGCAAGCTCACGCGTAGGAACAATTACAAGTGTATTGACCGATGAAGTATCATGCTTCTCGGCTGCCAAAAGGCTGAGTATGGGTAGCATGAATGCTGCAGTTTTTCCAGTTCCTGTTTGCGCACAGGCCAGTAAATCGCGACCTTCTAAAATTACGGGTATGGCTTGCTCCTGAATAGGAGTGGGTTTTGTGTACCCCATGGCTTCAATACCTTCAAGAACCGAGGGGTTTAAATTAAATCTACTAAAACTCAAATCTTTATAAATTTTATACAAAGGTAGTAAAGTTATTGAACATAGCTATGTTGAGTTCATAAATACCGATATGTAACACATTTGTAAAGCCTTATTACAAATCATGATTAAACCCTACTTGAAATTCAGCCAAAATTTAATATCATTGCATAAAAATTACTACTTGCCTTATAATGGAAATTATCTATAATTTAAGCATTTACCAAAAAGTAATTGGTGTTGCCTTTTTAGTATTTGTACTTATACAGCTTTACTTTTACCTGGTTTTTTACCTACGGGTTATCCGTAAAAAAATTAGTGCTTTACCTGAAAACGATGAACAGTATCCACCTTTATCGGTGGTTATTTGCGCCCGCAACGAGGAGGAAAACCTAAAGCATTTCCTTCCCAAGGTCCTTGAACAGGACTACCCCGACTACGAGGTAGTTGTTGTAAACGACTGCTCAAGCGACAATTCCGACCTAGTACTTGAGAGCTTACAAAAGAAATACCCTCGCCTGCGCGTAACGACTATTAAGGAAGACGAAAAGTTCACCCACACCAAAAAGTTAGCCCTAACGGTGGGCATAAAGGCAGCTAAAAACGAGTGGCTGGTACTTACCGATGCCGATTGCTTTCCAAAGTCGAACAAATGGCTATGCTACATGGCATCGAACTTTACCAATGGTACAGAAGTGGTGCTAGGTTATGGCGGATACCTAGCGGAAAAGGGTTTACTCAATAAGCTAGTTAGACTCGATACTCTTTACATCGCCCTGAACTACTTTGGATGGGCATTGGCCCGTAGACCATACATGGGCGTAGGCCGAAACCTGGCTTACAAAAAATCGCTATTTTTTAAGAACAAAGGGTTTGCAAACCATGCCGGTATCGATTCTGGCGACGATGACCTTTTTGTGATGGAGGTTGCAACCCCAAACAATACTGCCGTTGAGTACCGCCCTGAGGCGCATACCCTCTCGGTACCCCGTAAGACTTATTCTACCTGGCTTCGCCAAAAACGCCGCCACCTTTCAACGGCAAAATTCTACAGCATCAACCTGAAAACCCGTTTAGGACTTGAACCATTAAGCAGAATACTTGTTTACATCCTGTTTGCATTAACCTTAATCTTCAAAATACTCCCATTAGTATCAACCGCACTGCTTTTGCTGGTAATTATTGTAAAACACACTATAACTGCCATTGCGGCAAAAAGGTTTGAAGAAAGAAAGCTAATGCATATTGCATTTTGGTGGGATTTGTTTTCTCTCTATTTTTATGCTAAATTGCTAATCTTTAACACACTTAACCGACGACAGCAAAAATGGTAATGATCCCGGAAAATCTTTCGGAAAAAGCTAAATACGACCTTGTGCTTGTGGATAAAGCTATTAAGGGCGACCAGAAAGCGTATGCCGAGCTAATGGATAGGTACCGGGATGCCATATACTACATGCTGCTAAAAATGGTTAATAACAAAAGCGATGCGGAGGATCTAACCCTTGAGGCTTTTGGCAAAGCTTTCAAGAATATTCATCAGTACACCCCTAACTACGCCTTTAGCACCTGGCTTTTCAAGATTGCTTCGAACAACTGTATTGACTTTATCCGTAAGCGCAAGGCCAATTTGATATCCATTGACCAAGGCCCTGAGGATGCCGAAGGCAACTCCATGTCGCCATCGTCGATAATACCGGCATCGACACCTGATCCTGAAGAGAACCTAATTAAGGAACAGAACATTCGCCTGATACAGGAAGTGGTATCAAAACTCAAACCCCGCTACCGTAAGCTTATAGAGCTGCGCTACTTTAAGGAATACTCCTACGAAGAGATAGCCGAAGAGCTGGACCTTCCGCTTGGAACCGTAAAAGCACAACTTTTCAGAGCCCGCGAGTTACTCTCAAACATCCTGAGCAACCTTCCGCCTCACCATAAATAAAACGTTTTGCCATGGAACAAATTGCACAATACTTTCCTGAGCTAACACAAGCTCAACGCGACCAGTTTGCACAGCTTGATCCACTTTATAGGTTCTGGAACTCGCAAATCAACGTAATCTCGCGTAAGGACATCGACAACCTGATGGTTCACCATGTTTTGCATTCCTTGGCTATAGCAAAGGTTGTTCAATTTGCCAAAGGCACAACCATTATGGACATTGGCACTGGAGGTGGTTTTCCGGGCATCCCCCTTGCCATTCTCTTCCCGAACTGTAGGTTTACCCTTGTTGATTCCATAGCAAAAAAAACGAAGGTAACCTCAGAGGTTGCCAAAGCCATTGGATTACAGAATGTGGAGGTAATTACCGCACGCGCCGAAGAACTCAAGCAGGAGTGGGATTTTGTGGTTAGTCGAGCCGTAGCACCCGTTCCAAAGCTGATGGGTTGGGTTGAAAAAAATATCCATCCCGGCGGTATCAACAATCTGCCCAATGGACTTATCTGCCTTAAAGGTGGCGATATTAAAGAGGAGCTCAAACCCTACCACAAGTGGGCTACAAAATGGAATATTGACGATTTTTTTGAGGACGATTACTTCGTTGAAAAGTATGTGATACATATTGAGGTGTGAGGTAAAGGTTAAAGGATAAAGGATAAAGGATAAAGTGAGTTGATTCAAAATCTGGCCTAAATGGTGCAATATAAGTTTTGATACTTTTTAGCACATTGATTATCAGTAAAATACATATTAAAGGGTTGAGCATTATAGTAGCCGCCTATGTGTCAACTCAGAGGTTATCAAGTACCTAAACCAAACCCGTGGTTAAGGGATATGAGGCTAACTATTTTTTGAATTTTTAACCAGGTGTTTTTTAATATTGAAAAATTGTTTTACCTTTGCGAACCCAAAATGGGTTTAAAAAAGCCATAGATTTGCTGGAAATAATAATTAGTAAAAGCATACAGAGATGAAAAGAACATTTCAGCCATCCATCAGGAAAAAAAGAAATAAACACGGATTCCGTGAACGTATGTCGACCCACAATGGCCGCAGGGTTCTGGCTGCCCGCCGTGCTAAGGGAAGGAAAAGACTGACTGTTTCCGATGAAATTTTCCGGAAATAATTGCTAACCAATCATAACAGATAAAGGCGGGTAATTAACCTGCCTTTTTTGTTTTCTTGGTGTATATTTACCGCAAATTTATCACATGGAACCCATTATAAAAACAATAGCACCCAACAACAACGATGAATTTGTAAAACACATTACCAACAAAGTAATGGAAGGGCAACGTATCCTTCCTAACGAGGCCGTTTACCTTTACGAGAAAGCCGATCTAGCCCTACTTTCGCAATTGGCAAATGTTACAAGCAGCAGGATAAATGGCGATTACGTTCTTTTTAACAAGAACTTCCACATAGAGCCAACCAACCTGTGTGTTTTTAACTGCAAATTCTGTTCGTACCATAAGGGTGCTGGCGACCCTGAGAGCTGGGTTTATACTCTTGATGATATCAAAAAAATTGCCCGCAACTACCATAACAGGGATGTTACAGAAGTACACATTGTTGGCGGTGTTCACCCAAAATGGGATTTGGACTACTACGGGAAAATGATTAAAACCGTTAAGGAGATACTTCCGAACATTCACGTTAAAGCCTTCTCGGCCATTGAACTCGACTATGTGATTCGTAAAAGCAAGCTTTCGTACGCTGAGGGTTTGAGGAGACTCAAAGAGTATGGTTTAGATTCCATTCCTGGAGGAGGGGCAGAGATTTTTGACCCGGCAGTAAGAGCCAAAATATGCCCCGATAAAGCATCGGGCGAAGCGTGGCTAGCCATTCATAAAGCTGCACATGAGATTGGCATTCAATCGAACGCCACCATGCTTTATGGCCATATTGAAAGCTACAAGCATAGGGTTCAGCACATGGAAGCCATCCGCAACCTTCAGGACGAAACACATGGTTTTAACTGCTTTATCCCTTTAAAATTTAGGGCAGCCAACAACCCCATGGGATACTTAGGCGAGGTAAATCTGGTTGAGGACTTACGTAACTTTGCGGTTTCCAGAATCTTCATGGACAATATTAAACATCTTAAAGCGTATTGGCCCATGCTCGGGATTCAGAACACCCGCCTTGCCATCCATTTTGGTGCCGATGATATCGACGGAACTATCGACGATACCACAAAGATATACTCTATGGCTGGTGCCGAAGAGCAAAAACCAGTGATGACAGTTGACCGATTGACCCAACTTGTACGAGAAGCGGGGAAAATACCGGCCGAGCGCGATTCGCTATACAATATTATTAAGGTATATAACTAATCGGTAGTATAATTACATGTTTATGCTATTTTTGTATCATGTTTAATTGCATTGCGATATGACAACCAAAACTGCATTCGATAAAGCAAAACAGCACCTTCTGAAGCTATACCAAATTCCATACGTTAACACCTTGATAAATGGATTAGGTTTGATACTTGTAGCACTCATTGCGCTCATGATCTTTTTAAGGATATACACCAGGCATAATCAGGAACAGCCTACACCTAACCTTGTAGGTATGGCAGTAGAGGACGCTGCTGAAGTAATTGCCGATAATAACCTAAGAATTGAAATAGCTGATTCAGTTTACATATTTAACAAGAAACCGGGAAGTGTAATCGCCCAGAATCCCGAACCGGGAACTATGGTTAAAAAAAACCGAAGGGTATTTGTTACCATCAATGCCAAAAACCCTATCAAAATTGAAATTCCTAATATAGTTGGCTACACCCTAAGGCAAGCTAAAGCTATTCTTGAGCAGGAAGGCTTCGAGGTTGGCACCCTATACTTCCGCCCCGACCTAGGGTTAAACAATGTACTTGAGCAACGCTATGAGGGCAAAATTGCAGAACCAGGCACACGTATCCCTAAGGGCTCAAAAATCGACCTGGTTTTAGGCCAGGGTATGCAGGGTGAGCGCACAGGAATACCACTACTCATAGGCCTTAAGCTAAACGATGCCGTTAGCAGAATAATTGAGGCATCGCTTAATGTTGGTAGAATAAGGTACGACGAAACAATAATTACGCACAACGACTCGTTAGATGCTAGGGTGTATAGCCAGTACCCTGCCTACATGGAGAACGCAACCCTTGGCTTTGGAACTAGGGTTGATATTTGGCTAACACTAAACCAGGCACGCATACCAAAGATTGAGCGTGCGGACTCGGTTAACACAATGCCGGCTAAGCATGCCGATGAAATTATTGAATAGCAATACAATGCGGAAAGCATTAACCATTCTATCATTCATTTTCGCATCAACCCTATGCTTTGGGCAAGAGGTTTTAGTTAACCTTTCGGGCTATCCCACCATAAATGATGTTTCTAGGAAAAATAGTTACATAAAATCGAGTTTGTCGTTACCATTTTTCGACGATTTTGCCCGAAACACTCCCTATCCCACCCTTGAACTCTGGGAACCCGGCAATGTGATTTCGAGTCAAACCTTTGCCATAGAACCGCCTACTACTGGTGTGGCCACTTTTGATGCTATTAACCGCAAAGGCATTTTGCATGCCCACCTTACCACCACCCCACAACCTGCCGATACGCTCACCTCACGCCCCATAAACCTCAACTATCCGGCTACAGACAGCATCTACCTTTCGTTTAGCATTCAACCCGGCGGATTAGGCTATCAACCCGGACTAAACGATTCGCTGGTGCTGGAAATGTATAGCCCATCGGAAAACCGATGGTTTAGAAGTTGGGCTGCATTGGTCAACTTTAAAGCTAATAAAGTTGAATTCTACAACCATCTGCTTAACAAAAAAGCAGTGAAGAACTCAGGTAAACCCGATTCAACATTCTTTGCCGTAAATATCAACATAGATAATCCTATTTTCTTAGAAAACGGTTTCCGTTTTCGCTTTATTGGGTATGCTTCGCTTATGGAGAATGCCACTGTGCCCGGCTACAAAACCAACTCTGACCATTGGCATATTGATATGGTTTACCTCAACAGGTTACGCAACTGGGACGACACCATTTACAACGACATTGCTTTCCGCAAACCAATAAAATCGATACTGAAGAACTACACATCGGTTCCATGGACACATTTTGCTGATGCTGAGACTTCTGAAATTAAGAATCCCCGCGAGTTTTCTATTGTTTACAATAACCTTGGCCCCACCACATGGAACGTTACCCGCCGCTTTGCGGTTACTAACCTTTCAACCGGCAACGAGTACGCCTTTTCTGGAGGAGCCGAAAACATTTATGGGTTTGAGGAATTCACATACACCCGACCGTTCGACTACACCTTTACCTCTGCTTGGCCCGACTCTGCCAAATTCCTGCTCAAAACCTTTCTCCAAACCGATTTTGATGAATCAACCAAGCACTTAAGGTACAACGACACGCTGGTTCACCTGCTCAACTTTTACAACTACTACGCCCTCGACGATGGTTCGGCCGAAAGCGGCTATGGACTTTTTGGCGAGGGTACCATTAACGCCATGATTGCCCAAAAGTTTCACAGCTACAAGGCCGACAACATGGTAGGCGTAATGATTTACTTTAACCGCAGCTACCAGGATGCCAATAACCAACCCTTTAAAATATCCATTTGGGCCGATAACAATGGCAAACCGGGTGAACTACTCTACCAGAGAAGCACAACCCGCCCCCTATTCACCGATAGCCTGAACTGCTTTACCATTTACCGTACCGACCCCGTTTCGATACCTGTTGGTAACTTCTACATAGGATGGCAGCAAAGTACCATTGAGTTTTTGAATATAGGATTTGACCGCAACACAAATAGTCGGGAGAGGATTTTTCACACCCTACCCGGTTACTGGACAAACACCCAGTTTGAGGGAACTATAATGATCAGACCTATTTTTGGCAAGCTTTACCAAAATCCTACCACTGCACCTATATCTACTACCAGTAACATCAGGGTTTATCCTAATCCGGCAAGTGATAAGATCTACATCGATGTTGATAATGGATTTGCTGTAAAATCGTACCAGCTAATTGCAATAACAGGTCAGGTTATTGAGTCTAAATTGGTTTATCAGAGCGGCCCTATCAATGTTGAGCACATTCCAACAGGAATATACATCCTAAAGGTGAACCTCGCCAACGGACAACACCTAACATCCAAAGTGGTTATAAAGCGATGAACGATAACCGGCTGTACGAACCCGATGATGAGCTGGAGAACGGTTCGGCGGAGCAGGCCGACCTATACGAGCATTTCCGTATTGAGGTCGATAAAGGGCAAACGCCAACCCGAATCGACAGGTTCCTGACCGATAAGATACGCAACATTAGCCGCAATCGCATTCAGGGCGCAGCCGATGCAGGCAACATACTGGTTAACGGCAAAGCCGTTAAATCGTCGTACAAGGTAAAGCCGCTCGATACTATTTCCATTGTTTTGGCTTACCCGCCTCGCGAGACCGATATCAAACCTGAGAATATTCCTATTGATATTGTTTATGAGGACGAGGCGTTGCTTGTGGTGAATAAACCCGCTGGGATGGTAGTGCACCCAGCACATGGCAACTTCACAGGAACGCTGGTGAACGCGTTACTCTACCACCTACGTGAAGTTCCGCTATTCAAGAGCGGCGAGGTTCGGCCTGGCCTTGTCCACCGGATCGACCGCAACACATCGGGGCTGCTGGTTATTGCCAAAACCGAGATGGCCATGAACCACCTTGCCCGCCAGTTCTTTGAGCGAATCACTGACAGGCTTTACGTTGCCCTTGTTTGGGGTGATATGGAAACCGATAGCGGAACAGTAACAGGGCATATTGGTCGCAGCATTCGCGACCGCAAGCGTATGCAAGTTTTCCCCGATGGGGAACAAGGTAAACATGCCGTTACACACTGGCGCGTAATAGAACGGTTTGGACAAACCACCCTCATTGAATGCAAGCTGGAAACCGGTCGCACACACCAAATCCGCGCCCACATGGAATACATCAGGCATCCACTTTTCAGCGATGAGGTTTACGGTGGCGATAAGATTCTGAAAGGTAATACCACCAGTAAGTACAAACAGTTTGTTGACAACTGTTTTGAGCTTTGCCCCCGCCATGCATTGCACGCCAAAACGCTTGGGTTTACCCACCCACTCACCAACCAGCGGCTCAACTTCGACTCTCCCATCCCCTCCGATTTGGCCGCACTCATTGAAAAGTGGAGGGCTTACAGCAAAGGGTTATAGGTAAAATGGAGCAACAGAAAGCAACTCCCTTTTTAAGAGGAGATTAGTTGAATGTAAATAATTGATATAACCAATTCAAATTTAAACTAAGCGGAAAATTTGATTTCAACCCACATCCCTGCAGATTATCCGGTTTTACTAATTCTTTCCAGCTGATTTAAATTAAGGATCTCAACCCTATTACCGCTTATATCAATAACTCCATCGTTCTTAAACTCCTTGATAGCGCGTATAACGCTCATAACCGAAACCCCAGTATATTCGGCCAAATCCTTACGGCTAAGGGTAAGGTTAAAGGGGTTAGCCTTGTAGACCACCCTTGACAGGTAAAGGAGCGTATCGGCAAAACGGCCATTTATTTGCTTGTGGGTTAGGCTTACCAGCCTGTCGTAGTTGTAAAGTGTACACTGATTTAGCTGATTCACCACCTCGACGGCAAACTCACCATTCTCGTGAATCAGCTTTTCAAACGCATGCCTGTCGATGGCGCAAATGGTTGTATCCTCGAGCGCTGCCACTGAATAGTCGAGTATCTGGTTCTTGAAAAGGAATGGCAAACCTATTAAACTCCCCGTACCAAAAATGCTTAGAATTAGGTTGCTGGAATCGGGCAACTCCTTGTATACCTTAACCATCCCGCTTTGCAAGTAAAGGATATGGGTATAAAAGTTTCCTTGCTTCGCAATCATCTCCCCCTTGTGGTACGATATTTCAGCCCTGTTGCTATTGGCAAAATCAAGCTGAGAGTCGCTCAGCTGTCTAAAACATTCCGACTTGTTATTGCAAAGCAGGCATGATTTTTTGGACTCAACCATCTGTTAATTAAGTTACAATTCAAGAAACGATGATATAAATCATCGTTTTTATCAACATATGTTAATCAAAAACCTTTGCAAATTTAATCTTTTTACCCTAATATGTTAATGCTTTAACTATTTGTTAGTCAAATAACATATCTACTTTTACAAATCTATATATCTGTTTATTTTAATTCACAAAACTAACAATAAACCAATGAATATCAGAAATGTAGCAAACCTTTTTGTTTTACTATTCCTGATTTGGTTGCTGCTTACCGGCACGTTTGAGATTGCCAGCCTAGTACTGGGCTTGGCGCTGGCCGTTGCCCTTGCCCTTATTTTTGGGAAGAATAGCAGCGTTTTTGGGAAGTTTCGCATAACCCCAAAGGTGTTCGTTTACTCATTAATCTACCTTTTTGTGCTTAGCTGGGAGATAGTAAAATCGAACATCGATGTGGCGCTAAGGGTGCTAAACCCTAAACTTCCTATAAACCCAGGAATAGTAAAGGTTAAAACGAGGCTAAAATCGCCCATGGGGCGGATGATTCTGGCCAACTCTATCACCCTGACTCCTGGTACACTTACCATCGACATCAAGGATGATGAGCTGTACATCCACTGGATTGATGTAAAAACGCTTGATACCGAAGAGGCAAGCCGGAAAATTCTGGGAAAATTCGAAAAGTTGCTGGAGGTGATCTATGGTTAATTCCATTCTGTTTGCAGCGGGCGTACTCATGGCCTTGGGTATCCTGCTGGCACTGATCCGATTCATAAAGGGACCCGATGTCACCGATCGGACCATAGCATTTGATGTGATGACAGTGGCCTCAATATCGGTAATTGCGCTTATTGCACATTTTGCCGGTCGCATCATCTACATGGATGTGGCGCTAGTTTACGGTTTGCTCAGCTTCCTGAGCGTTGTAGTTATAGGTAGGTATATTGAAAGGGGGTTGTAATGGAAATACGTGAACTTATAGGAGCATTGGTAACCCTTATGGGCTCCATCTTCATATTTTTAGGTGGCCTTGGCATAGTTCGTATGCCTGACCTGTTCAATCGCATTCAGGCTGGGACCAAGGCATCAACCCTAGGCACCATACTTAGCCTAATTGGATTGAGCATAATAAATCCTGCATGGATATGGAAATTGCTGGTCATCGTTTTCTTTGTCCTCATCACCAACCCTGTATCGTCGAATGTAATTTCGAGGGCAGCTCACTTCAGGGGCACTAAGATGACCGATAAAACCGTTACTGACCTCTTGGGGGAAAGCCAAAATAAAACAAAGGAGGAATAGCTATGAGTATAATACTGGCAATGTTTTTAGGCCTGGCAATACTAGTATTGGCCATTACAGCCATTTACCATAAGAACACCAAAGTGGCTATAATAGCCACAGGTGCGGTGGGGCTTTTTGCATCGGTACTGTACCTTTTGCTTGCAGCTCCCGATGTAGCACTGACCGAAGCATCAATTGGCAGTGGACTTTCCACGATTATTTTCTTTTACGTTTTAAACAAAATCCGACACTCCAATGATTAAGAAAGGAATACTACTGCTACTACTGGTTGGGTTTGTTGCTGTAATCGGCAGTTTACTCATCAACTTTACCGGGAGCAAAGAGCTTAATCCGCTGGCGCGTTACTACGCAGAAAACGGGCCTGCCGAAGTGGGTGCAGCCAACCTGGTAACTGCCGTGGTAGTTACCTATCGTGGATTCGACACCCTTGGTGAGGTTACCATTTTGTTCATTGCTGCGGCAATTGTGGGCTTCCTTCTAAAAGTATTGAATGCCGACAATGGTAGACCTAACAAGCTAAGGAAAACAAGCGAGATTCTGGAAACAGCGTCCACACTGCTTGTGCCAACCATTTTCATGCTGGGTGTTTACATTTTTGTTAATGGGCACCTTACCCCTGGAGGAGGTTTTCAGGGTGGGGCTGTTATTGCCACCGGTGTTATGATGATAATCCTTGCACGTCCGGCATCCCAGTTTAACCACAAGCTGATATCAATTCTTGAATCAGTATCAGGGGTGGGATTTGTTGCAATGGGTGTTCTCGGCCTTATTCTGGCTAGCGGTTTCCTAAACAACGCATTCTTACCCCTTGGAAAACTCGGAAACCTTTTAAGTGCAGGGGCCATACCTATTATATATGTTTTTATTGGCATTAAGGTTGGCTCTGAGCTAACAGGCATACTCAATTCGCTTAAGGAAAATCAAAACGAGATTTAGCTATGGCGCATTACCTTACTCTTGAGTTTTTAGCTATGCTTATTGGCTTTATGCTGATAGTAATAGGCCTTTGGGGTATGATAACCCAAAAAAACCTGATTAAGATTGTAATTGGGTTCAGCCTGTTCGACACTGGCCTTAACATAGTAATTGTTAGCATGGCTTATATTAAAAACAGCACCGCACCAATTATCGATAAGGCTGTAGATGTATCGCAGGCAGCAAGCAAAGTAGCAGACCCTGTGCCACAAGCTCTAGTTCTCACCTCAATTGTAATTGGACTGGGTGTTACAGCCCTTATGCTTGCATATGTTTTGCGAATGTATAGGGAGAAAAAATCACTTGATATTAACTCATACACCGATTTGAAATGGTAAACCCAATACATATTGTTTCCATAGCGCTGGGAGTAGCCTTTGCGCTTGGATTTTTAGGGAAAAGGGAGAAACTCGCCCTTGGGGTTGTTTATAGCGCCCTGGCAGCCATGATTGCCATATCGGCAGGTTGGTTAAGCCATTTCTGGGGCAACATAAACGAACCTATCCAGATTTTTACCGGAGGCTTTAAACCACCCTTTGCCATTAATCTGCAAATGGGTTTAGCCGAATCGGTATTTACGCTTTTAATAAATACTGTTGGATTACTTGGCGCTATCTACCTAGCTAAAGAACTATTGCAGGCTGGCAAAAACATGATGATTGTGTTTCTAGTGCTAGTATTAGGCCTAAATGTGATGGTTATGACTCGCGACCTCTTCAACCTATTTGTTTTTATGGAGATACAGAGCATTGCCATTGCGGGCTTGGTAATTCTTAACCCCGACCGTAAATCGATTCCAGCAGGTTTCAAGTATGTTATTGCCACCGGCTTAATCTCAGGGCTGCTACTACTAGGAACTGTTTTCATTTACTACTTTGGTGGCACGCTGAATATTGATTTCATAAGTCAGGAATCGCTTTTATATGTTAAAGGTGGTTCAGTAGCTATTTTCCTCGTATTGCTTTCAATTGTTCTGGAACTAAAACCATTCCCAGCCAATGGTTGGGCACTGGATGTTTATGAAGGGGCACACCCTGGGATTGGCGCTTTAATTTCCGCAGCATCGGCTACGGCAGGAATTTTTGTTCTGGACAAGCTAATGGTATTTGGGAACTTTACCTTTTACAATGCCATTAGCATAATAGGTGCCATAACCTTTTTGGCATCGAACCTGCTTGGGATAAAACAGGAAAATACCCGTAGGTTATTGGGCTATTCATCGGTAGGGCAAATTGGCCTAATTATGACCATAATAGGCTTAAAGCCTTACCTTGGCGAGAATACTAAATTCATCGCTTTGGCAATTTTAGTATCGCATTACCTGGCTAAAGCCGGGTTATTCTGGCTAGCAGGAATAGTGAATGCCGATAAGTTGAAGGATTGGGGAGCCATTAGAGGGCATCGAATTTACCTTTTCCTGATGGGAACCTTTATTTTTACTCTGGTTGGCTTCCCGCCATTCCCATCGTTTTTCGGGAAATGGCAACTGGTAATGCAGCTGGCAAACAATCACCATTTCTGGTTACTAGCAATAATTCTGCTTGGGTCGCTCTTTGAGGGTGTTTACCTGTTCCGCTGGTTGGGTTACGCTATTAAATGGGATGAGGTTGAACAAAACTACCCGAAAATCAAACTAAATCAGTTCATTCCCATTGCCATTTTTGCTGTTCTGACTTATGCCTTAGGATTCTACTTTGGTGAACTATCAGGTTATAAATCCACCTTCATATACATCGCAGCCGCTTTCATTGCTTTCCTTTACATAGTTGATTTTTTACTTGTGTTCATAAAAAATACGCTGTCCATTGCTGCAATGGGATTTTACCTGTACACAAATCTAAGTAGCTATCAATCATACTACCTTATTTTCCTTGCAATATTTGTAATTGGTGGCATAATTACTCTGTTAGCTGGCTACACATTTAAGGGTAAACGTACAGGATTTTATTCGCTTGTAATGATGATGTTTGCAGGGCTAATTGGATTGCTGGAGGCAAGGACTACGCTGGAATTCTTTTTTGCATGGGAGTTAATGACAGCCGGTTCATACTTCCTGATTATCCGTGGTAAAAAATCGATGGAGCATGCATTAAGCTACATTCTTTTCTCGGTTGGAGGAGCTTACCTTATTTTAAGCGGTTTTGGCATTGCACAAATTGGCCATGCTGGAATGGGGCTTGATATTCTAAAGGATGTTCACTACTACGCGCCCATAGCTTTCACGCTAATGGCAATTGGTTTCATGACCAAACTGGCATCAATAGGCCTTCATATCTGGTTACCCGGTGCACATGCTGAGGCTGAAGCCGATGTATCGCCCATGGTATCGGCAATTTTGTTAAAGGCAGGTGTTTTTGGCTTGGTAATGCTGTTCTTGAGTATGGGACCTCAAAAACTATTTGGCATTGACGTTCTTTATGTTCTAAGCTGGATAGGCGCACTTACCGCGCTAATGGGTAACATGATGGCCGCTTTTCAGGAGGATGCTAAGCGATTACTGGCATACTCCAGTATAGGGTTTTTAGGTTACGCTCTTTTCGGCTTATCGATGATGTCGCACCTTGGCTGGTTAGCCGCGCTTGCATTGGTAATCATGCACTTCCTTTTCAAAGCATTACTCTTCTTGGCAATAGGTGGTGTAGTAATGCGAACAAAGACAAAGTACATGTACCAGATGGGTGGGCTTATAAAGAAGATGCCTTTTACCTTCATATCTGTTCTAATAGGAATTATAGTTATTGCAGGCGTACCACCTCTAACCGGATTTGGTGGCAAATGGATAATGTACAATGCCATAATGGAAAAAGAATGGTTCTTCCAAGCGGGTATTGTATTCTTTGCCGGTGTAGTTGCATTTCTTTACTGCTTCCGCCTTATACATACCATATTTTTAGGACAACTGAAAGATGAGCATCGAAAACTTAAGGAAGCACCATTCTGGATGCTCTTCCCGCAGTATATCATTCTCATTATAGTATTTGTGCTTTCGGCGTTACCCAATTCACTACTAAAACCCATTGGTGATATTCTGATGCCTTACTTTCCGGCAGGTGCACTTGAATGGCATGGCCAACTTGCACTTAGCGCATACGGTTACTGGAATGGTAAGCTAATCATGGTGATAGTAATAGGGATTTTTGCCTCAGTCTTTGCATGGCTTTACATTATCAACCGCAAGGCTCAAAAGGTAGGACAGTTCAACATTGTATATGCTGCCGAAAGGCCATCACGTCCGGAAACAACACATTTTGCCTATAACTTTTTTGCCCCTTACCGCAAAGCACTTGGATTTCTGGTATCACCGGGCATAACCAATTTCTGGGATGCTGTTAGCGATGGCGCACATGCCATTGCCGATAAAGTTCGAAGCATTTATAACGGAAACGGACAAACATATCTGGCTCATATTATTGCCTATGTGGTAATTATTTATGTTCTAATCAACGGAGGATTTTAGATGCAATTTGAACTAAAACATATTGCTTACGGGTTGCTTACTCTGTTCATTGTTTTGAACTATGGGTTAATCCTTCAGGGTATTATGCCCAAAATTGCAGCCCGGGTTGGCCGAAGGTATGGAATTCGGTGGTATCAACCTTACATCGACATCATCAAAAACCATGCAAAACGCAGTAAGATAACCCATGGTGTCATGTACTACCTGGGACCAGTATTCAGGCTATCGGGAGGAATCGGATTGCTCATGTTTATGCCTGTTATATTTGGTTCACCAATCTTTGGAAACTTCTCGTTTGCCGGTGACCTAACACTTGTGCTTTACTTTCAGTTTTTTGGCGTACTGGGTATGGCTCTTGGCGCAGGTGAAAGTGGACATCCACATTCGGCTATTGGTGTATCTAGAGGGTTATCGCAGGTTACAGCCCTTGAGTTGCCATTAACTCTGGGTGTAATTTCTATTGCCATGCAATACGGTACGTTACGGATTGCCGATATTGTTGCAGCCCAACAGGGAGGAATCATGAACTGGACTATATTTACCAATCCATTTGCTGGAGCTGCATTGATGCTCTCGTTCCTGGGTTCAATGGGGCGTGCACCATTCGATGTTGTTCTTGCTCCGCAGGAAATCCCCATAGGCCCACCCACAGAGTACCACTCGGGATTTTTGGGAGTACTCCAGCTTAACCGTGCCATTTTTCCAGTGGCTAAGCTAATACTTTTCATGAATCTGCTTTACGGGGGTGCAACCAGCTGGCCTGAACTTTTCATTAAAACCTTTTTCATCTACCTATGGTCGGTATTTGTAGGGGTTGCCTTTCCGCGCTTCAGGGTTGACCAAAGCGTTCGCTGGTTCCTGGGCGTTCCTCTCCTTTTTGGAATTATTGCCATTCTTTTAATTTGATTATGAAACAAGTAATATCACTATAACCATGAGTAAAAGTGATTTAGAGAAAAGGACAGTAATGTCGCCCGATGGGGAGCCGATAGAGATAAACCCACTTCAGGACTACTTTTGCGACGCGCGTCCAAAAGTCCATGAGCCAGTTCTTCCTATCTTTGAAAAATTTCTGAACTGGGCCCGCTCGGAATCGTTGTGGGTTTTAGGCTTTGGCACCGGTTGCGGTGCCATTGAGATGCGTCCGCTTATGACCCCACGGTTTGATGCCTACCGTTTTGGTATTCAATGGCGACCTACACCCCGCCAATCATCGGTTTTTATTATTTCGGGATACCTTTCGGTAAAAACCCTAAAAAGGGTTATCCGCAGCTACGAGCAGATGCAAAATCCTAAGTTTGTTATTGCTTTAGGAAGTTGCACTATCAACGGAGGAATGTACTGGGATAGCTATAATACCATAAAAAGGCTCGATCACTACTTACCGGTTGATGTTTACATTGCTGGCTGCATGCCCCGCCCCGAAGCCATCCTGGCAGGATTTGAGAAACTGAAAGAGCTTATTCGCCAAGGAAAAGGCGAAGGCGCCAACCTCTACGCCCAGAACTTCGACTGGTATAAGGCTAACCAGAAAAAAATAATCAAAGATTGGGATATGCCCGATTATAACTGGTAAAAACTATGATCATGAACACACCGCTCGATAATATAAAAACCGTGTTCCCTAATGCCGATGTGTGGACCCAGCGCCAAGAGCTTTACCACATGAGCATACCTAAGGAACAGCTGGTAGCACTGGTAACCCACCTCAAGGAAGTGGAAGGCTACTTACACTTGGTTCAACTTACTGCTGTTGATTGGATTGAAAAAAATCAGTTCCAACTCACCTATATCCTGAACAATCCCATCAAAAAGATTGATGTAATGGTAAAAACATTTATCCCCAGGGATAATCCAACAATGGAAACCATTCATCACCTTTGGGAACAAGCAGCCACATACCAGCGCGAACTTCGCGAAATGTTTGGCATCAATTTCCCTGGCAGCCCAAGGGTTGACAAACCCTTTATCCTTGAGGGCTGGGACGATATTCCCCCATACCGCCGCGATTTTGATACCAAGAAGTACGCCGAGGAAACCTACTTCCCGCGCCCGGGAAGGGAAACTCACGATCCAAAGGAGTTTATGAAGAAAAAACTTTACCCCGATGAAATTTAGTAAGCTGTTCAAGATAAACGAGGATAGAAGCCTATACCCCCCGCTTAACAGCGAGGGCAAGGTTGATGTAGACCTGAGCTCACACAAGTATGTGAAACTATGGCATGGCCCACAACACCCGGGTATAACAGGAAATATGTCGCTTGAGCTTACTCTTTTAGGCGACGAGATTATGGACTGCGAAACCCATGTTGGATACCTTCACCGTGGTTTTGAGAAGTTGATGGAACGCCGCAAATGGATACAGTGTTTCCCCATTGTATGCCGAATTACCGTACCAGAACCCGACTACAACGAGTACTGCTTTGCAGCTGGAGTTGAGGAATTGGCAGGCATTGAGATCCCCGAAACCGCCAAATGGCTTAGAACCTTAACGCTGGAAATGGCACGCTTGCAAAGCTACCTGATGTGGATTGGCGGGCAGGCAGGCTCGCTTGGAATGGGAATTGTTGGACAGTGGAGTAACTACTGTCGCGACTTGGTACTCGACCGATTTGAGGAACTTACCGGAGGCCGCATTTACCACATGTATATCATTCCTGGTGGTGTTAGAGGCCTTTTACCCGATGGCTTTGAGAAACGCATGGAGGAAACCCTCAAAACCATAGAGGAATTTATGGTTGATATAGATAAGGTGATGTTCAACAATGCGGTTTTCAAAAAACGCACTGTTGGCATGGGATATATCGACCCCAAATGGATATACCAGTTTGGCATTACAGGCCCCAACGCCCGTGCTGCCGGAGTCCCCGATGATATTCGTAAAAAGTACCCTTACCTGAAATATCCCGAACTCGACTTTGAACCCATTGTGGGCAAGGATTCTGACATCTACACTAGAGCCGATGTTCGTCGTCGCGACCTGCTTCTTTCGGTTGACCTTATCCGTCAAATACTGGCCAAAATGCCCAAGGATGGCGATTTTAAGGCGCCTACACCAAACGTACTGCACTGGCAAATACCAGCAGGTGAAACCTTTATCCGTTCCGAGTGTACCCGAGGCGAGTTTGCCTATTACATCGTTTCCGATGGTAGTGAGTACCCCCGCCGCATTAACGTTCGCGGCCCCAGCTACACACATGCCGTTGCACTGTTGGAAAAGATGATAACCAATACCAACCTTGCCGATGTAGCTGGCCTTATGACCTCGTTACACACCTATCCACCTGAAATTGAAAGGTAATTTTTGAAACGTAAACAAACTATGGCACGAATAAAAGATATCATAAGTCCCTTTACCGCATGGAAAAATGTGGTGAAGGAGCCTGTTACCATTAAGGAACCGCTCAAAAGAGAAGCGGCACCAAGGTACCGAGGTTTCCATAAAAACGATATAGATACCTGTATAGGTTGCGGCACCTGTGAGTCGATTTGCCAGAACGCCGCCATCGATATGGTTCCGGTTGAGGGTATTGAAACCAAAGACGGTGATAGTGGACTAAGGCCACGTATCGACTACGGACGTTGCTGCTGGTGCGCCCTTTGCGTTGATGTTTGCACAACAGGCTCGCTGTCCATGTCGAACCACTTCAAGTGGGTCGATTCCGACCCCGATGTATTCCGGTTTATTCCCGGTGTTGACAAAAAGGAATGGGACAATGAACCCAATGGCTACAAGAAACCCGGACCCAACTACGAGTTATACAGCAAGGAGCGAGTTCATATGCCTGAACTCAAACCCGAAGAACGTGACAAATCGTTCATCGAAATTGTTCGTGGCTACTCCAGGGAACAGGCAATGAAGGAAGCCGACCGCTGCGTGGAATGTGGCATTTGTGTAGCAACATGTCCGGCACACATGGGAATCCCCGAGTATATTAAGGCCGTCAGGAACGATGACCTTAACGAAGGACTACGCATACTTTACGATACCAACCCCCTGCCGGAGGTTTGCGGCCGCATTTGTACCCACAAGTGCGAGACCGTATGTTCCGTGGGGCACCAAGGCGACCCGCTTTCGATACGTTGGCTCAAGCGTTACATTGCCGACCAGCAGCCCGCGGATAACTACAAGAAGATTCTTGAAACCGAAAATATCACCAAGAATGGTAAGCGTATAGCCATTGTTGGTTCAGGGCCTGCAGGCCTGTCGGCTGCCCACTACCTGGCCCTTATGGGCTACGAGTGCACCATTTTCGAGAAATTACCGTTGCCCGGTGGAATGATGCGCTATGGAATTCCTGAGTATCGTCTACCTTACGATGCCCTTGACAAGGACATTGATTATATCAAATCGCTGGGCGTTGAAATCCGTTACAATACTACCGTGGGTAAGGATATCACTCTGGATGAGTTGCACAACCAGTACGACGCCGTGTTTACCGGAACAGGCTTACACCTTGGTCGTAGCACCCGCATTCCCGGAACTGACCACCCCAATGTTTACCAAGCTGTTGACCTGCTCCGCGATGTAACCATGGGCAAGGAAATTCCTGCTGCCCAAAGCATTGTAGTTATTGGTGGTGGAAACGTAGCCATGGATATCACCCGAACGCTTGCCCGAATCCAGAACCAGAGGTATGGCAAGGTGAATATCATTACCACATCGCTTGAGTCGGAAGAGGAGATGCCTGCCGACCGCGAAGAGATTATTGAAGCCCGCGAGGAAGGCGCTACAATCATTCCTGGCTGGGGACCCGTTAAAATCGAAATTGAGAACAATAAGATTAGAGGATTGCATGTGGTTAAGTGCGTTTCGGTATTCGATGAGAACCGCCGTTTCAACCCCAAGTTTGACGAATCGCAAACCAACTTCTTTGCCGGCGAGATGGTGGTAGAATCCATTGGCCAGGGAATGGATTTAAGCTACTTGCCCGAGAGTGTCAAGGATAATCTAAAACTCGACAATCGGGGTAGAATTGTGGTTAACGACTACTTCCAAACCAGTATTGAATGGCTCTTTGTGGGTGGCGATATCATTCAAGGTCCCGATGTAATCCATGGTATAGCAAACGGTCACAAAGCAGCCATCGGTATCGATAGGTTCCTGGGTGGCAAAAAGTAAAAAAGGTCAATCAACTTTAAACTTAAAACAATATGGCAGACCTATCAACCACATACATGGGCTTCAAGCTGAAGAACCCATACATTGCATCGAGCTCCGGACTTACCGACTCGGTTGAAAAAGCAACCCTGCTCGAGAAGCATGGATTTTCTGCTATTGTGGTTAAATCGCTCTTTGAAGAGCAAATCATGATGGATGTTGATTCACAGCGCATGAACAACATGTTCAACTCATACAGCGAGGCCGAAGACTATATCGCCTTTTACACACGCAAGCATGCATTAAGCAGTTACGTAGAGCTAATTGATGGCATGAAGCAAAAGCTAAGCATTCCGGTAATCGCAAGCATCAACTGTAGTAGCGCCGATAGCTGGATTGACTTTGCTGGCGATATACAAGCCGCCGGAGCCGATGCCATTGAGCTTAACATGTTTATAATGCCATCGGACGTTAACATGAAAGGCGATCAAATTGAGAAAATTTACATTGATGTTGCCCGCAAGGTTTCGCAATCGCTGACGGTGCCAGTGGCCATGAAAATACATCATTACTTCTCGGGCATGGCAAACTTTGCTGTGGAGCTATCCAGAACCGGAATAAAGGCGCTTGTCCTTTTTAACCGTTTTTACCAACCCGATGTGGACTTGAACACTCTTAAAGTTAGCTCAGGCAGCATACTCAGCCACCCCGACGAAAATGCAGAGGTTCGCCGATGGCTTGCCATACTCTCAGGGCGAGTTGCCTGCGATTTGGCTGCATCAACAGGAATTCACGACTGGCAAACGGCCGTTAAGGATATCCTTTTGGGAGCCAACGCCGTACAGGTAGCATCGGCAATGTATAAAGCTGGCCCCGAAATACTTAAACCATGGATTGAGGAAACCAACAAATGGCTTGATACCAAAGGGTTTGATTCAGTAAATTCCATCATTGGAAAGCTGCGCCAAGCCGATAGCATTAAACCCCTGGCATACGAGAGAGCACAGTTTATGCGCTACTTTTCCGATGCCCGATAAAAAGATTTGAGTCACAAAAAAGAGTCGCAGATTATACCTGCGGCTCTTTTATTTTTCCCAAAATTCTTGCAGCTTTGCAATGATCTTAACCAATACTATGAAAGCAAAGCTCAACATTGCCATAATGGCTGGAGGAAACTCATCGGAGGCCAACATATCCATGCGGAGCGCCACCCAAATTGCAGGCTGGCTCGACCCCCAAAGGTTCAACGCCTACAAGATACTTGTTAAGGGCAACACATGGACACTTGAACACCCCGAAAAAGGATCGCTCCCAGTTGACAAAAACGATTTCACCGTAAATATTGACGGTCAAAAATTAACTTTTCACTGCGCCCTCATTGCCATTCATGGCACTCCCGGCGAGAATGGACTGCTTCAGGCTTACTTTGAAATGCTTCAAATACCCTACACCACCGGAGGAGTAATGAACGCTGCAGTAACCTTTAACAAGCATTACTGTAAGGAACTGGTTCGCGATACGGGCGTTCATCTTGCCAAGGGACTCCTGCTCAGGCGCGGCCAAACCATAAATCAACAAGAAATATTAAGTACTTTAGGTTTGCCTATATTTGTGAAACCCAACGAGAGCGGCAGTAGCTATGGCGTTAGCAAGGTAAAACAGGCTGCCGACTTAATGCCCGCCATCGAAAAGGCTTTTGCCGAGGACAAAACCATAATACTGGAAGAGTTTATCCCCGGTAGGGAGTTCACCTGCGGGGTTTTCAAATACCAGAATGGTGAAATGATTATGCCCGTAACCGAGATAGTCCCTGAAACCGAGTTTTTCGATTACGAGGCAAAATACCAAAACAAATCAAAGGAGATTACCCCCGCCCCAATTCCAGAATCACTTACCAATGCCATACAACAATTCACCTCAAAGATATACGACCGCTTACAGTGTCATGGTGTTGTTCGTGTGGATTACATTGTGAGCAATGACAAAATCTACTTCCTTGAGATTAATACCGTACCCGGCATGAGCGAGGCCAGCATTATCCCTCAGCAGGTTAGGGCTATGGGTGGGAACATGCGAGAATTTTTTACACTGATAATCGACGACGCAATGCAACGGAGTACCCTTTAGCTATTGCGCAACTTAACAACATGAAGAGTAACACCAACCGCAATTAACAGTAGCATCAACCTGATAACGTTGCCAACATCAAGTATTGCAACACTTGTAAGTATTGATGCCCACAGCAGTCCTATAGTATACCATTTCACACGCCGGGGAATTGACCGGCGTTCAATGTAATCGTGAATGTAAGTTCCGAAGAGCCGATGATTTATTAACCACCGGTAAAGCCTACCCGAACTCCGAATGAACAGAAATGCGCTAAGCAGCATAAAGGGTGTTGTGGGTAGTAATGGCAAAAAAATGCCCAACACTCCCAACCCAAACGATACTATGCCGAATATCACAAACAAAGCCCTTACCACAGGGCTTTTCGCTTTTCTTGTTTTATTTAATTCCAAGTAAGTGCCCGTTTAAAAACTATTGCCATGCAAAGATAGCAATTGTGTTCCGGTGCAATTGGTTAATTATGTATAATGATAATTATTTTGATTATTCTAACTTATTGCCATATGGGTAAATACCCTGGGCGCAAAAAACCCTACCCATTGGATTTTCCTCCCTTGTGGCTACCATCGCAAAAGGGTTTATTGCGCGATGCGCCACAGGTGCATAGGTAAACCTCCTTGGTATTATCGGGGATAAGACTTTCGCCTTCAAGATTTACTAAAAAGAATCGGCCCTCAACCCTAATAGGGCCACCCTTGCTCAAATGGAGCTTTGCTGCTATTTTCTTTGGTTGTTCCATGGCTCTATTCGCTATCACGAAATCCTCGTTTAAAATGCGTACCATCGCAGAATGGTTGGCTGTGCGAATGCCCACAACGGCATATGGAAATCATTTTCATGGCTTTCACCTCGTTGCCATCGGCATCCAAAATCTGAAAATCGCCCGAGACAAGCAACGGGCCATTGGGCATAACCTGAATTTTTGTAGGGGTAACCTCAAAGGCCTCTATCTCCTCGGGCTTAAATTCACGCACGCACTTGTGCGACTTCTCCTGTTTGTTCTTATCAGGATCGTTCCACATAAAGGTTAGTGCGTTAGTAGGGCACTCGTTCACTATCTCAATTATCCGCTCAGTACTGGCTCCATTCATGTTAACCCAAGGTCGTTTACGGGGGTTAAACACTGAGAGCAGCTTAGTGTAACAAATGGAGGCATGTACACACTCTCCCGGTCGCCAGAACACAGTGATTTCGTCGTTTGAATATTTCCTGTTATCACTTTCCATGCTTGCAATTTACTAAAATCAACGCATAACAACAATACTTTGTTCAAAAAAGTCGCGCCAAATTGAAACAGGGGAAGTTAGCATTTAATGATCAGGGTTCAGTTAAGATTTTGGGTTTAGTAATTGATTCAAAATTTCAAATTCAAAATTCTACCCCCATATAATTATATATTCGAATTCTATAATATTGTTTTTTTTCATTTTATACCCCTTATTTTTTATAGACATAGTTTTATATTTTAATATTTTTACTACATTTGCCCTTGAAAAACATAAGACTATGCCCAAATTACGATTTAGAGCATTCGGTGAAGCAACTAATCGCATCCCGGTAGAAATGAACAATGATGGTAAAGCAGAATCGCTTGTCGATATCTTTGCCATCAACGTATTCGATAGGCCTAAAATGAAGAAGTACCTATCGGAAGAGGCGTACGAAAGTATAATTACCTCCATTGATGAGGGCAAAAAGATTGATCGAAAGATTGCCGGTCAGGTGGCATCGGCCATGAAGGCATGGGCCATAGAACGCGGGGCAACTCACTACACACACTGGTTCCATCCCCTAAACGGCTCAACCGCCGAAAAGCATGACGCTTTCTTCTCAATTGATACTAAAGGTCAACCCATAGAGGTTTTCAAGGGCGATATGCTGGTACAGCAAGAGCCCGATGCCTCGAGTTTCCCAAGCGGAGGGATTCGCAACACCTTTGAAGCCCGCGGATACACCGCGTGGGATCCCACATCGCCAGCCTTTATCCTTGAGAACACTTTATGTATTCCCACCGTCTTTGTCTCATACACCGGTGAGGCACTCGACTTTAAAACACCGCTGCTTAAATCGCTTGGCCTACTCGATAAGGCAGCCCTTTCGGTGCTGGAGTATTTTGATAAAGATGCCCGTAAAGTTTATGCAACCCTGGGTTGGGAGCAGGAATATTTTCTGATCGACGAGTCACTGTATAACGCTCGCCCCGACTTGGCATTGTGTGGTAGAACGCTAATGGGACATGCGGCAGCCAAGGATCAGCAGCTCGAGGATCACTACTTTGGCTCAATCCCTGCAAGGGTATCAGCCTTCATGCGACATTTTGAGATTGAAGCCCTAAAACTTGGCATTCCCATAAAAACCCGTCACAACGAGGTTGCCCCCAACCAGTTTGAGTGTGCTCCCATATTTGAGGAGGCCAACCTGGCTGTTGATCACAACCAGCTTATCATGTCGCTGATGGATCGCATTGCACGCCAACACGGGTTCCGTGTACTATTCCACGAAAAGCCTTTCAAGGGAATAAATGGCTCCGGTAAGCACAACAACTGGTCAATGATGACCGACACGGGGGTAAACCTTCTCTCGCCTGGCAAAACGCCAAAGAATAACCTACAGTTCCTAACCTTCCTTATCAACACCATTAAGGCCGTTCACGATCACTCAGCCCTACTGCTGGGAAGCATTGCATCGGAGCCAAACTCGCACCGCCTTGGCGCCCACGAGGCTCCACCAGCCATCATGTCGGTGTTCATTGGTAAAACCCTGAGCGCCGTGCTCGACGAGCTGGAGCAGAAAGTGACCGACCAGAAAATGACCCCTGACGAAAAAACCGAGCTTAAACTCGAAATAATTGGAAAAATTCCCGAAATTCTATTGGATAATACCGACCGTAACCGCACATCGCCCTTTGCCTTTACCGGAAACCGATTTGAGTTCAGGGCCGTAGGATCATCGGGGAGTTGCGCATCGCCGATGATTGTGCTAAACACCGCCGTGGCAAACCAGCTCATGAAGTTCAAGGAGGAGGTTGAAAAGGTTATTGCCAAAGGGGTTAAAAAGGACGAGGCCATAATCCAGTGCCTACGCAAGGTTATTATTGAGTCGAAAAAGATTCGCTTTGAAGGGAATGGCTATAGCCAGGAATGGGTTGATGAGGCAGCACGCCGCGGGCTTCCAAATATCAGCAATCCGCTGGAAGCTTTCAAAACCTTCCTATACGATTCGTCGGTAAAACTGCTTACCGGAAACGGAATCCTTTCGAAACGCGAACTTGAAGCACGTTACGAAATTCGTAATGAGATCTTTGTAAAAAAAGTGCAAATTGAAGCCCGCGTTTTGGGTGATTTGGCAATCAACCATATTATTCCCACTGCCATTGCTTACCAGAATACCCTGATCAGCAATGTAAAGGGATTAAAGGAGCTTTACCCAAATGAATGGGAAAAACTGGCCGATCATCAGCATGCTTTAATCCTGGAAATTTCCGAACATATACATGCCATAAGCCATCAGGTAAACGAGATGATTGAGCACCGCAAGGAAGCCAATCAGGTAGAGGATATTGTAGAAAAGGCTCACCTCTACGGCAAAAACGTTAAGCCCTTCATTGAAAGCATCCGCACTCATATCGATAAACTCGAAATGATTGTCGACGATGAAATGTGGCCTTTGCCCAAGTACAGGGAGATGCTATTCATCAGGTAATGTTTAACGGGAGTAAGCGTATACATTCAGGCAAAAATCACAAGAGTTTTTTACCCAAGCCCGCCACTCATGGCGGGTTTTGGTTTTAATCACACCTATGCTTGCTTATCCTTGTGGGTAGCTGTGAATAAGTTATAATAAAAAAATGGCCATTGCGTTATCACTTAATTGGCATTTACTTATATTTACCATAATTTTGTGACTAAAACCATAAAAGCACAATGAAGCGACTACTTCTTATAGCATTAGGATTAGTTTACCTAACCTCAGGAAACATCTCAGCTCAGCCCACTAAAAAGCTAGAGAAAGCCGATGCGCTTTACAATGCCGGTGCATACTTTGATGCAATAGCCCTTTACCGCGATGATATTGATAAGATTAAAGACAAAAAGGAACTTTCGCTCTACCTTTTCAAAATAGGGAACTGTTTTAGGCAAATAGGAGAACCACGTCAGGCTGAGCAGTGGTACGAAAAGGCCATCCGCAGGGATTGTCCAAACCCAAAGGTTTACTACTACTATGCAGAGATGTTGAAAATGAATGAGAAGTACGACCTTGCCATTGAACAGTACCAAAAGTACAAAGTTCTTGTACCTAATGACCCGCTTGCCGATGTGGGAATACAGTCGTGTGAGCTTGCCAAGCAATGGATTGCTACCCCTGCTGGCTACGAAATAACCAACATGCGTGCCATTAACTCAAAGTTTAGCGATTTTTCGCCTGCATATGCTTCAACCGAATACAACATTCTATATTTCACAAGTTCACGTAATGGCACAACTGGCAACAAAACCAGCGCCGTTACTGGCGAAAACTTTTCCGACATCTTTATCACCGAACTCGACAACAAGGGTGTTTGGAGCGCCCCAAAACCACTCGACGAAACCATAAACTCACAATACGACGAAGGCACACCTTCATTAACTCCCGATGGTAACAACCTGTTTTTCACCCGCTGCAAAGTTAGCAAGCGTAACAAGTTAGGCTGCCAAATACTTTATGCCAAGCAAAGCGACCAAGGCTGGCTTACCCCTAAAGAGTTGGAACTGGCTGCCGATAGTATGATTGTTGCCCATCCAGCCATTTCGGCCGATGGAACCGAACTATACTTTGTAAGCAACATCCCGGGGGGTAATGGTGGTTTGGATATTTGGAAAATAACCCGCGAAGCGGGTTCCGAAGAGTGGAGCGCCCCAATAAACTTGGGCCCACAAATTAATACGCCCGGAAATGAGATGTTTCCTTACATTCATCCCGATGGCACCCTTTACTTCTCCTCCGACGGGCATCCCGGAATGGGGGGCCTTGACATTTTTAAGGCAAAGAAAAACGATGAAGGCCAATGGGTAATTGAGAACATGCGCTACCCGGTAAACTCAACCGCCGATGATTTCGGTATTATTTTTGAAAAAGACCGTGAAGCAGGCTTCTTCTCCTCACGGCGTAACGGCGGTCGTGGCGCCGACGATATCTATATGTTCTACCTTCCTCCAATCAACTTTAACATGATTGGTAAGGTAATGGACGAAAAAACTCGAAGCACAATTGCCGATGCCACGGTTAAACTTGTGGGCAGCGATGGTACCATTGCAACCATGCAAACCCAAAACGATGGGTCGTTCAGGTTTAATCTAATCCCCAATACCGACTATGTAATTGTTGCTTCAAAAAAAGGCTACCTGAACAACAAGGCAAAGGAAACTACAAAAGGTCTGACCAAGAGCCAGGAATTCAACGTTTCCATTGCATTAACCTCAACTGCTAAACCAATTGAAATTCCCAATATCTTTTACGATTACGATAAATGGGAACTACGCCCCGAATCAAAAGAGGCACTCAATAACCTCATTCAGATCCTTAACGACAACCCCAATATTACCATTGAGTTAGCATCGCACACCGATAGCCGAGGCACTCTTGAATATAACTACGACCTATCGCAAAAGCGTGCTCAGGCGGTAGTAAACTACTTAATTGAAAACGGTATAGCAACCGATAGGTTGAAAGCCAAAGGCTACGCCCAAACCCAACCAAAGGTTGTTGACGATAACCTTGCTGCTCAATACCCATTCCTAACACCAGGAACTGTTCTTGATAAGAAATTTATCGACTCCTTAACCAGTGAGGATCAAAAAGAAACAGTTCATCAAATCAACCGAAGAACTGAGTTTAGGGTGCTTAGGGAAGATTATCAAAGTTCAGGCAAATGAGTTTATTAATCATAACCTGATTTAATAACTCGGCTGGGACATGCAATTTTTTATTGCGTTGTAATTATTATGAAAAAAATATTATACATAGCAAGTTTTTTAATTCTAATTACAGAAAAATCATTCTCTCAGGATTATATAGTCCAGGTTAATGACAGAAATAGGGCCATAGAATTAATTTCACAAGCAAATACTTTTATAGAAAATAACGAGTTAGAAAAAGCATACATAACTATTTTGGAATCGATAACAATTGACTCTACATTCAGACCAGCATATTTGTATTTATTCAAAATATTCACATTAGATAACCTATTTGCCGACAAAGTTTTACCCTTTTTAATTAAGGGAAGAAACATTTACAACGATGACGACGAATTAACTTTTTATATTGCAGAAATTTATAGAATTAAATCTGAGTATGAAAAAGCAAAAATAGAATACAGTAAAGCTATTAATCTTAGCAAAAATAATGGTGAAAATTTTCCTTTAATATACTTGTATTACTTAAACAGAGGAAATTGCAATTTAAAATTAAATCAGAATGATTCAGCCATTTTAGATTATACTAATTCAATAAAATTAAAACCCAATCATTCCAATACATACTATAATAGGGGAATAAGTTATTACGCAAAGGGATCTATAGACAAAGCTTGCGAAGACTGGAGTAAGTCCCTAAAACTCGGGAACAAGAATGCTAATGTTTACATTGATAAGTTTTGTAAATCAACTAAAAATAATAAAAGTCTAAAATAATTTATTAGAACAATGAAACAAACATTACTTTCATTTCTCTCAATCTTTATCATGAATTTAGCATCAGGTGAAACAATCAAAGTGAAAATATTTTATGATAAAGAGTGGAAAGTTTGCAAAGAGAGCACTGCAAGTTACTATAGAATATGTAACTGGAATACCGATAAAAATTATTTTGATGGTGAATTCCATGATTATTTAATAAATGGGAAAAAGATTGTTGAAGGTAATTATGTGAATAACAAAAAAAGCGGTTTGTTTATTTTCTATTATGAGTCAGGCATCGAATGGATTAAGGGAGAATTCAAAAATGACATCCCAATAGGAATTTGGACATGGAAATATCCAAATGGAAATACTCACTTTACATTGAAATTTGAAAATAATAATTTTTACTTTATTAATTATTATGATGAAAATGGGAATGATATCTCTTCGAGTAAAATAGACTTTTCATATTCATTCCAAAATGATTATCAAAATCCAAATATGTTAATCAATGGAATTATTATTAATAAAATGAAAGAAGGTAAATGGTTTATATATAATAGTAAAGAAAAAATAGGTTTCGACCTATACAAGAATGACAGTTTAATTAAATCAAAAATAAATAAATCTTATATAAAGATAAATGAAAAGTTGATAAATAATACTCTTTTTATCCCATACTCCTTATACGCTTGCGATAAAATAATTATTAAAAGCGACGTAAGTATAGAGGACTATCCTTTTTTAAGCGTTTTTATGAAAAATGTTTGGCGGCCAATTGAATCAGCAATGGGTATTCTCGAAGATTTTTCAAGTCTTGTACCTGATAACAAGCCTATGTACATAGATGGTATTGAAGGAGTAAATAAAACTATTTCACAGAATTTAATTGTTAATAAAAAATATGTAACTGAATGCAAAAATTTTGGATGGTTATACTATGAAATAATTATTGATGAAAATGGCAACGTTATAGACCAAAATATACTAAAAAGCCCTGACAGTATAATTACAGAAATAGCATTGAAATCGTTCAAATCATTAAATACTTTTAAACCCGCATATTTTAAAGGGAAACCTATAAAATCGAAATTTAGTTCAAGGATCCTATTTCGTGAACCAAGGATTGTTAAACCCTAGAGAATTGAATAAAAAAACACCTTGTCGGCTTATAAATTCATCACTTGATCGTTTAGTTAACAATAGCAAATAGCTCATTGATGTCAATTTTAATTATTTGTTTCATTTTACTTTGGTTTAGAGCCTGTTTAAATTTTCTTTATCAACATAGCAATAGAGGCAATCAGTACATACGCCTCGCTTGATTGCATATTTGCTTCGTAATCCTTGCTGAGCCTTCTAAACCACGAGAACCACGCGATGGAGCGCTCAACAACCCATCGTTTGGGGATAACCTTGAAGTTCGTTTCATCCCCACGGGTTACCACCTCAAAGTCTGCCTTCAGGTGCTCCTGCGCCAGTTTTACCAGCCGGTCACCAGCGTACCCTCCATCCCCTAGAATCTTTTTCAGCCGGGGGTATACCCCTTTCATCCCTCTGATAATGCCCTCTGCGGCGATGCTGTCGTGCACGTTTGCCTTGGTAACCGCAACGCTCATCAGCAATCCCATTGTGTCCACCACAATATGACGCTTCCGCCCGTTGATCTTCTTATTGC
>Ga0101944_10000238_pt1 | contig 176675 bp, 155 predicted proteins | sample DewCreD2012metaG_FD_75245 | JGI IMG/M metagenome (GOLD analysis project Ga0101944, IMG submission 75245) | Hot spring sediment bacterial and archeal communities from British Columbia, Canada, to study Microbial Dark Matter (Phase II) - Dewar... ...
TGCAGGGCTATTCGCATAACCTCGGCGTCTTGGATCTCCAGCTTTCGCATATCGGTCTCCTTTCTGAAGAAACGTTACCAGAAAATCCCGATATGCGCAATTATTTAAGACGCTATGTATAGATTTTACAAACGGCAATCTCAAGTATGCCACAAACGCCTCCGGCTCCTGGGTCACAACCACCGTGGACTCGACTGGGGATGTCGGATATAACACCTCGATCGCGCTGGACCGCACGGGCAGGGCCCACATCAGCTACTATGATGATACGAACCAAGATCTCAAGTATGCCACAAACGCCTCCGGCTCCTGGGTCACAACCACCGTGGACTCGGCTGGGGATGTGGGAAGGTACACCTCGATCGCGCTGGACGGCGCAGGCAGGGCTCATATTAGCTACAGAGATTCTACGAACTACGCTCTCAAGTATGCCACCAACGCCTCGGGAAGCTGGGACGTGGAGACCGCCTGCGACCGGTTCCTTGGATGCGGATTTTGGTCATCCATCGCTGTCGAGATTGACGGAATCCTTTACATCAGCCATCACGGCGATGACGGCACACTGCTGCTGACCTTCTCCGTCTTCTGTCCTGACAACGACAGCGATGGGTACGGGGATCCGGCCAGCACGGCCTGCCCGCATCCACAGCGGGACTGCGACGATTCGAACCCGGCCGTGAACCCGAGTCAAGCTGAGGTGCCCGGCAATGGCCTGGACGATGACTGCGACGGGACGGTCGACGAGAGTTGCTTCATCGCCACGGCGGCCTTCGGGAGCGGACTCGAGCCCAGAGTCGAGATTTTGAGAATCTTCCGGGACCGCTACCTGGAGACGAACCCCTTGGGGAGAGCATTTGTGCAGACGTATTACGAATACGGGCGTCCTGCGGCCGATTATATGGCCAAGCGGCCGTGGCTCAAGGGGCTGGTGCGCATCCTGCTTTTGCCCGTGATCGGCTTGGTATCCCTCATTATTTCTTGATTTTCGCCAATGTGACCAGCTGAGAAAGAACCAAAGTTTAGCCGGAGAATCACAACACAGCTCATGGAGTACCCGATTTGACCTCCTGCTATTGGGGCAAGAAGTTCACAGAATCACGTAGTTAGAGCGAAGCAGCTTGTCCGGTTGTGAAAAAAAGGGTGGACTCGGATCCTCCCCTCTTTACAGGGCCACACAGGCTGGATCTCGATTTCGGGCGCTGAAGTCGAGAAAGTTCCATTGCCCGCGGCCACGAGGGACCGTGGCCCTCCAGGCGCCTTCTTTGGAGGGACGCGCTCCGTCGCGTCCGTCTCGTTGAGGCAACGAACCGAGCGTATGGCCGTCTCAACAGTGCCTGGCTCTAACAGCACCCCTTCAGCCTTCCAGCTCCCGTCTGACCCGATCAAGGACTTCGGGCAAGGCTGCCGCAACGGCAGGAGAGAGACTCGTTGACCATCCGATATGGCCAGGCTCCACCCCGATTACGATTGGGTCGACCCGCTTGCCCGATCCAACCAGCGCGAGGACCCTGAGAATATCAAGACCATGCAGCGAGGCCATTCTATTCGGGGTTACGAACCAATCCAGGGGAAGCCGATAGACCGTTCCCGGTTCCCCGTCCGCCTCGACCGCATCGATAAGCACAATGCGGTCTGCCTTCTCGAGGGCCGGCAGGGCGTCGAGAACGGCTGTCCCGACGTCAAGGACCTCGGCGTCCGCCGGGATCTCGGAGTTCAGAAGAGCCCAAACGGCATGGACGCCGACGCCATCATCTCCCATGAGCAGGTTTCCCAGGCCCAGGATAACCGTCTTCATGTCCCGCCCCGGTCATCCCAGGGACATTTCCGGCATTGGCTCCCAAGGCTCCACCCCCTCGCCCCGACCCGGCCTGAGCACGTGCACCGCGCAGGAAAGACACGGGTCGAAGGAATGGACCACTCTCAGTGCTTCCACGGGACGGGACGGATCCTCGACCGGCGTGCCGATGAGAGCCTGCTCCATGGGCCCGGGGACTCCAGCAGAATCACGGGGCGAAGCATTCCAGCACGTGGGCGTCACGATCTGATAGCCTTGGATTTTGCCTGAGACGATCCAGACCCAATGCCCAAGGGCACCCCGGGGCGCCTCGGTAAGCCCCATTCCGAAGGCAAGGTCTTTGGGGTCCTGGTAGTCCGAATAGACCGGCTTGCCCACCTTAAGCCTATCAAGCCATTCCTCCATGGCCCTCGCCACTTTGAGAGCCTCATAGGCACGAGCCAGGTGACGGTCCATGACCGAGATCCCCTGCCGGTAGTCGCCGTTCACCCACATCCTGGCCAGAGGACCCACTTCGAAAGGCTTGTCTCTGAGCCTGGGCGCCTTGAGCCAAGAATACGCGTCGCCCTTGGGATACAAAGGCTGGGTCTTTCCATTGACCGGGTTGAGGCGATCGGTCGAATCGTCGTACCAGGAATAGGCTACCTGCTCGGAAAGAGAACCGAGAGGAACGGGCTGGACGACCGAAGAAGCGCCTTCCACGACACCGGGCCGAAACAGGCGAGTTTTGCCAGCATCCGGAATCTCGAAAACCCCGTATGTGAGTAAGTTTCCGCAGCCCGTGCCGATGGACCTGTAGTCTTCGTAGACCTCGGCAAGGGCCTCCACGTCCGGCACATAGACGTTTTCCACAAAGTCGAGGAGAAACCGAAGGTGATCCCGAAACCGGGCGATCCGCTCCTCAGTCGGAGGAGCGGTGATCCCGCCCGGGATGTTGGCGTGCGCCAAAGGCATCCTGCCGCCGAAGACCGCTCCCATCTCGTGGGCCCTTCGCCGTGCCTCGACTGCCTGGACAAGATGCCCGGCGATCGCCGACAGGCGGCTGTCCTCGCGCAAATCCACTTCCCAGGCTGGCGCCCACGGCGCTGTCTGAGGCCCCCGCACGTAATCGAGAATCGCGAGAAGATAGAAATGCAGGATGTGTGATTGCAGGTAGTTCGAGCCAAGCAGCAGGTTGCGCAGAAGGCGCCCGTTGCCCGGCACCCGGACGCGTGCGGCCTTTTCCAGCGCCATCGATGACGCCAGGCCATGCGACACCGGACAGACACCGCAGATCCGAGGGGTTAGAACCGTGGCGTCACGGGGATCGCGGCCGGCAAGAATCGTTTCGAACCCCCTGAAAAGCGTCCCCGTGCACCGGGCGTCCACAACCTGCTGTACGCCCCTGGAGCTTTCGATCGTAATTTCAACCTTCAGGTGACCTTCCACCCGGGTGACCGGGTCCATGACGGTCAATGTAGCCATAGGAACCTCCTTCTCGTGTTCCGCCGATCAAGGGAGCGCGCGACCTTCTCTGAGGGCCGCGCCCGCCCGGCGATTCACCCCTTTTCCTTGTAGAAAGGCAAGAAGCTGCCCGGGAAGCCTTTCTCCGTGCAGCCGATGCATACCGCATTGGCTTGTACGCACCAGCTCGTCTTGTTGTTCCAGAGTCGGACCGGACAGTCCGCTCGTGTCTTCGGCCCCTGGCATCCCAGCTCTTTCAAACATCCGCCATCCACGCCGAACCTCTCGGCCGGAGGCGTTCCCTTCCGGGGGCATTTCTTGTGTACCGCATCTCCATAGAGTTCCGCGGGCCGGCCGAAGTCGTCGAGCCTCAGATCAACGCCGGCCAGAAGCTGGGCGAGCGTCCAAACGACCCAGTCCGGGTGAGGCGGGCAGCCCGGAATGCGGATCGCCGGCATCCCCGCGGCTTCCGAGAGACTCAGGACTGCGGTCGGATTCGGGCTCGCCGCCGGAATCCCGCCGAAGCTCGAGCAGGTTCCCACACTGAGGATCGCGGAGGCTCCAGGCGCCAGGGAGCGCACGGCCTCAAGGGCCGTAACTTCCCGCCCGTCTTCGGTCCAGACCATGCAGGCATACCCTCCGAAGGCGGTAGGGATTCCACCGTCTGCGACCAAAACGTAGGCTCCAAGCGAAGCATTGCGGATCTGCTCGACAGCCAAATCCCCCGCGGCTCCCATGAGGTTGGGGTGGAACGCAAGGTTGACGGTGTTCAGAAAAAGGTCGGCCACGTCGACCGGCGCATCTTCCGAAATCCGGTTTGCCAGAGACACGGTGCAGCCCGTGCAGTTGGCCCCGTTAAGCCAGATCACCGTGGGCAACCCTTCTCCGCCTGCAGCCAGGGCCTTTTCCAGGCGACCGATCACGGTCCCAGAAAGTCCCAGGGCAGCCCCGGACGAGACGCACAACCTGATAAATTCGCGCCGATTGAATCTCATAGCAGATCCCTCCACGTTGCGGCTTGCGGAGTGCAGCCCTGTTGCTCCGATGCAGCCATGTGCATCGGTCCGCCAGCAACCTCAATGCCAGCGAGCCAATTTGGCATGACATCCCTTGGCGAGCCGCTGATCCTCGAGAACTCCGAAACGCGATGGGTGCGAAACTCCTTTTGTTTTTCACATCTTTTGAATAGGCTTTGAGCGGCGCTCCCTTGCAGGATCCCGAGGTGTTCCCCGTTAATGGTCCATCGGAATCAGACGGACCTTTTCACTTCTGTAAGCGCCGATTACACACCTGGCGCGCAGGCTGCGGCCCGGGGGATGGAGAACCGTTCAAGGCCCAAGCTCGGGGAGGCGGGAGAACTTCGGGGCTCTGCCGTGCCGAGACAGGAGGAACCCCGGTCCATGACCGCTGTCTAGGGGAGTTTGGGTGTACCTGGGTGGTACGGAAACTGCAGAAGCCCTCTGGTCATGTGGAAGATCCGCCTGCAAGAAACTGCGCGTCTTTCCCCTGCAGGAAACGTCTGCTCTCCGGCCCGGTCCGCAAGCCCGGGTTTTCAGGAAATGCTCGCCGAACGGCTCGCCCAGGGAAAAACCACGCCGAAGGAAGCTCTGACCCTAGCCGCTCTGGGCAGATACGCGGCCCTGTGTGGTCTAGGCGACGGGGAAGATCCGCCGGGCCCTGCGCCGCAGTCGCCCTTCTCCCTTTCCCTCCGAGCCGCGCTGGAACGGCTGATTCAAGGGGCGGCGCGCTTCCTCGACGCGGCAGGCGGGGTGTCAACAGGGGACACCCGGCGACAATCCTTTGACGGTATCATCGAGGATGCGGCGGTGCGGCACGGGCTGGATCCGGCTCTCATTCGGGCGGTCATTCAGGCCGAAAGCGGAGGCGATCCTTACGCCGTATCCCCTGCCGGCGCCCAAGGGCTCATGCAGCTCATGCCCGAGACCGCCCGGGAGCTGGGCGTGACTGACCCCTTCGATCCGGAACAGAACATCCAGGCCGGAACTCGCTACCTAAGGATGCTCCTCGACCGCTACGGTGGGGACGTCAGGCTCGCTCTCGAAGCTTACAACCGCGGGATGGGCAATCTCGAACGGGATCCCGGTGGCACGCCGGCCGAAACCCGCCTTTACATCGCCCGGATCGAGAGGCTCCTCGGCCTGAACTCGGGCTTCTCGCAATCGGTTTGAGGCGGGCCAGGCTCTTTTCCACCCCGCAACCTTCTTTGATCTCTCATACAGCCCGCGGGGTATTCGGCCGCAATGCTTCAGGCCAGGTTTGTTCAAGACGAGACGTTCTTCAGGGTGATGCCGCCATCGACGGAAATGATCTGGCCCGTGATGTTCGCGGCATCTTCACTGCTCAGAAAGACCACGAGCTTCCCGATGTCTTCTGGGGTCTGTTCTCGACCCAGGGGAGTGCCCCGCCTGACCACATCCAGGAAGATATCGCGCGGCTCCATGTTCGAGTACTCGGGCACCATCATTTTCAGGCCTGCCGCCATGGTCTCCCAGGCCCGTGTCCACAGAAAACCGGGGCAGATCGCATTTACCCGGATGTTGCGGGGCGCCAGCTCGAGCGCAAGGGTCCGGGTCAGGGCGATCACGCCAGCCTTGGCGGCTCCATAGGCCGGGATCAGAACCGAGGGGATGAGACCCGCGATCGATGCGATATTCGTGATGGAAGCGGAGCCGGCCTCCTTTAAATGCGGGATTGCGGCCTTGGTCGCGGCGAAGGTTGTTCGCAGGTTGGTCGCCATGGCATCCTCCCAGCCCGCCTGATCAATGTTCGTGAAAGGATTCCCCACGGAGGTCATCGCCTGGGGACCGCCTCCGCCCGCGTTGTTCACCAGAATATCCAGGCGGCCGAAGTGGCCAACGATCTTCTCCGTGGCCGAAAGAGCCTCCGTCTCCTGAGACACATCCGCACCCAGGCCGACCGCCTCGACGCCAAGGCTCGAGGCCGTGGCTTCGGCCTCGGGCCCGTCCAGGTCGATGATCCCGATCCGTGCGCCTTCCGCTGCGAGACAGCGGGCGATGCCGGCGCCGATCCCTCTGGCGCCTCCGGTCACGATGGCCACCTTGTTTGTCAGTCGCATGATCCTTCCCTCCCTCGTGTTCTCTTGCTCGGGTTCGGCGAAAAGCCGGACCAAACCCTCGATCTGCGAATCGCTGAACGAGTCTTTCAAGAAGTCGGACTGCCGGGCTCACCTGCAACGAGTGCTTACGGGTATGCCCGAGCAATCTCAAGGACCCGGGCCACCGGCAAGCAAGCCCTGTTTACCATCTCGGCAGGAAGTTTCCCAACAAGGCCCCCAGGCAGGCAAGAAGAGCGATCGCCCCCAAGTGCCATGGGACGGTGTGGCAGGGATCCACGGCGAAGCACCGGAAATGAATCGCCGCGGCCCAAATCATCCCGGCTGTCTTTGAACCTCCTTGGCAAGGTCCTTGACCTTTTCCTCGAGGGACTGTAGCGTCCGCGCAACCCCATCTTTCTCGATTCTGGCCACGGGTCCTCTCTCTGCCGTCACCTGCTTGACTGCTTTTACGTTGTAGGTACACTGTATTTATGAGTGAGCTACGGTTTGAGTGGGACCCGAAAAAGGCGCGAGAGAATAAGCGGAGGCACGGGGTCTCTTTCGAGGAGGCTCAGACCGTCTTTACGGATGATTTTGCCATCCTGATCGACGATCCAGATCATTCCGATCAGGAGGATCGGTTCTTGCTTCTCGGCTTGAGCGCCAATCTTAGGACGTTGGTCGTGTCTCACACCTGCCGGAAAGCCGAGGACCTCATCAGGATCATTTCAGCTCGAAAAGCAACCAGGAGAGAGCGGGAGGCCTATAACAGAAGGTGGCAAGAATGAGAAAAGAATACGATTTCGCCAAGGGACGCCGTAATCCTTATGCGGCGCGGCTCAAGCGCCAGGTGACCATCCGTCTGGACCAGCAAACGATCCGGTACTTCAAGCAGCTCTCCGCCGAAACGGGAGTCCCGTATCAAACCCTGATTAATCTGTATCTTCGTGACTGTGCCGCTACCCGAAAGCGACTGTCTCTCACGTGGAATTCGGTTGCGTAGGGCGGAGATGCATAACCCCAGGCAGGAGCGGCCCGGCTTTCGTCGGCCGCTCAGCCTGAAGCAAGAAGCGGACAGGAGTGTGCACAAGACAGCCAGAAAATAGGAAGCGCCGTCATTGAACCCGTTATGCTTTGGAGTCCAGATGACCGGGCACGGCTTCGATTGAGGAGGCGCCGCTTGCTAGGAGATGATTCGGCCGAATCGAAAATCCCTCATCCTTGCAGCGCCGGGAGCCACCGGAACGCCGACGGGCCGACAACAAAGGAGCTTCGAAGACGAATCTCCTGGAAAAAATCATGGAACCCCTCATGCGCAGGATCATCCAGAACCGTTGGGGGTACACGGATGAAGAGCTCAAGAAGGCGCAAGGGCTGGGCTTCTTCGATGTGCTGGATTTCAAGGCCATGCGATACTGGATCAAGGCGGATCCGGTCTGCTCTGTCCACTGTTCCGCCTGCCACAGCCGAACGGCAACGGGATCTGCCTCATGGCGCTCACCAAGATCTGGTGGCGCGTGATGCTCATGCTCGAGCGGATGGCCGCTCAAGCTGAGTCCGAGGGCGAAGGCAATTTCAAGAGCAAGATCTTCGACCTGCCCATGAATTGTTACGGCGCCGGGCTTCCTCTGGGGGCCTGCGGCGAGATCTTGATGACCGTAGAGCTGCGCAGAACGTAAGTCTCGATCCCTCGGCCGGAGCAGAGAGGCAGAACCAGGCCCATCGCCGCTGGGGTTTTTCCACGGGAGTCGCGTTTTCAAGATGCGCAGGAGTTTTCGCGGTTGCAGGAACGACAATGGAGGGCCACGGTCCCTCGTGGCCGCCTCTCATGACAGAGGGCCATGCTCTGTCATGGCCGAACAGAAAAAGGCTCACAAGACGGACGCGACGGAGCACGCCCTTCCAGGGGAAAAGAGAACCTCAGGATCCTCCAAGAGGAGAAGCCGCCGTGGCGAGAAAAGACGCACCTCACTACCGGGCAAAGCATGGGGCAGGCGAGACGCCGGCACCGGCTCTCGCCGAAGCTGTAAAGAAAGCGGCGCCAGAGGGCAGACTCTCGTGTCGCGCGGCTTTTGAAGTGGCGGGGTCTCTGCGGACAAATCCGTCCGAGGTGGGAAAAGCCGCCGACCTACTCGAAGTGAGACTCGTCGAATGCCAGCTCGGCCTTTTCGGTCACGGCAAGGGAGACAAGGGAAAGCCCCTTCGGCCGGCCTCGTCCGTCTCAGGGCAACTCGAGCAGGCGATCCGAGCCGCGCTTCGGGAGGGAAGGCTTCCTTGCGCCGAGGCGTGGCGCATCGCAGCGGACCTGAGGATCAAAAAGATCGATGTCGCCGAGGCGGCAGAGGCCATGGGCGTAAAGATCGGGCCCTGTCAGCTCGGCGCGTTCTGAACAGCCAGCCAGGCCGGCACGACAGGTTTCTCCAGCCCCTGGATATGAAGGACTGTCTCCTACGCAACGGCCCTTGCGCCAGTGTGGGGTTCTGGTCCGCTCCAAACCCAGTATAACCCTTCCTGTCCTTTCGCGTCCTCGCCTGCCCGAACGATTCTCACGCCTCCCTCCGGCAGGACGAACAAGGGCAATCTCTCCGATGCATCGGCATCGTCGGCCTTGAGGACCTCGACCCGGCCCGAGCCCGCCTGCAAGGCTTCGACGGCTTCCTGAAGGAAGAAAGACTCGGAGAAAGCAACAGTACGGCTTAAGAAGGGATCCAGGGCTTGCGAGTTGTCCTTGGGTTTGACTTGCACGCCGAAGATGTGACTCAAGCCGAAATGCTTCTGAGCGTGCCGCAGAATCAGGATGTTCAGAGCCTCGTTCGGAGTCATGACCAAAGCTCTGCGAAACCCTTCCTCGAGGATCGGGCCATAAATCCTGTCATCGAGGGCGCTGGCCGCCTGGGCATCGAACCCTCGCTGCCGGGCTTGAAGGCAGGCCGCTTCGTTCGTATCCACGAAACGGACCGGCACGTGCCGGCTCACGAATTCGGCCAGCGCGAGCGACAGGGGGTTCACTCCCACAAAGAGGATCCCGGACTGGTAGGGCGTAATGGACAGCCTGAGCAGGCGAGCCAGGGGCAAGCCAAGCAGGGTCGCGGCTGCGCCCGAAAGCACGATCACGGCAAAAGTCAGAGTCATGAGAACGAACATCTCCCGTTCATGGGCCGTCACGGCCAGGGACGCGTAGGAGGCCGACGCGAGGGCCACGATTCCACGGGGGCCGATCAGGCCGACATAGGCCCTTTCGGTCATTCGCAACCGCGTTCCGGCAAGGGCCAGGAATACAGACAAGGGCCTCACGAAGGCGCCCATGACGAAAGCGACCACGAGCACCGGCCCGAGCAGGGGCAGGGCATCGCCCAAGGGCAGAGTGGCCGAAAGGAGGACGAAGATCATGGAGATGAAAAGAGTGGCCACCTGATCCTTGAAATGCCGGATCTCCTGCAGAGTCGGGTCTTTGAGGTAGGAAAGCGTGAAACCCGCCACTGCAGCGGCCAGAGGCCCGGAGTATGCCGTCAGATGATTGCTGCCCCAGAAGATCCCGAGGGCGGCAGCAAAGGCGGCCATCCCGGGAAGAGCCGGATCCCCGAGCCGGACGATCCTGGGCAGCAGCACCCGGCTGAGGAACAATCCCGCAGCCGCTCCGATCGCGGTGCCGGCGATCACGCGAAGAGCAAACGACAGCCCCAGCCTGCTCAGCCCCGAGACCTCCTGGATCGGCACCAGTTCCAAGGCCAGGCCTGACAAGAGCACGCCGATGCAGTCCCCCCAGATGGCCTCGTAGCGAAGAACGATTTCGATCCGTTGAGGCAGGGGGACGCTTTTCAGCAGAGGTCCGACGACTGTCGGCCCGGTGACCACGATCAACGCGCCGAAGATGACCGAGATCCTCCAAGGGAGGCCCGTCACGACATGGGCAAGCAATACACCTCCCAGGCCGGTCAGGGCCAGGGCGATCGTCAGAATCCTCCGAATGGCGACCGGTGCCGCGCGCCATCCTTCAGCCGGCAGAGACAGTCCTCCTTCGAACAGGATGATGGCGACCGCAACCTCGATCAGAGTCGCCAAGGCGTCTCCCAGGCGGCCGGGATCGACGAGGCCAGCCCCGCCGGGACCCATACCGACCCCAACGAGGATGTAAAAGAGGATGGGCGGAACCTTAAGCCTTCTGGCCAAGGCGTAGGAAGCCGTGCCAAGCAGAAGGGCCAGGACTACTGGCTGAATGTAGACGTCACCCACGACAATAGAACCTCGAGAGGCCAGGGGCGTGCGTCCTTGGAATGAGGGGCTAAGGCCTGGTCAAAGACAAGAAGAGAGGACGCCCCGTTCCATCGCGGCCCGCATGGCCCGGCTTACGTCCACCACGGTCGGACCCTCCAGAGCCAGGCGGATCGAGGTCCTGCGGCCAGGCTCGACCTCGAACTCCCGCTCGCCGTCCAGGGCCAGGATGCACGGAGCCAGGGAAACCTGGACTTCCTCGCCGGCCTCGAGCACCCGGGCGGATGTAACATAAAGTCGCTTGATGACGCCGGGCGCGACAGCGGCCACGACCAGGCGGCCGCCCTCCCCCAGTTCGAGAGAAAGCGCCCTGGGTTCGTCCGGGCCCACGCATCTCAGTTGGCCTCCGATGGAAGAAAGGCCGATCGAGTCCGGGCTTGCCCGGTTCAGCACGATCTGGCGGACCTTGCTCATGTCCCAAACCGCCCGGGCACCTGCGAACACGTCATCGTACACAACGGCGTCCACAAGGGCCAGGTCGGCTGGGCAGCCGTCCACGAGCACCTCGAGCTTGGTCGTCCGGAACGTGCATTCGTCGCGGGGAACCAAGTCCCGGGCTACGACCCCGGCCGCCAGGCCCGCGATCGTTCCCTCGACCATAAAGGGAAACACGTTGTTCGTGCCGGTGGAGACCGGAAGGATCGGAACCGATCCATTGCCCTTGGCCACGGCTCGGTTTGTTCCGTCGCCGCCCAGCACCACGATGCAGGCAGCGCCCATCTCCTGCATCAGCCGGGCTGCCCGCGTGGAGTCTTCGGCCTCGCCCCGGACCGCGAGGTCGGCCGGAAAAACCTCGGCATCGAGATCGAGCTCGGAAAGAGCCCTCTCGACGATTCCGTACGGGTCCGGCATGTAACAGATCCGGCAAACGCCCGTCGTCACAAGCCCGAGAAGCAGGCGCCGCACGATCCGGACCTTCTCCTGGTTGTCGAAGACGCTCCCGTAAGCCACCAGGCGCCGGATGTCCTTGCCCGATGCTGGGTTCGCGATGATGCCGACGACCGACAAGGGCGATCTCCCGGTCCGAAGATTCAGTTCATCTTCATGCCGCCGCACACGTTCAGGGCCTGGCCCGTAATTTCAGCCGCTTCATCCGAAGCAAGGAACACAACGGCGTTGCCGATGTCTTCCGGTGTTTGGGGCTTCTTGAAGGGGATCATGACCTGAACGATCGTCTTGAAAACATCCTCGGGCGGCACTCCCGTGAAGTCGGGCATGGCCCGGGAAGCGTAGCTCGCCAATCTCTCCCACATGGGCGTCCAGATGATGCCGGGACAGACCGCGTTCACGTTCACATGGTAGGGCGCAAGCTGGAGCGCGACCGATTGCGTAAGGGAAATCACGGCTGCCTTGGTCGCCGCATAAGGAGCCAGGAATTCGACTCCCTGGCGGCCCGCGACCGAGGAAATGTTCACGATCCTGCCGCTCTTCTGCTTCTTGAAGTAAGGAACCACAGCCCGATTGCAGAGGAAGACCCCCTTCAGGTTTACGTCCACGACCAGGTTCCAGTCTTCCTCCCGGATATTCTCGATGAGCGGCGGCTCCTTGGAGTCGTCCCGGGGCAGCCCGTCGACCCCGGCGTTGCAGACCAGAATGTCCAGGCGGCCCATCTCGGCGAGCGTCGCCTCCACCATGTTGCGGCAATCCGCGTCCTTGCGGACGTCCACCGGCACAGCCAGGGCCTTTCGGCCGGCCCGGCGCACCTTGTCCGCCACACCCTCCGCCGCCTCGAGCTGCCAGTCCGCGACCACGACATGGGCGCCCTCCCGGGCCAGGCACAGGCTGATTCCTTGCCCCAGGCCCCCGCCCCCTCCGGTGACAATGGCCACTCTGTCCTCGAGTCTCATCAGGCATCCTCCTTGACGAGCAAAAGGCCGTCCGCGGCTGCTCCCCGCCCGGACGCGATTACGGCCGAATGAGGCCGACCATCTGTTCGGCTTTCGACAGGGCCGAAAACGCCTCGTTGATCCTTTTCAGCGGCTCGATCGCGGTCACGAGCCCGTCCGTCCGCACTTTTCCGGACCGGAGAAGCTCGATGGCGATCCGGAAGGGATCGCACCTGGGCTCCCAGGTGCCCGGCACGCCGGAAAGAAAACCCCGGACCTCCAGGTTTTTCAACATGAACAGATTCAGGTCAATTTCGAAGGGATACCCGTACGTGGCCACAACGATCGCCTTGCCCTTGCCGCCGAAGGGGAGCATGTCAAACATGGTGCGGGTGGCCTCGGGATTGCCGGCGCAGTCAAAGACGAAGTCCGGCCCCAAGCCGTCCGTGAGATCCCGGACCCTCGCCACCGGGTCTTCCTGCCTGGGGTTGATCACGGCGTCGGCGCCGAACGCAGCTGCCCGTTGGATTCTCAAGGGCGACACTTCGGTCACAAAAACCTTTCGCGCCCCTGCAGCGCGGGCGCACTGCATCACGAAAAGCCCGATCGTGCCCGCGCCCTGCACCACCACGACGTCGCCCAGTCTGAGGCCGCTCCGGCGCACCACGTCCACAGCCACGGACAGGGGCTCCACCAGAGCGCCCTGCTCGTCCGAGACCTCGTCCGGAAGCGGGTAGACAACCTCCGCGAGAGTCGCCCCGAACATGCCCATGGCAAGGGCGTACTCCGCGTATCCGCCGGCTCCCCGGATAACCACCCGTTGGCCCGTTCGAAAGGGGCTCTCCCGGTCGCCGATCTCGACGATCTCCCCCGAGATCTGATGCCCCAGGATGTACGTGGGCGGGAAGCCGAAAAAGGCCTGGCTGACCGCCTCGAAGGCGTGCCGCGCCTTGGGATCCTTGGGGTCCGGCCCCCATTCCCAAATGTGGATGTCGGACCCGCAGATGGAGGTGAACCGGACTTTGACCACAAGGGTCCCGGCCACGGCCTCGGGCTTTGGAACTTCCTGCACGACAAACCGCTTCGGTGCTTCCAAGACCGCCTGTCTCATGTTTCCGCCCCCCTTTTGCTCTTGGACTCATCAAGAACGGAGGAAGCCGATTTTCTTCAAGAGCTCCCGCGTGTTCCGGTTCACCGTGAGATCCCGGAGTTCGTCCGGGCTCAGCCACCCGGCCTCGCTGGCGTCGTCCGCGGCCCGCGGCTCGCCGGACACGTACTCGGCCACAAGATCCACGATCACGTAGTGAAACCGCACGCGGCCTGCGTCGTCCCTGCGAACGACGTCGAAAACGTGGCAGATTTCACCGGCCTGCACGCGGACGCCGGTCTCCTCGAAGACCTCCCGCTCCACAGCCTCTTGCAGAGTCTCTCCCAACTCCACCCTTCCGCCCGGGATCGCCCACTGGCCCTTGGACGGCGCCTTCGCCCTTCGCACGAGCAGAACCCTCCGCCCGCGGATCACGACGCCGCCCACGGCCAGCCTCGGCGATTCCGGATATTCGCTTTCCATGAGCGCTCCGGTCCCTTAACGGGCGTCCACGGCCGGCGGCGACGGGCTTCTTACATACACGGTCACAGCGGCGTTCGCCACCACGATCCAATCACATTCGGGCGCCAGCGAGGGCAGACAAAGGCCGGGAGCCGTCATGCCGCCCGCCACGGCCACGGCCCGCCTGCGGCCGAAGGGCACAACCGCTTCCACCTTGGCCAGGTCCACCTCTTCGGGCCGGGGAACCGCGACGAGGATCTCCACCTCCATGTCTTGAGGGTCTTCGAGCCCCACGATTTCCAGAAGCCCGCACAGGCAGCTTCGGGAGACCGCGTCGCGCACGGCCCGCGAAGCCGCCTCGGTCATGTCCTCGCCATGAAGGTCCACGCCCGTGCCCAGTTCCACAACGAACCGTTTCCTCTCCATGGATCCTCCCGCCCTCTCAGACGAGGAGCATCTCTGGGTGCTCCACGAGGTCCTTGAACTTCTCCAGAAAAACCGCCACCGGGGCGCCGTCCAGCACGCGATGGTCGAAGGTGAGGCTCACAGGCATCATGGGCCGCACCACAAGCTCGCCTGCCACCACGGCCGGCCGCTCCACGATGGGCCCGGTCTGGAGAATCGCGGACTCGGGCTGATTAATGATGGGCGTTCCCCAGGCCCAGGCCTTGCCGAAGACGCCGGTGTTGGTCAGCGTGAACGTGGACCCTGTAACATCGTCCGGAAGGAGCTTTCCGGACCGGGCCCGTTCGGTCGCCGAGACGATGGCCGAATGAATTTCGGCCAGAGACTTCAAGTCCGCGTTGCGCACGACCGGCACGATCAGGCCGCTCTCGTAAGAGGAAATCTGAAGGGCCACGGCCACGCCGATGTTGATGTCCTCCCAGAGAACGACCTCGCCGTCGACAAGACTCGCGTTGAGGACCGGAACCGCCTTAAGGGCCCTGGCCAGCACGTACACCAGAAGATCCGTGTAGGAAACCCGGAACCCGATGGACTTTTCCCGCTCCAGGAGCCCCTGCCTCCAGCGGACCATCTCGGTCATGTCCAACTCGGTGAGAGTCGTGAGCTGCGCGGCCACCTGCAGGCTGTAGACCATGTGCTCCGCGATGGCCTTGCGCATGCCCTGCAGGGGAAGGCGGGCCTTGATCCTCTTTCCATCGAGGATCTCGAAGCCTGCCGCGGCGGCCGGCGTGCCTGCTGTGGCTGCCGTAGCGCTGGCTGCTTCTCGCGCCGCCAGCGCCCTTTCGACATCTTCTTTCACGATCCGGCCCTCGGGCCCGGTGCCGACAAGGGTCGAAGGGTCCAGGCCGTGCTCTTCGGCGAGTTTTCTCGCCAGGGGGGAAATCTTGACCCTTCCGCCAACCGGGGCCGGGCCGGCGGGACTCGGGGCGCGGCCGGAGACCGGCGCGCCTGCGGCCGCGGTCCTTTGTGCGGCGGCGGGCGCAGCAGCCTCGACCGGTGCCTGGGCCTGGAGAGCGGCAAGCTCTTCTCGGGTCTCGGCCAGGAATCCTGCGGCCGCGCCCACAGGAAGCGTTTTGCCGGGCAGGGCCGCGATGTGCAGAAAGCCCGCGGCAGGAGCTTCCACGTCGTACGTGACTTTGGCGGTCTCGATCTGCAGCACGACCTTGCCGGCCTCGACCCACTGGCCCTCCTCGAACTTCCAGGCCACGATCTTGGCTTCTTTCATGGTCATACCGAGCTTGGGGATCGGGATAGGCTGAACCATCTCACTGAGCTCCTATTCGTGCGAGCTGCGCCTGACCGGCAGCGGGCGGCCGTCAGAACAGCTTGATCCCTGCGGTCTGGTTCTTGAGCTCGATCCGCTTCATGCCAAGCAGCTCGGTCACGGCGTCGGCAAGCTGCTGCGGCTGAGGCAGGCAGTACTGTTCCAACACGCCTCCTGGGATGGGCATGTTGGCCGCCCCGATTCTTTTTACGGGCGCGTCCAGGGCGTCAAAAGCGTTTTCCATGATCTGCATGCCGATTTCGGCCCCCACCCCGCAGCGCAAGGTGTCTTCGTCGAGAATCACGGCGCGGCCCGTTTTCCGCACGGACTTGAGAATCGTCTCCAAGTCCAGAGGTTCCAGAGTCCTCGGGTCGATCACCTCGAGGCTCACCCGCCCTTCCAGTTCGGCCGCCACGCCCAGGGCCACCTGCACCATGAACGAAGTGGCCACCACGGTGACGTCCGTACCCTCCCTCTTCACCTCCGCGACGCCAAAGGGAACCGTGTACTCTTCCTCGGGCACAGGGCCGACCATGGGCAGAAGCTGCTTGTGATAGAAGTAACAAACAGGGTTGTTGTCGCGAATGGCTGTCTTGAGCAGCCCCTTGGCGTCGTAGGGATTTGAGGGCAGAGCGAGCTTGAGGCCCGGATGGTGGAGCACCATGGCCTCCATGGTGCGGGAGTGCTCATTGCAGAGCTTGGCGTAGCCGCCGATGGCCGCCTTGAACACGAGCGGGACGTTCACCTTCCGGCCGTGCAGGAAGTGCCAGGGGGCCGCCTTGAGAAAGACTTCGTCCGCGCAGCAGTACATGAAGTCCGCGAACATCAAGTCCGCCACCGGCCGATACCCCGCCAGGGCGGCGCCGACCGCGGCGCCGGCCACGGCGCTTTCGCTGATCGGCGTGTCCATGACCCTCTCCGGGCCGAACTTCTGCACGAGCCCCATGGTCGTGTTGAAGGTGCCTCCCTGAACGCTCTCTCCGATAATGAAAACCTTTTCGTCCCTGCGCATCTCTTCTTCCAAAGCCTCGTTGATGGCCTGCAGGTACAGGATCTCTCTCATCTTTGGGTCCTCCTGTTGAGGGGGAAAGCCGCCTCTGCCGAGGGGCACCCGCTATTCTGCGTACAAGGCGTTTTCCAGGATCGACCGGTCCGGGTACGGGCTCTCCTCGCAGAACCTTCGGGCCGCCTCCACTTCGGCGTCGATCTCCCGGTCGATCCGGTCGATTTCCTCCTGGGTCGCCACGCCCTGTTGGAGAAGTTTTTTCTGGTACAGCAGAACCGGGTCCCGCTTCTTCAGCTCTTCAATCTCGGCTTCGGAGCGGATTTCGGCGTGCACCCAGTCCGGCGCCCCTTCCACGTGGGGCCGGAAGCGGTAACATTTGCATTCCACAAGGGACGGCCCCTTGCCCTGTCTGGCCCGCTCCACGGCCGCCGTGACCGCTTCGGCGACAGCGACCACGTCCTGGCCGTCCACCACCACTCCGGGCATGCCGTAAGCCGAGGCGATGCTCGCGATGTCCTCGAGTGGATAGGCATCCCGAATCGGCACGAACTGCCCCATGCCGTTGTTCTCGCAGACCCACACGACAGGCAGCTTCCAGTTGGCCGCCATGTTCATGCTCTCGTGCATGGTGCCCCGGCCCGTGGAGCCGTCGCCGAAGAAGCAGACCACGACCTGGCCCCGGCCGGCTTTCTTGGCAGCCAGAGCCCACCCCACCGAGACCGGAAACGCGGTTCCGATGGTTCCGCCTGCGCCGAACAGGCCTCGCTCGGGCTCGCACGCATGAAATCCTGTCATGCCCAGGCACGACCCCGTGGCCTTCCCGCAATGCTCTGCCAGGAGCCTAGCAAGATCGATCCCTTTACCCGCCGAATGAGGGATGCCGTGCCCCCGGTGATGGCCGTAGATGTAATCGTCGGGCCTGAGAAAGGTGGTGCCGCCAACTCCGGGCGCCTCGCCTCCGTAAGCAGCGTGGAAGAAGGCCGTGAACTTGCCCTCGCCCAGCATTCGAATGGCCGCTTGGTCAAACTTGCGGGCCCGGACGAGGTTCCTGTAAAGCGTCAGCAAATCATCCCTGGAAAATGCCATGGCCGTCCTCCCTTGGATCCGAATGAAACCGCTCGCGTGCTCTCAAGGTGCCGCAGGCGTTTCATATCACGTTCCCCTTGGCAGGCACAACCGGTTTTCCTGGCTTGCTGGAATCTCGGCAGATTTCTGAAAACGTTCTTTCGGGACGTTCCGGCCGTGTTCCGTATGCAAGGCCTGTCCCAGAGGGAGTCAAGGGACAAGGGGATGAGAAGGAACTTCGTATCCATGGGGAGAAGGGCCGTCGCGCAGAGTCGTGGGGTGTGCCTGGAAGGGGCCGCACCAGTTGGAGCTCACCGGAAAAGGGCCAGGCGCCCGATCCGCAAGCAGGCGCTGGAAGGCCACAGCTTCCGCAAGAGGGCCTTTAAGACTTGAGCGCTGGCCAGAGCACGCAGGCACGGGTCCCCTTGCCGGGCTCGCTTTCGAAAAAGATCAGCCCGCCGTAAGATCGGACGATCCCTTGGGTGACCGGAATGCCGAGCCCGCGGCCCGTGAACTTCGTGGTGAAAAAAGGATCGAAGACCCGATTGAGGGTCTCGGAGTCCATGCCCGTGCCGGTGTCTGTCACCTCGAGGCATGCCCAAGGGCCCTCTCCAGAGAGGCTTCCAACAGAAACCGCCTTTTCGGGCGGTGCGGCTTCCTCTGCGGCCCGGACCGTGACACGAACCGTCCCCTGGCGGCCTTCCATGGATTCGAACGCATTCGTGACCAGATTGGTCACGACCTGCCGTAGGTCGGCCACGTCCACCTTCACAGAAGGACATCCCGGACGGATGTCCAGCTCAAAGCGGACGCCGGCCGGTGCAGCCGACTCGATAAGGAGCGAGATCTCCTGAACGGACCGGCCGAGGTCCACCTGCCTGGCTTCCCGTGGTCCCTGGCCCAGATACTTGAGCAGGGATCGACTGAGGTCAGCGGCACGGCCCGCCGCCTGCTCGGCCTGTTCGAGAAACCCCCTGGCGGCCGACGAGGCAGGCACGGCCCTCAAGGAGAGATCCAAATTGCCCAGGACCACGGTCAGAAGGTTGTTGAAGTGGTGAGCGATGCCCGCCGCCATGATGCCGAGGCTCTCGTGTTTTTGAGCCTCCCGCATGCTGCGTTCCAGGAGCAGTCGCTCCTGTTCGGCCCGTTTGCGCTCCGAAATGTCCCGGACCGTGGCCTGGAGCACGGTCCTGTCCCGGAGCTCGATCGCCTTGAGCGAAACCTCGGTATCGATGAGGCCTCCGTCCTTCCTGCGGTGCACCCAATAGAAACACTGGGGCTCTCCGGAAAGGGCGCGCTCAATCCTTTCGCGCGCCGCTTCTTCCGATGTGCGGCCGTCCGGTTGAAGGGGAGGAGAGAACTCAGCCGGGCTGTGGCCCACGATGTCCTCCCGGCTGCAGGCCCAGAGCTGGCAGGCTCTCTCGTTGCAGTCGAGAAACACGTCGGTCATGAGGAAGATGCCGTCGGCCGAACTTTCGAAAAGCGTGCGGTACTTGGCCTCGCTCTCCTTGAGAGCCTTCTGCGTCTCGACAATCTCCGTGACATCCCGGGCGATGCCCTGGACCAGGGGCTCACCCAAATCGCTCTTGCGAAGCGTGTTGTTGTATTGCCAGTATCGGATCCGGCCCTTGGCGTCCCGGACCTTCATGAGTCCCTTGGCGGCTCCGTGGGTGCGGATCTCTTCGATATACTTGTCAAAGAGGCTTCGCACTTCGGGGACCAACCCGTCCCGAATGTTGATCTGAAGGAGAACGTCCCGAGGAAACCCCGTCGCCTCCACCACGGCCTGGTTCACGGAGAGAAGCTTTCCTTCCATGTCGTGGACGCAGATGAGGTCCAGGCTGTTTTCGAAAAGGTCCCGGTAAGTCTCTAGCTGAAGTCTCAGCGCGTTCGTCTCCTCGAACCTCTTTCGATAAAACCTCGCCTGCTGAGTCCGCCAGACCAGGCCCAACGCTGCCGAGGCGCCCAGGACCAAAAGCCCCAGAACGCCGCACCCCATCCACAATCGGCTTCTTGCGGCCCGATCCACCTTCGACGCAGGCACCTGGGTGACCACGAACCAGGAGCTAGCCTCGACCGCTCGCGTGCAGGCCAAGACGTGGCTCCCGCCTTGCGTCCGGGCCCTCCAAAACTCCCTGCCGGCCCAGGACCGCCTGCACGGCCGGCACCTCCACCCTCTCCAGGCCGAAAACCGCGGTCCTTGCAGCCCCATCGGATCCGGCCGGCACGCCGTTCAGACAAAGGACCCGATCGCCCTGACGCCGCACAAGAAGAAGCTCCCCCGCCTCTCCAGGCACGGGCCAATGGATGCGTTCCGGCACCCAAACCTGCCCCAGGTCCGCCGCGAGGCCCAGGATCGCGAGCGCGGAATCGTTTGCGGGCATCCTGACCGGAACCAGGATCGCCAGACATGCGCCCGACTCAGCTCCTGATTCTTTGGGCCCCCTTGGGCAAAAGTCATCGAAAAAGGCTGTTGCGGCACGTGCCCTTGCCAGAATTTCCGGTGGAAGAACCGACGGGAGCGTTCGGCTCTCTTCAGGGACCTGGATCCGGGCGGCACCGGCCTCATCGTAAAGACAGAGGCAATCATAGCCGTGGGCGGCATGAGCCTTGCGAAGCCAGTTCTCGAGGTCTTCTCGGGCTTTGAAATCCGTGGGATCCTCGACAAAACGCCTGACCAGAAGGAAGAAGGTTTCGTTGCCTTCAAAGAACGATGCGGTCCGGATCCGGTCCTGCCTCCAGGAAGCGATCTCTTGGGCCTTTGAGGCCGCGATTGCGGAGAGACGTCTCTCCACGTCTCTTTTCCAGTGTCTTTCGAACCGCAACCACTGAAGGTAACCGGCCAGAACGATGGCCCCGATCAAGCAAAGGGATGCAACAAAGACCAGGACGAAAAGCCGTTTTTCATGTCTCAGTGGAAACATCCTGCAGCTCCGCCCGAAGACCTTTCCCCTGACCGGGATGAGGCCGGCTGAAAACCTAAGGGGTCTCTCTGGCTAGGAACGAGGAAGTGAAATCTAAGACGAGGGAGAAGCCCCGAGGACCTGGAAACCACCGAGCGGCGGCACCTACGGATGCGGAATATAGGAAAAGACGCAAAAAAATGTCAACCATTGGAAAACGAGCGAAAAAGAGTCCCGGACCGACGATGCGTGGCTCAACTGTTCCACCGGAATGTCCGGTGAACCCTTCTGGCCATACTTTGAAAACCTCGCCTCCGGATGGTATCGTAACGAGTATTTTTGGACCTGCCGGGCCGGGCGGCCGCGCCGGAGCGGATCGGAGCCACGGCCCGGTTGCTGCTGCTTCCCTAAGAAGGGCGTCGCTTTCCTTCGACCGCATTTCACAGAGGCAGTCGGCTCCGCCCGTGCATCTGCAGCCAGGCCTCGGCGGTTTCGTTCGAAGGTCTTCGAGGAGTGAGCGCATGCTGGGAGAAGACTTCCGCGAAAAAAGCTATTGGCTCTCCACCCGTCCCTACAACCCCAGTCCGCCGCTTCGAGGAACTCGCGAAGTGGACGTGGCGATCGTCGGAGGAGGTTTCACGGGTCTTTCAGCAGCTTATTTCATCAGCAAGTCCGCCCCTGCCCTGAAAGTCGCCCTTCTGGAAAGCCAGGTCATCGGATACGGGGCCAGCGGCCGCAACGGCGGATTCTCCATGACCCTGTTCGGCCTCACCCTGTCCCTGACTGCCCGGCGCTTCGGCAGACAAGCCGCCCGGGAGGCTCACTGCTACATGGAGAAAGCCGTGGACACCCTTCGGGATCTTGTCCAGGCAGAGGGCCTCGAGTGCGATTACGAGCACCCCGGGTTCCTCAGGGTGGCCACGTCCGAAAAGTACAAGAAACGAATCCTCGGCGAGCTGGAGCTTGCAAGATCTTTGGGCATCGACGGGATCGAGTGGCTGGACAGGCAGGAACTCCTCGACGAGGTCAGAAGCCCTCTGTATCTCGGCGCCTGGTGGGAGCCCCGCTGCGGTCTTCTGAATCCGGCCAAACTCGCCTGGGCCTGGAAAAGCGTGCTCGAGCGGCTCAAGGTGCATGTGTTCGAGCAGAGTCCGGTCGTGGGGATCCGCCGCACCAAAAAGGAGATCCTTCTCACCACGCCCTGGGGAGAGGTGCGCACCCAGCGGGTCGTGCTGGCGACCAACGCTTACTCCCATCTTGTTCCGGCGCCGGGGCTTCGAAGGAAGCAGGTTCCGGTCTGGACCCATATCGTGCTCACTGAGCCTTTGCAGGACGAGCATTTCGAAAAAATCGGCTGGAGGCGGCGCCAGGGGATCGAGGACGCCCGGAACCTGGTCCATTACTACCGCCTCACGGCGGACAATCGCCTGCTCATGGGCGGCCGGGACGTGACCCTTTCTTACGGCACGGACATGGACCGGGACCGGAACGAGAAAACGTTCATCGAGCTGGAAAAAGACGTTCGGCTCACCTTCCCGGCCTTGCAGAACATCTCCTTCACGCACCGCTGGGGAGGCCCGGTCTCTGTGCCGGTGGACCTGGCTCCAGCCATGGGGTTCCTAGGTGACAGGAGGGTCGTGTACAGCCTGGGCTGCATGGGCCACGGCGTCTCCCTGAGCCACTTGAACGGCCGGACTCTGGCAGACCTTGTCCTGGAGAGAAAGACAGATCTTACGGACGTCTTTTTCGTGAACCGCACGACTCTGCCCTGGCCTCCTGAGCCTGTCCGGCTTCTCGTGAGCAAGGCTGTCGTCGGACTTATGCGTCTCGAGGACCGGCTGAGTGATCCGCCCGTCTGAAGGATCGGGCCTGCGGCGTGAGGAGAAGTCCAAGCGGCATAGAGCGGAAGATACTCGAAGGACCCTTCATGGAACCTTCTTCGGCAAAACCCAAGGCCGTCGTGCTCCTGAGCGGCGGGGTGGATTCCACGACTTGTCTTGCGATCGCCAAGAGCCAGGGATATGCCCTTTACGCCTTGAGCTTCCGGTACGGCCAGCGGCATCTCCAGGAGCTCGACCGGGCCGCCCGCATCGCCGTCCGGTTCGCCGTGGAGCGCCACATCGTCGTGGACTTCGACATGCGCACGATCGGGGGCTCGGTTCTCGTGGGAGAAGGCGAAATCCCGAAGGAGCGCAGCGCGGCCGAGATCTCCTCCGGAGGGATTCCCCCCACTTACGTGCCGGCCCGGAACACGATCTTTCTTGCCTTCGCCCTGGCCTGGGCCGAAGTCGTGGGAGCCCGGGACATCTTCATCGGCGTGAACGCAGTGGACTTCTCAGGCTACCCGGACTGCAGGCCGGCTTTCATCGAGGCCTTTCAGCGGGTCGCGGAAACCGGCACCCGGATGGGATCCGAGGGCTCGCCCGTGCGGATCCACGCCCCTCTCATCCATATGAGCAAGGCCGAAATCATCCGGACCGGGCTCGCTCTGGGCGTGGACTACGGTATGACCCACAGTTGCTACGATCCGCCTCCGGACGAGCCGGCCTGCGGACGCTGCGACAGTTGCCTCCTGAGGCGCAAAGGATTCGCCGAGGCCGGCATTCCTGACCCGATCCCATATCCGGACTGACCCTGGGCAGAGACTCACAGCCACAGAAACGCGAGCCCGACCAGCGGGTAGAGGGCGAGACGCGTGCCCGCCCTGAGGGCCCAGCTCGAACGGATCCATGCCGCCACCGATGGGCTGTGGCGATAATAAAAATCCACAAAGGCTCGGCCGGGCAGTCCCGGCCCCACCACGGCAAACCAGGGAAGCAGATCCTCATAGCCCTGGCAGACCGGGACCAGGGCTTGGGCGAAAAGCCGGACGGGTCCCGTGATCTCAAAAGCGAAGATATCGATGTCCGAGCCTGAATCGAACCATCCGTAGAAGGCCCTCGACTTTTCAATGGGTTGCGGCACTGGGAAGGGGGTTTCGGCCGGGTAATCGATGTCTTCCAGATAGGGAACATAGGCAGCGGTCTTGGCAGGACCAATCCACACCGCAAGAAGAACCCAGAAGCCCACAAGCCCCACTCTCGTGCCGCTTCGTGCGGGGTTTTGCTTGGTCACGCCTTTTCTCCTTTCCATCCCATCAGCCGCAAACAGACCTGAGCCTACGCATCCGGAGGACAAGCCGCAGCGCTTTTCCAAATCGATGCCGCGAAATCGTTCGTGGGTTCTTCGGCCGAGGCCTTCATGTTCCCTTGGGGCGAAGCAGGGCCCCGAGAAGAACGATCCCAAGAGCAAAAACCTTGACAGGGCTGGGAAGGGTGAGTTAGATTGTAGACTTAGTGGTCTAACCTATCGGTACAACTTTAGAGTCTACAACTCTCGACGCAGTCGAAGCCCGGCTCGTTTTGGCTCGCCGACCCGTTCCGGGCCGACGAAGCGAACGGCTCTTGGAGGAAAGGTCCCCACAATGTCTCTTGCCAGGTTTTCGAAGCTCGATCCGGCCAAGAAGGCCCAGATCATCCGGGTCGCCACCGAGGAATTCGCCGAGCGGGGTTACGAGAGAGCCTCCCTCAACCGGATCCTCGTCCGGTCCGGCATGAGCAAGGGCTCTCTTTACTACTACTTCGCCGACAAGGACGACCTTTATAGAACCGTCCTCAAGGCCTATTCGGACCGAATGCTGCAGATCTGGTCCGGAGGGTCTTCCAAGCAGATTCCCGCCTTTTCCCAAATCCGCACGCCTGAAGAATACTGGGCAGCATGGGTTCAGCATTGGCAGCGGTCCCTGGGAAATCACGAGCGGAACCCTGTCGAGGCGAAGCTCTTCGGCCAATGCATCCGGCAACGAGCGTCCGGGACATCCCACCCTGCCTTGACCGAGCTGGCCGCGGAGCTCCGCGAATGGGTCCGGGAGGTCCTGAAGAGAGGCCAGAGGATCGGAGCCGTTCGGACGGATCTGGCCGAAGAGCTCCTGCTCGATGCCTCTTTCGGCATGATGGAGGGCTTCGACCGGTGGCTGGACAAATGTCGACAAAGCGGAGAGACCGGCCGGACAGAAGAGTGGGCGGAGCTGGCCGTGGGGCTTCTGCGACGGATCGTTGAACCCTCCGGGAGTGCCTCAAGAGGTCAAAAGCCTCGTTAACAGAGGAGTAAGAAATAAAACACTCATTTGTCTGATGGGTCAGCAGGTCTGGAGTCCTCGGCGGGAGCGCCGCCATGGCTCGGAACGGCGAAGCAGGACAACACGTTTGTCAGACCGAAAAGTCAGAAGGAGACCACAGGATGCAAGCAGGCAGATTCAGGCACGTGCCGGTCTTGGTGCTCACCCTGTTCGTCCTCTGCACCCTGGAGGCCGATGCGGATGTTTCCGTGGGGGACGTAGTGGACAAGACCAACTGGAGGAAGGTTGAAGGCCTGCTTCCCGATTCGGTCTTGAACTGGGTGAAAAAGGGCGACTTCATCCTGACCATCTCGAAGTTGAACTACGACCCCAACGACATCTGGCAGGAGGCCGTAAGGCGTTCCTTGGAGATCAACAAGGGAAAGTACCGTTTGGAGAACGGCCTGATCGTGGAGGCAACAACCGGAAACACGCCGGAGCACATTGTGGGCCTTCCGTTTCCGGAAGTAGATCTAAACGACCCCACGGCGGCCCTCATGCTGATGTACAACCGCATGTGCTACGCCTACACCCTGGGCAACAACTACTTTCCGATGACCGCGATCTGGGTCGGCCGCTCCGGCTACGAAAGGGAAGTCCAGGCGGCCTTTATCTCCTATCCCATGATCGGGTCCGACGAGTCGACCCTTGAAGACAATTCGGACCGGGTCGAAAAATTCTCCATTGTCCAGGTGCTAGCACCTTACGACATCGCAGGAACGAACATCCTGACCTGGCGTTACCTGGACGACAGGCAGGACTTGTCTTACGGGTTCGTGCCTGCGATCCGCCGGGTTCGGCGGATGAGCCCAGCGAACCGTTCGGACGCCTTTATCGGCACGGACATGTGCGTCGACGACGGGTATGGTTACGACGGAAAGATTAGCGCCGTCGAATGGGCCCCAGTCAAGAGAGTAACGGCCGTCGTCCCGTTCCTCGACGAGAATCCCCAAGCCCTGGCTCAAACCAAGAGGGGCGAATGGGCTTCCACAGGCGCGATCAAGGACGTCGTCTATGGCTACCAGAAGGAGGGCTGGCAGGGAGCCCCATGGGCTCCGACCAATCTGCCTTGGGTCAAGAGAGACGTGCTCATTCTGGAGTTCAAGCCCAAGGATCCTTATTACAACTACGGCACGCAGCAACTTTGGATCGATGCCGAGGTTCCCTATCTGGTCTTCTATAAGATCATTCACGATCGGGCCGGATCCTACTGGAAGACCATCCTTTTAGGGGGCCTGACGGAGCTTGAGAGCCCGGACAAGAAAGTGCGCTTCCTCCAGGGCGGATTCTATGCGGCCGTGGATGATCGGTACGACCATGCCACAATCCTGAGGGGGCTCAGCCCGGAGAGCATAGCCGTGTACTTCGCCAAAATGGATCGCAACATGTTTTCCCTGGCCGGGTTCCAGAAACTCTGCAAGTAGGTCTGAAAGGGGAAAACCCAAGCCCTCTTGGTGGCCCCCATCCAGAAGGGGGATCTTCTTGCGAACAGGGCGTCCGCGACGTGGCCACGGATTCGAGCGGGCCCCATGAATTCCGAGCGTGGAAGGTGGCACCCAAGAATTGCAAAAAGATCGCTTCAGGACACGCGCGGGAGGCGCGAAAGGAGCCGCGAGATGGACAAGGTGAGGATCCTGGGTATTGTCGGCAGTCCTCGAAAGAACGGGAACACTTCCAAGCTGATGGAGCGGGCCCTCGAGGCCGTGCGAACATTGCCCTGGGTGGAGACCGATCTCTTTGAAGTGGCCGGCAAGAAGATCAGCCACTGCGTCAGTTGTTACAAGTGCATGGAAAAGGGCCAGTGCGTGATCAGGGACGGGCTTTACGCGTTCTGCGAAAAGTGGATGGCTGCAGACGGAATTCTGTGGGCTGTGCCTGTCTATCACATGAGTGTCCCCTCGCAAGTGAAGGCTCTTCTCGATCGGTTTGGAAACTCGGTCCTCTGCCACTATCTCAGGCAGGGCCGGGAGGTACCGCGTTTCTGCAAGGCCGTGGGCCTGCTCACAAACGGCGCGAGCCGGTACGGCGGCCAGGATCTCACGCTGAGCTATCTTGCCGCCAGCGTCATTCTCATGAAAGGGATCGTGGTCTCTGGAGACACCTTTTCCGACAGCTATCTCGGGGCGGCTGCGTGGACCGGACAGGACATGAACGTCTTGTCCGAAGACAACATTCTCAGGGACGAGCACGGCCTCGCGTGCGCGCAGAGCGTGGCCCGGCGGGTTGCCGAAATGGCCCGGATCCTGAAGGCAGGCAAGGCCGCCCTGGGCTCTGACTTGCCCGGAGAATACTCCTACACATGGAAGGTGGAATAAACGCAGCCCCCGGAGGAAACCCTTTGCAAAAGGAGAAAGGACCATGCTGATCCGGCAACCTCAGCGGGTTTGGACGAGCCCTCTCTACGCGGACTTTCCGCGCAGCGAATACGACGACCGCCTCCGGCGGGCCCGGAGGTACATGGCCGAGGAGAAAATCGACGTGCTGGTTCTATGGGATCCAGTCAACATTCGCTACTTCAGCGGTTTTCAGTCCCTGCATTGGTCCGCCATGAGCATCCAGCCCGCCGTGGTGCTTCTGCCGCTGGAAAAGGATCCGGTCATTGTGGTTCCAGACTTTTTCAGTCAGGTCGCGGAGGGATACACCTACATCCAGGACATCCGGCTCCTGCCCAAGCCGCACGTGACAAAGAATATCCGGCAGATTCCCATAGACGTCGCGGACGCGGTGAAGGATCTGGGATGCGGGCGGGTGAGGATCGGGATCGAGGCCGGTTGGCAGGGCGGAATGGCCATTCCGAGGCCCGTAAACGACATTGACGCATTCCGTTCTGCCCTGGAAGGCGCAGTTTTCGTCGATGCGGCGGACCTCATCTGGAAATGCCGGATGATCAAGTCCACGTGCGAAGTGGAAGCCTTGCGCAAAGCCTGCCAGGCCGTGGTGCGCGCGTACGGAGAGCTGGTCGCCCAATTCGAGCTCGGCATGAGTGAGCGCGACGTGGGCAGGCTGATCCGGCACGCCATTCTCGATTTTGCCGAGGACTGTATGCCCCCGATCGCCACTGCCTCCTCCCGTAGGGTCGTCATGCCGGACACACCGTCGTTCTATGATGAAGTGACCCTGACCGTGGGCGACCGGATCGTTTTCGAGCCCCTACCCACCTATAAGGGCTATTACGGAAGCTGCTGCCGTTGCTTCCAGATCGGCCCTCTTCCAGATCCGGCCCTCAAGAAAGCCGAGGCTGTGGATCGCGCGCAGGCCGCGGCGATCGCCGCGATCAAGCCGGGTCTGAAGACGAAAGTCATCATGGATGTGATCGCCGAGTCGCTTCGGGCCGACGGGATCGAACCGACGATCGAGATGGCGGGCCACGGCGCAGGGTTGAGCCCCCACGAGCCTCCGATGATCTCCGAGGAGGAAGAAGCGGTCTTTGAGGAGGGAATGGTCATGGCGGTCGAGGTCTGGGTGGTGGACTGGAAGGGGGACTTCAGCAAGATGACAAGTGTCGTGCCCGAGGTCTTCGGGAACGAGGACTACGTGGTCGTCACCAAGAACGGCTGCGACCAGCTCGCCGACTTCCGCAAGGATATCCGGACTCTGCCCTACGAGGGGCCCCTGGTCTGATTCCCAAAACCGGGCAGCCGACACCCGACGACACACAGGGGGGAGAGAAATGAGCAGACCTGCTTGGACGGTCGCTTCTGTCATGTGTGGACTCGCCCTTCTGGGAATTGCGGCGACGGGCGAAGCCTTCTACATCGACAAGGAAAAAACGTTCGAAATCTCCGGCAAGGCATCGACCCGTGCGACCTTGCGGATGCAGGGTTCGGAGGGCTTTACCTATCCGGAAACCGACTTGGGCGATCTGGTCCAGCACCGCAATCTCGGCCTCATCGAGGTCGACCACGATCTGAAGAACCTTGTCGACGAGATCGGAATCCTCTATCCCTTCCGGGCCCTGGACATGGAGGTGAAATACCATCTTTTGGGGCGGTTTCTGTATGAAGGGATCTATGACTACGGGCCGAGGGCCTATCAGAAGGTCGCGGAAAACGATCCGGAAAACTTCCGGCAATTCAAGCAGAGTTACGATCTATGGGAAGCCTATGCGGATTTCTCCCGTGGGCCTCTTTTCCTTCGCATCGGCCGGCAGATTCTGGCCTGGGGAGAGACGGACGTCTTTAGGCTCTTGGACGGGATCAATCCACTCGACAACACCTTCGGCGGATTCTTTGAAGACCTGGATGACCGCAGGATCCCCCTTTGGATGCTCCGTTCCAGCGTGAACTTCGGGGATCTCGGCTCCCTCCACACGATCACGCTTGAGGGGTTCCTGGTTCCGGGTCCCTTGGATGCCCATGTGTCTCCCTGGAGTCCCTACGGGTCCCCTTACGCAGCGCCGCTACCGGAGTTCATCGCGCCTGCGATCCGCATCAAGACGCCGAGCCGGGCGTGGTCCGAGAGCCGGTGGGGAGCGCGTTTGCAGGCTCTGATCGGATCGAATCTCAACGTGTCGATCGCTCACTACCAGACTTTCCTGGACATGCCCAGCCTGCGCAGCGTCATCATCGGAAACCCTCCGGTCCTGGCTGATTTGAACTCGCTCCAAATGTGGGGCGAGTTCCCGGAAGTGCGCATCACAGGAGGCAGCTTCAATTACTGGGAGTCCCTGACAGATTTTGTGATCCGGGGCGAGGTCGCATGGTTCTGGGGCAACCCGGTCTTTATCCCGGAAATGACGAGTGCCCTCTTCTACGGGCCCCAGATCGAACTACCGGATCCGGTTCTCGATGCCTTGGCGGAAGTTCTCGGCCTGGACATCCGGGACCTCGGCTTGCGCGGCCTGCCTTTGAATCCCAAGAGCGGCACGGTCCCCCGCAAGGACATGCTCAAGTACATGATCGGATTTGACAAGAACATTTGGATCCGGCCGCTCAACAGAAAAAACGTATTCTTCGTCTCTGGCCAATACTTCGGCCGATATGTGCCGAAGTTCGACCGCCGGATGCGCCAGGCCGCTCTGATCTATCCGAGTCTGAAGGATTATCCCTATGAGGATCGATTCGAGCACACCTTCACGCTTCTGGTGAGCTCGACGTATATGAAGGGCAATTTTCTCCCCCAGGTCTCTGCAGCCTACGACCCCCAGGGATCCATCATGGTTCAGCCTCAGGTCACCTACATCTGGGAGCCCCTCCGGTTCATGGTCCAGTACACCAACATCATGGGAAGCTGGAACAGCATGGGCTTTTTCCGGGACCGGGATCAGATCTCGGTCGTCGTGAGCTACCTTCTCAATTAGCCGCCGGAGCAGCCCGATCGGCAGTTCCGACATCCCCACTCCAGAGGGCCGGAGCATGGAAAGCCGGAAAGTGATCGTGGTCGGGGCCGGTATCGGAGGTCTCTCAGCGGCCTTCTGGCTTCTTCAAAAAGGCCACGAAGTGGAGATTTTGGAGGCTTCGGAGCGTCCCGGCGGCCGCATGGTGACTCTGGAGCGAAAGGACGACCGGGTGGACGTGGGCGCCCAGTTCTACCATTCCAGCTTCCTATACGGGACAGAGATGATCCAGAGCGCTGGCCTCGCCTCGTTACGCAGGGGGATCAAGGGGAAAGTTCTTTATAGGCTGCAGGATGGGTCCGAGTACCTTTACGATCACCGCGTGCCATATCTCAAGCTCCTTGGGCTTCGGGGCAATTTGCAGCTTCACGGATTCATTCTGCGCTATGTCTTGTTCGGCCGCCGCTTTCCGGCTTTCGGCATCGTCCGGGACATCCCGGAATACGACGACAGGGGCATTCTCGATCTCTATCGATCCCCCGAAGACCAGTGCATGCGAGACTACTTGGTCAAGGTGGTCTGCATCGGAGAGACCGGCGCCTTGCCGGAATGGACGAGCCTTTACCATTACATTCGAATGCTTCGCTCGGTCATGTTCGCTGATTTCTTCAGCCTGGCGCAGGGGGTCTCCTCGCTTGTGGAGAAACTGGCGGAGAAGCTCCCGGTGCAGTACGGCTCTCCTGTCCGCAGCCTGGTCATGGAAAAGGATCGGGTAGTTGGCGTTCAAATGGAGGCAGACGGTTCTGTCCGCAAAGCTGGCCACGTCATCGTGGCAGTCACGCCGCCAGCTGCAGCCTGCCTCCTGCCGGACGAACTCGAAGAAGAGCGCCGCTTCATGAACTCGGTCCTCTACGTCAGCATGCCCATGCCGGTCTTCTATCTCGATCGACCTCTGCGCAAGGATGTCTGGTGTTATTTCAACGACCCGTGCGAGCAACGCACCTTCATGTTCGCCATCGACGCCCTGTCCAAGGTCCCGGACATGTGCCCCAGCGGCAAGAGCACACTCACCGCATGGCCCCACCATCCCGTCACACTGGGCCTCATGAAACAAACCGATCCTGAGATTCTGAAAAAGGCGCTCGAAGACATGGAGGTGATGATTCCGGGGTTCTCCCATTGGATCGAGGAGGCCACGGTTTTTCGGCACCCCTTTGTCAATGCCCTCTATCCGCCGGGAGCTTACCGCCAGGTGTTGAACTTCAAGGCTCAGGCTAGCCGCCTGGCCGGAGTGTCCTTCGTGAGCAGCGCCCTCGAGGGCACGAGTATGGAGGCAGCCATGAAAAGCGCGGCGATGGCCGTACAGAGAGTCTACAGTCGGGGCGGAAGGGCGTGAAACCGGTTCTCCGACGCTCCGCCCTATCCTGTCGCGAGATCGGGAGGCCGTTTTCGTGCACACGGCTGGAGGCAACTTCTGGCTCGACGGGCTCTGCGAAACGGGACCCGCTCTGTGGGGAGAGTAGGAACACGACCGATTCGGCTAGGCGAGGCTGGCATGGACTGGCTCAAATTCATATGGTTCCTGGCGCTCCTCTTGACGGGAGTGGCCGCAGGTGCCATGACGGGGCACGCCTTGCTCCTGGGGCGCTTTCTCGCGTGGCTGTTCGAATCAGGCAGAATCGAGACTTTCCGGCAGAGTTATCCGCCATTTCTGAAGGCCCGGAAGCCTGAGCGCTTCTTCGACAACCTTTTCACCCTGGCCCTGGTCGTCACGGCAGCGCTCAACGCGGCCCTGTTCCTCGCCGGCCGCACGTATCCGTTCGCCCTGGCCGCACTGGGCATTCAGGGCCTTTTCGTCGCCGTCTTTTTCGGGACGGGATTCGGATCTCTAGAGAAGAAAATCTTCATTAAGCTGGATACGAGCCCGGGGGCCGTAAAGCGCTTTCTGTCCCTAAACGGGCCTGTTTCGGCCCTGTCCGCCCTCCTTCTGATCGCTTCTTTCGGCTGTCTGGCCTGGGTCCGCTTCTAGAACCGCAGGCGGGCAGCGCCGCCGCGCCTTTCCCTCGAATCGGACCTGCCTCAAAGGCCGAGTTCGTCGCTTACGGACTGCATGGCCTTCAAGCAGATTTCGACGAATTCTTCCAGCGAAAGGCCCAGACGCTCGCACTCCCGGATGATGTCGCGGTCGACCGAGGCCGCGAAGGCCTTCTCCTTCATGCGCTTGACGACCGAGCGGGGCTTGACGCTCGCAAGCTTCTTGTCCGGGTACACGAGTCCCGTGGCCGTGATCAAGCCGGTCAAGGTCTCCCCGGCCGCCAAGGCGTGGTGAAAAGGCTTGGAGCGTTTGCGGCCCGCGCTTCTCTCGTTGTGAAGCTCGATCGCTTCCACGATCTCCGGATCGAGACCGAGGTCCGCCAAGATCCGTGACGTTTCCCGTCCGTGCACGGCAAGATCCGCGTTCGTCATCTCCACGTCCAAGTCGTGGAGCAGGCCCGCCAGCGCCCACTTCTCTTTGTCCTCGCCGAGTCGCGCCGCCAAAGCGGCCATGACCGCCTCTGAGGCGAGGCAGTGCTTGAGGAGATTCGGATTCTGGACGTGCCGGTTGAGGAGGTCGAGCGCTTCCTGGCGCGAAATCCGTCGAGACATAGGAGCCTCCATGAAGGGGAAAAGGAGAGGCGTGCGAGCCCGAACTCTTATACTCGAAAAACAGTGGAAAACGAAGTCCGTTTTTTGTAGGCTCTCCTGTGTGGAAAGGCTCGTCCATCGAAACCGAGCACCCGAGCCCCCCTTGGACCGATTCCAGAAAAGGAGTGCGCCATGGACCTCAGCCGGCCGTACTGGAACATGGAGGTCGAGCCCAAGCTCAACACGCCCGAGATGCGCGAACTTCAGAACGAAAAGCTCGTGCGGAACATGCCGGCCATCTACGACCGCATCCCCCTGGTGAGAAAAAGAATGGACGAGGCCGGCGTCGGCGTGGAGGACATCCGGAGTCTCGACGACCTCCAGAAGATTCCGATTTACGGTCAGCCCCAGATGCGGGAGCTGCTCATGGAAGTCGGCTTCGACATGAAAAAGATCCTCCACATGCTCATGGGCGACATGGCCGATGACGTCTACGTCATGGCCGCAACAAGCGGCACGACCGGAATTCCGACTCCTTACCCGGTGGTCCGCAGCGGACTTCCCCTGATGCGGGAGATGAACAATCGCATCCTGTGGCGATGCGGAGTCAGACCCGGCCACAAGATCGTGCTGGCCTTCGGCCTGAGCATGTTCCTGGCCGGCTCGCCCACCCTGCTCGCCCTGGAAGATTTCCCCGGGATCACGATCATCCCGGTGGGAGCCGAGGCCGGCACGGAGAGAATCATCAACTTCACGAGGCTTTTCGGCGGAGACGTGCTCATGTGCACGCCCTCCCTCGCCCTGCATCTCATCGAGAGGGCGCCGGAGATCATGGGCGATTCGGTCAAGGCCCTGGGGATCAAGATTCTCCTGTGCGGAGCAGAGCCGGGCGCCGGCATTCCGGAGGTGCGCGAGCGGATCGAGAGGGAGTACGGCGCGAAGCTCTTCGACGCCGGAGCCGGTGCCGGCGTCTCCTGCGACCATCCAGAGTACCAGGGCATGCACTGGATCGCGGACGACATGGTCTATTACGAGCTCGTCAACCCCGAGACCGGAAAGAACGTGCCCCTTCAGGACGGAGCAACCGGCCTGGGCGTGTTCACGACCCTCGGGGCCGAAGGGAGCGGGATCATGGGCATCCGGATGACCCTGGGCGACGTGCACCAAGTATTCACCTCGCCCTGCCCTTGCGGAAAATCCGGTTTCCGGTACCGGATCGTGGGCAGGACGGACGACATGCTCAAGGTCAAGGGCGTCATGGTTTACCCGGCGCAGATCAAGAGCGTGGTCGAGTCCTTCATCCCCAGAACCACGGGTGAGTTCCGGATCCTCCTGGACGAGCCGCCGCCCCGGGTGGTGCCGCCTTTGAAGATCAGAATCGAATACGGCGAACAGGTGCGCGAGGGCGACCTGGCCAGCCTGACCGAGGAAGTGCAGGAGAAGATGCACCGAATGGTCAAGATCCGGCCCGAGATTCAGTGGATTCCGCCCAGGACGCTGCCGCGGTCCGACAAAAAGACCCAGTACATCGAAAAGCTCTACGAAAAGAAATGACCCTTGAGAAGCCTCCAGCGCCGAACGGGGCCGTCCGGTCCGGCCCGGAAAGCCTCACGGCGAAACCGAAGCCCTCGGGCAGGATCCTCCTGCGCTGGATCGCTCTGTCGCTCGCGGTCCTGGCCGTGCTGGCAGCCCTTGTCGTGCTGGTCACCTATCGCACAGTCCGGCACCTGTATGCCCGGGCGCCGAACCCGGTGTTCGTTTACGACGTCGACAGGTCCGTGCGAGCCTCCATCGCGGACTGGGTACCGGTCCAGGTCGAACTTGACGAAAAGATCCCGGTCCGGCTCTCCAAGGAACTGAAGGTCAAAATCCCGGTCCGCGAACGTCTCGATGTGTGGATCCAGGACGAGTTTTCGGTACCTGTTGATACGACGCTTACGGTCCCCATTGACCAGGAGGTGTATATAGACGCGGACGTGCCCGTGGAGCTTCAGATTCCCCTGGACGGCTTCTGGGTGCGCACGAATATCTTGGGTCTCACCGACCTGAGCCTGCCCGTGAGCGGCACCCTCCCCGTGAAAACGACCATCCGGATCCGGCAGCCCTTGCACGTGAAGACCGTGGCCCGAATCCCGGTCCGCCAGGAAATCACGGTGCCAGTGCGGAAAAAACTCGTGCTGCCCTTGAATCTCGATCTGGACGTGAAACTCCCCATCGAAGGGATCTTCGACGTCCGCGTCCCCAAGAGCTTTTCGGTACGGGGGCGCCTGCCCGAGGAAATTCCGGTGGCCGTGCGGCTCCGCATGGCCGTGTCCAAAGACGGCTCGGTCTCAGCCGAGTGACAAGACCTGACGGCCGAGACGAGGCGAACGGGCGACATGCGAACGCCCATCGAAGGGTTTGTGAGGAGCCTGGTTAGCCCCCAGATCTTGGAGGGACGCGCTCCGTCGCGTCCGTCTTCCTCTGCGGCCACGAGGGACCGTGGCCCTCCAGGGAATGGCGCCTTCGGCCCCGGCCACAAGGAAACGGAACAGTCCATGTATGCATTCGTTTTCGTCATACTCTTTGACACGAAATTTCACCTTATTTAAACTCCTTTTCGTTCGCCAGGCTACAGCCAAGATTTGAAGCCATTGCTTCGGCCAAGCTCAAAGAAACTCGATCTGATGGAAGCCGAGAAAGACCCCTGGCGCAAGAGGTTCGGCAGCGTGGCGCCCAACCGTTCGAGCGGTTATCTGCTGGGCGCCTTCGCGCTGCTGGCGCTTATGATCGGCTACGTCTGGTGGCCCCTGGCGAGAAGCTACCTCTCCTACCTCTCCCACGGCGGCGGAAGCCTGCTCCAAAGGATCGACTGGCTGTTCATCGGTATCTTCGGCTTCATGTCCCTGCTCTTTGTGTTCGCAGCGGACCTCCGCCAGGACGCCGTCCTGTTCTTCGTGGGTCTGGCCGGTGGCGGCGTCATCGAAAGCTGGGGCACCCAAACGCAACTCTGGACCTACTTCACGCAAGAGAGGCCCCCTCCGTGGATCCTGCCCGCCTGGGGGCTAGCCAATCTTGCGGTCTTCCGGCTCGTGCGGTTTTTGGACCTCATCCTCCCCGAAGAGAGGCCGGCCCTGTACAAAACCCTTTACTGGATCGTCTTCGCGGTTTTTCTCTTCTTCCTGTTCGCCTTCGTGCGGCACACCTTTGACAAGCCTTTTACCTGGGGAGCCGTGCTCTTGGTTCATTTCCTGATTCATGCCACACGCGGAGGGGACGGAGCGCGTCCCTCCAAGGTGCCGAGACGTGAGCGTGGGCATGCCCTGGCTGGCCTTAGGCAGCCGCGCACACCGCGCGCGGATGGCTGTGCGCGGGTGGCTTGACAGAAATGACGCATCGTTTCAAAATATGACGTTCCGTTCCTTTTTCTGCCGGCCTTGCGCTCAACGGAGATCCTGCTTTGGAACCCGCTGTTCTACCGAGACGGGAAAGAGAAAAGGCGAGGCAGCGCCAGGAGATGTTGGAGACGGCTCTCAGGCTGTTTTCCGAAAAGGGCTATCACAGCGTCACGATGCACGAGATCGCACGCAGCTCCGAGTTCGCCATCGGGACCCTGTACAAGTTTTTCCGCAGCAAGGAAGACCTCTACAGATCCCTCATGACGGACCTGGCGGATCGGTTCCATTCGGCCCTCCGGGCCGCCCTGGACGGCCCGAGCGACGAGGTGGACAAACTTAGAAACTTTGTCCGAGTCAAGGGGGAGGTTTTCCGGGCCAACGTCCGGGCGATTCGGCTCTTTTTCGCCGAGGTCCAGGGGGCGAGCTTCAACCTCCGGGCAGGGCTCAACGCCCAGCTCCGCCAGCGGCAGGACCAGGGGATCCAAGCTCTCGCCTCGGTTTTCGCCACGGCCTTCCGCAGAAAACGATTCCGTAGGATCGCGGATCCTTACGCCCTGGCCCTTGCCCTAGAGAGCATCACGAATTCTTTCCTTTTCCTCTGGCTCGAAGCGCCGGATCGTCATCCCTACCCTGAAGACCCGGATACGATCCTGAACATTTTCTTCAAGGGACTTCTCGATCCGTAACCTGGGGGTTTCGATGTCTTTCGCGAAGATCTTCGCCACATTGCGCACCCGCCATCACGCCCTGGCAAAAGCCGCCTTGCTCGCCGGCCTGATGCTCGCCGGATGCAGCCGGGAGCGCTCAGGCCCTCCGCCCGCCCAGGTGCCGGAAGTCGCCGTGACCACGGTCTCGACCGAGTCCGTCGTGCTCACCACCGAACTGCCGGGCCGCACATCGGCCTTCCGGGTGGCCGAAATCCGGCCTCAGGTCAGCGGCATCCTCCAGAAGCGTCTGTTCGCCGAAGGCTCGGACGTGGAAGCTGGCCAGGTCCTGTACCAAATCGACCCCGCCCCGTTCGAGGCCGCTCTGGCCAACGCCCGTGCGGCCCTGGCCAGGGCAGAAGCCCAACTGCCCGCGATCCGGGCAAAGGCACGGCGTTTTGAACAACTGCTGACTGCAGAGGCCATAAGCCAGCAAAATTACGACGACGTCGCTTCGGCCCTGAAACAGGCCGAGGCCGACGTCGCATACTGGCAGGCCGCGGTCGAGACGGCCCGCATCAACCTTGGCTATACCCGGATCACCGCCCCCATCTCGGGCCGCATCGGAAAATCCAATGTGACCGAAGGGGCTCTGGTGACAGCCTTTCAGCCCCTTGCCCTGGCAACGATTCAGCAACTCGACCCCATCTATGTGGACGTGCCGCAATCCACCCAAGAACTCCTGCGGCTCAAACGTCGCCTGCAGGAGGGGCGCATCCATTCCCAGGGAAGGGAACAGAACGAAGTCGGGCTGCTCTTGGAAGACGGCACGCCGTACCGCCTGAAAGGCACCCTCCAATTCCGGGACGTGACGGTCGAGCCCACGACCGGTTCCGTGATCCTGCGCGTCGTCTTTCCGAATCCGCACGATGACCTTCTGCCCGGCATGTTCGTCCGGGCCGTGGTGCAGGAAGGCGTGAACCATCAGGCCATCCTCATCCCCCAACAGGCCGTGTCGCGCGATCCCAAGGGAAATCCCGTGGCACTGATCGTGGACGCCGAGGACAAAGTCCAGCAGCGGACGCTCACCCTCGATCGAGCCGTAGGCGACCGGTGGCTGGTCTCGTCCGGTCTCGCTCCGGGAGATCGGGTCATCGTCGAGGGGACCCAGAAAGTGCTTCCCGGCTCTCCCGTAAAAGCTGTCCCTCTTGGAGAACCAAGCCCGCCCTCCCCTCCGCAAGAAGACCCCAGCCGGCCGGCCGCCGCACAAACGAACTGACGGAGGCGCGCGATGCTGTCACGTTTCTTCCTGGACCGACCGGTCTTCGCGTGGGTCATCGCCATTGTGCTGATGGCGGCAGGCGGGCTGGCCATCTACAACCTGCCCATCGCCCAGTATCCGCCCATCGCTCCTCCGTCCATCGCGATCGACTCCTTTTATCCGGGAGCCTCGGCCGAGACCGTGGAAAACAGCGTGACCCAGATCATCGAGCAGAAGATGACCGGTCTCGAGAACATGCTCTACCTTTCGGCATCCAGCGATTCGGCCGGCGCTTCCCGCATCGAGCTCACTTTCGCCGCCGGTACGGATCCGGACCTGGCCTGGGCCCAGGTGCAGAACAAGCTCCAGCTCGCCATGGCGAGCCTGCCCGAGGTCGTGCAACGGCAAGGGGTCAAAGTCAGCAAGTCCACGCGGAACTATCTCATCATCGTGGGCCTCATCTCCGAAGACGGCAGCATGGACGGCAACGACCTGCGCGACTATGCCCAGTCCAACCTCGAAAAGGTGCTGGCCCGCATTCCGGGCGTGGGCGAGGTGGAAACGTTCGGCACCCAGTACGCCATGCGCGTGTGGCTCAACCCCGACCGGCTGACCGAATATCAGCTCACGATGGAGGACGTCATCGGAGCCATCCGGACCTACAACGTGGAGGTCTCGGCGGGCCAGTTCGGCGGCGCGCCGGCCGTCAAAGGCCAACGTCTGAACGCGTCCATCGTCGTCCAAAACCTCCTTCAGACACCGGAGCAGTTCGCCGCGATCCCGATCCGGATCATGCCGGACGGGTCCGTCGTGCGTGTCGGCGACGTGGGCCGGACCGAGCTCGGCACCGAGTTTTACGACGTCGAGGCTTTCTACAACGGCAAACCGACCGCGGGTCTGGCCATCCGGCAGGCCGCAGGCGCCAACGCGCTCCAGACAGCCGACCGCATCAAGAAAAAAATGGAGGAGATGAGCCGCTACTTCCCGCCCGGCATGAAGGTCGTCTACCCCTACGACACCACTCCTTTCGTCCGTGTGGCGATTGCCGAAGTGGTCCAGACCCTCTTCGAGGCGATCGTGCTCGTCTTTCTCGTCATGTGGCTCTTCCTGGGCAGCTTCCGGGCCACCCTGATCCCCACGATCGCCGTGCCCGTGGTCATCCTGGGGACCTTCGCCGTGCTGGGGCTCTTCGGATTCTCCATCAATATGCTCACCATGTTCGCCATGGTGCTGGCCATCGGACTTCTGGTGGACGATGCCATCGTGGTGGTGGAGAACGTGGAGCGGATCATGGCAGAAGAAGGGCTTTCGCCCAGGGAGGCCACGGCCAAATCCATGGATCAGATCACGAGCGCCCTCGTGGGCATCGGCCTCGTTCTGGCGGCGGTCTTCGGGCCCATGGCGTTTTTCCAGGGCTCCACCGGAATCATCTATCGGCAGTTCTCCGTGACGATCGCGGCCGCCATGCTCCTTTCCGTCCTCGTGGCCTTGATTTTGACGCCAGTCCTGTGCGCGTCGCTCCTCAAGCCAGTGGCCCCAGGGCACAAGCCGGCCGAGAGCGCCGTCTTTTTCCTCCGGCCCTTCCTGCTGCGATTCGACCGCGCCTTCTTTTGCGTCCGCGATCTGTACGTGAAACTGGTCGGCCGCGTGCTGTCAAAGAAACTGCGCTATCTGCTCGTGTACCTGGCGATCGTCGCAGCGCTCGGGTTCCTGTTCCTGCGCTTGCCCACCTCGTACTTGCCGGACGAAGACCAAGGCATCCTGCTCGTCCAGGCCATGCTTCCCGGCAACGCGACGCTCGAGCAGACTCAGGAGGTGCTCAATCGGGTGCGGGACCATTTCCTCCTAGAGGAAAAGGACTCGGTGGAATCCTGTCTGACCGTGGCCGGAATCGGCTTTGCCGGAAGAGGCCAGAACGTGGGCATCTCCTTTGCCAAGCTCAAAGACTGGAAGCTCCGCCAGCGGCCGGACCTGAGAGTATGGGCCGTGGCGGAAAGAGCCATGGGCGCCTTTTCCCGGATCCGTGAAGCCATGGTTTTCGCTTTTCCGCCGCCAGCGGTCGTCGAACTGGGCAATGCCAAGGGATTCGATTTTCAGCTTCTCGACCGCGGCGGCCTGGGGCATGCCGCCTTAATGGGAGCCCGCAACCAGCTCCTCGGAATGGCCGCGCAGGATTCCCGGTTGACCTCTGTCCGGCCGAACGGCATGGAGGACGTGCCCGAGTACCGCGTCGACGTGGACTGGGAAAAGGCCGGCGCCCTCGGTCTTCCCATCACCTCGATTCACAACACGATCGCTGCGGCTTTCGGCAGTGCGTATGTGAACGACTTCATCCAGGGCGGCCGGGTCAAGCGGGTCTATGTTCAGGCGGACGCGCCGTACCGGATGCTGCCCGAGGATCTGGAAAAGCTTTACGTGCGCAACACCTCGGGAAGGATGGTCCCTTACTCATCCTTCGCATCGGGCCGTTGGACTTTCGGATCTCCTCGGCTCGAGCGCTACAACGGCTTCCCGTCCATCAACATTTGGGGGGAGCCGGCTCCGGGCAGAAGCTCCGGCGAATCCATGCAGGCCATGGAGGAGATCGTCTCAAAACTCCCTCGCGGGATCGGATTCGACTGGACCGGCCTCTCGTACCAGGAGCGGATGGCGAGCTCCCAGGCGCCCCTCCTGTACGCTTTCTCGGTTTTCGTGATCTTCCTGTGCCTGGCGGCCCTTTACGAGAGTTGGCCCATTCCCTTGTCGATCCTGGCGGTTCTGCCCCTAGGCGTCATCGGGGGCGTTGGGGCCACGAGCCTGCGCGGGCTCCCCAACGATGTCTATTTCCAGATCGGGCTGCTGACCACGCTGGGTCTGGCCACCAAGAACGCCATCCTGATCGTCCAGTTCGCCAAAGCCCGCGTGGAAGAAGGAGTCGAACTGCGCGCCGCGGCTCTGGAAGGGTCGAGGCTCCGATTCCGGCCGATCGTCATGACCTCGCTTGCCTTCGGATTCGGCGTTCTACCCCTGGCCCTGAATACCGGCGCGGGCGCCGGCGCCATGAACGCCATCGGCACCTCGGTCCTGGGCGGCATGATCACCGGCACAGTCCTCGTCACGATCTTTACGCCGCTGTTTTACGTGCTCATCGAAAAGTCGCTGGGAAGGACCGGAGGACGCCCCGGCGTCGTATCTCATTGAGCCGCACCCGACCCGAAATCAGCGGCAGCGCCGGGCGGAAGCGGAGAAGACCCGGACCAGTCCGGTCTAGAAATGCTGCACGTACCGCAGGTTCAGCCGGATTCCCTCGGGACGGTTCTCGGCGGCTGTTTCGAAAAACAAGTTCAGGAAAAAGTGCGTCTCCTGAGAATAATGAAAGACCGCACCCGGTCCGATGCCCAGAACCTGCTCGCGACTTTCAGAGACGCTCCGGCCGTCCACTTCGTCATCCTCGAGCTGTTTGAGGTAGTAGCCGTTGGCACCGATCCGAAGCCGGTTCTCCCACACAGCGTAAGCGGTCGAAAAATTCAGGTGAACGGCCTGACCGGCCTGCACCTTATCCGCACCGCCATAGATCCTGCCCGGGTCGTCGTTCTTGGCGTTCCAGAGATAATGGAACCGCCAGTCAAGGGTCCAGCGGGGCGTCACAAACAGCGTGGCCGCCCAGTACGGATTGAAGGAAAAGAAATTGCTGCCCGGATTGAGTTCCTTGTCGTTGTCGTACTTTCCGGTTGGGATGAGCATCTGGAACTCGATCCGGTGCATGAACCGGGGCCCCTTCTCTCCCATGATGGGGTCCCATTGGAGGAAAGGTCCCACGAGAAGGTCCCCGAGGCCGACCCCGTTGTCCTCCGGCGGGCCGCCCAAATCGTGGTCCAGATCGAGGAAGACGACCGGAACGATCACGTCCAGGCCGGGCTTGGCTCCAAGCGGCAAATTCCAGTCGGTCTGATAGATGAACTGGGTGAGGCTGATCCAAAGATCGAGCTTTTCGTCCGCCGCCCGAGGCAGCAGCCTTCCACCGTCCGAATCGGCGAGTTTGCCCGAAGTGTAGTACTGCAGGTATTGAGTGAAGTAAAACCCAGGCCCGGCTGGCGGGCCGCCGTCCATGAAATTGGTGAACCCGAGGTTGACCGGTGGCAGCAGATAGGCCCAGCTCACGCCTCCTGTTGGGATCTGCAGGAAGAACCCGGTCATCGCAACGACGGCAAGAACAGATGCAACCCTACGTGTTCCCCCCCCTTTCATGGTCTACCTCCTTTCGCAGCAGAGTGTTCCGTCTCCCGCAGGCCTCCTACCCTTTTCTCTATTTCAGCAGCGTCCTCAAGCCCGCCAAACGAAAGGTTCCCGTCCGCCTTTTCAGCAAGGACGGGTGAAAACGTTTGTACTTATCTCAGAGAATTTCTCTGATTGCAACATTCCAAGTTCTCCCAAGCTCTCTCGGTCTTGCCATCTCCCACGGAGGAGGCTGGAGCCCGATTCGTCGAGGTCACGCTGTCAAGGTATTTTGACTTTGAGTCCTTTCCATAAACGATCGCCAGGGTCCGGTTCATGAAAACCTGACCGCGGCCGGGAGCGTCTCCTTCAGAAACAGGCTCGATGCCAGGGCCCCTAGTCCGCAGAGGAACAAGACGAAAAAGGCCTGCTCGTAACCCGCGACCGTGAAGGCTCCCTCGACCTTACCGTGGCTCTCCAGGATCGCCCCCAGAAGGGGCTGGCAAACCGCGGCGCCGGCAAAGGGAAACAGGTTCAGAATCCCGGTCGACGTCCCTGCGATCTCCACCGGAAAAAGCTCCTTGCCAATCGTGAAGGCCACGCCCGCCACAGCGTTTGAGCAGACGCTCAGGAAAAAGCAGAGCCCATACAGGCCGCCCAGAGGGATACATGCCGTTCGAAAAGCCAGCAGGCCGGTCAGAAGAACCAGCAAAGCGCTCGCGAAAAAGACCACCGGCTTGCGCGCCCGGAACACATGGTCCGAAAGAAAACTTGCCAGCGGGCTTCCCAGGATCATGCCCACGGCCAGCATGGAGAGAACCCGTCCTGCTCCGGCAGCATCAAGGCCATAGACGTGCATGAGGTACGGACCTGCCCAGAGCCCGCCGAAGCCGAACACGATCCCGCCCATGCAGAAGAACCAAACCGCGACGGGCCAGAACGACTTATCGGTCAGAACGGCTTTCATGGTCGCCAGCATACCGAGACCGGCGGCGCCGTCGTGCCGTTTCGTCCCCATATCCTGCCCGGATGGTTGCAGGCCGCCGCTGGGGCCGTCTCGAACCACGAGCCACACGAGAAGGGCGGAAACGAGTGTGAGAACTCCCACAGCTCCGAAGGAGAGGCGCCAACCGATCCACGCGTTCAGAAGCCCCAGGGGTTCGGTGGCGACGAGCATTCCGACTCCCCCAGCCGCCAAAAAAAGACCGGCCGTCAAAGCGAACTGCCGAGGCAGAAACCACATGGCGAGAAGCTTCAGGGCCGGCACGAAAAACACGGAAACGCCCAGCCCGACCAGGGTGCGGCCCACAATGGCCACCCCCGCTGTAGGCGCGGCGGCCAAGACGAGACAGCCGACGAAAGCGATCAGCAGGAAAAGGGATATGCTCTTCCTCGGCCCCCAATGGTCTGACAGAAGCCCTGAGGGGATCTGCATGATCATGTAAGGATAGAAATATGCGGCGCCCAGGACGCCGAAAAGCGTTCCTCCTGCGCGAAGGTCCCGCATCATGTCCACGGCCAGCACGGCCGGGCAGAGGCGATGGAAGTAGACGAGGATGTAGCCTGCGGAAACAGTGGCAAGAATCAGCCAACGGTAGCGGGCCTCTTGAGGCAGCATGCGCAGAGTCCAGATTTCCCTTGTACCAAATGCGGGGAGCGCTTACTGTACCCGAGCACCGTCCAACGATCAACCCGAGGGGTCGCCCCCCGCAGCCGGACAAAGCATGAGCCGCCCGGATCCAGTCCTAGGTCCAGTCCTTGACACTGGAGCGACAGCCCCGATACGCTTCTCAAGAACGCGGCTTCGGCCTGGGGCAGGCTATGGGTCGATCCAGGAGCTATCTATGAGGAAAGGGACGAAGGCTTTCGTTGTTGCCTTAAGCGCTGCTGCGGTCGTCTTCCATGTTCCTGTCGTGCAAGCGTTCTCTCTCATCTGGTACAACGAGAAGGACTGCAGGGCCCTCGTTACCGGAGACAAGTATACCTGTGAGTCGGACGACTGCAGAGCCATCCTGAAGGGGGACAAGTACGCCTGCAAGACGGACGACTGCCGGGCGATCCTCGATCACGACAAGTACAAGTGCAAGTCCGAGGATTGTCGGGCCTTTGTCCAGGGCGACAAATATGCCTGCAAAAGCTCAAACTGCAGGGCGATGGTGACGGCCGACAAGTTCAAATGCGGGCGTTAAAGCACCACCCCTCTCATGAGCGTGCGGCCCGGCCCTGGACCCGCGGCCGCTCAGCAGGGCTGCAGCCTGCGTAGGCCAATAGAACCTGCCATCACCCGTCCGAGTGTCCGAGGATTCGCATCCGCTCCTCCGCAGCAGCGGTGCGCTCCGCCTCGAGTTCCTTCCAGAGGGCCCGAAGGCGTTCCAATTGGTTGAGGCGGTCCGCTCCTGGGCCGGTTTCAGTGCCGGCCTTGCGGTTCGATGCTTCCTTGAGCGCCCGCACCTTGGCCTTGAGCTGCCGCATCCTGTCCAGGTTCTCCACCTCCCTGCGGGTCATGAAATGAAAGCCCCCCATGGGGAACCAGGAGTCGCAAAGTTCGCAAGGCAAAATCGCGCCGCGGGAACCCGTCCTTTCTTCGATTTCGTGCGCATTGCGATCGATCATGGGCAATCCTCCCTAGACGTCTTGCGCTTGTCTTTCGTTTATTGGATGCCGAGTCGGCAGGCCGGGTCACAAACTTGCGCACGATGCGGCGGGATCGGCCGTGCAGCCGGCCGGTGGACTTGATCGGAGCGGGCAGCTAGGATAAAGGCTTCAGGCCAGCAGGGCGGACAAGGAGTCGGCTATGAAGCCCGGGCAAAAGCCACCTCCTCCAAAGAGGACAAAGGCGCCGCCTGCACCCAGAGGAAGCCTCAAGTCCGCTGGGAGGGTCAGGTCAAGCGAAAGGGCCGCCCCCGGCCCAAGGTCCTCTACCCGTAAGGCCCGAATTCAAGCCCCGACCCGGCAGCTCCAGGTTTACAAGGCCTGGTGCAAGAAGTGCGGCCTGTGTATCGCCTTTTGTCCGTCCGGCGCTCTTGCAGGAGATGCGGAGGGCTATCCCTGCTGGGCCAAGGCTGCTTCCTGCACGAACTGCGGCCTTTGCGAGCTCAGGTGCCCGGACTTCGCCATCGAAGTTTTCGATTCGGAAGAGGAAGATCGTGCCGCGCCAGTCTGATCCGGCTCCAGTCCGAGTTCTGCAAGGCAACGAAGCCTGCGCCGAGGGAGCCCTTGCTGCAGGGTGCCGCTTTTATGCGGGCTATCCCATCACGCCCTCCTCGGAAATCGCCGAAGTCCTCGCGCACAGACTCCCGGCCCTGGACGGCACCTTCATCCAGATGGAAGATGAAATCGCGAGCTTGGGCGCCGTGATCGGGGCTTCCCTGGCCGGGGTCAAGGCCATGACCGCAACGAGCGGTCCGGGCTTTTCCCTCATGCAGGAGCACATTGGCTACGCCTGCATGGCCGAGATCCCTTGCGTAATCGTGAACGTGATGCGGGGCGGCCCGAGTACCGGCCTTCCCACCTTGCCGTCCCAAGGCGACGTCCAGCAGGCCCGCTGGGGCACCCACGGCGACCATCCCATCATCGTTCTGTGCCCTTGGAGCGTGGACGAGTGTTACAGGCTCACCGTCCGGGCCTTCAACCTGAGCGAGCGCTACCGCACGCCCGTGATCCTGCTTATGGACGAAGTGATCGCCCACATGCGGGAGAACGTGCTCCTGCCCCTTGAAGAGGAACTTGAAGTCGTACACAGGCCCGCGCCCTCGGTGCCGCCTGAATGGTACGTACCTTACGAGGACACCCCTTCCGGAGTGCCTGCCATGGCCGCCCTGGGTGACGGCTACCGCTGCCACGTGACCGGCCTTCTCCACGACATCCGAGGGTTCCCAACCCTGCGGGAGGACGAAATCGAGCCCCTTGTCCGAAGGCTCTTCCGCAAGATCTGGACGCGGCTGGACGACATCCAGACCTGGGAGACGTTCCAGACCGAAGACGCCGAAGCGATCGTGGTCGCCTACGGCTCCGTGGCCCGCGCGGCCAAACGGGCGGTTCTGGACGCCCGCCGGGCCGGCCTGCGGGCGGGGCTTCTCAGGCTCGTCACCCTTTGGCCCTTCTGCCGCAAGGCGATTGAAAGTCTTCTCGACCGGTGTGAGCTCTTCGTTGTCGCCGAAATGAATCTCGGCCAAATCTCCCGGGAAGTGAAGCGCGTCCTCAGGGGACGGGCGGAAGTTCGAACAGTAAGCCGAGCCCTGGGCCGGCTCATCCGGCCGGACGAAATCCTGGAAGGCTTCGAAGGATGGAAAGGATGGCAAGGAGAAAAACGAGGAACCCTTGAGTAGAAGGGTGCTATTGCGCTAAACGCCTAGTTTCCGTAAGGGTTCAAGTGCTAGAATGCAAAAAGGGAGACAGGAGCCCATGCGGAAAGTGACCAAGGTGAGAGTTCTCGAGGACTATCGCCTGGATTTGACTTTCGACGATGGCATAGAAGCCACAGTGGACCTCTCGGATCTGGTCGGCAAAGGGGTCTTTGCTTTGTGGCGAGACTATCGCGCCTTCGAGCAGGTCCGAATCGGCTCGTCGGGAGAACTTGTCTGGGGCGACGAAATCGATCTCTGCCCGGACTCGCTGTACCTCAAAGCGACAGGAAAGTCCTTGACGGACCTCTTCCCCTCCCTGCGCCCCGAGCCGGCTCATGCCTGAGATCAGCCGTTTTTTCGGCATTGTCATCAAGATGTTCTTCGACGATCATGACCCGCCGCATTTCCACGCTGAATACGGTTGCGAAACCGCCTTGATCGACATTCAGCACCTGTATGCCTTTGCGGGCCGCTTGCCTCCACGGGCGATGGGACTGGTGGTCGAGTGGGCGACACTCCATCGCCAGGAACTTTATGCAAATTGGGAGAGAGCGCGCACTCACCAGAAATTGCAGAAGATCGCCCCGCTCGAGTAGAAGATGTTGAAGACATAAGAGGCGGGTGCACCTCGCCAGCCCGATGGGCCGGCTCATCCGGCCGGACGAGATTCGGGAAGGCTTCGAAGGATGGAAAGGATGGCAAGGGGAAAAGACGAAGAACGGCTGATCTACCGCTACCTCAGGCACGACAAGAAGTTCCCCCATGTTTGGTGCCCGGGCTGCGGGAACGGAATCCTGCTCGGCTCCCTCATCCGGAGCGTGCACAAGGCCGGATATGCCAAGGATGACGTCGTGCTCGTCTCGGGGATCGGCTGCGCCGGCCGCATGTCGGTGTACGTGGACTTCAACACGGTTCACGCCACACATGGCCGGGCCCTCACGTTCGCCACAGGCATCAAGCTGGCCCGGCCCCGGCTGCAAGTCATCGTGGTCATGGGCGACGGCGACGCCACGGCCATCGGGGGAAACCATCTCATCCACGCGGCCCGGCGCAATGTGGACCTGACGGCCATTATCGTGAACAACCGGATCTACGGCATGACAGGCGGCCAGTCTTCCCCGGCGACGCCTCCCGGGCTTCGGGCCTCGACGGCTCCCTTCGGTCACGTTGAGCCAGCCTTCCGTATCGCCGAACTCGTGGAAGCCGCCGGGGCCGCTCTGGTGGCCCGTGGAACGATCTACCACGTGCACCAACTCGACCGCCTCCTGGAGCGGTGCCTTGGCAAACGGGGCTTCTCCCTTCTCGAAGTCATCTCCCACTGTCCGACCCACTTTGGGAAGCTCAACCTGCTGGGAGGCCCTGTTGAGAGTATGCGGTGGATCCGGGATCACGCCGTGGACGTGGAAAAAAGCCGGGACATGGACCCTGAGACCCTCCGCGGAAAGTTCCGGATCGGTGTACTCGTGGACCGGGACCTGCCGGATTTCCAGAGCGAGTACCAGGAGGTCCGCAAACGCGCCCGCCAGGCCGTGCCGTTCCGTCTGGACCCCAAAGAAATCTCCAAGATGCTCGAGTCCTACCAGCTCTACTGAGGGGTCTCTGATACGGAGAAGGGCGAATGAGAGAACACGAACGCTGCGAAATCCGGTTGAGCGGCACCGGCGGCCAGGGCGTGGTTCTGGCAGGGATTCTCCTCGCCGAAGCCGCGGGCTTGAGACCCGGCCAGCACGTGGTCCAGACCGTAAGCTACGGCCCCCAAGTACGGGGAGGCATGAGCAGCGCCGAACTCGTGGTGAGCCATGCGCCGATCGATTACCCGAAACCACTCGGTCTGGATCTTTTCGTTCCCCTCACCGAAGAGGCTTATCCGGAGGGGCTGGCCCTGATGAAGCCTCGGGGGATCATCCTTCTCGACCCGGACTGCATCCGTCAGGCTGAACAGGGATGGGTGGTACGGGTTCCGCTCGGCCGGATCGCCAAGGAGGCCACGGGACTCGCCAAGATGATGAACGTGGTCGCGGTCGGGGCCGCGGCGGCCCTTGTCCCGATCGCGGACTGGGAGGCGCTTGAGGTCGCGGCTCAGGAACGAGCACCGGCAGGCAAGGCGGATGCGTTCGTGCGGGCCATCCGGGCTGGCCGAAAAGCCGCCCAACGCGCCCAGAGGAGAATCTCCTTTGAGCCGCCACCTTCTCCCGAGGATTGAACCATCCATGCACCGCTAGGACCGTAGAAGAAAAGGAGGAAGCGAATGAGACCGCTGATCCAGAAGTTTACAGCCTCCTTGTGCGTCGCCGTCCTTTTGGCCGCGGCGATCTCCTCTGCCCAAGCCAAGGAGGACGTTTGCAAAGCGGACGCGGAGAAGTTTTGTAAAGGGGTTGAACCCGGCGAGGGCCGGATCCTGAAGTGCTTGAACCAGCACGAGGCCGAACTTTCGCCGGCATGCAGGGAGACCGTGTCGGCCTGGATGCAAAAGTTGAGCGAAGGGCCAGAGCCGGTCCTGCCGGCTTGCAAACAGGATGCGGCCCGACTCTGCCAGGGCGTCGTGCCGGGGCAAGGCCGAATTGCAACGTGTCTGAAGGAGCACGAGTCCGAGCTCTCTCAGGAATGCAAAAATGCGGTCTCGGCCCAGGTCCAGAAGGCCAAAGAATCCGCCGAGGCCGTGGCCCCGGCCTGCAGACCCTTTGTGGAACAGTATTGCAAGGACGTGCAGCCCGGGCACGGCCGTATTGCGGTTTGCCTGAAGGCCCATGCGTCCGAGCTCTCCCAGGAGTGCAAGGAGGCCGTCTCGTCGGAGATCCTGAAAGTCCAGCCTGTTCCCGAAACCGTTAGTCCCTCCTGCAGGAAGGATGTGGCCCGACTCTGTCAGGGCGTACCAGCCGGACAGGGACGCCTCGCAGTCTGCCTGAAGGCCCACGATTCCGAACTGTCTTCCGAGTGCCGGGAGGCCCTTGCTGGAAAGGCCGAAATGAAGGGCCAAAAAGCCGAGCAAAAAATCGAGCGGACCCGGCAAAAAGCGGAAAAGAAGATCGAGAAAACCCAGGAGAAAGCTGGGATCAAGCCAGAGCCGCCGGCGGAGACACCAGGGGAAAGATAAAGCACTTCCCTGGAGGCAACCGATAGGATAGGAGGCCACGAACGGGCCTCCGCACGATCCGTGAAGAACCAAATCCCTTTCGGCCGCGCAGGCGCCCCGAGGATCCTGCCGAAACAAGGAGAGGGCGATGCCGCTCCCTCATGCCCCTGGCCAGCTCTTCGATGCCTTCGGGATGCCTAAGTTCGGGGTATACGAAGGCCCGATCTGGCGACTGAATCTGGAGGATTTCGATTTCACCTCCATCCGCCGGGGCCTCCTGAGCAAGATCCGACCCCTGTCCCGCCTCTACCTCAAGCGATGGCACTACGTGGGGGTCACGGACGAGAAGTTCGTCCTGGGCGCGGCCTGCGTGAGCCTCTCCTACATGGGAACGGTTTTCGCTTACCTGTACGACCGCAGGGAGCGCAAGCTCCACGCTTTCGAAGCCCTGGCAGCAGGCTCTCGGGGCATCCGCTTTTCCGAGTCGGCCGTGGCGGGCCGGACAAGGGCCCGCGTGCGCGACATGGAATGCGACTTCGTTCTGGAAGGCTCGCCGAACGAAGTCCGCCTGCGCGCCGGAGGAAGACTCCGGGCCGATCTCTCGCTGGATGTCTCGGCTCTTTCGCCCCTGAGCTGCGTAACCCGAATCGGCCTGGGCGGATTCAACTACACCCACAAACTCGCCGGCATACCGGCCGAGGGAACAGTGGAGATCGACAACCGCTGCTACAACCTCGAAAACCCCCGGGCCGTCATGGACTACACGCTGGGCGTGCCCGCCCGCGAGACCTTTTGGAACTGGGCCTCGGGAGGCGGCCGCCTCGCCTCGGGCCGCCCCTTCGGAATCAACTTCGCGGCGGGGATCAATGAGACCGGGTTCACTGAGAACGTTTTCTGGATCGACGGGAAGATTCACAAGGTGGACGCTGTTCATTTCGACTACGACCGCAGAAACGTGATGCGCAAACCCTGGCGCGTGACCTCTTCCGACGGCGCGGTAGATCTTGTGTTCCAGCCCGAAGGCCGGCGGGCGGCCAAAATCAACCTCTTGCTGGTGGCCTCGGCGTTCCAACAGCCCTTCGGGGTCTTTTCCGGGGCCCTCGAAACCGAGAACGGGAAACACGTTATCTCCGAAGGCTACGGCTTCGTGGAGGAGCATTTCGCCCGCTGGTAGCTCCCAAGGCAAGACTGTGGTCCGCCGAAATCCACTCTCCTACGATCGCCACATTCTCACATCTTACAAAGGATGCAAAAGATTCTCAGAGCTTGCGGTACCAGTTCCTGACCGCATCGGGACCGTATGCCCGATCCAGCCTTCGAATGACGAAATGGCCGCGGGCCATGTCCTGGAAATGATCCATGAAGATCGTGTTGATCAGCGCGCCCCCGGCCGCGCCCACCAAGGGCAAGGCCTGGGCGGCCAGCTTCTCGGACACGACGACCCCGAACCGGGAGGCGATGGCGGCAATGAGCCGCACCAGAGCGGGCGAGCTCTCCGTCACCATTCCCCTCTGCAGCAGGAGCAGTTGCCGGGCCGCCTCCGAGACCGCGCCGGCCAGGGCGGTCCTGACCGCATAGTACCCGGTCTCCGCAGCGTCGTCGGCCTGGGACGGTCCGCCAAGGCTGAAGACCTCCAGACAGGCAAGCTTGGTTTCGATCCGCCGGATGTCCTCTCCCTCGCTGCGGGCAATATCCGCGATGGAGCGGAACATAAGAGCCGTCGACAGGGTCAGCTCGAGCGGAAGGGTCGCCAGTCCAAAGGCGCCACCCACCGCACCCGTGGCCGCCACCGAGACCTTGTGCAGGAAATTGGAGGCTGCCCTCTCGCTCTTGTCATCCAGGGTCATCACGGCCAAGTCCAGCACCTTTGTCAGGGCCGTGCGAGTCGCCGCCTGAACCACCTTGCCCCAACCTTCGGGAAGCAGGCCGAACCCCTTATCGATAGACGACCCGATCCGGCTCGATATCTTCAGGGCCAGGCTGGGACTTTCGAGAAGCCCTTTTGCGTGTTTGAGGTCTTCGAGGTCCTTTTGCGACATCTCCATTTCGAAGATTCTCCCATCTCCCTGAGATCTCTGTGGGAGCTCCCCAGAATCGGCCAAAGAGATTCTACCCGGAGACGGGAAACGAGGAAAGAACAGAAACCCGTCCATGTCTTGCGGGCCTTTCCAAAGAACCTCAGGACCCTGGGCGTTTTTTCGCATTGAACCCCTGTTCCTGCTTCTGTTACTGTCTTGCCGCACCCACGGAAAAAACGACCCAAAAGGAGGAATGACCATGACAGAGTTCGTCACCGAAGTCGATTGGGGAAAGCAGGCCGCCGAGGCCCCTTACCCCACCATCCCCAAGTCCGAGTACGATCTGCGCAACAGGCGGGCGAGAGAGCTGATGGGAGAGCGCGGCATCGATGCGATGATCCTCTTTTCTCCCGCCAACGTCTATTATTTCACCGGCTTCCGCGACCCTTGCCTGATGGAAACCCACCGCTGGAGATACTGCGCCATCCTGCCCCGCGAAGGCGGCACCGTGCTCATCGTGGAAAACGTCTTCCACAACAACGCGCGCCAGACCACCCATGTCAAGGACGTCCGCACCTGGTGCCGCATCAAGATCTGGGGGCTGCCGACCTCCTTCGAGCAATGCCTGATGGGAGCCCTCAGGGACCTGGGCGTCCATCGGGCCGCGCTCGCTTGGGAGAGGGGCGACGGGTACGCCCTCAACGTGTCCCTGGACGAGCTCGACTCCTTCCGCTCCGCCCTTGCCGGGGCGACCCACACCGCCGCGGACCCAGTGATCTGGGGCTGCCGCATGATCAAGACGGAATGGGAGATTGCCCTCATCCGCGACCTCTGCGACCGCGCCACCCGCTGCGTCAGGGCCGGCTTCGAGGCCATCAAGCCCGGCGCCACGGAGCGCGACGTGCAGAGGGCGATGTGGCAGAAATGGATGGACGAGGACATGTTCGACTGCCCGGTGACCATGAGCTTCGTCTTCTTCTCCTCGCCATCCGAACAGGGCATAGCGGGATGGCGGTACGTTTCGCCTCAGGCGGACAGGGTGCTGCGGGAAGGCGACACCGGCTTCTACGACTGCGGCCCCACCATGAAAGGGTACTGGACGGATTTCCAGCGCATTTTCCACATCGGCGAGCCCAGCCAGCGCCAGAGGGACCTGGTCAAAATGACCCTGGACGCCTACCAACTGACCATCAGCAACATCCGGCCGGGCATGCGCGCCTGCGACGTGTGGGACCTGGCGCACCGCGCCATCATCAAGCAGGAATGGATGCAAAACGAGCCCATAGACTTCGTGGGACACGGCATTGGTCTCGGGAACCACGAGTACCCGTGGCTGTCGGACGACGACTTCACCGTGATCCAGCCGGGCATGGTGCTCTGCGTCGAGATGGGCTGCTACGACATACCTGCCCTGAAGGAGCTGGGCTACATGATCGAGGATATCTACCTGGTGCGAGACAACGGCCTGGAGCTTCTCACCGGCGGCATGCCGCAGGACATGTGGGTCGTGAAGTAACGCCGTCAGGCCGAGGCTATCCTACGAGTACGACGCGGCCGGGAACCTACTTTCCGTTAGGGACAATGCCACGGAGTCGCATCTTATCGACTATTCGGACTTTACAGCCGAGGATGGAGGCGCTGATGCGCTCCAAAGCCTCCTGGATCGGATGCGGCAGCGGGCCGTGGAGCTTTTCGTAGCCGGGCAGTCACAGAGCCAGGATGGCTTGCAGGCGCTTCGAGCACGACAGATTGCCCCCAGCCAGATGGCTTTCAGGGGCTTCAGGATCTCCGAGCTCTGGTAGCGCGGCCTCGAGCCCCGCTTCCGGGGCCAAGGCTGACGAAAGCGCCTATATCGCCTCGGCAGGGCGTTTTTTCGCATTGATACCCTGTTCCTGTTTCTGTTACTGTCTGCCTGTCCGCAAGATGCTTCCTATCCCATTACCTGTCCGGCAGGAGAGCCGTCATGACACAGTGCCGCAGGCTGGCCTTTTTCTTTCTGTCTGTCGTCATCGTGCTGATTGCTTCCTCCTGCTTCGACTCGGACGGCACTGGCAGCGGCATGCCAGAAGGAGAGAAAGCCGGCAAGGCAACGATCTACAGGGATTCGTTCGGCGTTCCGCACATCTACGCGGACACGCTCGGCGCCCTCTTCTTCGGCTTCGGGTACGCCATGGCCGAAGATCGGCTGTTCCAGATGGAATTCACGAGGCGGGTCGGAGCAGGCACCCTGGCGGAAGTTCTCGGGCCTGATTACGTCCAGTACGACGAGGACGCGAGGACGTACCTCCAGCCCGACTCTTGGTTCGAGGAGAGCTTCCGAGCCCTCGAGCCCGAATACCAGCTCATGTACCAGGCTTACGCCGACGGAATCAACTATTACATCGAACAGGCCAAGCAGGACCCTCTCAAGATGCCGTTCGAGTGCATCCTGATGCAGATCGATCTCCAGCCCTTCACGACGACCGATCTCTTCAAGATCGGCCTCTTCCTTGCCGACCGATGGGGAACCAAAGGAGGTCTCGAGCTCGAGAACCTCGCCCTGTACGAGGAGTGGGTCCGGAAATACGGAGAGGAAGCCGCCCAGCGCCTCCTGGAAGACGTTCTGCCTCAAAACGATCCCGAAGCGTATGTCTCCCTTCCTGAATCCCCCTCGCGGGCGGCGAGCTCTGGCAGCCGTGCCTACAGCGCCTCCCGCCTTCCCGCGGTTCGACCTGACATCCTCAGGAACATCGCCGGCCGCCTCAAGGCATTCGCAAGGACGCAAGATCGGTTCCTGGCCCACGCGAGCTGCGCCATTGCGATCTCACCCGAGAGGTCCGCAAGCGGCAACGTGCTCATGACGCTCTGCACGGCTGACGGCGCGGAGGTCCACCTGAACGGTGCCGGCTTCGACGTCTCCGGCTACACCTTTCCCGGCAATCCTGCGCTATCGGCCGGCCGTGGCAGGCACTATGCCTGGGAGACAACGGTCGGCTTCAGCGACATGATCGACACATACGTGGAAAAGCTCAACCCGCAGAACCGGTATCAGTACGAGTTCCAGGGGAGCTGGCGGGACATGGAGAGAAGGACCGAGACGATCCGGGTTAGGAACGCGGCGCCCGTGGAACTGGAGGTGTGCCGGACCGTTCATGGCCCGGTGATCGGATGGGACCTCGAGAACAACGTGGCTTACTCGCAGAGGCACGCGGGGTCGGAGCGGGGCTTGTCGATCGTCAGGACCCTTTTCGACATGCACCGCGCGGAAACCTATGAAGACTTCGACCGGGTTGCGCGAACCATGGAGTTCAACGTGAATGTTGTCTACGGCGACGACCAGGGCAATATCGCGTACTGGTTCCCGGGGCTCCACCCCATTCGGCCCGCTCACGTGGACAGCCGTTTCCCCGCGTCAGGCACGGGCGAGGACGAGTGGCTCGGTTACCTCCCCCCGGAGGACCTCCCGCACTGCCTGAATCCGGCCCAAGGCTATCTGGTGAGCTGGAACAACCAGCCCACGCGGGACTGGGAGGCCGGCGACTACGGCCGATGGGGGAAGACGTTCCACGTGTACAAGCCGGTCGAACTTGTGGAAGCCGACCCGTCGATTGCTTGGGACGAGCTGCACGAGATCCACAAGCAGATCGCCCGATCCTGGGGGCACGTCGAGGATTCGGCGACGAAAAAGGACTTTTATGTGCCTTGCCTCCTCGCGGCAGCCCAGGAGGGAAACGATCCTGAGGTACTGGAGGCGGTCTCCCACATCCAGGAGTGGAACGGGGCCTACGAGGACTCCGACGAGGACGGGTTCTATGACAGCGTCGGACTGACTTTGTACAGGAAGTGGATGCAACGGGCCGTGGCGAAAATTCTCGGAGACGAGATCGGGGAGGCGAGCATTCAATACGGTTATGAACAGGCCCTTCTGCTCCGGGCGTTCGAGGGCGCTCAATCCGGTTTCCCCACGAAGTGGGATTTCTTCAACGGAGAAGACCGGAACAAGGTGATTCGCGAAACCGTAAGGGCTGCAATCGAAGAGCTCGAGGCGGAGTACGGCACCCCCGATATGACGGCATGGAAACACCCAATCTTCTGGAGGGATTTCACGGAAGATCCCATGATGGGAGCGGCAGCGCTTCTCGGTTTCGTCGAGCCCGTGCCTCATTCCGGCGCTGCGGACTACACCCAGTTCCTCGAGTTGAGCCCAGAGGCCACCCGCATGGAAACCGTCATTCCCAGCGGAGGCCAGAGCTGGTTCATCGATCCCTTCCTTAGGCCAAGCCCCCACATCAACGACCAGGCGCCCATGTGGGCCAACTTCGAATACAAGCCCATGTCCTTCGACCGGGCCGAGATCGAGGCGACGGCAGAGTCGGTCCTGGAGCTGACCTACCCCCCGTCTCCTCCTTCCTCCTGCTTCATCGCCACCGCCGCCTTCGGGTCGGATCGGGCCGGCAAGACGGCCCTTCTCCGAAGCTTCCGGGACAGGTGGCTGCTGAAAAGCGCGGCGGGCCGCTGGTTCGTGAGCGCCTACTACAAGTACAGCCCGCCCTTGGCGGAGGCTGTACGGCAGCGGCCGTGGCTTAGGAAGATCCTGAGCCTCCTGCTCATGCCGGCCGTGGGATTCGCATGGCTGTGGGTGTGAACGGGGCGACCCTCTCTCCCCCACAGGCCGCAATGGATGCTCGCCCTGTCCGCAACTGAAGACTCTCAGGGTGTCCCCGGGAGGAGGGCTCTTCGAAGCCGCATGGCCGAGCGGAACCATCCAAGGCCGAGAAAAATCACGAGGAGCGCTCCTCCGACGACAAGGCGCAGATCCGGGACGGCCATCTCCGCGGTTGTGGGCACGAGGATCATTTCCATGCCCATGAACTTGTAATGGCCGATCTTCATGTATTGCGGGTCTGTGAGGAGCTCGAAGAAGGTGCGGCGGTTCGGATACCGGATGAAGCCCAGCCGTGACCAGTCGTCCAGCCCGGGTCCCCCGCCGACCACATTCTTCCCCTGAGCCCTGCCCCACACCACCGGAACACCGCCGCGCTTCAACAATAAGGGCATGGCGTGATCTTCATAGATCCGGTTCGCCTCCTCTGCCGTCCCTTGGAAATCCATGGGCGCGCCCGGGAAGAGATACGGTTTCTCGCGGGTGCGCATCAGATTGAGCATGTACACGGCCCCCCCGTCATCCGCAGCGCCCCACACGCGCAGCCTCTCCAGCACGTCTGCCTTTGCTTCCTCAGGAAGGTTCGCATGTCTCTCCAATTTCGCCAGATAGGCCTCGAGCTCGTCTTGGCCGAGCCTGCCGCTGCCGGCCCCGGCGTACCAATAGGAGAAGATTCCATACAGGACAACGAAAACGATCCCCAGGCCGATTTCGAATCCGAATCGGTTCCGTTTCATCCTTTCCCTCCTTCCTAGGTGCAGCCATCCTTCCTATCAGAATCATGGAAAATCAACAAGAATACCGGAGAGGTTCGCGCGTTTTCCAAGAGAGTGTTGGGCTTTTATGGGCGCAACGAGCGACGCTGGGATCTGTGCGTCCATTGACACACCATCTCGACCCTCTCTCTTCTTCCCGTTCGAAGCAAAGCGTTGTTTCCCCATTCATCGTCCGCAGGTTCGGAATTCCATCGGCCGGAGAGAGCTGTAAAGAATCCTACGGCGCGTTTCTGCGTGCGACTCACCGGACCCGCGGACTTTAAGCTCTCGACGTGGAAGAACAGTCCTTACAGCTCCGTCAGCACAGGGAGCATCGGGACGTATCGGGACGAAATCGACGGCGCTCTCGCAACCCTGTTCCAACGAGTTCGGTTGTCCCCTTACGGCATCTCCCTTCTGCCCTTTTCCCCGACTGGACGGATCCCCCCGACGCCTGTCGAATTGCAGGACTACCTCGGATACGGGACAGAGGGGCTCGACTCTGATTCCAGAATGGGCCTACTGGAAAGGAGAAAGACCACCCGGCTATTCCGACAATGGAGGATCACACAGTTTAGACGATACCGCGTCTGGCCCAAGTGTCCGACTCGAACCGTCTGAGCGGGACCGGCTGGCACAGCCGCTTGCGGTTGACGACCCGACCCGAGCCTGCTACGTTTCCTCACATAACATTCCTGTCTTCCACGTTCCCCTGCGTGGTCTGTCGTTGGGTTTGTCACCTGCCGTATGCCACGCAAGGGGCTTTTTCCCGGGACTTTCCGCGGACGTTCACCCCTTCCTTGGGCTCTGCGACTACGTCCGGCCCACCGGGTGCGGGAGGGTTTGTTGCCACCGGAAGGCAAATCCATGGCGGATGAGAAGAATGCGAAATACTTGGAGCCCACGCCGATCTTGGACTACGACCATCCGGTCGTGGCCCGCTTTACGACGGAGGCCATCGGAGACGCCACAGATCCCAGAGAGAGGGCCGTTAGGCTTTTCTACGCGGTCCGGGACGGCATCCGCTACGACCCCTATTCGCCGTTCTATCTGCCGGAGCACTACCAGGCCAGCCGGGTGTTGCAGCGGGGGCGCGGCTACTGCGTTTGCAAGGCGGCCCTCCTTTGCGCCGTAGCCCGGGCGGCCGGCATTCCGTCCCGGATCGGGTTCGCCACGGTGAGAAGCCATCTGGCCACCCGGAACCTCATCCAACACCTGGGCACCAACCTGTTCGTATACCACGGCTACACCGAGTTTCGGCTCGGAGGGAAATGGATCAAGGCGACGCCGGCTTTCAACAAGGAGCTTTGTTTTCGGCATAACGTGGCGCCCCTGGAATTCGACGGATACCGGGACTGCCTCTTTCAGGAGTACGACAGCCGCAACCGAAGATCCATGGAATACATTGCGTATCATGGGACCTTCCCGGATGTCCCCTTAGAACGAATTCTGGAGGCCTGGAACGAAACGTACGGGAAAGAGCGGGTTCGGTTGTGGATCGAGGCATTCGAGAAGGCGGGCGGAGGTCGGCTCGCCGATTTCGATGCGGAGGAGGTGATAAAGGGCTAACCCTGGCGGCGGGGCTCCAAAGAAAGACCCCATTCCTTGGAGAATGAGACGAGCGTTCTGGAGGTTCAAGGCCATGGAGAAAAAACTCAAGGCCGAATTCCTGGACCGGTGGAACAAATACTTCAAGGGCGCCGACCTGCCTTTCGCTTTCTTCTTTTCGAACGACGAGGGATATGCCGAGAACCTGCGCCCGGTTCAAGGGCACGTGTGCATGATCGGACAGCTTGCCCCGGTCCTCAAAGGCAAGACGGTTTCGTTCACAGGCGAGACCATCGGCTGTTTCGGCGGGATTCGTTATGCCGGATTCCCGGCACCGGAATTTCCCGGGTTCAAGTACTTTCTTTCGTGCGGGATTCCCGGAGAACTCGAGGGCGAACGCTACAAGAAGACGCCCGACCTCGTCGAGCAGTACGTCAAAGACATGCCGGTCCCGCAAGCGCAAGGCAAGTACATCGTCTTCAAGCGCTGGGACCGGCTGGACGAGGACGACGACCCGCAGGCTGCCATCTTTTTCGCGACGCCCGACGTGCTGGCTGGGCTGTTTACTCTGGCAAACTTCCGCGCCCAGGGACCGCAGGCTGTCATCGCACCGTTTTGCTCCGGCTGCGGAAGCATCATCAGTTATCCGCTGGCCGAGGGAGCGAAGGAGAATCCCAGGGCGATCGTGGGCATGTTCGACGTGTCGGCGCGGCCCTTCGTCAAGGAAGGGATCCTCTCCTTCGCGGCGCCGATGAGCAAGTTCCGTGAGATGGTCGAAGACATGGACGAGAGCTTCCTCATCACCGGCTCCTGGAAAAAGGTGCGCCGCAGAATCGGCAAAGCAAAAACGCCCGCACCGTAACCTCCGCGGGCAGCGCCCCATGGCTCGCCGTCAGGCTTGAGAGAGGGAGGGGAGATGGATTTTTTTGCCGGCAAGGTCGCTGTCGTCACCGGCGGCGCCCGGGGGATCGGGTTCGCCGCCGCTCGGGAACTCGGGCGCCGCGGAGCCAGGATCGTGGTGTCGGACCTGTTGGAGGACGCTCTACAGGAGGCCGCAGCCTCGCTCAGGGCCTCAGGGACCGAGGTCCTAGCCCAGCGCTCCGACGTCGCCAAGCCCGAAGACTGCACCGCCCTGGTTGAGTCCGCGCTCGATCGGTTCGGCAGGATCGACATCCTCGTGAACAACGCCGGCGTGAGCGTGGTGGATGCTTTTGAGAACTGCACTCCAGAGACCGCCCGTAAGCTTTACGAAGTCAACCTGCTGGGCCAGGTTTTCATGACCCTGGCGGCTCTGCCCGCGGTCAAGGCATCCAAAGGTCACATCGTTTTCATGGCGAGCGTCTCGGGCATACGGGCCATGCCGACCGGAAGCCTTTACGCATCCTCCAAGGCCGCCCTGCGGAGTCTGGCCGAGGCCATTCGGCTCGAGCTGAAGCCTTATGGCGTCCACGTGGGCGTGCTCTCGCCAGGCTTCACCGTTGCCGATCCTCGGAAGACCGTCATGAAAGGAAACGGCTCGCCTCGGCCGATCCACCGGCCGCCCCACGACACCCCCGAGGGCGTGGCACGGGCCCTGGCCAAGCTTATCGAACGCCGCAAGCGCGAGATGGTGCTCACGCCTTTGGGCAAGCTGGTCCACTTTCTCCAGCGCCTTTCTCCCCGCCTGCTGGATTTGCTCCAGCAGGGCCGTGAGATTCCCAACTGACCCGTACCTCTGTCTCGGAAAGGCCAATCGGGCGGTCCGTGACCTTTTCGGCGGTCGCTAACAAGGCGATTCCCAGCGAGAGCACGGAAGGAACCGTTCGTCTTTCTTGCACCCGCCAAGTTGAAGCCTGGGAGAGATTCCCCTATACTCGCCTCAACGCGGTTTTCGGTCGCGGCCTTCCGGGCGCTGGCACGAGTCCCATGCAAAAATTCGAGAGGCTCCCAGCCGATATCTTGTCCAGACTTCCGCATGTGGCAGAAGTGCTTCTGCAGGACTCGAATGTTGTCTTCGGGTACCTGTTCGGCGGCTTGGCCACGGGTAGCGTGAAGCCCCTCAGCGACGTGGACATCGCGGTCTTCGTGCGGGACACGGAGGGCCTGGCTGAATACAAGCTCGATCTTTTCGACCGGCTTGCCGCGGCTCTCGGAACGGCCGAACTCGATCTCGTCGTGCTGAATACCGCGCCAACGAGCCTTGCCGGCAGAATTCTCCGCCATCGCAGGGTGCTCATCGACAAAGACCCTTTCCGCCGCCATGCCTATGAATCGCTGACCTTACGGAAATTTTTCGATTTTCATCTGAAGGAGGAGGCTCTCCTAGCCAGGAGGTACGGCCTTGGTCGATAAGTCCCTGGCGCTGAGGAAAATTTCAGAACTTCAGACCTACCTAGGCCAGATCCGGGAATTCGCCGGGATCACGCTCCAGGATTACAAGTCAGACTGGAAAACACAGCGTATCGTCGAGCGAACCCTTCAGATGATCATCGAAGCCTGCGTTGACCTAGCCCATCACATCATATCCGACGAAGGGATGAGAACCCCGACAAGTTACGCTGATGCCTTCAAGGTGCTTGCCGAAAACAGGGTGATTGACTCGAACCTCCTGGTTACCATGGACAGGATGGCCAAATTCAGAAACGTGGTGGTCCATCAGTATGAGGAAGTGGATGCAGAAATCGTCATCGCCATCCTGAGAAAACGCCTGCCCGACCTCGAGCAGTACATTTCGGCTGTCTTGACCTATTTGAAGAACCAGGATTGACCCCGGTCTTTCACTTGCCGGAGCGCCGGGATCTTGCCCCAATTCACCGGAACTCTTCGAAGAGGCTCTCGATGCGGCACTGATCGGTGGGAGGCCTTGCGACGAGGGGCCCTTGCCGGAGCGCCGGGATCTTCGTTTCGAGCGAGGGCCTGCGGCTTCGATAAAGAACCCCGATCGGGATTCTCCGTCCCCATTCGGCGGCCCGCTCGAAGGCAGCCAGGCGGTTCTCCGGATCGTAACCGGGCTCCTGGTCGATCTTGTAGACCCGTTCCTTGTACCACTGGAGCGTGTTGACCCGGTTAAAGGACACGCAAGGCTGAAGAATGTCCACCAGGGCGAACCCCTTGTGCAGGATCGCCTGGCGGATGAGCTCGGCCAAATGCTCGTTGTCGCCTGAGAAGCCGCGCGCCACGAACCCGCAGTCCGAGGCAATGGCCAAGAGAAGGGGATTTTCGGGCGGAGAGAGGCTCCCTCCGGGCGTGGTCCTGGACACGTAGCCCAGCTCGCTCGTGGGCGAGGTCTGGCCTTTGGTGAGCCCATAGACCTGGTTGTTGTGCACGAGATACGTGAGATCGATGTTCCTGCGCATCGCGTGAATGAAGTGATTGCCCCCTTCGGCGTACCCGTCTCCGTCGCCTCCCTCGGCGATGACCGTCAGCTCGTGGTTGGCGAGCTTCACGGCCTGCGCAATGGGCAGGGTCCTTCCATGAAGGCCGTTGAACCCGTTGCAGCGCAGATAGTGAACGATTTTGGCCGCCTGGCCGATCCCGCTCACGATGCAGACCTGGTGGGGGGCCTTGCCCAAAGAGACCAAGGCTTTTTTCAGGGCCGTCAGAATCGAGAAATTTCCGCACCCCGGGCACCAGGCGATGGGATCCGCGCTTCGATAGTCATCGAGCGTGACCATTCCTCGAACCCCTTCAAAGCATCTCGAGAGCCCGTCCGGCCACCTCCCCCGGCGTGAACGGCCTTCCGTCGTACTTGAGGATCCTCCCAAAGACGGAAAGGCCGGTCCTCTCCCGGAAGAAGTCCGCGAACTGCCCCGAGAAATTGTTCTCCACGGCGATGATCTTTGTCTTCGGGCCTAGGACCGCCGAGAAATCGAACGTTGGGAGAGGGAACACCTCTTGAAAATGGAGGAAACCGCATGGAACCCCTTCCCGGCTGACCCTGTCCGAAGCCTCCTCCAAAACGCCGAGCGTGGACCCCCAGCCCAGAAGAAGGATCTCGTTGGGCTGGCTCCCTCCTGTTGCGGGCGCCGCGATCTCGCGCCGGATGCCCTCGAGCTTGCGCATCCTTTTCTCGAACATGGCCCTGCGAATTGCCGGGTCTTCGGTGATATGCCCCTCCTCGGTGTGCTCGTCGCTGCAAGCATACTGAACGGACCGGCACAGGCCCGGCACGATTCTCGGTGAAACGCCGGTCGGCGTGATCGCGTACCTTCTGTGCGTTTCCGGTGCGCCCGCAAGATCCTGCCAAATCATCTCCCCCCGTTCGATCCCGACCCTCGCCGGCTCCAGGCAGTCCAAGGTGAAGGACGAGTCGTTGAGAAGCTGATCCCCAAGAACGATGACAGGGACCTGAAACCGGTCCGCAAGGTTGAAGGCCTTCATCATGCAATAGAAGGCCTGTTCGGCATCGCCTGGAGCCAGAACGACTCTGGGGAATTCCCCTTGGGAGGCGTGCATCACGAATCTCAGATCGGCCTGTTCCGTCCGGGTGGGGAGGCCGGTTGACGGTCCACCGCGCTGTGCGACAACGACCACAAGCGGTGTTTCGGTCATCCCGGCCAAGCCCAGCGCCTCCACCATCAGGGAAAAACCGCCGCCCGAGGTTGCGGTCATCGCGCGCACACCCGCAAAAGAAGCGCCGATCGCCATATTGACCGCGGCGATCTCGTCCTCGGCCGGTTCCATGACGATGCCGAATTCCTCCTGTTTGGAAGCGATGTACTCCATGATGGGCGTAGAAGGAGACATGGGATAACCAGCATAAAAGCGAAGCCCGGCCGCAAGGGCGCCCAGGGCCATGGCCTGGCTTCCGGTCAGCAGCAGGCGCCCGCGCGCGGATTTTTCGAGACAGATCTTGCAGGCCTCTTCGAGCCGGCAGGAACGGCCCGCCTCCTGATATCCTGCCCGTGCGCTCGCCTGGTTTTTCTCAACGACCTCTGTCCCTTTGGACCCGAATTCCTCTTCGAGATGCTCAAGGAGGGGATCCAAATCCTGCCCCATGAGCGCCAGGGCTGCACCGGTCGCCACGGAGTTCATCATGACCGACGAACCGCCTGCCTCGCGGGCCAGCCGCTCCAGGGGTACGGATACGTGCCGGGGATTCGAAGACCGGAAGCCGGACTTTTCGCCGTCGTAAACGACAACGCCTTCCTCGCCGAGAGCCGGAAGATCTTTGTCGATCGTCTCCCGATCGAGCGCCACAAGAAGATTCACGCGATCCCCGGGAGCTCGGACAGGCACGGTTCGAATCCGGACCTGGGCGAAATTGTGGCCCCCCCGGATTCTCGACTCGAAGTCCTGGTGAATGAAGACGTGGCAGCCCCGGCGTGCGAAAATCTTCCCCAGGGTGCCGCTTACGGCCTGCATGCCTTGGCCGGCCTTGCCGCCGATCCGGATGTTTACATCCACGCTCATGGCAGGCTCCGTAAGAATGTAGCCGCGTAGGTTCTCGAGGTTTGAGATGGCCGCAGGCCTGTCAAAAGTCGCGGCCAGGGGCGGCTCACGCGCCGCTCAACCTGTCGTAGAGCTTGAGCAGAGGCATGGCAAGGGTCATGAAAAGCCGCGGCCCGAGCCAGGCGATGCTCTTGGCCTCCACGAACTCCACGATCGACCCGTCCGGGTCGCGCACATAGGCCACCATGCCTTTGGACCCGCTGCCCATGTTGACTTCAACGGGCGGCAAGTAAATCGGAATGCCCTTGGCCTTCATGTCTGCCACAACGGCGGGCAGATCGGTCACGTCCATGCAGAATTCCATGCAGCCGATGTCCCCCCATCGGCGTCCTTTGTAGGCGTGGCGGCCTCGGGACTCCTTGACCTCGAAGAGCTTCAGAACGCCTCGCGGAAGCAGGCTGCCCAGCGGGCCCGAGGCGGGCTGGGATCTTTCCAGGATGGCCATTTTGGCCCGAAGGGGGCCGCCCGCGACCGGCTCCATTTCGGGCATTTCGCCCTCGAACGCGTACAGCACCCGGTCAAAGCCCAAAGCGTTCCGATAGAAAGCCTTGGAACGCTCCAGATCCGACACGCCCAGACCGATGTGGCACAACCCCTCAACCGCGGGCTTTGCCCCGCTGCGGGCCTGGGCGACCGAGCCGATCTCCTCGGTGAGCTGCAGGGGAAACCCGTCCGGGTCCTGAAGATAGGCGAAGCGCCATTTCCTGCCGCCCCCGAGGTCCTGTTCGCACACCGGCGTGAGGAACGGCACGCCCGCTGCTTTCATGTCCGCCACCACGCGGTCGATCTGCCGCACACCGTAGCCCGCTTCCAAGACGCCGTAAAACCCGTACCGGCCGTCTTCGGGGAAGGGCCTTATCGGGCTGGATTTGTGCTCGATGAGTTCGATGATGCCTCCTCCTTTTGGGTTGGCGGCCATCATCATGCGCATGGTCTCGACGCTGCCCACGACAGGTTCCATTTCCTTCGATGCCACGGTCAAGTCGTTGAGCTTCACCTTGTAACCAAAGAATCGTTTGTAGAAGCCGTAGGTTTTGTCCACGTCCCAGACACCCAAGCCGATGTGCTGCATGGCATTGATCATGTGGGGGGACCTCCTTTTACGGGTTGCACTGCCGTGGCGGACGCGTTTCGAGTATAGGAGGAACGTGCAAGCGGGGTCAAACCGACGCCAATCACGCAGATCCAGGCCTTTCGCAGGCCGGGCAAGAGGGCGCGGCCACTAGCTCGCCCGGGCGCCCGGCCGGAAACATCCTTTCCGGCCGCTGCATCGGATTGAAGGGTTTTCGGCATGATCTCCAACAGGGCTGGCAATACCACGGGGCCCTATGAGTTTTTCGGGGTCGACCTGGCAGCGAAGTCGAAAATGCATTCATCAACCCTCGAAGGGGAGAATCCGTCTTGGAACTTCGACACGACGCAGTCATTGTCGGAGCGGGCCTGGCCGGACTGCGGGCTGCGGTGGAGCTGACCGGGAAAGCCGATATCGCCGTGGTGAGCAAGGTCTTTCCGACCCGGTCCCATTCCGGCGCGGCTCAAGGGGGCATCGGTGCCTCTCTGGGAAACGAGGGCGAGGACCGCTGGGAATGGCACATGTTCGACACGGTCAAGGGAAGCGATTTCCTCGGAGACCAGGACGCCATCGAAATCATGGTCCGTGACGCTCCCAGGGCCATTATCGAACTCGAACACATGGGCGTGCCGTTCAGCCGGAACGAGGCGGGCAAGATCGCCCAGCGCGCCTTTGGCGGCCATACCCGGGATTTCGGGAAGGCGCCGGTCAAGAGGGCCTGCTACGCCTCGGACCGCACTGGCAGAGTCATACTCGACACCCTTTACGAGCAGTGCCTCAAAGCCGGCGTCCGGTTTTATTCCGAGTGCATCCTCGTGGATTTCCTGGTCGACTCGGGCAGGGTCGCTGGGCTGGTTCTTCTGGATTTGGCTACGGGCGCGCTCCACACGATTTCTTGCAAGGCCCTTATGCTTGCCACAGGAGGGTTTGGAAAACTCTACAAGACGACTTCGAACTGCTTCTCCAACACCGGCGACGCTCTTTCCCTCGCCCTAGGCAAAGGCCTTCCCCTGCAGGACATGGAATTCGTCCAGTTTCATCCCACCGGCATCGTCGGGCTCGGCATCCTCATCAGCGAGGCGGCCCGCGGCGAGGGAGGCATTCTCCGGAACCGGACCGGAGAACGATTCATGGAGCGGTACGCGCCGGTGATCAAGGACCTTGCGCCCCGTGACATCGTCTCCCGCTCGATCCTCCGGGAGGTTTTGGAGGGCAGAGGGATCGACGGCAAAGACTACGTGCATCTGGACCTCACGCACCTTGGGGAGAAGGCCATAACCGAAAAACTTTGGGAGATCGCCTCCTTTGCAAGGATATACGCCGGCGTGGATCCGGTGGGCGAGCCCATCCCGGTGCAGCCCACTTGCCACTACATGATGGGGGGTATCCCCACAGACGCGGACGGAAGGGTTCTTCGGGATGCGGGCGGCGCCCAGGTCCCGGGCCTTTTCGCGGGCGGCGCCCAGGTCCCGGGCCTTTTCGCGGCCGGCGAATGCGCCTGCGTCTCGGTCCACGGCGCGAACCGGCTGGGCTGCAATTCCCTGCTCGATCTCGTGGTCTTCGGTCGAAGGGCGGGCAAGGCCATGGCGGCATGGCTCGAGGCCGAGGGAAAAGAGTGGCCCGGACCGGCAAAAGGCGATGACGAGGCAAAAGAAAACATCCGACAGCTCCTGGCGGCGGACGGCCCGGAAAGGGTTCCGCGGATCCGGTCCGAGATGCAGGATGTCATGATGCAGCACGCCTCGGTCTTTCGGGAGGAGAAAGGACTTCGGCTGGTTCTGTCCGCCCTCAAGGACCTCGAAGAACGATACAGGCGGATTGGCCTTTCCGTCCGGGACAGAAGGTTCAACTCAGAACTCATCGAGGCGATCGAGTGCGGGCACATGCTCCGCTTGGCGCGGGCCATCGCCGAAAGCGCCCTTTTCCGCCGGGAGAGCCGGGGCGCCCACTACCGGGAGGACTTCCCCAAGCGGGACGACGAGAATTTCCTGGCCCACACGCTCGCCTTCCTGGAAGGCAACGGCTCGTTCCGGCTCGAAAAGAAACCCGTTCGGATCACCCGCTTCCAACCCGTGGAACGCAAATACTGAGGAGAGCACTCCCATGGAGCGCCTGTTCCGCATTTACCGATTCGATCCTGCGAAGGACTCTGCGCCCCGATACCAGGAGTACCGCGTCGAAGCGGCTCCCACCGATCGCATTCTCGATTGCCTCAACCGGATCCGATGGGAACAGGATCCCTCCCTGTCCTACCGCATGAGCTGCGCCCACGGGGTATGCGGCTCCGACGGGATGAGAATCGACGGCGTTTGCGCCCTGGCCTGCCAGCGCCTGGTGCGGGACTACGGGAAGGATCCGATCGTGGTCGAGCCCCTGCCCAACTTCCGGGTGGTCAAAGATCTCGTGGTGGACCTGGATCCTTTCTTTGAAAAGTACAGGTCGGTGAAGCCCTACCTGCTTCCCGCAGGCCGAGAGCCCGAACTCGAGAGACTTCAAACCCCCCAGGAAAGAGCGGTCTTCGATGAGGCGATCCGCTGCATTCTTTGCGCCTGCTGCACGGCCGCCTGCCCGATCACTTCGCAGAACGGCGCGTTCGTCGGTCCGGCTGCTCTCCTGAGGGCTTTCCGCTATCTGTTCGACTCTCGGGACAGCGCCCCACAGGAACGGATGGCTTTCCTCGACAGTCCGGACGGTGCCGGAGGTTGCAAAAGCCACGGGAAATGCACGGAGGTCTGCCCCAAGGAGATCGACGTGCGCAAGGCGATCGGCCGGACGAAAAAAAGGATCTTCGACGCCAAACGGTCTGGGACGTGATAGGCCTTTGCAAGGAGACCTCCTTCGTTTTGCCCGCGCTCTTGGTCTCCGCAGCGAGCCCGCGGCCACACCTCCATCCTGACTTTCCACTCGCCCATGGGTCGGCTCTGGATCACCGGTGTTTCAGACTGACCCAAGAGCGGAAGAGAATCTTTCCCCCGGGAACGCGAGACTGCCGCGCATCTCTCAAAATTTCAGCCGGATAGAAGCCGCGGCCGGCCTGATGGGAAGAGCTGCCCAATTGTGGTATATCTCTTGCTTGGTTGCGCATGCGATCGCCCGCATGCTGGCAATTCAGAGAGCGTCCCCCAGGAAGAGCAAGAGACCGAGGCGGCTAAACCTCATGAAAGGCAAAACAAAAACGAAGAAAATAAAGAAGATCTCCGGAAAGCTCTCCCCAAGGAAGAGCATCCCCCGAGTGCCCGCGCCAGCCCTTGTTCCGGCCTTCGGGCCTCTTCAGGGAATTCGGGTCCCCTCCACTGGCAGGCCCGCGGGAACTTCGTGGAGTACGAGGACCAGACCCTGGGCCGCACCATCCGCGCCCTGGGGATCATTCCCAAGTTCTCGGCCACCCCCGGCCAAGTCTGGCGGGGCGCCCCCTCGATCGGCCAGGATACAGAGGCGATCCTCAAGACCCTTCTGGGTTACTCGGACGAGAAGATCCGCCAACTTCACGACAAAGGCGTCATTCAGCGCCCGTCCTGAGGCGACGGGTCTGAAGCGTACGGCCAGGGGCTTGAGAGCATGGGCCTGTCCGTGTCATTCTAGAACAGGAACAGCCTGGAATCGGAGCGCGCCACGAGGAGGAATCGACACATGGACTTCGAGCTCACCATGGAACAGCGGATGCTCAGGGATATGGTCTACGAGTGGTCTCTAAAGGAACTGGGCCCCCAACAGGAGAAAATCGACGAGGAAGACTGGATGCCTCCGGACTTTTTCAGAAAGCTCGGCGACCTGGGCATTCTCGGCATCACGATCGACGAAGAATACGGCGGTTCGGCCCAGGGAATCCTGATGCAGGCCCTGGCCATCGAGTCCATGTCGAGGATTTCGCCCGCCCTGGCCATGAGCTATGCGGCCCATTCGAATCTGTGCGCGAACAACATCAACAAAAACGGCTCCAAAGAACAGAAAAGCAAGTACCTGCCCGACCTGGTCGCCGGCGTCAAGGTCGGCGCCCTGGGCCTGACCGAGCCCGAGGCCGGCTCGGACGCCATGGGCCTGAGAACCACGGCCCGTGAACAGGGCGACTATTTCATCCTGAACGGCACCAAGATGTTCATCACGAACGGAACCATCGCCAACACCCTGCTCGTCTACGCTAAAACCGACCCGGAGAAAAAGGCCAAAGGAATCAGCGCCTTTATCGTGGAAAACACCTTTCCGGGCTTTTCGGTTTCCAAAAAAATCAAAAAGTGCGGCATGCGGGGCTCGCCGACGGCCGAACTCATCTTCGAAGACATGCGGGTCCCCAAAGAGAACCTCGTCTACGAGAAGAACAAAGGCGTTCACGTCATGACCTCGGGCCTGGCCTATGAACGGATCGTGCTGGCCGGAGGATCGGTGGGCATGGCCCAACAGGCTCTCGAGTATTCGATCCAGTACGCCAAACAGCGCGTCCAGTTCGGACAACCCATCGCTTCCTTCCAGATGATTCAGCAGAAGCTGGCCGACATGTACTGCCTGTGCGAAGCGGCGCGGCTGCTTGTCTACCGGGCAGCCACCTTCGCAGACAGCCCGGAAGGAAAGCGGGGCGGCAAAGGGACCGAACTGGACAAGCTGGCGGCTTCAGCGATTCTTTTTGCGGCCGAGGCTGCAACCCGGATCTGCATGGAAGGCGTCCAAATCCATGGAGGCTATGGGTATTGTCTGGAGTACCCCATCCAAAAGCTCTGGAGGGACGCCAAGCTTTACGAGATCGGCGCAGGGACCTCGGAGATCCGCCGGCTCATCGTGGCCCGGGAACTCCTTCACTGACCTCTGCGGGTCCCAGGAGAGCTGGGCACCGAAGCTGCGGCGCCAAAGCCAGCGCGAAAGGAGGTCGCCATGGCGGTTCGCGTGATCATTCGAAGGAACGTCCGGCCAAATTTCGAAGTTCGACTTCACGAGGCTCTCCTAAGGCTTCGGGCCAAAGCCATGGGACAGGAGGGCTACATCTCGGGCGAAACCCTGCGAAACGTCGACAACCCGAACGAATTCATCGTGATCAGCACCTGGAACAAGCTTGCGGACTGGAAAGCCTGGGAAAGCCATCCGGAGCGGAGGGCGATCGAGCAGGAAATCGCCGCTTTATTGGAGGGCCCCGAGCAAGCCTCGGTCTACACGTATCCCTGACAGGGCAGGGGTTTGCGGCCAAGCCGTGGATCTGGGGACATTTCACTTCCGAGGACTCCACCCGTCGGTCTGGCTCGGCACGGCCAGTGACCGGTACGCAGGCTGGATCGGACAGATTTATTCGCCCGGCCGGTACGAAAAGAGGATCTCCCGCAGGACCAAGACCCTGGGGGAGAAGTCCTTCGTCGAGGAAGTCCTGCCCGTCGAATCGGTCGCCGAGTATTTCGAACATTTCCCGGTCCTGGAGTTGGATTTCACTTTCTACCGGCCGTTGCTGGACGAGGCCGGCAAGCCGACATCAAACTACCGCGCCCTTGAGACTTACAAGCGATACATGAAAGAGGGGGACAGCCTGATCCTCAAGGCCCCCCAGGCATACTTCGCCCGCCGATGGTGGCGGGAAGGCAAGTACGTGGAGAACGACCAGTATCTCAACTCTGCCAGCTTCACGCGCCGGTTCTACGAGCCTGCGGTCGAGATCCTGGGGCACCGGCTGGCCGGCATCGTCTTCGAGCAGGAATACCAGCGTAGCCAGGACCGAGTATCGGCGGCCGAGATGGCCGAGGCGCTGGAACGGTTCTTCGGCGCCCTTCCCCGGGACGACCGCTATCATGTGGAGCTTCGGACCGAAACCTTCCTTTGCGACCCGGTTTTCCAGGTGCTGCGCAGCCGCGGCATCGGCCAGGTCCTCTCCCACTGGACCTGGCTCCCGTCCCTGGCACGCCAGTTCAGCCTTGCTGGCCGCACGTTCTTCAATGCCGCCGGCCACGGTGTGGTGCGCCTCATGACGCCTCGGGGCGTTCGCTATGAAGAGGCGTACGCCCGAGCCCATCCCTTTGACAAGCTTGTCGACGGGATGCTGGATCCTCCGATGATCGAGGATACGGTCTCCCTGATGCGGCACGCGGCCGAAGCAGGTGTCCGGCTCCTCGTGATCGTCAACAACCGGGCCGGCGGCAACGCGCCGCTTATCGCCCGGAAAATCGCCGAACGGTTCCTGGAAACCCTGGCCCTCTGACCCTTCCTCTTGCCTCCCGAGGCGACTTCATGTATACTTACCGGTAAGTAGGTTCTGCGCCCATCCCCTCTCCCCGTCATGCGAAAGACGGGCTTTTTCTCGCATACAGGAGCAACCGGACCCTGACCGAGCAAACCGTCCAGAAGCAGCACAACGACCGCGTCCGGGATCGCCTCCTGCGCGCCGCCAGCGAGCGGTTCAACCGCCGGGGCTACGCAGCCACCACGGTGCGCGAGATTGTGGAGACAGCCGGGGTCACGAAACCGGTGCTCTACTACTATTTCGGAAGCAAGGAGGGCCTTTACCTCGCTCTGCTGGAAGAGGCACACCAGGCCTTCCAGAGCCGGGTGGAAGCCGCGCGGAAAAGTTCCGGGACGACCCGGCAGAAAATCCTCAAACTGGCGGAGGAACTGTTTCAGCTTTTCCAGATGAACCTGGAAGTGGTCCGACTCGTGCTTGCGGTCTCCTATGGCCCCCCTCAGGGAGCGCCCCCCTTTCCGTTCGACGCTTTTCACCAAACCTTGCAGGGCACCCTCGAGCGGCTCGTGCAGGAAGGCATCCGGTCCGGGGAATTTCGCTCCGGCAAGCCGAGCGCCATGGCGACCGCTCTACACGGGGCCCTGGGCGCCTGCATGGAAAGCGCCCTGATGCACGGAGAGGCTGGATGGAACGCGCGCCGGATTCGAGAAGTTCTCAACCTCGTTTTTGATGGAATCGCCAGGAGCGGGGGTCACAGTCGGGAGTCGAAAGCATGAAAGCAATCAGATCGGAGATCGTGGTCGGCCTGACTCTCCTTGTCCTTGGGGCTGGGGCCTGCTCGTCGCAGGGGGAGAGCAGCGTGGAGAAGGCCGGGGCGGGCAAGCCGCCTGTGGCCGTGGAAGTCGCGCCGGCCGTGGAAGCGGATATCGAAGAATCCATCGAGGTCGTGGGTTCTCTGGAACCGAAATTCGCTGCAGACATCAAGAGCGAGTTCACGGCTGTAGTCGAGGAGGTCTACGTGACCGAGTGGGTTCGCGTGCGAAAAGGCATGCCCCTGGCGAAACTCGACACCCGGGAGGCAGAAGCGGCGCTCCAGGCCGCCCGGGCCGGGCTCCTTCAGGCCGAGGTCGCAGAAACCCGGGCTTCGCGCGAGTTGGACCGAGCGATGAGGCTGCGGGAGGCTGGGCTCGTCACCCAGCAGAGCCTGGACGAGGCGCGCACGGCCCTTGAAGCCTCCCAGGCAGCCACAGCCGCCGCCCGGGCCCAGTTGCAGGCTGCCGAAACCCGCCTCGCCAAGGCCGTTCTCCGGGCGCCCTTCGACGGGACCGTCGCGTACCGAGGCGTGAATCCCGGGGACCGGGTGGAAAACATGGGCGGAGAGCCCTTGTTTCGAATTGTGGACAATCGGCTCCTGGAACTCACGGTGAGCGTGCCCTCGACGGCCCTTTCCTCCTTGCGGACAGGCCAGCCCCTGGAATTCTCGACCGACGCCATCCCGGGCAGGACCTTTCGCGGGAAAGTCCAGTTCATCAATCCGAGTGCGGACCCCGTCAGCCGATCGGTCAAAGTCGTGGCGCACGTTCCAAACGACGAGGAGACGCTGCGAGGAGGACTCTTCGTCAAAGGCCGCATTCTCACAGGCACGCGCCGAGGGGTTCTGCAGGTGCCCAGGCTGGCTCTGGTCGACTGGGATCCGAGCAAGGGCGTGGCCGCGGTCTTCGTGGTCAACGGCGACACGGCGGAAAAGAGGCCTGTCTGGACCGGCTCGGCGACCCCGCATGCCGTTGAAGTGACCCAGGGGTTGCAGCCAGGGGAACGAGTTGTGACCCGAGGCGCCTTCAACCTGCGCAGCGGAGATCGCGTGCTCGTCTCCCCCTTGCCTGAGGCGGCCCCCACGCCCTGATGGCTCCTGGCCTTGCAGGCCGGGGCATAAGCTGGCGGCCCTTGATCCGAACCTCCCATAAGAAACTCCAAGAGGACCGCTGCCCATGTTCCTTTCGGACCTTTCCATCAAACGGCCCGTGTTCGCCACCGTGATGATGCTCGCCCTGGTCACGCTCGGGATCTTCTCCTATCGCAGGCTCGCAATCGACATGTATCCGGACGTGGAGATCCCGGTCCTGTCCATCGTGACCCTCTTCCCCGGCGCAGCCCCGGAAAGCGTGGAGCGGGAGGTCAGCAAGTTCATCGAGGAAGCCGTAAACCCGATCTCCGGAGTCCGCCACGTGGGCTCGATCTCCCGGGAGGGCGTCTCCCAGGTGTGGGTCGAGTTCGAGCTCGGGGTGAAGATCAACGAGGCTACTCAGGAGGCCCGAGCCAAGATCTCGGCCATCCGAGGGGACCTGCCCCGGGAGATCGAAGAGCCCGTCATCGAAAAGCTCGATTTCTCCGCCCTGCCGGTTATTTCGATCGCCGTGCGATCCGAAAGCCTGAGCGCCCGGGACCTGACGACCCTGGTCGAGAAGAAAATCCAGCGCCGCCTTCAGAACCTCACCGGCGTGGGCCGGGTGGATCTCATCGGGCCAGCTACCCGGCAGGTGAACGTGGATCTCGACGTTGCCCGCATGGAAGCCCTCGGCATGGGGGTGGACGAAGTGATCGTTGGCCTTCGTTCCGAGAACGTGAACACCCCCCTGGGCAGGCTGACCCAGGGCGGCGTGGAGACGCCCCTGAGGATCCGGGGCAAACCGAAGGAAGTCGACTGGTTCGGCGAGATGGTGATCGCGTCCCGACCGGGGAGGCCTATCCGCCTGGGAGAGGTGGCCACCGTTCGGGACGGGACAGAAGAGCAGCGTTCCCTGGCGCTCGTGAACGGCATGCCGGCTGTCGCGTTGGACGTGATGAAGCAGTCCGGAGCGAACACGGTGGCGGTCGTGGACGCGGTCCGCGGGGAGGCAAAGCGACTCCAGGCCGAGCTGCCGCCGGGTACGTTCCTCGAAGTGGTCCGGGACAGTTCGGTCGCAATCCGGGATGCCGTTCGGGACGTGCAGGAGACTCTTCTCTTGGGCGCGCTCCTGACGGTTCTTATCGTCTTCTGTTTCCTCAATTCGTGGCGTTCCACGGTGATCACGGGCCTCACGCTGCCCATTTCGGTGATTTCCTCTTTCATTGTGATGCATTTCGGCGGCATGACCCTGAACATGCTGACCCTCATGGCTTTATCCCTCGCGATCGGCCTTCTTATCGACGACGCGATTGTGGTGCGGGAAAACATCGTCCGGCACCTGGAGCGCGGTGAAGACCACATGACCGCTGCACGAAACGGCACGAGTGAGATCGGCCTTGCTGTCATGGCCACGACCTTCTCCATCGTGGCCGTTTTCGTGCCTGTGGCCTTCATGAAAGGAGTCGTCGGCCGATTCTTCTTTCAGTTCGGCATCACGGTTGCTTTCGCCGTGCTCGTTTCCCTGTTCGTGTCTTTTACGCTCGACCCCATGCTTTCCTCACGCTGGTTCGACCCGGATATCCGCCGGGAAGGCAAACGCAACGTTCTGGCCCGGCTTTTGGACCATTTCAACAACGCCTTCGACAAGACCGCAGACAGGTACCGCACCCTCATCGGTTGGGCTCTGGACCACAGGAAGACGGTCCTGACCGTTGCGATCATCTCGTTTTGCGGCGGTCTGGCCTTGCTCGGGACCTTGGAGAGCGAATTCATGACCCCTCATGACCGCTCCGAGTTCCAGATCCAGTTCAAGGCCGCGCCCGACGCCTCGATCCACGAAACCGAAGACCGCCTCCGGGCGGTCCTGAAATCCTTGGAGGAGATTCCCGAAATCGAGCGGACCTACGCGACCATCGGAGCCAGAGAAGCCGATACGGTGCGCGACGCCGCCATTTACGTGCGCCTCGTCGACCGCGCCAGGCGCGAACGCACCCAGAAGGAAATCATGAAACACGTGCGGTCCCTGCTCACGCGGGTTCCAGGCATCGTGCCTTCGGTCATGGAAGGAGACGAGCTCGATGACCGAAAACCCCTTCTGGTGGGCATCCGGGGCGAGGATCTCGATCTCCTCAAGCGTTACTCTCTCCAGCTCAAGGATGAAATGTTCCGAATCCCCGGGCTGGTGGATATCGAGGCGAGCCTGGAACATGATCAGCCCGAGGTACGCCTTGTGGTCGACCGGGCCCGCGCCCGCGACGCAGGTGTAGACACAGACGCGATCGTGCGCACGGTGGGAACCCTGGTGGGCGGGCAGGCGGTCACGACCTTCGAGGACGAGGACGGAGACGCCGTGGATGTGCGAGTTCGTCTTCCCGAGACACGGCGGGGCGACATCGGGCAGGTCGAGAACCTCCGCCTCGCCGTCCGCGACCCTGCGGGTGGAGCCACCCTGGTCAGGCTGGGCGACCTTGTGGCTCTGGAGAGAGGCACGAGCCCGTCAGAGATCACCAGGCGGGATCTGCGCCGGGAGGTCACCGTATCGGCCAACCTGGACGGGTTGCCCCTTGGAACCGCGGCCAGGGAGGTTCAGCAGGCAGCGGCACGCCTCGACTTAGCTCCTGGCTACGAGATCATCCTGTTGGGTCAGACAGAGGAAATGGAGGAATCCTTCGGGTATCTGGGAGAGGCGCTCCTCCTGGCGGTCATTTTCGTCTATCTCATTCTGGCCGCCCAGTTCGAATCCTTTGCGGATCCCCTGGCGATCATGCTCTCCCTTCCGTTGTCCATTGTCGGCATGGCCGTCATGCTCCTCCTGACTGGAGACACCCTCAACATTATGAGCATGATCGGCCTCATCATGCTCATGGGCTTGGTGACCAAGAACGCCATCCTGCTCGTGGATTTCGCCAAGGTGCTGCGGTCTCAGGGGCTGGAGAAACGAACAGCCATCGTCGAAGCGGGCCGGCTCAGGCTGCGGCCCATTCTCATGACTACGTCGGCCATGATCTTCGGCATGCTCCCCCTTGCCCTGGGCTTGGGCTCCGCAGGCGAGGTCCGGGCGCCCATGGCGCGGGCGATCGTGGGTGGTCTCGTCACGTCGACTTTGCTGACCCTTCTCGTGGTCCCGGTCGTGTATTCGCTCTTGGACGACGCGACATCCAGACTGCGCCGTCGAAAAGAAAAGCGCCAAAGCCAGAGCGCGGCTCCGACCCCTGGGGCCGCCTCAACGTGCGTCCTGCTCCTCCTGACGGCAGCCGTCCTGCTCCTTTGCGCGGCCCGGCCTTCGTCCCTCCATGCCTCCGAGGAGGACTCGGTCGAGATTCTCACCCTTGAGCGGGCACTGGCCATTGCTGCCGAGCAGAACCGCGACATCCAAAAGGCCGTCGAGTACCAGAAATGGCTCCGCGCAAAGTACGTCGAGGAGAGGGCCGCAGCCCTGCCGAATCTGCGGATCACCGCAAGCATGGGCCGCCAGGTCGACGAAAGCCAGCGTGCCTTTTTTAAAGGCATTCCGAGCCAGTTCGGGGGGATCTTCTCGTTCGAGCGGGACGTGGCCACGGCAGACCTCGTTCTTTCCCAGGCTGTTTTTACCTGGGGGCAGGTGGGCGCGGCCATTCGGGCAGCCCGAATCGGCCTTGCCATGGGCGAGGAGGAACTGAGGCTCTTCCGCCATGCAGTGGCGCGGGATGTTTCGACCGGTTTCTACGATGTCCTCCTGGCCCGGGAACTTGTTGCCGTGGCGAGGGAAAACCTGGAACAGAAGCAACGGCATCTCGATGCGGCTCGCCGCAAGTTTTCCGCCGGTACCGCGACCGACTACGACGTGCTGGCAGCCTCGGTGGCCCTCGAGAACGCCAGACCAGAACGGATCAGTGCTGAAAACCGGCTCCGCACCGCCAAGGACACCCTCAACTATCTGCTCGGCCGACAGGGAGGCGCCTTTGATGTGTCAGGATCCCTGGAGGCGCCGATCGCGCCTTATCCGGAGAGCTCCGAATGGGTCGAACAAGCTCTCCTCCACCGCCCCGAACTCCGGCAGATCCGGCACCGCAGGGGCGTGGCCGGCGAGATCGTCAAGGTGTCCCGCGCGGGGGACAAGCCCAGACTCGACATCCAGGCCGGGTACGGGTGGAGAGGCTATAACGTCGAAGGCATGGAGTCTGACGGAACGGCCTGGCAGGCGGGTCTGTACCTCACCTTTCCCGTGTTCGACGGGTTCCGCACCCGCGGCAGAGTGGCTCAGGCCGAAAGCGACGTCCGCACGGCGGAACTCGAAGAAGCCCGAATGCGAGACGCGATCGCCCTGGAGGTGCGAACCGCCGCGGACGCGGTCCGGGAAGCGGGAGAAATCGTCAAGGCCCTGACCGACACGGTCCGGCAGGCCGAGCGGCTTTTGTGGATGGCCGAAATCGGCTACGAAGCCGGCGTGAAAACCCACCTCGATGTCCTGGACGCCCAGCTCAATCTGGCCTCGGCCAGGGGCAACCTCGCCCGGGCTAGACGGGATTACCTCGTGGCTCTGGTCCATCTCCGCTGGGCGGCAGGCACGCTCGGCGAAGAGAGATTCCCCTGACGGCAAGACCGGTGCCGCCCGATCCGAATCGCTCTCTTCCCCTGGTGCCTATGCATCGGAGCTGACAAGACCGATCCTGCCTTCTCGCCACCTTTCGCTTTTCCCTTTGCCCCTCGGCTCTCGCCTTTCACCCGCTTTCCGAATCCTCGGATCGGAGGCCCGCCGGAAGCCCGGCAGGCCCCTGCCCAAAGACCCCACACAAAAAAACTACTTGACATACTATTCCTACTTTTCTAGTATGTCGATAATCCTACTTAAGCGGTATGTCTACCGTGAAAATCTCCACGCGCCCCCGATACGCCCTGCACCTCATGCTGGACGTCTCTCGCCACTGTGTCGATGGACGACCCGTGCATCTGCGCGAGATCGCCCTTCGGAACCACCTTTCCAAAGGGTACCTCGAGCAACTCGCCTTCTCCTTGAAAAACGCCAGGCTCCTGAGAAGCACCGGAGGCCGAAGCGGTGGCTACCGCCTTGCCAAACCGGCCGACAAAACGACGATCCTGGAGATTTTTGAAGCGACGACAGGGCCGATTCAGCTTGTGGAGTGCGTCCAAGACCCCGAATCGTGCGCGCGTTCCGCGTCCTGCCCTTGCAGGATTCTCTGGCTGCTTCTCAGCCGTCGCATCCAGGCCCTGCTTGCGTCTTACTCCCTCAAGGATCTCGCCGAAAGATCCGGGGTCGAGAGAATGATGGAGGAGCTGCGGGCCATCGAACTCGAGTGAAAGCGCGGTAGACACCCCGGCCCGCTCGGGCAAGGGCGGCCGGCCTGACTATGTTCACTTTGTTCAGGGGGAGGAGATGGTCGAAAAGAACGTCAACGGCAGATCCATTCGTCTGATGAGGGGCGACATCACGGACCTCGACGTGGACGGGTTTGCCTTTTACGCCACCGAGGACCTCGTCCTGGGATCAGGGTACGGCACGGCAATCTCGGTCAGAGGCGGCCCCTCGATCCAGGAGGAATGCAAGAAACTGGCTCCGGTCCCCGTGGGAGGGGCCGTCGTGACCGGCGCGGGCAACCTCAAGGCGAAATACATCATTCACGCCGTGGGCCCGAAGTTTCAGGAGCCTGAAGAGGCCGAGAAACTCCGCAGAACCGTCCAAGCGGTCTTGGAGAAGGCGGAAGAAAAAGGAATTCGGCGGCTGGCGTTGCCGCCCATGGGGACCGGGTTCTACGGCATCCCCGTGGACCTGTGCGCCCGCGTCATGGTCAAGGCCCTGCGGGAGCACCTCAATGGAAACTCGAAGATCGAAGAAGTCATCCTTTGCGTCCGGGATTCACGAGAGATCCCAGCCTTCGCAAAAGAAATCGAGCAGGCCTAGGTCAACCGGACCGCTGCCCTTTTGGAGCCTCGTCTATTCATCGCGAGGCCCCGGGACCGGAAAGCGTCTTACAGGGAGGACACCATGCAGGAAAGCGCGCTGTTGCACTTCGCTTCCCACAGATTGCAGGAGGTTTCGCTGATCTTCATGGCCGTCGTGTATTCCGTCCGTCTCTATTGGCTCATGCGTTTCAAGGCGGCAAGGGATCGCCAACCCAGAACAGGCCGCCTGGACACCGGCCCCTTGAAAGGCGCGGCCTATTCGCTCGCAAACATTGCCATGCCTTGGGCCATGGAAAGCACAAGGACCAACCTCTTCTACTGGGTTCAGTTCGCGCTGTTTCACATCGGCGTCACGGCCGCCATCACGCTCTCCTTCCTGATCCCCTATGCGCCTCAGACCCTCGAGAGCCCCGTGGTTGTCTGGATCTTTCAGATCTTCATCGGGGCGGCGTTCCTCGTAGGCTGCTACCGTCTGGGGCGCAGAATCCTCAATCCTTACATGCGGGCCATCAGCACGCCGGACGATTATTTCTCCCTGGCCCTTCTCACGGTCTGGTTCTTTTTCGCGGGGCTGGCGGCTCCGAACGATCCTTCGTCGGGGGAGGGGCCGCTCCTGGCCTTCTTTTTCCTGACCGCCTTTTTCTTGATTTATGTGCCGTTCAGCAAGATTTCCCATTACCTCTACTACCCGTTCATGCGGTTTTATCTCGGCAGGTCCTTGGGGCATCGGGGGGTTTACCCGATCCGGCGCTCGGTCATGCCCAACAGAGGATAAGCGGTCCACTGCTCCTGCCATGGCCGGAACCACCCGCACCCCAACAAGACCATCACGGAGAGGAAGATGAACCCAGCAGCCCAAACAAGGTCGCACAAGGCCCAGAAGGTCATCGAGAGACTGCACAAGAAGCTCAACCGGCAGATGGCGCTATCCCTGGCGGGCTGCGTCCACTGCGGTCTTTGCACGAACTCCTGCCATTATGTCCTCGCCAACCCCGGCGATCCGACTTATGCGCCGGCCTACAAGGCCGACCAAATCCGAAAGATCTTCAAACGCCACATCGACTGGACCGGGCGTGTGTTCCCCTGGTGGGTGAAGGCCAAGAGCATCTTCACGGACGAAGAACTCGAGGAACTCAAGGACATCGCTTTCGGAAAATGCACGAACTGCCGCCGCTGTACCATCAACTGCCCCATGGGAGTGGACTTCGCCACGGTGAACCGCATGACCCGGGGGCTTCTCGTCTCGGTGGGCATCATGCCCGAGGGTGTGGCCGTTGTGAGCAAAGACCAATGGGAGATCGGCAACCAGATGGGGGTGCTCAAAGAGGAGTATCTGGACACCCTCCAGTGGATGGACGAAGAGCTCCAGGAAGAACTAGGACTCTCGCACAGCCTCATTCCGATCGACAAGAAAGGCGCCCGGATCATGTACACCATCAACCCCCGGGAGGTGAAATATGATCCCCGCACCATCGCAGACGCGGCCAAGATCTTCACGCTGGCCGGCGAGGACTGGACCATGCCGAGCGAGGGGTGGGACATGACGAACTTCGGCCTCTTTTCAGGCGACGACGACCTGGGAGGCACGGTCGCCAAACGGGTGTACGACAAGGCCGAAGAGCTCGGTGTGCAGAAGGTCGTCATTTCCGAGTGCGGCCATGGCTACCGCTCGACCCGCTGCGAAGGTCCCAATTGGGCCGGCAAGGACATCGGGTTCGAAATGGAGAGCTCGGTCTTGACCATGCTCCGGTACATCCGGGAAGGCAAGATCCGGGTGGACAAGAGCCGGAACAACGTCCCGGTCACCTTCCACGATTCCTGCAACAATGCCCGCAGTTGCGGTCTGTACGAAGAGCCGAGGGAGCTTCTCCAGCTTGTCTGCACCGAATTCCGCGAGATGTACCCGAACCGGGCGGAGAATTACTGTTGCACAGGCGGCGGGGGCGCCATGTCCATGTCCGAGTACACGCCCCGGCGCCTCAAGTCCGCAAAGATCAAGGCGGACCAGCTTCGGGCCACCGGGGCAAAAATCGTGGTTACGTCCTGCCACAACTGCGTGGACGGGCTGACCGATCTCATCCGCCACTACAACCTCGGCATAGAGGTCAAGCAGCTCGTCAATCTGGTGGCCAGCGCCCTGGTGGTGCCGGAGAAGATCGAGGTGGTTGCGCCCAGGCCCGTGCATTCCCTCAAGGGCTTCCGCATCCTCATCGTGGACGACGAGCCCGACACGCGAACCTATCTTTCCACGATTCTCGAGGACGCCGAAGCCACGACCCTCCAGGCCGCCGACGGTCTCAAAGGGATCGAACAGGCTCGCAAAGAGAAGCCGGACCTCATCACGCTGGATCTGTCCATGCCCGGTCTCGACGGCGGGGACGTCTTCGTGCGGCTGCGCGAAGACCCCGAGACCGCCGCCATCCCGATTTGCATCGTTACAGGCCGACCGGAGTTGAGGCGCCTCATTTACGACAAACCCCATCGTCCGCCCGAGGGATATCTCGACAAACCGGTCTCGGAAGAAACCTTCCTCAAGAACGTGCGCAAGATTCTCGAACTCGGACGCAAGGAGCCCAAGTCGGCATAGGATTGCCCGTCCTCACTTGGGCCCGATGCGAAAAACGAAACAGAGGGGAGAGCCGGATGGAAGAGCTGCCGGCCTCGCGTCAGAAAGAGCAGCCCTGCCTCGCAGGGTCCGACGAGACTGCGAAAGCCCGTGCGGCCCTCTCTTCGCTGAACCTGCTGGTCGGCACCATCGCCCACGCACTCCGGGGCGATCTTACAGGGGTGGACGGCGGACTGTACCTTCTTCAGTCCGGGCGGTCGCGCGGCGACGCTGCAAGAATGGAAAAGGGGCTGGCCATGCTGCAGCGAAACCTCGACAGACTCCGGCGGACGGTTTCCCATATCCTCTATTATGCGCGCGACCGAGAGCTCCTGCTGGAGCCTGTTGCCACGGAAGTGCTCGTGGCGGAACTCGTCGAAGCGGTCCAGAAACAGGCGGGTGCCTCAGGCGTGGAGTTTCAAAAAGAAATCGCGCCCTGCTCGTGCGAATTCGAGGCAGACCGCAACGCCCTCCGCTCCGCGCTCCTCAATATCCTGGCCTATGCGTTCGAGGCAGGCTCCGCCCCGGGGCCTGTGGAAGGGCGGCCCGTCCGGATGGAGGCCGGACGCCGGGCGGACGAGATGGTGTTCACCGTAGAGGTCCCCGGGAAGAGCCTTGACCGCACCTTGAAAGAGCGAATCCTAAGCCCCCTCTTTCTCGCCAGAATGGAAGGCGCTGCCCTCGGCCTTTTTGTGGCCAACAAGATCCTGGCCGCCCACGGAGGCGTTTTGGAAATCGATTCCGATGCTGGCGGGGGCGGCACGATCTTTCGAGCGAAAATCCCCGTTCGCCCCCCTTCAGCCGCGCCGGAACAGGCACAGGGCAAAACCGAGGATGGCCGAGACCGTCACCGGGGAACTTCCCATGAGATCAAGCAAGAAGCCTCTTGACCGTCTCCAGCAACTCGTCCGTGTTGATCGGCTTGAATACGTAGCCGGCAGGAGGCTTGATCTGTTTGCGGTGATCGATGTAGGTCTTGAGTTCTTCCGACACGCCCGTAACGATCAGGACCGGGATCTTCGAGGTCTTGGGTTCCTGCTGCAAATCCCGAAGGGTTTTGATCCCCGATTTCTCCGGCATGGAAATGTCCAAGGTGATCAAGTCGGGCACCTCCCTCTTGGCAATCTCGAACCCTTCCTCGCCGTTAGCCGCACCCAGGGTCTTGAATCCATGATCCTCGAAGAACGTCCTCATGTAACTCTGGATGTCCTCTTCGTCCTCGATCACGAGAATCTTCTTTTCTGCCACGGCAGGCCCTCCTCTGCCACGAGTTTCGTCGGGGACGATTCTGTTCTCTCGGCTTTTCGGCCCCTTTCCCTACTACTCAGCTCGGTCAAAATAGCCGGAAACCCCGCTCGACGTCAAGGGATCCTGGCCGCTCGGGCGCCGAAGACTCCCGCGTCAAAGGCCATGGGTCCCCAGATTCGCCCGAGGGAGATCGAGGGGAGGGCGCACCATGCCTGATGCCCGCGCCTGGGACATGCCGCCCGAAGGGATCCCCCTCCCCCACGATGTTCTCTTCGAGGAGGTCCCCTGCTACATCTCGATCCAAGATCGGGACTATCGGATTCTCAAGACGAATCGCCGATTCCGCGAGAGCTTCCAAAACAAGAAAGGAACGCACTGCTACGAAATTTACAAGAACCGTCAGGATAAGTGCCCCGTTTGCGTCGTGGAGAAGACCTTTCGGGACGGCCAGAGCCACAGAAGCGAAGAAACCTGGATCTGCCAGGACGGCAGGATCGTGGAGGTGATTGTTTACACGACGCCGATCCGAGACGAGACTGGGCAAATCGTGGCCGTTATGGAGATGTCCACCGACATCACGGCCGTGAAATCTCTTCAGCGGAAACTCAGGGAAAGCGAGGAACGACTTGCCTATCTCTTCGACGAAGTGCCCTGTTACATCTCCATCCAGGACCGAAACTTCCGGATCGTCCGGGCCAACCGCAGGTTCAAGGAGGACTTCGGCGACGGGATCGGGGACTACTGTTACTCCGTTTACAAGCACCGGGACGAGGAATGCCTGAACTGCCCGGTCGCCGCCACCTTTGCTGACGGACGGACTCACACGAGCGAAGAGGTGGTGACGTCCAAAAGCGGCGAGACCATCCACGTTCTGGTCTCTACGGCGCCGGTCCTGGACAGAAACGGAGCCATCTCTCATGTGATGGAGATGTCGACCAACATCACCGAAATCCGCCGTCTTCAGTCCCAGCTCGAGTCTCTGGGCATTCTGGTGGGATCGATTTCCCACGGGATCAAGGGCCTCCTGACCGGTCTCGATGGAGGCGCCTACTTCCTCAAGTCCGGCCTGGAACGGGACGAGATGGAACGGGTCCGGAAAGGTTGGGCCATCATGGAGCGGAACATCCGCAAAATCCGCAGCATGGTCCTTGACGTCCTCTATTACGCAAAGGAAAGAGAACCGGATTGTGAGAGCGTGGATCCTGCCGAGCTGGCGGCAAGCGCGGCGAAAATCTTCGAGACAAGAGCCGAAGCGCTCGGTGTGGCGTTCCACACGGAATTCCAGGAGGGCATGCAGCCCTTTGAAGGAGATTCCAAGGCTCTCCACTCCATGCTGGTCAATCTGCTGGAGAACGCCTTCGACGCCTGTCGCAGCGACAAAAGCAAGTCTGACCATGCCGTCCACTTCGCCGCATGGCAGACCCCCGATCATGTCCTGTTCGAGGTCCGAGACAACGGGATCGGCATGGATCAGGAGACCAGGGAAAAGCTCTTCTGCCTCTTTTTTTCCTCCAAAGGGATGGAAGGAACAGGACTGGGCCTCTTTGTTGCGAACAAGATCGCAACCCAGCACGGGGGCAAGATCACCGTGGAATCTGCACCGGGCAAGGGCAGCCGGTTTCTCGTCCGGATCCCGCAGATCCGGCCCTTACCAGGAACCTCCTGAGATCTCCACACGCAAGACTCTTGAGGTCACCTTCCCCCAGCCGCCTTCTTTTTCTTCGGCGCGAAGCACGCGGCCACGACGCCCGCAAGCCTTACCGTGTGACGGCGAATCTCGGCGAGGCTCCTGCCCGGATAGCGCGCATAGCTGATCATGATGCCGTTCAGAGCAGAAAAGAGGGCGTGTGCGACCAGGCGGCTTCGCCCTCCGAGACCCGCACCTCGGACGACCGCCTCAACCCGGTCCATCAGGGCGCGCATAATGGGGTTGAGCCTCGCCGTGGCCTCCGGGGAAAGCCTTCCCCCCAGCATGAAATGCCCCATCATTTGATAGAAGGACATGTTCTCGTTGAGAAAGAGAACGTACGTCTCGCAGAATTTCCTGAGCGAGCAGCCTCCTCTTTTGCAAAGCTCCCTGTCCACAAGGTTCGTGATTTCCCGGGCTCCCGCAAAGAAGACATCCAGAAAGAGATCGTCAAGAGTCGCGTAGTAACGATAGATCGCCGCCGGGCTGATCCCTGCAGCCCGGGCGATCTCCCGGACCGTGACGCTGCGGAAGTCCCGTTCGGCGAACAGCTTCCGCGCCGTGGCCAAGATGAGCTCCCGGCGCGCCTCCCGCTCCCTTTCCCTCTGTTGCTGCCACCTGGCGGAAGCCATGGGACGTCACACCCGTTTCAGGCAAAGGCGAACTCGAAGGTCCCACACAGTCCAAGCCGCGGTGTTTCAAACAGCGGCTAAGATCCGGGGTCTGGAGATCTTTCACTCCCACAGCGTCGAACCAGCCGCGCGAACCTGTTCAGGCCTTTGCGGACTCGTGGACCTTCCACATGTCCTCGTCCGTGAAACAACGCTCGGTCTCGTCCGGCCGCATGGCGTCCTGCTCCATTTTGCGGCGGTCGTAGGGCTGGCGCAGGACCTCGTCGTAGTACTCGTGCTGGATCAGCAGATTCATGATCTGGCTCGTTCCGGTCCAGATCAGGGAGAGGCGGGTGTCCCGCAAGGCCCTCTCGATCGGGTAGACGTCGGTGTATCCGATGCCTCCCATGATCTGCATGGCGTTATTGACCACGTTCCAAGCCGCCTCGGTGGCGAACCGCTTGGCCTCGCTTACGATCCTGCGAACGTTGGGATAATTCTCGTCCACGGCCCGGGCCGCCATGTACGTGAGTCCCCTGGCCGCGTCGAGCTGGGTGATGGATTCGGCCACGAGGAAGTTTATGGCCTGGAACTTACGGATCAGGCTCCCAAAGGCGGTCCGCTTGTCCGAATACCGCACGGCCAGATCGAGGGCTCCCCACACGCCGAGAGAGCCTGCTGCGGACGTGAGCCGCTCCGGGATCATCATCTGGTGGAAACACTGGGCACCGCCGTGCAACTCGCCGACGAGGTTTTCCCGTGGAACCTTCACGTCCCGGAACACAAGCCTCCCCGTGCCACCGCCCCTGCACCCCATGAGCCCGTAAAGATACTCCGTCTCCACTCCCGGCCCCTTGTCCACAATGAGCAAGCTGATCCGGTTGTACTTGTGCGCGTCCGGTTCGAAGTTCGTCCGGCAGTAGACGAGAAAGAAATCCGATCCCTCGGCGCCCACGACAAACCGCTTCTGGCCGTTCAGGACAAAGTGGTCACCCTTGAGGACCGCTTTCGTCGTGGCGCCGAAGAAATCCGATCCGCCCCTCGGCTCGGTGAGAGCTTCGGCGGCAACGAGCTTGCCGGCCAAATAGGGTTTGAGGTACTTCTGTTTCTGCTCCTCGGTCCCGAACTTGTTCAGGGCCTCGCCCACGATGGACGGCATGACGAAGGCGCACCCCAGAGCAATGCCGAGGCAGCCGATCTCCTCGATGGCGGCGACCTCGGCCACCCAGCTCATCTCCCGTCCGCCATACGCCTTCGGGAACCGGATGCCCCGAAGATTGTATTGGGCCAGCCGCTCGACGAACTCCCGGGGATAGACAATCTCATCCCGGTCCATCTTCCGGAGAAAATCGCTCGAGACCTCCTCCCGGGCGAACCGCCTGGCCTCGTCCCGCAATGCCCTTTCCTCGGGCTTGAGCAGAAAGTCGTACATGGCCGATCCTCCTCGCTTTTGAATGAACCCCTTGGTCTGCGATCGGCGTTCACTATAGTGAACATCGTTCACACCGTCAAGACGAAAAAGTCTTCGAGCGACCCCGTTTCCTGTCCCGCAACCGCGGTGGAAACAGGACCGATGGCCGCTTCCTTCGGGTTGACCGAGCCGAAGAAAGGGGACGGGAAGACGCAAGTCGGAAGCCACTTGGAAACGAGCCCTCTCCGGGCAGAAGACGAGTCGGCCCCGGGGACACAGGCATGCAAAAGAATACCCTCTTCTCGAAGCGAAATCCCTGGTCGAGGCCACAGTCCCGTACGGACGGTTGCTCCGGCCGGACACGACACCTTGCTTAGAATCAAGGCAGGCTCCCAAACCTTTTTTGCTTGACAGAAGAAATATGGAAGGAATATATTTTTATCCATCAAATCTGTTTTTCTTTCATCCATTTATTCAAAAAGGAGGTGTGCCATGCGACGCATTTTGGCGGTATCCATCGCCCTCCTCTTGGCCTCGAGCATCCCGTTGCCCTCAGAAGCCCATCCCCCGTTTCTCCCCAACATCCCCGATACCTGGACTAAGATGTTTCCTGCGCAGCTGTACCCAGACTTCGAGTACGAGGGTCTCACCCCCTCCTGCGCGGCGTGCCCGGGATGCGACCCTGAGTACTCCTTTTTCGTCAAAGGAGGCAAGGTGAACAACGTCGTAGTTTACTTCGAGGGAGGAGGTGCCTGCTGGGACTCGAAGAATTGCCTCTACGCGCCTACTTACAGTCGCGAGGCCACTTCGATCGAGAGGTTCGCCGACACAAAGGACAAAGGGATCTTCGACACCCAAAACCCCAAGAATCCCTTCAAGAACTGGTACTTCGTGTACATCCCCTATTGCACCGGCGATGTACACTGGGGCGCCGCAGATCACGATTATCCGGACTGCCTCGACGCGATCCCAGGCGTGGATTCCTGGACAATTCGTCACCGGGGGTTCGTGAATTTCCAAGTGGTTCTCAAGTGGATGATCGACAACTTCCGCCTCCCCTTCCGAATCTTCGTCACCGGGACAAGTGCGGGCAGCTACGGCGCGATCATGGGGTTCCCCCACATCAAGCAGGCCTTTCCTTTTTCGCAGGTCTCCGTCCTGGGCGATGCCGGAAACGGCGTGGTCGATAGCTATTTTCAGAACAATTCGATTTACAACTGGAACATCCAGGTACCGAGTTGGATCCCTGGATTCGAGGGCGGCTACAGCCCGGACATGACGATCGCCGACGTCTATGGCCGCATCGCCGCCTACTATCCGTGGAGCAAGGTCGCTCAGTACACGACGGCCTGGGACTGGAACCAGGCGTTCTTCTACAACGTGATGGTCGTGATCGGGAAATACAGCACCTGGCCCTTCCCGGACAACTGCATGCCCCATCCCAACGAATGGAACGATTATTCCGGGGTCTGGTGCGACTGGCATGACCAGATGCTGGATTTTGTGTACGGGGTGGCTGAAAACCACCGCAATTACCGTTACTATATCGGCGCAGGGGACGACCACACGATCATGGGAAGCAAGAAGTTTTACGAGGAGGATTCGGCCGGGATATCGTTCCTCAAATGGATCAAGGGCATGCTCAACGAGCCTGTCTGGATCCCGGGCAACGGGCTCAAGTGGAAGAACGTCGAATGCACGGACTGCCAGGATCCCCTCTCATGTGAATGAACGGGCAGGCCCGTTCCGGGCGGGAGATTTGGACCTCCAGAGGCGGCCGGAGAGCCGGCCGCCTCTGGGCTTCTTTGTGTGATCGGCACCCGGCAGACGAAAGACCTCATCCCACATGGAGAAAGACCCTTGGAAAAACCCCGTCATCGCTTCGTGGAGACCAACGGCATTCGCATGCACATCGCCGAGCAGGGCGCCGGGCCCCTTGTGGTCCTGTGTCACGGATTCCCGGAACTCTGGTATTCCTGGCGGCATCAGTTGCCCGCCCTCGCCAAGGCGGGTTTCCACGCCGTGGCGCCAGACCAGCGCGGCTACGGACAGACCGACCGGCCCGAGCCGATCGAGGCGTACGACATTTTCAGGCTCGTGGGAGACATCGTCGGGCTGGTCCAGGCCCTGGGCGAGGAGCAGGCCGTGGTCGCGGGCCACGACTGGGGAGCGCCCGTGGCATGGCACTGCGGCCTGCTCCGGCCGGACATCTTCCGGGCCGTGGTCCTGCTGAGCGTTCCCTTTCTTCCCCGCAGCGCTTCTGACATCCGGCCCACCGAGGCCATGAGGTTCCTGGCCGGCGAGAACGAATTCTATCAGCTTTACTTTCAGGAGCCCGGCAAGGCCGAAGCGGAACTCGAGGCAGATCCGCGCAAAACCATGCGGATGTTTCTCTACTCCGCTTCCGGGGACCCGCCGCCCGAGAAGCGATGGAGATTCCTGTTTCCCAAATCCCAGAAATTTCTCGATACGGCGACGGATCCCGAAACGCTCCCTGCCTGGCTGACTGAAGAGGATCTCGATGTGTTCGCACGGGAATTTGCGCGCACGGGCTTCCGGGGAGGACTCAACTGGTACCGGAACATCGACCGCATGTGGGAACTCGGCGGCTTCCTCAATGGCGCCAAGCTTCTCCAACCCGCGCTTTTCGTGGCCGGCCAGGAAGATGGCGTCATCGCGATGTACCGACAGGCCTATGACTCGCTGGAGCAGAACGTTCCCAATCTCACGAAGAAAGTCCTCATCCCCGGAGCGGGCCATTGGATCCAGCAGGAAAGGCCCGAAGCCGTAAACCAGCTTCTCGTCGAATTTCTCGAGAGCCTGCCCCTGCGTTAACAGCCCGTTCCATACGGGCGCTTCGCTCAGGTCCCCTCGCCACGGTCCCTGGACAGGCGCGGCGCAAATGCGCTATGGTTCCTCGACTCGCGACAGCCAAAACCGGAAAAGACCGGAGCTTACCTCATGGATCGATCCTCTGCGCAGGTGGAAGAGGCTCCCCATCCTTCTAGCGGGCTCGGCCTCGGGCTGCGCGCCCACGTCGTGCTCGCCGTGCTCTTTCTCATCTACATGTCCGATTACGTGGTCCGGTACGTTCTTTCGGGCATGATCGATTTTATCAAACAGGACTGGCACATCACGGACGCCCAGGCCGGGTCTCTGATGAGCGTGGTGCTGCTGTTCATCACGGTTTTCACCATTCCCGCCTCGATCCTCATCGACCGGTGGAGCCGGCGCAAGATGATCTCCCTCATGGTCTTTTTCTGGACCCTGGCCACCCTAGGATGCGCCCTGGCGAAGAATTATACGCAGCTTCTCGTGGCGCGGGCCTTTCTCGGCATCGGGGAGGCCGGCTACGCGCCCGCCGGAACCGCCATGCTGGCCGCCGTGTATTCGGAGGAGCGGCGGGCCAAGGTCATGGGAATCTGGAACGTCTCGATTCCGGTGGGCGTTCTGGTCGGGCTTCTCGCGGGCGGCTGGATCGCCAGAACGTGGGGCTGGTCCAAGGCGTTCGCCCTTGTCGCGCTGCCCGGGTTCGCTCTCGCTCTGGCCGCCTGGTTTCTTCCGGATTACAGGACAGTGCACGCCGAGGAGTCCACGGGGGGCGTCCGGGATCTCAAGGCGTTCTTCGCGAAGGCCACCCGTGTGCTGAGCGTGCCTTCCCTTGCGCTCACCTACCTCGGGTTCGCGATGAACGTGGCCACGACGACTGCGCTCATGACCTGGCTCCCCACCTATTTCGAGCGCACAGGCTTGGCCGAGCAAGGCAGGGGAAGTCTTTACGCTCTGCCTGTGTTCGCCCTAGTCCTGGTGGGCGCTCCGCTGGGAGGCTTCCTCTCGGACGCTTGGCGTCGCAGGCGACAGGAAGCCCGCCTTCTGTTCCCGGCCCTCTCCTCTCTGGCGGCCGGCGCCGTCCTGCTCGCGGCCCTGCTCTGCGAGGCGAACCCGCTGCAGGTGGCAATCCTTGCGCTCTTCGGGATTGCGGCTTCCTGTTACATCGCGCCCGCCGCATCGGTCACACAAGATCTCGTGCATCCGGGTCTGAGGGCCTTCAGTTACGGCATGTGCGTGATCGTCCAGCACCTCTGCGGCGACGCATGGTCCCCCTGGCTCGTGGGCGCCCTGAGCGACCGCATCGGTCTTTCCGATGCCCTGCTGACCTTGCCGGCCCTGGCCGTGCTCGCTTTCGCTTGCTTCTGGGGTGCGAGCCGCTTTTACAACCGGGATCTGGAAAAGGTCGAACGGGTCGATCTCGAAGCCGAGTGAGCGATCCTGGATCCGAGGTCAGACCCTTTTACCACAAGACGGCAAGAAGAATCGCTGCAAAGCCGCCTCTTCTGTTGCGAAAGGAGGTAGATGGATGAGCGACAGGGTCAAACCGCCGATGGAATGGCCCAAGACGGGCGTCGTCACCGTGCGCTACGAGAACGAGGTGCAGGACGTTTACGCCTGCCGCTACGGCAGCCTGACGGAACTCGCCAAGGAGGGGGTCGCCAAGTTCGGCGACCGGCAGATGTGGTTCTTTCCAGACTTCGAACTCCGATGGACCTTCAACCAGTTCGACGAGATCGTGAACAACGTGGCTTACAGCCTCTACGAGGACTACGGAGTCCGCAAGGGCGACCGGGTGGCCCTCATGGCCACCAACATCCCCGAGGCCTTCGTGAGTTACCTGGCCCTGGCCCAGATCGGCGCCGTCTCGGTCATCATCAACGCGCGGCTCGCCGCGGAGGAGGCAGAGCGCCAGTTCGAGGATTCGGGCTGCACGGCCGCCATCATCGAGGGCTCCCTGTGGGAGCGCATGAAGGCGATCCCGGACAAGATTCCCGCCCTCCGGCAGGTGTTCGTGACCGGGAAGGAAGGCGGCGGGCGCGCCCTTCCCTTTTCCTCCTTGATGGAAAAGAAAGCTCCCCGGGAGATCCTCGTTGATGTCTGCGAACGGGACGTCTGCAGCCTGATCTACACATCCGGTACCACGGGCAGGCCCAAGGGCACGATCACCCTCCACCGTGCCGTAGTCAACAACGCGATGCACTGCCTCCGGCTGCCGGAGGATGTCTATCGCACCGGCGAGCGACCCGAGGACATCCGGCAGCTCATCGTGACCCCTTTCTTCCACGTGACCACCCTTCACACGCTCATCAACAACACCCTGCTCGGAGCGCCCTCGGTCGTGCTCACCACCTTCAAGGCGGACCAGGCCATTCGCGTGATGATCGAGGAACGGGTGGCCTCCCTGCCGATCGTCACGGCCATGTACTGGCTCTTCAAGCTGCAGCCCCGGTACCCGGAACTCGTCAAGACCGGCGCGCTCCGGTACATCAGCCAGGGCGGCTCCCCCATGCCCCCGGAGATGTGCACCCAGCTCGCCGAGGAGTTCCCGAACGCGAAAATCGCGAACGGGTACGGGTTCACCGAGGGGGCCTCTCTCGGCTGGCTTCTCCTCATGGCAGGAGACTGGAACGAGATGCTTGCCAAGCCCGGCTCGGTGGGCGGCACCCTGGGCAACAGCCGAATGCGCATCGTGGACGCGCAACTGCGGGACGTGCCCCGGGGACAGCCGGGTGAAATCCTGGCCTCGAGTCCGGGCATCAGCCCTGGATACTGGAACCTCCCCCAGGAGACCCGGGAAGCCTTCTTCTCCGACGCCGAGGGGCGGAGGTGGTTCCGGTCCGGCGACGTCGGGTACATGGACGACGACGGATATACCTTCATCGTGGACCGGATCAAGAGCATGATCTGCCGGGGCGGCGAGAACGTGTACTGCGTTGAGCTGGAAAACCTGCTCTGCCAGCATCCCAAGATTCTGGAAGCGGGCGTCGTAGGCGTGCCGGACAATGTGCTGGGAGAGAAGATCAAGGCCGTCGTGTGGCCCATCCCCGGGGAGACGCTGACGCCCGAAGAGGTCAAAGAATTCTGCAGAGGACGGATTGCAGACTACAAGGTTCCGGACTACGTTGTGTTCACCCAAATGCCTCTTCCGCGCAATCCGGGCGGAAAAATCCTCAAGGCAGAGCTCAAAAAGATAGAATGACCCAAAGTCCGGAGAAGCCGAACGGAAAGGATAGGGTCTCCCTTCCCAAAGGGGACGGGCCGCACGGCCAGCGCAGCAGCCTGGATCTTCCCGAACGGGAAGAGCGAATTGAGTCCGGAGAAATCCGGGGTCCGGTTGAGTCCCTGGTTGCCACAATCCTTCTGAAAGCCCGCCAGGGCCAATCTTCCGGCAGGCACATTGCAGGTCGGCCAAGCGAGGTCTGCCGGACGCAGTTGTTGTTTGTTCTTCTTGCCAGTTTCAAGGCCCCACGGCCACACCGAGAAGCGCCTCGACCTCTTGGGCAAGGAGCGGAAGAATCTCTCCGGTCCTGCCCTGGAGGAACACGTCGGTGTAGCGGTCAGTGTAAAGGCTCTTCTCCCGGTTCACCTCCACCAGGAGGGCGCCGTATTCTTTGGCCAGAACCGGAATCCGGTTGACCGGCGCGATCGCGCCGTGCGAGCCTGCCACGAGCAGGACCTGCGCGTTCATCGTCAGGACGCTAGAGGCACCGAAGGCCTCGATGTTCACCTCGTCCCCGAAAAGCGGCACTTCCGGCTTGAGCACGTATCCGCACCCGCAGCGAGGGGGGATGGGGCCGTCCCGCACCTCCTCCCAGGGCTTTTTCGCCTCGCACCGCATGCAATGGAGCCGGAAGATATTGCCGTGAAACTCGATCACGTTTTCCGAGCCGGCCTTCTGGTGAAGGCCCTCCACGTTTTGCGTGATGATGGCCGCCATGCGGCCCAGCCGGCCGAGCCGGGCCAAGGCCTTGTGTCCCTCGTTGGGCTGAGCCTTTTCCATCACCCGGATCGCCTGACTGAAGAACGCCCAGACTCTTTCGGGATGTTTTTCGAAAGCCTCCCGGTTGTCGATTTCCACTTCGAACGTCGCCGGGTCGAACCCTTCCCAGAATTCGCCCATGGTCCGAAAATCCGGGATGCCGCTTTCGGTCGAAACGCCGGCGCCCGTGAAGCCGATCACCACCCTGGCATCGACGATGGCCCTTGCGGCTTTTTCGATCTTCGCCTGTAAATCCTCACTCTGCTGCTCCACGGCCTCCTCCGTGCGGCCCTCAACCAGCCCTGGACGGTGCCACCAGAAACCTGCTCACACCAGCGGATCCCAGCCGATGTACTCGGGCGAGGTATCCAGCGGGGCGAAGTGGGACTTGAGCGTCTGCTCGAGCATTTGCTCCAGATCCTCGACGCGCCATCCGTCGGACTTGTGGAGGCTTCTCAAAATGCGGGGCTGGGAAAACAGAAAAATCTCCTTGCCGCGCACGCCGAAAACCTGGCCCGAAATGCCCGCGGCCGCATCGCCCGCCAGGAATACCGCCAGAGGGGCCACGTCGGCCGGCGACATTTTCTTGAGTTTTTCCACCCGTTTCTTTTGCGCCTCGGTCTCGGTGGGCATCGTGGCGATCAGCCGTGTCCAGGCAAAGGGAGCGATGCAGTTCGAGGTGACGTTGTAACGCTTCATGTCCAGAGCCGTGATCTTGCTCAGGGCCACGATGCCAAGCTTGGCCGCTCCGTAATTGGCCTGGCCCACGTTTCCGATCAGGCCGCTCGTGGACGTGAAGTTCACGAACCTGCCCCAGTTCTGCTCGCGCATGTGGGGCGCGGCGGCCCGGATGCAGTTGAAGGTGCCCTTGAGATGCACCCCGATGACGGCGTCCCACTCCTCTTCGCTCATCTTGAAGATCATGCGGTCTCGAACGATCCCTGCGTTGTTCACCACGATGTCGATCCGGCCGAAGTGGTCCAGGGCGGTCTGGATGATCCGATGGGCCCCATCCCAGGATGCGACCGAATCCGGGTTGCTCACCGCCTGGCCTCCGGCCGTCCGGATCTCGGAAGCCACCTGTTCCGCCACCCCCTTGTCTTCGCCCTCGCCGCGGTCCGAACCGCCGAGATCATTCACCACGACCCGAGCCCCTTCCCGGGCCATGAGCAGAGCGATCTCCCGGCCGATCCCCCGGCCTGCGCCGGTCACGACAGCGACTTTCCCTTCCAGGTATCCCATGGTCCCGTCTCCTCCTCGTTTCTTGTTGCCGATCCCCCGGTTCCCGGCTTTCTGGCCGGTCCGGGCCGATCGTTTTCAGCGACTTACGCAGCGGTCCTCGTGGGCAGCTCAACCTCGAACTCGCCCGTGACCTTGGTTTCCCCCTTCTGGTTCTTCGCCTCCACTTGGCAAGCGACGATCCCTTTTCCCCGTTCGCTTCGCTTGCCCGTGACTCGGCCCGATACCGTGATGACGTCCCCGGGCCGGGTGATCCCGCTGAAGCGAACCTTGAACTTCCGCAGGCTTCGGTCCGGCACCCAGCGCGTTATGGCCTGGGCCACAAAGGCCATGATCAGCATGCCGTGGGCGATCACGCCTCCTAGGCCTGCCTGTTCCGCCACGCGGTGGACCGTATGGATCGGATTGAAGTCGCCCGAGGCGCCGGCGTAGCGCACGAGCTGCACCTCGGTGACCGGCTCCTTGACCAGATCAGGGATCGGATCGCCAACCGCCACGTCCTCGAAGAAAGGTTCAGCCTTCATCCTGCCCTCCTCAACTTCTCACAACCGTTGTCGATCGGCAGACGGCAACGGTTTGGTCTTCTCGCTTATAAATCTTCTCCACCACGATGAACGTCATGGGGCCGCTCTTGCCCTCTTTTTCGTAAACGTCCGCAACCCGCGCGGTCGCCTCGATCTCGTCTCCCGGATGGATCGGGCAGAAGTATTCGTACCCCTGTTCGCCATGGAGCACCTTGAGAGGATCGATCTCGAGCTCCCGGCATCGAGTCTCGAAATCCGGCCCGGCCCAGTTGTCCATGACAGTGAGAAACGTCGGCGGCGCGATCACGTCCGGGTAGCCTGCCCGACGGGCCGCATCGGGATCCGTGTACACCGGATTGTCGTCTCCGACGGCCCGGACGAACTCCCGGATCTTTCCTCTTTCGACCGTGAAGCGGTGTGGAGCGAACTCGTAGCCGATTCTGGCCATGACAGGTCCTCCTTTCCCCTTGCAGCCGGTGCCTAGGTCTCGCGCCGAATCACCAACGCGCAGGTTACGCCGCCTCCGCCGCAGATGGCGGCCACGCCGAATTCCTTGTCCCGGCGCTTGAGCGCATGATAGAGCGTGACAACGATCCGAGCGCCGCTGCAGCCCGTTGGGTGACCCAGCGCGATCGCTCCTCCGTGGACGTTGAGTTTTTCCCGATCCCACCGAAGGACGCGCTCGTTGGCCAGAACCTGGGCGGCGAACGCCTCGTTCACCTCGATGAGATCCATTTCGCCGAGCGTCATCCCGGCATTCCGCAGCGCCATTGGGATGCTCACGGCCGGCCCCTCGCCCATGACAGCGTTCTCCACGGCAGCGGACGCACAGCCCCAGAGAGAAAAAAGGGGCTGGAGCCCCAGGCTTTTCGCCTTCTCCCGGCTGGTCAAGACGACCGCGCTGGCCCCGTCGGTCATGCCGCACGCATTGCCCGCCGTGACCGAGCCGCCCTTCTTGAAGGCCGGCTTGAGGGCGGCGAGTTTTTCGAGGGTCGAATCCCTGCGAATGGATTCGTCCTTGGCAAACAGGCACGCCGGCCGGCTTCCCGACGCCGGAACCTCCACCGGCGTGATTTCGTCGTCGAACCATCCCTCGTCCTGGGCCCGGGCGGCCTTCCGGTGGCTCTCAAGGGCATAGGCGTCCATCTCCTGGCGGCCGATCTTGTATTTTTCCACCAGGTTCTCCGCCGTCACGCCCATACCGTAGCCCACGATCGGGTCGACTGAATCGCTCCAACCGTCCTGCAGCGTCTTGTCCCCCATCCGAAACCCTTCCCACCTGACCCCCTTGAGAAGATACGGGATTGTGCTCATGCTCTCCATGCCCCCGGCCAGAACGATCACGGCGTTTCCAAGCCGAATCGCCTGGGACGCCAGGATCATGGCTTTCATCGAGGACGGGCAAGCGTCGTTGATTGTCGTTGCGTGGACCGATACTGGAATGCCGGCAAGCAAGGCAGCGGTGCGGGCCGGGTTTGGACCGTGGCCGGCCTGGCGGGTGTTGCCGAAGAAAACCTCCTCAATTGCGGCTGCCTCGATCCCGGCCCTCCGCACGGCTTCCCGAATGGCGAACCGTCCGACTTCGTAGACGGACATGTCCCGCAGGGTTCCGCCAAAACTTCCCATGGGCGTCCGGGCGCACCCGATCGCTACGACGTCTTTCAACTCCATGGTCTTAACACGCTCCCTTTCTCTCTCCCTCAGGGTCCTCCCTCCGGGCGCTCTCCGGTCCCAGACGCAGCCCGAACTCTGATTCGAGGTATCGGACCACATCCCGGACCAGGGAGCCTCGGAACACGCGCCTCACCCCCATCGCCAAAAGAGGCTCCTCATCCTCAGCAGGCAGGACGCCTCCCACAAGGAGAGGCAGATGTCCGAGGCCGCGGTCCCGCAACGCCTCGAGGATCTTGGGCGTGAGCGAAAGGTGCTCGCCCGAAAGAAAACTCACGCCCACCACGTCCACGTCCTCCTCGAGGGCCGCCTGCGCTACAGCCTCGGGCGTGTTGTAAAGCCCCAGATAGATCACTTCAAATCCGTACTCCCGAAGCAGGGCGGCCAAGACCTTGACGCCGCGGTCATGGCCGTCCAGGCCCACCTTGGCCAGCAGAATCCGGACCGGCCGAACCGCTCGAACAAGCTCTGCCTCGCTACGGACCATGGCGTCACTCCTGGAGGTACTCCGGCAGGATCTCCCGCACGTAGTCCCTACCGCTCACCCGGGATGCGGCCAGGATGCCCGCGTGCACGGCCGCATCGTTCGCCGCCATGGAGCACTCCGTCGTGTCCGAGGCAAAATACAGGCCCTCCACCCAGGGGCATTTGGCTCTGGGCCGAGCGTCGCCCACCTGTCCCGGAGCCTGTGCCACAGGAATCAGACTGTCCGTGACGGTATACAAACTCCAGGCAAGGGCCTGCCTGAACCCAGGATAACGGTCTTCGAGAAAGTCTTTCATCTTCCGGTAGGCGGTCTCGACCAGAGCAGGATTCCATGTTTCGCGGTCTGTGAGAGAAACGTAGGCGTCCACAAGCTGACTCCCCCGGGGTGCCCGGCTGGGATCCATGCTTGAGGAGGCCCAGAAGCCCATCCGAACATCTCCTTCGAATCCGTCTTCCCTTCCGGCCACAGCCGGAACGAAGGTCAGATGTTCGGAGATCACCTCGCGGCTCAGCCCGAAGTACACGAGGCCTGCGCCAGCCCGCCAGAAGCCGCGGACACGCCTGACAAAACTCTCCGGGAAATGCCGTTCCGGCACGTAATCGAACATCTCCTGCACGATCCCGGAACTGACCACGATCGGACAGTCGATTCTTTCCCGTTTCCCGTCGATCTCGGCCAGAACCGCTTTTACCTTTCCGCCCTCAATCAGCACCTCTTTCACCGGAGCAGCGACGAGAACCGTGCCCCCGTTCTCCCGGATCACCTCACAAAACTTTCCAGGCACCTGCCCAAAGCCCGGCGCGCCGACCGTGGAACAGCCTCCGAAAGAAAAACGCTTGCCGGCGCGGGCCACGGCCCGGTTCATCAGGATGTTGTCGCCGGCCGAGATCGTCCACGGGTAATTCAGCGTGCAGTTCATGGTCGCGTTGACGTAATGGAACTCTTTTGCAGCCTCGTTGGCCGTTTGCCCTTCCATCCATTCCTGGAGGCTTACGTGATCCAGAGCGTGGGCCTCTTGCGCGGACATTTTCACCATGAGCCGGTTGATCCTTCCAACCTCGCGCCGGGCCTCCTCGTCCATCCAAGGGAATTGCCCCCCCTTCTCTGACCCCTGCTCGAACCGATACAGATTGCCCTTGTGCCACCAGCCGGCGCTCAGGGCAGGATGAAGGTCAAGGGACTTCCCCAGATAGGAGAGACAGGTGGCTGTACGCCCCTTTTCCGTCATGGGCAGCACGTGGATGCCGGCCTCAAAGCAGAAGCCCTCGAGGATTCCGCTCCGAAACAATTCCTCCAAGGGCGGCTCGGACTTGACGTACCGCGTGTGCGCCGCCTCGGCAAGGAGAGACAAATAGACATCAGGATCCTCCCTGCCCCCTTCGAAGGAAATGTCCCGGCCGCCGACCCGGGGCGCCTTTTCCAAAACGAGCACCTTCATGCCCTCTCGGGCCGCAAGGATCGCTCCCGCGGTCGATCCGCCCGCGCCTGCACCGATCACGATCACGTCGAACCGTTCCCTCGGCATTTCCCTTTCCTCGCCTCCAGGCCCCGTCTTTGTTCAGACCCGCGGCACCACCCGGCCAGCCAAAGCCGGAATCCTTAGAAAAACGGGTGGGCCAGTATTCCAAGCGGATCGTATGGCTCGCCCATGGCTATGCGCACCGTGCCGAGAATTTCGGCCAGAGTCGCCCGGTCCGCCGCTGCCTCGATCATGGCAGGGACGAGGTTTTCTTTTTCTCCCGACTCTGCTCTTGAACGGAGTTCCCTCAGGCGAGCCTTGACCTTGCCCTCGTCACGCCTCGCCTTGAACTGCCGGATCCTCTCGATCTGCCGCTGTTGGGATTCCGGCCGGACCCGATGCACGTGGGGCTGCGCCGTTTCCTCGGTCCCCTCGAATCGATTGAGGCCGACGACGATCCGTTGCCCCCCCTCGATCTCCCTCTGGACCCGCAGGGCCGCCTCCTCCATCTGGCCATCGATCCAGCCGGTCTCCAAAGCTCGGGCCATACCCCCCCGGGCCTCAATCTCGCCCAGAATCGAAAGGATCTCCTCCTCAATCCTCCTGGTGAGCGACTCGATGAAGTAGCTTCCGCCCAGAGGATCCGCCACACGCGCCACGCCCGTCTCGTAGGCCAGAATCTGCTGGGTGCGCAGCGCCAGGCGCACCGATGCCTCGGTGGGCAGAGCGATGGGTTCGTCGTAGGAGCAGCAGTGCAGGGATTGCACGCCCGCCAACACAGCGGCCATGGCTTCATAGGCGACCCGCACGATGTTGTTCAGAGGCTCGCGGGCCACAAGAGAACAGCCGGCCGTATGCACGCCGAAGCGGAACTTGAGGGACTCTGGGTTTTTCGCCCCGTAGCGGTCCCTGAGCCGCCTGGCCCAGAGCCTGCGTGCCGCCCGGAGTTTTGCGATTTCTTCGAAAAAGTCGATGTGGGCAGAGCAGTAAAAGGCGAAGCGGGGAGCGAAATCGTCGATCGAAAGCCCCCTTTCCAGGGCGGCTTGAATGTACAGATCGGCCAGGGCAAAGCCAAAGGCGATCTCTTGGGCCGCGCCGATCCCCTGCTCGCGCAGATCGTAAAGGTTCACGTTGATCGGATACCACCTGGGCATGTTCCGGGTGCAATACTCGATCACGTCCACCGCGGTTTTCAGAGCCAGCCGGACAGGCGAGGAAATTCGGAATCCGGCCCAACGACAATGAATCGGGTCGTTCTGCGTAGTGCCGGCGAGCTCGGCTGGCTTCAGGCCGCGGCTCCGGGCCACGGCGATGTACTGCGCAAGGGCCACCGGCGTCTGGGTCGAGGAGGCGATGAGAGACATGCTCACACGTTCGACGGGAATGCCGTCCAGGAGGCGTTCCATGTCCTCGATCGTGCACATGGGCACGCCCTGCAGGCCCACTTCGCCCTCGGCCCTGGGATGGTCCGAATCCAGGCCCAGGATGCTCGGGTTGTCCGGGATCACGTTGAGGCCGCTGGCCCCCTGTCCGAGCAGAAACTTGAGGCGGGCGTTGGTCTCCTCGGGCGTGCCGAACCCCGTAACCTCCCGCTGGGTCCAGTAGCGGCCCCGGTACATGTCGCGGTGTATGCCTCGGGTGAAGGGAAATTCTCCGGGGTCAGCGATTTCCGTCTCGTAGCGAATCTCGGCTGTATCGGCAGGACGGTAAAAATTCTCCAGCGGCAGCCCGGACCACGTCTTGAGATCCGAGGCCCTACCTCGATAGGACTCTGCGGATCCTTCGCTTCTCTTTTCACGCCCCATTGCAAAGCTCTCGACACGCCGGAGGCGCGCCGCGCCGGCCGGGTTCTCTGGACTCAACCTCTCCGAAGCCCTCCGCTTCAGGAGCCCGTGAAAACAGGAGGACGCTTCTCCAGAAAAGCCGCAACGCCCTCTCGGGCGTCCCTCGTTCCCAGAAGGGCTTCGAGCCCCGCCATTTCCAGCGCCAACCCTTCCTCGAGGGAGCTGTCCATGCCCCGCCGGATGCAATCTTTGACCACGGCGACGGCCTCGGCCGCGCACGACTGGAAGGCTGACGCATACCGTAAGCTTTCCTCGAGCAGGGAGGAAGCTGGAACCACCCGGTCCACGAGTCCGATCGCAAGGGCCGACGCCGGATCCAGAAGGTTCCCTGTGAAGATGAGATCCTTGGCCCGGGTGGCGCCCACGAGGCGGCTCAGCCTTTGCGTGCCGCCGGCTCCGGGAAGCAATCCCACCCGAACCTCGGGAAGACCGAGCCGGCCACGGCCTTCCGACATGAACCGGAAATCGCAGCCCAAGGCCAGCTCAAGCCCTCCACCCAGGGCATGACCGTTGATCGCGGCGAGTACCGGAAAAGGCAGGGCCGCCACAGCCTGGATGACTTCCTGAAGCCGCCGGTTGAAATGAAGCATCCGGCCCACAAGATCGGGACCTTCCATGTACTGGCGGATCATGCGCAGATCAGCGCCCGCCGAGAAGACATCCGTCAGGCGGCTCGTCAAGATCAGGCACCGGACCTCGGAACGGTCGTGGCCGAGAGAGGAGACGGCGCGGCCGAGCTCCTCAACGATTTCCAGGTTGATGCCGTTCACGGGCGGCGCATTCAAGTAGAGAATCCGGGTCCTTCCGTGCGTCTCGAACTCGAGGAAACGGAACTCCTTTTCGGCTGCCGATGCCATGCTTTCCGTCTCTCCGTCCGCCCTTTCGACAGGCTTAGTACTTTTTCATCAGGCTTCGGGCGATCTGGACGCGCTGGATCTGGTTGGTCCCCTCGATGATCTGCGTGGCCTTGGCGTCGCGCATCATCCGCTCGACGGGGTACTCCCGGGTGTACCCGTATCCGCCGAGCACCTGCACGGCATCGGTCGTGACCCGCATGGCCGTATCCGAGGCGAAGCACTTGGCGATCGATGCAAGGTAGGCCTGGTCTGTCATGCCCTCGTCTACTGCCACCGACACCCGATCAATCAAAGCCCGGGCACACTCGACTTGGACGGCCATGTCAGCGAGCAGAAACGATACGCCCTGGAAATCGCAGATGGGGCGGCCGAACTGCTCCCGCTGCTTCGCGTAGGCCACGGCTACCTCCATGGCCGCCTGCGCGATGCCCAGGGACATGGAGGCAATGAGGACCCGGGTTTCGGTCAGGGACCGGAGGACGATTTCCCAGCCCTTGCCTTCCTCCCCCAGGCGGTTTTCCTTGGGAAGGCGCATGTCTTCGAAGAGAACGTCCCGGGTGGGAGAGCCCCTGAGACCCATCTTGTTTTCGGCCTTTCCGACCACGAGCCCCGGCGTCTCCTTTTCGGCCAGGAACGCCGTGACTCCCTCGCGGCGCAGGGAGGGATTCACGGTGGCGAAAAACACGTAGAGATCTGTAAGCCCGGCGTTCGAGATAAAGCACTTGCGGCCGTTCACAATGTAACCGCCCTCAGGGGAACCTGCGGCCCGCGTCCGCAGCGCGAAAGCGTCCGAGCCAGCACCCGGTTCGGTCAGAGCAAACCCCACGAGATAGTCCCCCCGGCCAACCTTCGGAAGGTACCGCTCCCTCTGGGCCTCGTCCGCGCCGTTGAGGAAGCATCCGAGTCCGGCCTGGTGGTGGGTGACCGTAATGGCGCACGAACCGTCAACGCGGGCGATCTCCTCCACCACGATGCACAAAGAGGTGAAATCCACCGGCACGCCGCCGTAGGCGGCAGGCACCCGCATCTTGAAAAGCCCCTGCCGCACGAGGGCCTCGTGCACGTCCCAAGGATACTGGCCGGTTTCGTCGGCTTCGGCCGCCCGGGGCGCGACTTTCTCGGCGCAGAACCTTCGGATGGTCTCACGGAGAATCCGGTGCTCTTCCGTTCTGTCGGGCATGAGACTCTCTCCGGCCTGCTTTTTTGCTCAAGCCCAATCTGCCGCCCGGGAATGGACGCGAGCCGGCGGTCAGGACCGAAAGGGCTTAAAGTCCGGCGGACGTTTTTCGAGAAAGGCCCGCCGTCCCTCCAGGGCTTCTTCGGTTGCGTAGTATTGCCAGAGGGCTTCGCCCGCAAACCGCTGGAGCCCGTAAATCCAGTCGGTGGCCATGTTCATGGCCATCTTGACGTAACTCAGCGCCGTGGGACTTTTGGCGAGAATCTCCCGGCACCATCCGTCCACTTCGCCCGCCAGATCCGACGCTGGGACGACCTTGTTGACCAGGCCCATCTCGAGCGCTTCCTGGGCTGTGTAGGTCCGGCACAGGAACCACATCTCCCGGGCCTTCTTCTCACCGATCACCCGGGCAAGGTAAGCGGCTCCGAAGCCCGCATCGAAACTGCCGACCCGCGGACCTACCTGAGCGAACTTCGCGTTCTCGGAGGCTATGGTGATATCGCAAAGCACATGGAGGATATGCCCGCCTCCCACGGCCCACCCGTTGACCGCGGCGATCACCGGCTTGCGGCACATCCGGATGAGCCGCTCGACCTCGAAGATCTTCTTGAGCCCCGTACTGTATCCCGCGCGGCCTTCGCCGGCGTCGGCGGAGTCGCCGCCCGTGCAGAAGGCCTTTTCCCCAGCGCCCGTGATCACGACAACTCCGACGGTGGGATCTTCCGAAGCATCCTGCAAAGCCTGAATCATTTCCTCCAGCGTGAGGGTTCTCAAAGCATTGCCCCGCTCGGGCCGGTTGATGGTGAGCCTTGCGACGCCGTCCCGCTTCTCGTACAAGATGTCCTGGAAAGGCATCGACTCTCTCCTTTGGCCACAGACTGGCCGGTTGGCGCTCCTTACGGCTTTCGTAGCAAAGCCAATTCGCCACTGTCAAGAAATGTTTTCCGGAATCAGCGCCTTCTGACCTACAGGAGATCGAAAAGACGGGAGGCTCATATGGACAAGGGCTTCCGGGCTGGTATAGGATTCCATTTACCGCTCGGCATTCCACCGGGATCCAGTCTCGACGGCGGTTGGAAAGGAGGATCGAAATGAACGCCCAAAGCGGTTCGTCGGCGATGACGGAAAAGATGGCGGGCTTCTGCAAGAACGTGTGCCCTGTTTGCAGGAGTGCACGCAAGAACCAGCAGGGCGTCGCCTACTGGTTCGTCAAGAACATCGACTCCAAGATTTGCCCTTTCTGCAAGGCCTACGAAAAAGTATACGGACGCAAGGCCTACGAGCCAGCCGAATAAGGCGGTCTCATCCTTTCGTTCGTTTCGGCTCGACAACATCGAGACCTTTGAAGTAGGACCGAAAGAAGCCCCGGCCCCGAGTAAGAAGCACATCCGCACGATTCTGGGCGTCGGCACCGATGAGAAAGTCGGCCCAGTATACTTCAAGAAGCCCCTGGGAAACCTCCCCATACAGGGGGTCGTCCAGCAGAATATCGAGGACGATGGAGCTGTCGACTGCCGATCGCCGAAACCCGTCGGGGCACGTCAGAAGGAGAAAAAGAAAAAGGTCGGAGCCGAATGGAAACGGGACCTTTCAGACGTTCAACCCTCGTTGGGACCCGCTGCCTGTGTCTGCGGGCCCGCGGATCACCTGGATGCCGGCGATCTTGCCTTTCTTGCGGATCACAATGACATCCCGGATCGTGTCGCACGTGGACTTTTCGGGACAGGTCTCGCAGTTGAGTTCCTCGCACTCGTAGGTGCCGTCTTGTGAGCGGGTGAGCTTCCGGATCGAAAGGCTCTTCCCTTGGGCCTCCCGGGCGATCGTCGCCAGTTCCTCGACGTCCGCCCGCGACGAGGTGACGAACAGAACCTCCACTGCCTCCAGAACGGGAAACTGCATCTTGTAGTGAGCCATCAGGGCACGGCCCAGGGTCTCAAAGCGAAATCCCCTGGCCGCCGCATCCCGGCTCACCCGGCTCCAGACCTTTCGCGGCAAATACCGGATCATGTACCCTTCGAGGCGGTGGGAAAGGTCACTCGCCCTTTCGAGTCGCGGCAGATCCTTCTCTTCGAGTCGGCTCGCTCCTACCAGGATGACCTGGCCGAACGGAAGGGACTGCCCGACTGCCTCCGGGATATCGGGCCCGATCCAGGTGACGACGCCGTCGCGGACCATCTCGGCCTGTGGCGTCCAAAGAACCATGGAGGCCGAACCCTGGATCGGGTTTCCCAGCTCGACGAAAGTTTCCTCCTTGAGTATCACGAAAGGGCGGGGAGTCGGGTTGAACGGTACGGGCAAGCCAGCCAGCAGCTCGTCCGCGGATCCCGGGCAGCGGGCGGTGCCGAGAGGAACGCTTCCGGCCCCGGACCGGGCCTTCAGGAACGAGCGCACCGCGAGAATCTGTTCGTCGAAATGAGCCACGGGCACTCCCGGGCCTGCAGCCCTTCGTGAGGTCTACTTGTAAGGGAGAACCTGGGTTTCCAGAAACTCCGCGACCGTGTTGTGGATCGTTTCGATGGAAGCGGGCCTCGGATCCATGGGATCGAACTCCACCAGGCACAGGGGCTTCCCCCGCTCCTTGCAGGCTTCCCGAATAAAGCCGTGGGTGGCCTGCCCGTGCTTGCACTGGATGAGAGCCGGCACGATCACCGCGTCCACGTTCCAGTTTTCCATGGCATGGATGAAATCATCCATGAAGAACTCCTGGGGGCCCCGGTACTGCCGCGCCATGCAGATATTCATCATCTTCCAGGCATAGTCGCGCACAATGGTCTCGGGCGTGGTCGGATCGATGAGCCCCATGGTGGCGTGCCCGAAAAACGTCAGGGCCGTCACGGCGCCGTACTCGTCCTCCAGCCAGTCGTGGATGCCCACATCGTAGAAGGGGTCAGGATTATACATGAGAAGCCGGATCTTCTCTTCGGCCACGGCGCCCTTGCCCTGGGACGCGAGCTTCTTGGAGTCCTCCAGGATGGCCTTGCAGACGTCTCGCGCATAAGGGGTCCCGGAGGCAATGGTAAGGAGCAGGAACTGGTAAAAGCCCAGCTTGCCGGGATGGGGGCAGGGAGAGAGTTTTCGCATCTCGTTTTCTTCGATGAAGAGCTCCACCGACTCGTTGGCCAGCTTGATGTGTTCCCTGCACTTGTCCCAGTCCATGCGGGTCTTGCAGACCTCCTCGATCGTGCGGATCATCTTCCAGATGTGATGCTGATAAAGTTCGATGCCTCTCTCGTCCTGCCAATAGGGCATGTCGGCCTGAAAGACCGGCGCCTCGATAAGCTTGCCCAGAATTTGATAAGCCGTGATGGCGGAGTCACAAGGCGATGTGGGCGCGCAGGCGATGGCCACGGGCGGCATGATTTCTTCCAGAACGCACCCGAGCATGCCCTTGTCCGCGGGGCACACGTCGGCGGGCAGGCCCGCATTTTCCGCCGCGTCTATGTATGGGGTGAGCCCTTCCGGGTCAAGAACCGGCAAAAAGCCGCAAAGGGTTTCGGTCATCCAGGTGTGGACATTCGGGAACCCGTGGAAGATTTCTGGGAAGAACAGAAATTCGTGCCAGAGGATCTTCTTGCCCTGCTCCACGGCCGAAAACAAGTCGCGGATATAGACATCGACCGCCTTCATGACCTCGATGGGCCCCGCCTCCCTCGGGTCGCCGATGGCCTGCATGGCCTCGACCATGTTTTGAACCGCGGCGTGGTTGTCGCTGAAAACCGTCTGGAACTTCTCCGGATTGAACGCAATGGCTCCGGCCATTTCCAATCCCTCCTTTTGCCTATTCCATACTTTCGAGGAACGCCTGGACCCGGGTCTTGAGCTGGCCGGTTCCGCCCAGCAGATACTCCCTCTCGACCCACAAGGTGGGGATCCCGCTTTCCTTGGCGTCGAGACTCGTCATGACCCGCTCACCACCCCAGAGTTGGCACATGATGATTCTCTCTCCGATGATCCCGTCCGCCTTCCAGTCCCGCACGATCTCCTGGATCCGCTGCTTCCTGCGGCCCTGGTCGACCATGCGCGGACAGGACCACCGCTCGTGGTAGCGGATGGCGATGGCTTCCATGGGCTCGAGGGACTCGTCCACAAGATCCCAGAACAGGCGCGCGCCAAAGCAGATTCCGTCGGCCACCACCAGTCCGCCCTGGTCCTCGACCACCTTGACCCATTGGGGATCGTCGAGTTCGCTGCCGTAGAGGAACAGACGCTTGCGGTACTGCGGTACCGCGACTCGGCCATCCAGAGCGCTTAGGAGCGCTTTCAGGGACTGGTTAAAGACCTCCTTGGGAAGAGCCGTCGAAGCCACGGTGATGCTCAAGGCTTCCGCTCCGCTCACCGGAGGCTTTTCAGCCTTGCGCAGCTCGTAGAGATCTCTCAAGAGCCGCCGCGATTCGTTCGAAAGCCGAATCGCCTCCCGAAGCTTGTCCCCAGATATGGCGACGCCGAAGTGGGCTTCCAGGTTTTTCTTCAAACGGGCAAGCTCGGCCTTGTAGTAAGAAAGGGATCTCTCGTCGAACGGCACCCGAGGCGCCGCCACGTACTCGAGGAAGAATTTTTTCTGTTCCGCGGCCTCCTTGTACGCGACCGCCCGAAAGATGTCGCTCACCCGGCGCATCTGGTCGCATCCGTTGGTGCCCACGAACCCGTCAAGAAAATCGTAACGTCCTCTCAAGGCCTCGTCGACCAGATGGCGACAGTACGTGCAATTGAGGTAGGTCGTGTACCGGTCCGCCTCGGTCGTGTCCCGGCTCTCCGGAGCCCGGAGCCGGTACGGCAGCATGCCAGCGGCCAAGATCATCTCCTCGGGCACGTTCGGGCACAAATACCCGATGACCTTGCCGCCTCGATCCTTCCACTGCCGCACAAAGTCGTTCGAACTCTTCTGGATCACGTCTTGGAAGAATGCCAACTCTTTCATTGCCTTCTTCCTTTCGCTAGTTGCCTGGTCCCTAAAAGCTTTACCTTTTTCCTGCTCGCTCCTCAGGCCGCCATCTTCTTGCGCCATTTTTCCTGAGCCAGCACGGCGGCTCCCAGGGCACCTACAATCTGAGGATCTTCCCGAAGGTGCACGACCCTGACACCCGCCTTTTCCTGCAAGATTCGGATCAGCCCGTCGTTCTTGGCGCATCCGCCCGTGACCGTCAGATCCTCCTGAATGCCGACCCGCTTGAGAAGGCTGATGAGGCGGCTCGCGATCGCAACATGAATACCCGCTACCACGTTCTCGACGCTGTTGCCCTCGTTGAGCTGAGTGATGATCTCGCTCTCGGCAAAAACGCTGCACTGGGCCGAGATCAGAGCCGGCGTGTCGGCCCGTTTGGAAAGCTCGGACAGATCTTCGATCTTTACGCCTAAGACGCGCGCCTGGCTCTCCAGAAACCGACCCGTGCCGGCCGCGCACTTGTCGTTCATAACGAACTCGCGGACCTTGCCGTCGTCCCGCACGCCGATCACCTTGCAATCCTGGCCCCCGATGTCCACCACGGTCCGAACAGTCGGACAAAGCCATTTGGCTCCGGTGGCGTGACAAGTGATTTCCGAGATGTTCTCGCTCGCAAACGGGATCTTCACCCGGCCGTAACCGGTGCCGACCATATACGCAATGTCCTTCTCTTTGGCCTTCGCCTTCTCCAATACCGCATCCAAACAGATGCGGGCTGTCTTTTCGGGCCTCGGCGTCGCCTCGGTGATATGGAACCCGACCACGTTCCCTTCTTCATCCAAGAGTAGTGCCTTCCCCGTCGTAGAACCGATGTCCACTCCTGCAAACATCGCCATCTCCTGACTCCCCCTTCTAGCGACTGCTGAAATCTCCTATCGGCCCTCGTCAGGGAAGCGAGCGTCGATTTTCGTGCAGTTGTTCATCACCTTGAGCGCAAACTTGACCTGCTTGAGGATCTTGAGCTGGCTGCCCTTGATCAACCTGAGCTTGCGGGTCATCAAGGCCCTCAGGGGCTCCTGCTTCGCCCGGACCACGTCCTTCCAGACCGAATACTTCCCTGCCATCACGTAGTCCGAGTCCGGCCTCTCGTCGGCCGAAGCCAGAGCCATGGCCTCCTTGGCATCCCCCTTGTCGGCCCAAAAGAACAAATAACCCGTCTGGTCCAACTTGCCGGGCTCGGCCTCGATCTGGAACACGAATTTCCCCGAAAAGTCGCCGCAGGCTTCCTTGAACTCGGGATCCGCGTTGCAGATCTTCTGCAACTCTTTGATCCATTCATCGCTCGGATACAATACAGCCATCTGTGCCTCCCTTCTGTTGTGTGAGTGTGCGTGCCTCCCTTTGTTGAAGGGAAGATGAAAGGCCGAAGCGTATCCTCGAATCCTCTCCGTCCCCCTTTTTCCTCGCGTCCGGCCTTTCACCTCATGCTTTCGTTCGCCCTCCTTTCTTCGGTAAGCCGCCGACTGCTTGTTCGACCCTTATCTTTCTCAAATCCGAGCTTCCTGGTCTTTCCAAAACGGCTCTCTCAGGACCCGCTTGAGAACCTTGCCGGCCGGCGACTTTGGCAGTTCCTTTACCACCTGGATCTTCCTCGGAATCTTGTACCGGGCGATCTTGCCTTCGCAGAAGGAAACGATCTCCTCGAGCGCGACTTCGGCTCCGGGCCGTGGAACAATGAAGGCCAGCAAAGTCTCTCCCCACTGGGAATCCGGCACCCCGACCACCGCGGCCTCCAGGATCTTCGGATGCTTCTGAAGGACATCCTCGATTTCGGCCGGATAGATGTTCACGCCGCCGCTGATCACCATATCCGCCTTTCGGTCCACAAGATAAAGATATCCGTCCTCGTCCAGCCTGCCGATATCCTCATTGGTGAACCATCCGTCCAGCATTGAAGATTCGGTCGCTTTAGGGTTCTTGAAATATTCTTTTAGTGCAGCGGGCGTCCGAACGTACACCAGGCCTTCCTGGCCCTTGGCTACTTCCCGGCCTGACGAATCCAGGACTTTCACCTCGCAGAAATACGTCGGCAGCCCCACAGAACGGACCCGGTTCCGCTGTTCGTTCACAGGGAGATTCGTCGCGATCCCGACCTCTGTTGATCCGTAGAACTCGTGCAGCGCAGCCCCGGGGAAAAACGCAAGGATCTCCTCTTTGAGTCGGGTTGGAAGCGGGGCCGCGGCCGACACAAGAACCCTGACCGAGGAAACGTCGTACCTCGCCTTCCGATCCTCCGGAAGAGACAGGATCATGTTGTACATCGTGGGAACCATGAACGTTGTCGTGATCTTTTCGTCCTGGATGATGCGGAGAACCTCACCGGGGTCGAAGTGCTCCATGAGCACCACCTGCGCTCCCATCATGAGGTGGGCGAAAGAGAAAGCAAAAGGCGCAGCATGATAAAGGGGACCCGGGCACAGAAACCTGTCGTCTCGATTGAACCCGTATTCCAGAACGATCTGGACAAGAGAGAGCATTCTTGCCCTGTGGGTGAACAGGGCTCCCTTGGGAGATCCCGTTGTACCCGCCGTGTACGCAAGGTAAAAGAGATCATCCTCACCCACTTCATCCTGGGGATCCTCGGAAGACCCCTCTCGGACAAACGTGTCGTAAGGGACAGTTTCTCCCGTACCGGGGGACCCCACGGATATCAGGAGATCTCCCGTCAGCTTCCCGAGATCCGACCGAACCTGGGACAGGCTCTCCCAGAGGGTGTGGCTGAAAAAAAGGGCCTTGGATTCGGAATGCTCCACAATGTGTTTCATTTCCCTTGGAGTCAGTCGATACCCGATCGGAACCGGGAGCGCTCCGATCTTGGCAAGGGCAAAGAAAATTTCGAAGTAGGCGGGCGAATTCGTAAGGTACAGAGATACCTTATCGCCTTTTCCAATTCCCCAGGCCTTCAGGGCCCTAGCCAGGCGGTTGGAGCGCTCATCGAGAGCCCGGTAGGCTATCTGCTCCTGTCCGAAAACGATGGCGGTGCGGCTAGGACATTTGGCGGCGTTGGCGCGCACCAACGAACCGAAGGTCATGGCCATTTCGTTGCCCCCTCCTGCAAGGGAAAGCGGCCCAAAGCCGCAGCCTCTCGAGGAAAGGAAAGCAAGGGACATGCCACACCGAACCGAGCAGGCCGAAAGTCCGCGAACCCGCGCGTAGGTGTGGATGGAATCCCGGCCAACCTGGCTGGCCGCGGCCTTGGTGCACCCCACGACGGCGTGGAGCCGGAGGCAGGCGGAAAAGAGCTGACGGGCATGAAGCAAGCCCCCTGAAGAATGATCCGGCTCAGGGGGAGGAACGTCTCAAGAATGAGACGGATGTCTCATTTCCCGGAACAAACTCCCCAAGTCTTGTGCAGAGAAACATGATGCTTTTTTAATTTGCGATACAAAGTGGCCCGTGAAACACCCAGCATCCTGGCTGCCTGCTGTACGTCTCCTTCCGCGTCCCTCAGCGCCGTAGTCAAAGCCAGCTTTTCCATTTCTCGAAACGAAACTTTTTCAAGCGGTTTTTGGGATTTTCTTAAGCCTCCGAGAAGATATTCGGGCAAATCGTGGACATGGATCTCCTCGCCCGAGCTGACCGAAACACTGTACTCAAGACAGTTCCGGAGTTCCCGAACATTGCCCGGCCAATCGTGGGCAAGGAGAAGGTCCAGGGCCTCCCGGGAAAGTTTCCGTCTCGGCGCGTTCTGCCTCTGGTGAAGATAGTCCAGGAGAGCCTCCGCAATCACCTGAATATCTTCCTTTCTCTCCCGTAGCGGGGGCACATCAATCTTGAACACGTTCAGGCGGTAAAACAAATCTGGACGGAACGCCCCTTCCCGGACAAGACCTTCCAGCGACACGGAACTCGACGCAATGATCCGAACGTCGATATTCCGCACTTGTACGTCCCCGACGCGAACAATCTGTCGGTTTTCCAGAACCCGTAGGAGCTTCGCTTGAATGTCCGGCGCCAGCGTGTTCACCTCATCCAGGAAAAGGGTTCCGCCTTCGGCAATCTCGAACTTGCCGAAGGAGCCTTCCTTCCTCGACCCAGTGAAGGCTCCCCCTACATACCCGAACAGTTCGCTTTCCACGAGTTCACGGGGAATGGCCGAACAATTGATGGCGACAAAAGGCCGGCTCCTCCTGAGACTGTCATTGTGGATCGCCTGGGCCAGAAGTTCCTTCCCCGTTCCGGTCTCACCCTCCAAAAGAATGGTCAAGTTGCTTTTGGAAGCGATCCGGGCCCTCCGAACCACATCGAGAAGGGGCGGACTCTTTCCCAAAATGTCCTCGAAGGTATACCGGGCCACATGACCGATCCCCCCCGTGGGGCCGGGCCAGCATTTTCCCGCCGGTCGGATGGAAATAAGCGTATTCGCTGCGGACCCGCTCGCCGTCGGGATGCGCTCTGCCACAATGGAGTAATGCTGCGTGCCTTTGTGGACCTGGATCGGCACGCGCTCTTCACGGGATTGCCCCCGAAGAATCCGTTCCAGGAGGAGGGAATCCGGCAAGATTTTCCGGATGTCTTGGCCCGTGCCCTCAAATGGCTTGAGACCCAAGATGGATTCGGCCTGATCGTTGCATAGAAGCACGTTGCCCCGTCCATTGACAAGGAGAATCCCTTGGGAGGTCCAGTCCGACAGGGATCCGGAGGATCGAAAGAGATGGCGGAAGGTGACGAGCAGTTCGCGGATTTTCAAATGAACCTCAATCGATTTCACCGTCTGGACCAGGAGGCCGAAAAGGTAGGGGGCCGTCTTGTCGCCCTGAGCGCCGTGGGCGCTGGAGAAGTTCAAACAGCCCACGATGTTCTGGCCCGAATCGCGGATCGGAGAGGAGAAACAATTGGCCCAGTGATAGCATCGGCTGTAATGTTCCGGACCGCAGACAGAAACGGGTATCCCAGTGGCCATGGCCAGGGTCGGTCCCGTCGTGCCGGTCAAAGACTCGATCATTTGAGATCCCACAGCCACCTGCACACCCGAAAAGACCTTGAGCAGCCTTTCGCTTCCGAGCAAGTGTAAGACCAACCCGCTCGGATCCAGAACCCCGCAAACAACCCCCGAACGGTCGAACAGACCCTGCATGGGCTCCAGAACTTGGTTGGCAGCCTCCAGCAAATCCCCATGGACGGAAACCGAGGCCTCCAGGCGCGACGCGGGCAAGACGGCCGGGTAATTCTCCCGAAACGGATCGAGCCCCTGTTCTCTGCAACGGGTCCAAGAACGCAGGATATCCTTGCGGATCCTTTCCGCCGAGCCCGTTTGTACAAATTGCTTCCATTGCTGAAGCATGACGTCGACTCCCCGTCCTGTGGATTCTCCCTTCCCTCTTCGCCTGCGAAGCATGGAAGGCCCCGAATGGATAGAACCTTCGGGGCCAGAGGAAAAGTGAAAAGTTCTCCTTTACACCCGAAGCTTATCCAAGAGAGAACGGACGAGTCAAGCTTTTTTTGCAACGCGCTGTCTTACCCGGAGAAGCGGATGCGACGACGGGCTGCGCAATCCGCCAGAAACGCCTGAAGACGTGCGCTCCGCGACAGAACCACCCGAGTGGAAGCGAAAGGATCTGCCTGGAGTTTCAAGAAAGGGATCCCCATGGATCGAAAGAGTCCCTCGATGGGCTCCAAGGAGGAAAGAACGTTCAAGCAGGGCCTCTGGTACGTCATGAGGACCGCGTCCACCCTGCAGGTTTCGATCCTTTGAACGATCTCAGCCAGAGACGTTTCGAGGCGCATCGCCAAGTCCCGCGTACAAGGGTGGCGGCCCATGTTCCTGGCGGTAAATCTCACCAGTTCCCTCAGACTGGAGGGCCGGGATCTCGGGATGGGAATGCCCGGCAACAGAGGAGCCACCGTGACGGCCCGTACCTGCGTCTCCAAGAGATCGGCGAAAGATAAAGAGGAGAGGGGCGTCATTTCGAGCCAACCGATACGGAGCCAAGGGCCCGAGTCGCCGGGCAAGGCATTCCGCGCGATTCGCTCGCGAAGGATCCGGATGGCTCTTCTCATGCCCGCCGGTGTGCTCGCCGCGGCGGCCTGCAAGAGAGGCTTGAAAAAAAAGAAGGAATTCGAGAAGGGGAAAGACCCGCTCCGTTCAAGCCTCGAAAGCTTCAAGAAGGCCTCGGACAAGGCGTTCGCCTCGCGCATCGCTTCAGAACAGCGGGACCAATCCGGCGGCTGTCCGGTCTTGGCGGCAAGGAACTCGACCAGATCCCAGACCTGACGCTCACGGAGATCTTCGCTTGGGCCATCGGGACGGAAAGGGGCGTCCACCAGAAACACAGAATCTTCGCATTGGCTCTCTAGTACCTTGAGATAAGCCAGATTGGAGTCGCATGCGGACGTTGTCCCGACCGCCAGGACTCTGTGATCCAACTGCAGACTCAGGACAGCGGCGAGTTTCAGTCGATCCAGGGGGCACAGGTTCTGGCAGTGGCGCCTCCACCGCATGCGATCTCTGCCTCCCCCGGAAGGGCATCCCCAGAACAACTCGAAAAACGGCAGCAGCTCGTCCAAAACAGGCAGTACGGCCGGAAAGGCGTAGAAGATTTCGGGCGGTACTTCCGGTGAATGGATTAGAAGAACCCTGCCTTCCCCTACGGCCCGCCGGACGCATTCGAAATAGGCCGAAAGAAGGCCCGTGAGACTCTCGCGGTCTTCGGAGTCTCTCACAGGATCCCCGGACCAAAGGGCCGGGGCTTTCTCTGATTGCAAGACAAGAGCTTCGGCTTGTTTCATGCTTTTCTCTCTAAGAGACGATCCAGCCATCGACCGGCTCGAAGGACTCTTTCCCTTTGGACCTTTCCGTTGATCCAGAGCAGCGGGATTCTCTGCGAGGAAGTCCACTTTTCCCAGTTGATCGCCTCCGCCCGCCACAGGCGGCATCGTGGATCGGTGAGGAGCAAGATCCCGCAGGGAGGAGGATCCGGTCCCATCCACCGGGCAAACGAAGCGTTCTTGGGAGCCTCGTTTGCGGCTTTCGGGCAATATCCGGGATTGAGAACATAGTGACGGGCTATCCACTCGAGAGGAGTCTCCCCCGGAGTTTCCGCAAGGCAATCGATGGAAGGATACTCGGTACATCCCAAAGGATCGAAGAAAACGTCCCCGTAGGAATCCCTGAGCGCGCTCATCAGCAGGGTCTTCTCAGGCCCCTCGGGCCCCACCACAAGAATCCTCTTCGTCCCCTGGTACGGGCTCGACCCGCCTGTTTGCCGGCTGCTCGCCTCTCGGGCGCGGGCCCGCAGGTCCCGAAGGCTCCGGCGGATACGGTTGGTTTTCCGGATCGCTGCCCGTAAATCCGCATCCGTGATCTCAATCGCAAAGTGGCTTTCGAGACATTCCTTAAGGTAAAGGAGCTCTCGATGATAAAAGCGTACGGCCACCTCGCCCCGGCAACGGAACGGAATCTGCATGAGATGGTTGAAAAAAGGCGTACAGGGTGCGGAGAGCTTGATACCCCAGAGGCTGTGAAACCTGAGCATGGCATCGCACCCATTGGTCATGACAAGCCCGTAAAGGGCGGTTCTCCCGCCCGATTTCACACTCTCGATGAGGCGGCGAAGCCTCATGCAGCAGGGTCCGCCCATGCGCAAGCTCGTTCTCGTTGGAGCCTCTGGTGACGAAGAAAGGGGAAGCCGAACGGGCTTGAACCCCGCTGCCAAGATGATCTCGACAGGCACCTGGCTGCAACAGTAGCCAAGCCGGACAGACCCCTGTTCCGCCGAGCCGGTCAATTCCTCACCCCATTTCTCCCTATGCGGCCGGAAGGGAGAACACGACGCCCCTCCCCGGGCCTCCTTCGACATCTGCCCGGCCAGTCAGCATTTTGGTTTCCGCCAGCCTTAGTTGCTTGATGGAACTCTGAGCAAAGCCTATGCCAGCAGAAAAAATCTCCTCTTTTCCCCGAAAACACTTTCTCGGACCTTCGGAAGAGGCCGAACCGGCAGAGGCCAGCGAAGGACAAGACCGTCCCACCTCTCTTCTTTGCGAATCTCGAGGGTGTCTCGCTGAGACTGAAAAATGTCTCAGAATTGAGATAAACTGGGGCAGTTTCTAAAGCCCCACAGATTGTCTGACGCAGATCACCGCACCTTAGGGGTAGGATCGCGTACACGCTTGTTTCGCGTCGGTAGCACAGCAGTCGGAGAGGAGGCGAGGGACATGGGGAAAAGCTAAGGGCAAGGAAAATCTTCATCGAGGCAGGGGTGGCACGCCCTTTGCTCTCGTACCCCGTGTGCTATTCAGCGTCGACAAACCACGGGAAATACAGCCTCTAACGAGCGTGGCATCGCACCAAAGAATTCGGGGGGCGATGGAGTTGGACGGACTTCATTCCAAAGGCGAAAGACTAAGCCTATCTTATTCTCGGTCGCGAACACAGCCCTTATAACATTTGCTGGATGAGGAGGAGAGGCATGAGAGGATCTGGGCTCATGAAGACATGTTTCTTGTTTTTGGCGGCTTGCGCGATCCCGGTGCTGCGGGCCGCGACGGCCTGTGCCGACGTCGTGCCGGGCGACGTGATCGACAAGACGAACTGGGAAAAGGTTGAAGGACTGCTGCCGGGGCCCATTTTGGAGTGGGTGAAGAAAGGCGACCTCGTCCTCAACGTGGGCCAACTGGAGTACGATCAGCACGAATATTTCGCTCCTGCCGTCAAAGAGTCGATGAAATCGAACCTTGGCAAGTATGAGGTCAACGACCAGGATCAAATCGTCGAAGTGGCTACAGGCAAGGAACCTGAGTTCATCGAGGGGTTTCCTTTCCCGAAGCTCGACCCCAACGACCCCAAGGCCGCTGTCAAGGCCATGTACGACAAACACTACCATACTTTCTCCTATGGAAATATCGAGTATCCCTTTCATATGATCTGGGTTGGGCGCTCCGGCTTCGAACGGGAGATCTGGTGCGTCTACGTGAACGCGCCTCTCATGGGATTCCCCGGGGCCAAAAACACGCCCAATCCGGACAACATCGAGCGTTATACTGTGCTTGCTGTACGCAGCCCCTTTGACGTGGCCGGCACGGCGGTTATGCTCTGGCGTTACAAGGGCGACAAACAAGACATGAATTTCAGCTATCTACCTGCCATCCGCAGGGTCCGGCGCATGAGCCCCTCCAACCGCTCGGATGCTTTCGTTGGTTCGGATTGCTGCATCGATGATGCCTGGGGGTACGACGGGAAGATCAACGTCTTCGAATGGAAGCTCGACCGGGTCCAGGAAGCGCTCGTGCCCACGAAGAATCCGAAACCTGAGCGCCTCGTGAAGAACGAACGCGGGGAATGGGTCACGACCGCCTCGGTCAAACCGAGCCAATACGGGTGGCAGACCGAAGGATGGAAGGGTGCGCCGTGGGCACCGACGAACTTCGTCTGGATCAAGCGACCGGTCTGGGTGATCAAATGCAAACCCAAGGATCCATATTACAATTACGGCAGCATGGAATACTGGTACGATCCGGAACTGTATTTCCCGAAGTACGGGTTGATCTTTGACAGATCCGGAGCCTACTGGAAGGCCTTCCTGGTCGGACACCAAGCGTTCCAGAGCGACGACGGGCAGATGAAGCTCATGATCATCGCCATCCAGCACATGATCGACGACCGCACCCAGCACTCGAGCATTGTGGAAAACTACAGTAACCGCAACATCTGGAGGACCTTCGCGCAGATGGACCTCAACGACTTCTCTCTTGCCGGGTTCAAGAAGTTCTGCAAGTAAAAAAGACGCGGATACGTTTTATTACTTGACGGTTCTGTTGGCAAGGTTGAAGGAACCTCAGCAGAGGGGGGACGAGATGAACGACTCGGAAAAGCTGCTGGCGGGCCTTCTTGCGGTGGTCCTGCTGGCCATGACCTCGGTCCCGGCGGAGGCTTTCATGATCGACGAGGCCAGCACGCTCTCCGTAAGCGCCAAGATGGAGACCCGTGCCTCGCTTCGCTTGCAGAGTGCGGAAAAGAACGGCTATTCGTATCCGCGGGATACGGATCTGGGGGATCTGGTCCAGCACCGCAATCTGTTGAATTTAGAGATCACCCACGATCTCGAGAACCTCACCAGGCAACTGGATCTTTTGTATCCCTTACGCGCACTGGACCTTCAGGCCAAGTACCGGGTGGTGGGCAGGTTCATGTACGAGGGCATCTACGACTATGGCCCTGAAATGTTTCGGGATGTTCGCGACTCGGACAAGGACAACATCGACTCCTTCAAGCAGAGCTACGACCTTTGGGAGTGTTACGCGGACATTTCCCGGGGACCGTTTCTGATGCGGGTGGGCAGACAGATTCTTGCTTGGGGCGAGACGGATATCTTCCGTCTCCTGGACGGCATTAACCCCATAGACAACAGCTTCGGAGGCGTCTTTGAGGACTTGGACGACCGGCGGATCCCGCTCTGCATGCTCATGGCGAACTACAATCTGGGGACGTTCGGTCCGGTCTCGTCCCTGACTTTGGAGGGCTTCTGGGTCCCGGGCACCTTGGACGCCAGGGTGGCCCCCTGGGCGCCCTTAGGGACTCCGTACATGGTGCCCGACCCGGATGTCTCGGTTTACAACCGGCTCTACATCAACACGCCGGATAGGAAGATGAGCAACAGCCGCTGGGGGGGCCGTCTCCAGTGGCTGCTTGGTTCGAGTCTGAGCCTATCTGTGGCCCACTACCAGACGTTCTTGGATTTGCCCACCACTTATTTCGTGTTAGCGAATCCGGTCGAGGGTCCGCTTCTGGATTTCAGCCAACTGCGCATCAACGGCGACTATCCCTCCCTGCAGGTCACTGGAGGGAGCATGAGCTTCTGGGAACCCATGACGAACATCGTGTTCCGAGGTGAGATTGCTCAGTTCTGGGACGAGCCGCTGTTCGAGATATCGCAGAACGCACGGCCTCTTCTTGCCGACTTCGTCCCTGTGCCCTCTGTGGTGCTCGATGCGATTGCCGTCTCTGCAAGGGAAGATCCTCGCTCTTTCGGCTTCTTTGGAGTCCCTTTGAGCCCTAAAAGCGGCAACATTGCCAAGCGGGACATTCTTCGGTGGATGATCGGCTTCGACAAACAGCTCTGGATGCGGAAACTGAACAAGGAGAGCATGTTCTTTACCTCCTTTCAGTATTTCGGCCAGTGGATCCAGGACCACAGGCAAGACACGATCATCCCTTGCGCGATCCCGGACAAGTTCGTGCCGGGCACGGTCAACAGCATCACGGGCGAGCCGGTTCCGAACTATCTTAATTTTCCTGAGATCGGCAAGACGGAGCACATCTTCACGATGTTGATCACCACGAATTACAAGAAGGGCTGCCTCATTCCGCAAATGGCTGCAGCCTACGATCTGAGCGGGGTCTGGCTGCTCTTGCCCTCGATCAAATACATCCGGGAGCCCTTCCGGTTCAGCATCCAGTATGCCGGCATTGTGGGCAACTACACCAGCTTCGGTCTGTTCCGCGACCGAGATCAGATGAGTTTCACCTTGACCTATCTCCTGAATTAGAGCCTTGCCCGAAATAAGGATTGACTCTCCTCCGGGAGGTTCGCTATGCTTCGGGTGCAAAGGAATACTTTCTGCTTTTGCTCTGGGGCTGGGTGGTACCATGCGTTCCCGCACGACGGAGGGGAGTATGGGGGAAAGGGCGGCACAGAAGAAAATGCGGATGAAGGAGCTCTCGCGGGCCGCGGGCGTGCCCAAAGGGACGATCCTTTACTACATCAAGGAGGGGCTCGTCCCCCGGCCGGTCAAGACCCATGCCAACATGGCCTATTACGGCGAGGCGCACCTGAGAGCCATCCGGCTCGTCAAGGAATTGCAAGGCAAGCGGTTCCTGCCTCTGTCTGTCATCAAGCAGATCCTCAAAGGCAGCGACTTAAGCGTGGACGAGCTCAGAACGCTCGTCGAAATGGACGGCAAGCTCTTCCGCAATCTCAAGGGGAATCCGGCGGTCAAGCCCGTGACGATCTCGAAGCTCGCCGACAGGACCGGCGCGAGCCTGCAGGAAATCCGGGACTTGGAACGTCTTCGGATCGTCTGCCCCGTTCAAAAAGGGACCCGGAAGCTTTACGACGAAGACGACATCCGGATGGTGGAGTGCTGGGTGAAGCTCCGCAAGGCCGGGTTTGCCAAGGAACTCGGTTTTGACGCGGACATCCTGACGATTCACCGGGATCTTTTGCGCATCCTGGTAGAGGAAGAGGCGAAAACCCTGCTCAGTCGGGTAGCTGGAAGGGTGGAATCCTTGAACCTGGACTTAGCGAAGATGGTAGAAGATGCTACCGGCATTCTGAACACCATGATGGGGATCATTCACAAGAGGCTTATCGTCGAGACGGTTCGGAAATACACGGAGGCTTTCAGACAGCAGATCCAGGCAAAGCAGGGGCCGTAACGCACGGGAGGGCGGGGCCGATGTGCTTGCCTCCGCCCTTCCAAAAACGTTCTTCCGGCCGGAAAGGAGGGCCTATCATGGCAACACCGATCCAAAGGCTTCAGACAGAGGTGGTCGTCGTCGGATCCGGGCCCGGAGGCGCCACCGTGGCCCGGGAACTGACACGCAAGGGAAAGAAGGTCGTAATTTGCGAGGCCGGCGCGTACCACAAGAACTTCGGCTACACGATCTTCCTGCTCACGATGATGGACGGCCTTGGCCTGACCTTCTCCAAAGAAGGGACCTGGGTCATCCGTCCCAAGACCGTGGGCGGGGCCTCGGTGGTTTACTGCGGCACGGCGTTCCGGCCGCCCGCTTGGCTGAAGGACAAGTACGGGATCGACCTCTCCCAGGAAGTGGACGAACTGTACAAGGAGATTCCGATCCGGACGCTGCCCGACTCTTTGGTGGGCCCGGCAGCCCGTCGGATCCTCGAGGCTGCCCAAAGCCTGGGCCATGAGTGGAAGCTCATCGACAAATGGATCCGGCCCGAAAAATGCAAGCCCAACTGCGGCAAGTGCGCCCTGGGTTGCAAGGAGGGGGCCAAGTGGACCGCCCGTGAATTCGTGGAGGAGGCGGTTCGCGGAGGAGCTCGGCTTCTTCTCAAAACCCAGGTGGACCGGGTGCTGACCGAGGGCGGCAAGGCGATCGGCGTACGGGCCAAGGGACCGGACGGATGGATGGACATCCTGGCCGATACCGTGATCCTGTCCGCGGGCGGTCAGGGCACGCCGCCCATTCTGCAGCGGTCCGGGCTTTACGACGCCGGCCAGGGGTTCTTCGCGGATCCCCTCTGGTTCGTCATGGGTCCGGCCCCCTGCCAGGGGTCCCTCTACGACGTCCCGATGACCGCGGGCATGAACCTCTCAGCCGACGGGATTGTTATGACAGATCTCATGCCGCCGCCCATGATGTATACGGCTCTTGTGGCTTACTCCGGAGTCAAGGGCGTGGTCTCTCTGCCCAAGGTCCTCCAGGTGAGAAAGACCCTGAGCATCATGATCAAGGTCCGCGACGGTCTGGACGGAAGGATCAACCTGGACGAATCGTTCTCCAAGCCCATCGATTACGACACCTGGTGGAAGCTCAACAAGGGCGCGGTGCTCGCCGAAGAAATCCTTATGAAGGCGGGTGTCAAACGTCAGGATCTGGTCAAGACAGGCGTGCTGGCCGCTCATCCCGGCGGGACGGTGCGAATCGGGGAGCTCCTGGACAAAGACTGCCAGACCGAAATTAAAAACTGCTATTGCATGGACACCACGATCATCCCCGAACCCTGGGGACTGCCGCCCACCGTGACCGTCGTGGCCATGGCCAAACGGCTCGCCAAGCACCTGACCGCAGCCCAGGAGGTGCGGGCAGCGGCCCAGGAGCGCGCCTAGTAGCTGGCCACTGCGGTTTTGTTGCGAAGCCCTTCAAACAAGGTCTTGACAAGCGGGGCGCTTCCAGGCGCCCCGCCCGTCGCGGGCTGTCGGCAAATCGGTGAACGCGGAGGGTGACGGTTTCCGGAGTCCTTTCTTGTTCTCGCAAGGAGACGACATGGGATCTCAGGACTTCAGCGCACTCCTTTTCAAGCCACAGGAAGAGATCCGAGACCTACAAAACGCCCTGTTGCAAAAACAGGTGGACCGGCTGGCGAAATACAGTCCGCACTACAGGGAGCTCTTTCAAGCCCTTCGCCTGGATCCCTCTGACATCCGCTCGGTCGAGGACCTTGGAAGAATCCCTCTTCTTTACAAACGCGATTACATGAAAGACCCCCAGCGGTTCCGGCTCGCCATCCCCGCGGACGCTCCGGTGCCCGTCCAGGAGCGGATTCTGTGGAACGTGCACTACACGACCGGAACGACGAGCGGACAACCCAGTCCGTTTTTCAGCACGACCCACGACTACTTCGGAAACCTCATGCAACTGGCCCGCATGTGCCAGGTCGGAGGGATCACGGCCGAGGATACGGTCGCGAACCTGTTCCCACTGACCTCGGTCCCCCATATCGGATTTCTGAAAACCATCGACTACTGCCTGGCCTCAGGCGCCCGAGTGGTCTGTGCCCTTACGGGCAGTTCTTACCCCGAGTTCCCAGTCCACCGGCCTCTCGATTACGCGGTGGAAATGGTGGAGAGGCACAAGGCCACGGTTTTGAGCGGGATCACCTCCTTCGTGCGCCGGGTGATCATGCGGGCAGAGGATCAGGGAAGGGATTTCTCATCGGTAAAAAGGTGCTTGGTCCTGGGCGAAGCCTGCTCTCGAGGTATGCGGGAAGACATGAAGAAGCGGCTCGCCCGCCTGGGCGCCCGCGATCCCGTGGTCCTGAGCGGCCTAGGCTTTACCGAAATGCAGGGAACCACCCTGGAGTGCGCCGAGGGAAGCGGGATGCACCTTCTGGCGCCCGACCTGTTCTACTTTGAGATCTGCGACGAGTCCACGGGCGAGCCCTTGCCGAATGGACACAGGGGGTTGCTCGTGGTCACCCATCTCAACCGGACCGGCACCGCTTTTCTGCGGTACGTGGTCGGAGATCTCACCGCAATCGACCAGAGGGCCTGTCCCCATTGCGGCCGCACCGACGGACGGATCGTGGTCCAGCCCGTGCGGACAATGGAGCTTGTCAAACTCAAGGGCACCCTCGTCAACCCGGACGTGCTTCGGGAAGAACTTTCGGCCATCCAGGGCCTGGAGGAATACCAGGTCGTCTTCACCAAGGAAGACCCCGAGGATCCCCTTTCCCTGGACAAGGTCGTGATCAAAATCGCGGCCGCTCCAGGCCGGGACCGCGACGGCCTCGTTCAGGAAGTCACAAGACGCACCCGGGACGCCATCGAGATGACGCCCGAGGTGAGGGTCGTGGACAAGATGGAGATCTTCGATCCTTCAGCGACCTTGAAGTGCCAGAGGATCGTCGACGAAAGGCCTCGGGAGGCGGATTGATCCCACCGCCCCCTCCAGTGCAGCCCGGCGAAGGGTCACAGGCCGAGGACTCGATCAGGCAGCCCAGCCATATGGAACGATCAGTCGACCGGCTCGAACAGGGATTTGTCCGCTCCGCAGACCGGGCAGGCCCAATCCGCTGGCAGGTTTTCGAAGGGTGTGCCGGGCTTCACACCGCTGTCCGGATCCCCGGCCGCCGGGTCGTAGATGTAGCCGCAGACCGTGCACGTGTACTTTTTCATCTTTTCGCTCCTCTGTCGCGGTGGGTCCCTTCCGTTGAGATTCGAAGGGGTCTTGCGCTTTCTAACAAACCTGAAAAAAACAAATCAACCGGTTCACCCGGCCAGCCGGCAGCGATCCCGAAGCCTGCGGGAAAGTTGGCGAAGACACCAGAAGGCTTCCTCCATCGTCTTTTCGCCGTCCGGATTGACCAGGGAGGCAGCATGTCGCCTGGCATCATCAGCGGCAAGGAAGGCACCTTGGCCCTTTCTCGGATCGCAGCGGCTTCTTGCACGCGGAGACAGCGGGTCTCGCGAAAGAGATCTCCCCCTGAGCCCGCCTTCCGCGGGCTCGGGGGAAGGGAATCCGTTTGTATGTTCCGTGAAAGAGATCTTTTCGTTCGTGCACCGCCAGCGGATCAGGTTGGAGCGCCCGAAGAGGACGGCATGGTGAAGACCCTCTGGGCCAGCTCACGGTCCATCATGAAAAGCCCGCCCCGGGCATCCCCGAGAAGTTTGAGCTTTTCCAGGATCTCCTTTGCCGACGCCTCCTCTTCCACCTGCTCGGTCACGAACCACTGGAGGAAGATGTTCGTGGCGTGATCCTTTTCCTTGAGAGCCACGTCCACGAGGTCGTTGATCCGCTTGGTCACCTGGCGCTCGTGTTTGAGAGTGTCCTCAAAGACCGAAACGGGCGTCGTCCATTCGGATGGAGGAGCCTTGACGGTCTGGAGCACCACCCGGCCGCCGCGCTCGTTCACGAAATCGTAGAACTTGATGGCATGGACGAGTTCTTCCTGGGCCTGCACCCTCATCCAGTTGGCAAACCCGCCGAGGTTGACCGAAAGGAAATGGGCCGACATGGACAAGTAGAGGTAGGATGAATAAAGCTCCCACATGATCTGGTCATTGAGAGCCTTTTCCATTTTCTCGCTGAGCATGGCCTTTACCCTTTCCACAGACCATGGAGGTTGCAGTATTCCCGAGCGACGATCTTGTCCCCCTGGACCGGGAAAAGGGCCTCCGGAGCCTCTCCGGGATTCAGGAACTGGCGGTAAACCTTGCCGTCCACGATGAGCTCGATCCACTCGATGTAATGCTTCTCCTCCATCGGGTGGGCCACGCTCCCCACTTTGACCTTGACGCCGTCCGCCGTCTTTTCCTGGACCGGCACGTGTTTTTCCTTGGCCGCATCCACCGTGTTCTCCACGAAAAGCTTCATGGGCTTTCCGCAGCAGACCAGGCCTCCCTTACCGCCGTGAAGAACCTCCACGATGTTGCCGCAGACTTCGCACTTGTAGACTTCCAATTTTTCCGGCATGTCTTGCACCTCCTCCCTTCCAAAAAGTGTGATCCACCCCCGGGAATCCGAACTGTCCGGCCGGGGGCGCAAAGCTCAGCCGAAGGACTTCGCCAGCACTTCGGCCTTCACCCGATCTCACGGATCGCCCGCAGCGCTGCGTCGTAGTCAGGCTCCGAGGCAATCTCCTTCACGATTTCCTGGTAGCGCAGCACTCCCTTGCGGTCCACCACGAATACCGCCCTGGCCAGGAGGCGCAACTCCTGGATGAGCACCCCGTACGCGGTCCCGAAGGACGCGTCGCGATGGTCGGAAAGGGTCCGCACGCGGCTCACATCTGCCGCCCCGCACCAGCGTTTCTGCGCAAAAGGCAGATCCATGCTTACGACAAGAATCTCAGCGTCATTGCTCAGGGCGGCAGCGTCCCGGTTGAACCTGCGGGCCTCTGTGTCGCAGACCGGGGTGTCCAGGGAGGGCACCGATGCAATGAGGCAGGTTTTTCCCCGGAGAGAAGAAAAAGCGACCGGGGCAAGGTCGTTGCCCAGGGCCACGAAGTCCGGTGCGGGATCCCCTACGCGCAGTCCTTCTCCGACGAGTGTCAGGGGAGCGCCTCCGAACGTCACCAGGCCGGTTCTCGATTTCATGAACGATCCTCCTTGCGAGCGCTCATCACCAGTTCTCGGCGAGCAGTTCGAAATATGCTTGAGGATGGACGCAGGCAGGGCAGCTCGCCGGCGCTTCCTTGCCTTCGAAGATGAATCCGCAATTGATGCACCGCCAGACCACGGATTTGTCTTTCTTGAATACCTTGCCCGCCTCCACGTTGGCCAAAAGACCGCGGTAGCGCTTCTCATGCTGTTTTTCTGCAATGGAGACATTCTCAAAGGTCCTGGCCACGGCCTCGAACCCCTCCTCCCGGGCCACCTTGGCGAAACCGGGATACATGTCCGTCCATTCATAGTGTTCGCCTTCGGCGGCGTGCTTGAGATTCTCGGCAGTGGTTCCGATCACGCCAGCCGGGAAATCGCATTCCACTTTGGCCGTGCCTCCCTTGAGGTAGGAAAAGAACCTCTTGGCGTGCTCTTTTTCCTGGTTCGCCGTCTCCTCGAAAATCAGGGCGATCTGGACGAACCCTTCCTTGCGGGCCTGGCTCGCAGCGTAGGTATACCGGTTCCTTGCCTGCGACTCGCCGGCGAAGGCGGTGATGAGGTTCTTCTCGGTCCTGGATCCCTTGAGTTCCATCCCTGTTTCCTCCCTTTGGCCGATCTAGGCCTGGCTTTGATGTGAAGGGCCAACCAAGCGGTCCTGGCGAGGACCTTTCAGTTGTAAATGAGAACAATTATCAATAAGGTTAGCCTTGCCCATTTCGCCTGTCAAGCGATAATCCGCCCGGCCCCCCTGGGCCGCCCCAGCTCGGCTTTGCCTTTTCTCGACAAGCATTGGATCGTGCGGTATGGTGAGACCGAGAGTCCTGCCATAAGATTCAATCACCCTGACGAAAGGTTTCGGCCCAGGCTGTGAAAGAGCTTCTCAGGATGAAATCCGGATCGAACCGAGGGGAGACCGTGGAAAACCAGCAGGGACAAAGAGGGAATCCGGACCCTGGCGAAACCGCTTTTTTCGGGTACCGAAGGGTGCCGGCTGCCCAAAAGGAAAAACTCGTCACGGATCACTTCGACTCCATCGCGGACAAGTACGATTTCATGAATACTCTCTTGAGCGCCGGCATTCACCACTTGTGGAAAAGACAAGCCGTTCAAATGCTCGGCCTCGGCCCGGGCGACCGGGTGATTGACGTCTGCGCCGGCACCGGCGATCTGGCGATTCTGGCTTGCAAGCACTTGGGTGCCGCAGGCAAAGTGGTTCTTTATGACCGCAACCGCGCCATGATGGAAGCCGGAAGGCCCAAGGCGGCCAAAAGGGGCCTCCTCGGAAAGGTCGCATACGTTCTGGGAGACGCGGAACGGATCGCGGCGCGGGACAACTCCTTTGACGCCGCAATGGTGGGCTTTGGGATCCGAAATCTCACGCATATCGAAAAAGGCTTCGAGGAAATGCACCGGGTCCTCAAGCCCGGCGGCAGGCTGCTCTGCCTGGAGTTCTCGACTCCCGTATCCCCTTGGTTCCGAAGACTTTACGATTTCTACTCCTTTCGGGTCATGCCCTTTGTCGGCGAGATTCTTACAGGGCGCCGACAAGCGTACACATACCTTCCGGAGTCAATCCGGATGTTTCCTGACCCCCCTGCTCTCTCTTCGCTGTTGGAACGAATCGGATTCGAATCCGTGCAGTTCAAAAGGCTTACGAACGGAATCGCCGTGATACACACGGGCCTCAAGAAAGCTCCTGGAACCTGATTCGAAGAGAGGACGCGCAAAAGTCCCCTCGGCCCGAACGGGGCCAGGCCGATGAACATCCGCCCGCCCTACTGGGTGATCGGGCATTTGCCCGATCCTACGAGGGGAGCCACTCTGTCCACGCGGAAAAAGACCAGGTACTTGGCCGAATCCCCGATCTCCTGCTGGATGGCCTGGCTCTTCCTGCGCAGAAAAGCCGCGATCTGGGGGCTGTCCTTTTCCTCGCGAATCTTGGTCAGGAACAGGCGAGCGCCGAAATAGCCCTGGCCGTTCTCCTTGAACAGGTAAGCAGCATGCGGGTTGGACTGGAGATTCTGGTGGGTCCGTTTTTCGGCCATGACAAAAGCGACCGTGCCGTCGTCCAGCACGTGGGGCCGTGAATAGATCGCGGCGTCCACGTTGCCCTCTGCGTCTGCCGTGGCCAGCACACCCAATCCCTGCGCGTTCTCAAAATACTCTCGGAGTTTCATGAGCCATCCTCCCTTCTGTGCAAGGGCCTTGATCCTGCTTGCTTCCCCCCCGGTCGATTCCCGACGCCTCTTAGATGCGCCTGGCCGCCTTTGTTCTTCGGCTGCACCTCGGGCCATGGGCAGCTAACGCAAAAAAGGCTGCCCACAAAAGGGACCGGGCGCGCCACTCACCCGCGCCGGGGCAATGGGAGCAGCCCTCAAGTCAGGAGACTCATAAACGAGGAAATCCCATGGACATGGTCTCCGATGGCCCGCATCCGCGCCAGTTCCTCCTCGTCCATGGGCCCTCGGGAGAGGGTTTCAAGGGCTTGGACCATCTCCTGCTCGTTCTTGGGCCCGCAGATGGCCACCTGCACATGGGGGTTGGTCAGGACGAATCGGTAGCAATCGACCGCCGTGGGAGGCCGCTCGCCCGATGGCATGTTCCGCTCCTTGAGCAGGTCGCCCCAGCGCGTGTTGGTGAAAGAGACAATGCCTGGGGCATCCCGGGCGGGCAGGTGGGGGAAAATTTCGGTTTCGGCTCCCCGGTGGGCCGCGTTGTAACGCAGGTGAAAAACATCGTAGCGGCCGTCTCGCAGGAACTCGCGGAACAGGGGTCTTTTGTGGGACGAAATGCCAAGAAAGCGAAACAGGCCTCTTTCTCTCAACCGCTCAACGGCCTCCAAAAGTCGCCCTTCAGGAGGTTCCTGATGCCAGCCGAGCAGGAGGATGTCCGCCTGGTCAATCCAAAGGGCGCGGAGGCCTTTTTCCACGCTCCTTGCAAGCCAGAACGGGCTCCTCACGTACACCTGAAGCACCACCACGAGGTCCTGCCTGTGCCTTTGGGCGATCTCGCGGATGGCCAGGGCCATCTGCGGTGTCCGGACCGAGCCCCAAAAGAAGTAGTTCACCCCGGCTTCGAAAGCCTTAAGGCAGGCCTTGGTCGGTACACCGTACGATGATCCGATCCCGAGCCTGGAGACCATAAGTCCGGTTCGACCCAGTGGAACCTTTTGTGAAGAATCGCTCATGGCCGCCCCTCCTCGCGCCGGGGCCGGCTCCGCTTCACCGGAGGCAGGCCCGCGATTTCCAGGAAGGCGAACATCAGCGTCGCCAGCCGATGGGTGATTCTCTTCAAGCGATCTCGATAAACCCGTGCCATACCGTACTCCCTCCTGCCACGCAGAACCGTGGTGATCGTTGCTCGGATTCTTGCGCCATCCGCCCAGGCAGGCATCCTCGCACTCGGTGAGATCTTGCAAGAAAATCCGGTCTGCGATGCTCCTCGCGCACCCCGAGACCGGGGCTTCTGCCCGGCAAGCAGCGATCTTTCATGTCTTTCTTTTCTCGTGCGGGCGCACTATCCTTTGCACCGCAAAAGCGAAAACCTGCAGAGTCCTTTAACCCAGCGTCCCCAGAGGTCGACCCGCATGACACGCACCTGGAAAGAAACCGCATTGGAGTTCCTCGGGACCGAGGTTGACCAGGTTCTCCTTTCATCTGCCCGAATTCTAAGCGTTTTGCGAAGGCGCGTCGACAACCCGGCCAAGAGAGACCGCCTGCGACGTTGGATGTCCTTCTATTTCGACAAGTCATACCCGGAGCAGCCGGCTCGTTTTTTTTCTTTGCCCAAGTCGCCTCCGCCCGATGTCCGGGTAGAGGAAGAGCGGCCTTTCTGCGACGGCCGGTTTCAGATCCTTTCCTTCCCGAGCCGTTACAAGGTAAGGAATCCGCAGGTCGAGGCCCGGTTCGAGCGGTTCCGGGAAAACCGAACGGTCTACCTCGCCCACTGGTCCCACGGAGACCCAGGCAGAAACACCCTCGTTTGCTGCCACGGGTACTCCCTCGGCGACCCGGGGCAGGCCCAGAGGATGTTCCGGGTAGCCCGGCTGTACAACCTGGGCATGGACGTGGCCCTCTTCGTCACCCCCTTCCACTGGAAAAGGGCTTCGACGCCGGCACTTCGGTTCGCCCCGCCCTTTCCCTTTCTCGATCCGGTTTTCGGACTCGAAGGCTTCGGCCAGGCCGTGCACGATCTGGCCAGTTGCTTCCTGCATCTTTCCCGGGCGGGCGCGTCGAGGATCGGGCTGGTGGGCGCAAGCCTCGGGGGCTATCTGGCCGCTCTGTTCGTGTCGGTTGCGGCCCTGGCGGACATGGTCTGCCTGATCGTTCCCCTGGTGAGCTTTCACGGTCTCAGACTCCCGGTGCCTTTCCACCCGGTCAAGTCCGCGGACCAGCGTTTTCAGGAAGAAGTGTCCGAAATCTGGAAGATCCACTCGCCCCTCTCGCACAAGAACAACCTCCCGCCTGACCGATGCCTGATCATTGCGGCCCGCGGGGACCGCCTGTGCCCTTTCGAGGACGTGCAGAAACTTTACCTGCATTGGGGAAAACCTGAACACACCTTTCTCAGGGGAGGTCATGTTTTCTTTTTCCCCAGGCATGCCCGGGGCAAGGCCTGGTACCAGTTCCTGAAGCGGCACAGGTTCGCACCGAATATTGCGCCGGCAGAACCCTCCTCCTCCTGAACGGCTCCTCCGTTTGAAACATTTGAAAAGGTGGGCGAATCGTATGAAAAGGCCTTGGAATCGAGGCTCTTCGGTCGTCTGTTCGCCGCGCCGACGGCCGAGCCTGAATCAGGCCCGTAGACTGAGTTGCGGCTTTTTGGGGAGCGCGCCATGCCCGTTCTGGATTCACAAGAGTTCAAGAAAATCCTCGAATTGTTCGGTGCCCGACGCCAGGCTTTGCTTCAGCAGGGCCAGGCGCTCGCCGCTCAGGATCTGCCGCTCAGGTATCTGAGACAACAGGCTCACTTCACAACGCCGGCGAGCAACTACGACATGGCTCTCAAAGCCGTGGAAAAGGGCAGCTCCGCGGCAGCCAGGATCCTGGAGAAGTACAGCATCTCTCTAGCAGAGCTTTCCGAGACCCTCCATGTTCCCCTGGCCGCGATCGAGGCAGAGTTGGGCGCCGAGCCGCAGGCCCCTCTTGTCATGGTGGACAGTGAGGACGCCCAGGCCCTGAGGGAGGACGTGATCCAGCGGGGCCGCGAGAATGCCATACGGATCTTTCGGGAGGCCTCGTGGGGTAAAACTTTGCGCTTCTATCGGCCCAGCGGCCTTCAGCTCGAATATTGCCTGGAGGACATGGTCCGTGTCCTTACCGAGGCCGGGGCCGGGCTTCCTCCGGAGCGTTACCCCGTTGACGGCATTATTTGGCCCAAGGCCGAGCACCCGGAAGAGCTCGCCTGGGTCTCAGACCTTCTGGGGGAGATCGAACAGAGGCTCGGACTCCCCAAGAACAGAATCAAGCTCGAGTTCCTGGTGGAGTCCGGTTGGGCCGTGGCCCAACTGCCCCAGCTCGTCCAGGCGGTCGTGCCCAGGCTTGCCGGAATCATCTTCGGAATCGCCGACTACTCGGCCGACATCGGCCTTCCCCAGATCGTGAACAACCATCCGGTGTGCGATTGGGCCCGGGCGGCCATCGTGAACACCGCCGGCGCGGTCGGGGTTCCGGCCATCGACAATATGACCGTCAATTACCCGGTTCCGGACAAGCGGCTCACGGATGGAGAAAATCATCTGTTTCTTCTCCGAAGAATCCGCGAGGTCTATGAAGACGCGCTGCACGGCCAAAAGCTCGGCATGGACGGCAAATGGGTGGGGCACCCCCTGCAGCTTTTCGCGGTACGCCTCGCATACCGGGTGGCGATGCCCGAAGAGGAGATCCTGGCCGAGGTGGACAAGATTCTCGCTTACAATGCCGCTGTGGCGGCCGAGCAAGGGGCGACGATCATCCAGGGGGTCATGAGCGACCGGGCCACGGACCGGCACGCCCGCCGCAAGCTCCGAAAGGCCGTTGCCCTGGGGCTTCTCGATCCCAAAAGGGGCCTCGAACTCGGCGTGGTGAGCCCGGAAGAAGTGGGCCAGCTCCAGCATTGACCGGACGGAGTTTGGGAGGATGGCTCTTCGCAACCGCCGAAACGCTCGAGCCTTTCGGGTGTCCAGCCAAGCCGTCGAGGCCGCCGAACGGCTTTGCATGAAAATCGTGTCGAGCCTTCGTGACAGGATCTCGGCCCTTTCTCCGAAGCCCGCCGAACCTTTGGACGATTTCCAGTTGGTCTGCTACGAGCTGGCCCATTGCGCATCCGAGATCGCGGCGTGCCGGGCGATGATCGCCTGCGGCGCATCGGCGCCGAAGCCTGCACAGGCTGAGGCGGAATCCTTTTGGCCCCTGGAGCGCATGGTGCCTTATTTCACCGCCGAAACCGTCCGGCGCGTGGCCGGTCGGATTTCGGGCCGGCTGGCCGACTTCGGCCTCTGCCGGTCGGATCTCGCCCAGACGATTGAGAGACCGTCCGTCCGCAGGTTTTGCGAGGAGAACCTATCGGTTGCCAACCTCGTGAAGTTGGCCGAGCAGGTTCAGAAGACCGGGCCGTCTGGAGAACTTCCAGGGCTCGGCGAAAAGCATCTGGACCAGCGGGCGCGATTCCGGGAGATTGCCGAGCGTGTCATCCGTCCACTGGCCGAGCGGATTCACCGCGAAAACCTCCTTGTCCCGGACGAGATTCTGAAGCCCCTTGCCGAGATGGGGGCGTTCGGGCTCTCAATCCCCCGCCGGTTCGGAGGACTTCAGGACGACGAGCAGGAAGACACGCTGGCCATGATCGTGGCCACCGAGGAACTCACCCGTGGATCCTTGGGAGCGGCCGGAAGCCTGATCACCCGCACCGAGATCCTGGCCAGGGCGCTCCGCAAAGGCGGCACAGCCGAACAGCAGGCTTACTGGCTCCCCAGGCTGGCCGCGGGCAATCCGCTGTGCGGCGTTGCGGTCACCGAGCCCGACTACGGCTCGGACGTCGCCTCCATGAAGGTGTCAGCCAGGCCCGCCCCAGGAGGCTGGCTCCTCAACGGCGCCAAGACATGGTGCACCTTTTGCGGAAAGGCAGGCCTGCTCCTGGTTTTGGCCCGGACCGATCCGGACCCGTCCCTCGGGCACCGGGGGCTTTCCCTTTTTCTTGTTGAAAAACCTTCGACCGACGGCAAGTCCTTCGATTTTGCGCAGCCCCAAGGTGGCCGGATCCGAGGCGGGGCGATCCCGACCATCGGCTACCGGGGAATGCACTCGTTCTGGCTTGTGTTCGAAAATTTCTTCGTGCCTGAGGAAGCGTTGCTCGGAGGTGAAGCCGGCCTGGGAAAAGGCTTTTACTTCCTCATGGCCGGTTTTGAGGGCGGCAGGATCCAGACTGCGGCGCGCGCCACCGGAGTCATGCAGGCCGCTTTCGAAGAGGCCCTTGCGTATGCAGCCAGACGCAAGGTCTTCGGCTTGCCGGTGGCCGAGTACCAGCTCACCAAGGTCAAGGTCGCAGACATGGCCACTCGGCTTGTGGCAAGCCGCCAGTTCACCTATGAGGTCGCTCGCCGGATGGATCGAGGCCAGGGAAAGGTGGAGGCGAGCATGGTCAAACTGTTCACCTGCAGGGCGGCCGAGGGGCTCACGCGCGAGGCCATGCAGATCCACGGGGGCAAAGGCTATGCCGAGGGCACCCCGGCGAGCCGGCACTTCGTGGACGCCAGGGTTCTTTCGATTTTCGAAGGAGCCGAGGAAACCCTCGCGCTCAAGGTGATCGCAAGAAGTTTTGTTGAGTCCGGCGACGGATTGCCAATGCCAGGAACAGGGAGCTAAGAGCGCATTCTTGGCCGTTGAGTGATCCATCCACTCATTGGACCGGAGGAACCGATGGGCGTCACATTCACCCTCGAGCAGCAAACCTCCCTTTCTGCGGCCGTGAAGGTCTCAACTTCCCGGGCCCGGTTTCCTCAGTACGGTCGATGGCTCGAGGACTTCGTGCCGGGCCAGGTCTTTTGTCATCCGAGAGGTTTTACGATCGACGCCGGCGTGGCCAGGGCTTTTGCAGGTAGCTTCCAGCAGGCCAATCCGCTGTTTCTCAACGCCGAGTACGCCCGCGCCCACGGCTTTCGGACGTCGCCGGTCTGCCCCCAGCTTGTTTTCAATCTCGTGCTCTCCCTCGGGGTTCAGAACGACTCGGAGAAAGCAATGGCCAACCTGGGTTACTACCGAGCCGTGTTTCTCAGGCCCGTCTATCCCGGGGACACCCTCCGGTCCATGACGCGCGTGAAAGAACGAAAAGATCGCGGATCCGGCAAGCCCGGAATCGTTCTCCTTCAGACCCTGGGCCTGAACCAGCACGGCGAGGTCGTCCTGCAATACGAACGCAAGATCATGGTGATGCCGGGCCCGGGGGCACCAAGACAGAATACGACCGGGCCAGGGACCGGGCCAGAATTCCCCTGGCAGGAAGAGCCTGTCTACGACCTGCCGGTCGCCTGCAGCGAGTATCCCAGGGATCTCACCGGCTCCGGCACCTACCTAGAGTGCTTCGAACCCGGAGACATCCTCGTGCATCCCAACGGCAGAACCGTGACGGACGAGCACATGGGATGGACGTGCCTGGTCGGGAACACGCACCCCCTGCACACGGACCGCGTGTACAGCACGGGGCTTACCGGAGCCATGAGCGGAGAGCCGATCGTCTACGGCGGCCTCGTGTTCGCGTGGCTGGAAGGGCTGGCCAGCCGGGATCTCACCGAAAACGCTTTGTGGGACCTGGGCTTCACCGAAGGGTACCACACCCAGCCGGTCCAGAGCGGCGATACGGTCGCGGCCCTGACCCGCGTGCTGGCCAAGGAGCCCGGCCCGGCCGGGATCCCGCGCTCGGGCATTCTGACCGTGCAGCTCGTGGGCGTAAAAAACATGAGCGCCGCGAAGGCCCTTGAAAGATACGGAGCGGATCTTTTCATTCGAGAAAACGACAAAAAAGAGCTCGGCAAGGAAAAGATCGAGGCCAAGATTTTTGAAATCGAAAGGCGCATCCTGCTCAAGAAGAGGTAAGGAAAACGCCCTTCGATTCTGCCTCATGGGAGGACGAAGTCATGACAAAGAAACCCGAAGAGATGACGCGGGAAGAACGCAAGTACATGCCTTATCAGAAAGTCCCTCTCGTTCCGATCGGAACGGTGCCGCCCTTGGGCCTGCTGCCGGAGAAGATGCACGCCTGGGTGATTCGGGAGGACCGGTTCGGCGAGCCCCTGCAATCCTTTCGGCAGGAAATCGTGGACGTCCCGGAGATCGGCCCGAACGAGGCCTTGGTTTTGGTCATGGCCGCTGGAGTGAACTTCAACGGGATCTGGGCCGGCCGGGGCAAGCCGATCTCGGTGCTGAAGATCACGGGCAAGGATTTTCACATCGCCGGCTCCGACGCTTCGGGCATCGTCTGGAAGGTCGGCGAGAACGTCAAGCACTGGCGGCCAGGGGATGAGGTCGTTCTCCACTGCAACCAGTCCTGCGACACCTACTGCGGCCAGTGCGTGGGCTACGATCCCATGATGTGCCAGAGCCAGAAGATCTGGGGATACGAGACGCCTTACGGCAGCTTCGCCCAGTTCACCAAGGTGCAGGCCCAGCAGCTTCTGCACAAGCCCAAGCACCTGAGCTGGGAGGAGGCGTCGAGCTATGGGCTCACCTATTTCACGACCTTTCGCATGCTTGTAGACCGGGCCGAACTCAAGCCCGGGGAAAAGGTCCTTGTCTGGGGCGCCTCGGGAGGTCTGGGCGTGTTCGCGGTGCAGCTCGTAAAGAAAATGGGCGCCGAGTCCGTGGGCGTGGTGAGCTCGGACGAGAAGGGGGAGTTCATCCTGGGCCTCGGCGCCAAGGGTTACATTAACCGCAGAAAGTACCCGAACCTGCTCTGGAAGGACAACGCTACGCCGGCCGAGGAAAAAGCCCGCATGGACGAATGGAAAGCTTTTGGCCGCGAATTCCAGGAGAAGGCCGGCACCAACCGGGGGCCGGACGTGGTCTTCGAACATGTCGGCAAAGCCACGTTTCCCCTTTCGGTGTGGATCCTGCGCAAATTCGGCCGCGTAGTGATTTGCGGGGCCACAAGCGGGTACGATCTCACTTTCGACGTGCGCTACCTATGGATGCACCAGAAATCCATCATCGGGAGCCACTTCGCCAACGGCGAGCAGGCGGCCCGGGCCAATGAACTCGTGATGTCCGGGGACATCAAGCCGGTCATGACCCGGCGCTTTACCTGGGAGGAAATCCCTGAGGCCCACGAGCTCATGGCCCAGAACAAACACCACGGGAAGTTCGCCTGCCTGGTGAGCGCGCCGGCTTTCGACCTCAAGAACACTCAGGAGGCGCGGGGCTTCCGGGCCGCGGCCTGAGCCCAGGTTGAAGGTGCCGGGGTTCGGGGGTCACAAGCTGCCATAAAGGAGCGGCCATGTGCGTCCTTGTGCCCGGGAAGCCGCGAAGGCCGCAAAGGGTAAAGCCTTGCCCTCAGCGTCTCTGGGCTCTTTCGATGGCGCGGTCCACGAAGAAATCGACAAGAGAAGGAACCACCCGCTTGGCGAAATAAATCCACCTGCTGTCGAAACCCGGGATAATCATGAACTGGTTTTTCCGCATCCCGCGAATCAGGCAGCGCGCAACCTCCTCCGGCTGCATTCGTTTCGCTTTTCCGGATATCGCCTTTGTTTCCAGCGGCTTGGTCTTGTCGGCCTCGTGAAGAAGGGGCGTGTCCGTGTCCGGCGGGCAAAGGACCGAAACCTGAATGCCGTGCGGTTTCAGCTCGCTTCTCAGAGCCTCGGAGAAACCGATGACCGCGAACTTTGAGGCGCTGTAGGCCGTGAAGCCAAAAAGGCCGATCAACCCGGCCACGGACGAGACGATGACGATGTGCCCTCCCCGGTTCTTCATGTGCGGCACGAGCACCGAGGTCGTGTTCCAGACTCCATACACGTTGACCATGAGGGTCTCTTCGAAGTGCTCGTAAGGGATGGCCTCGAAATATCCAGGACGGGACGTGCCAGCAGAATGGATGAGAACGTCCGGCGCGCCGAAGGATTGGACGGCCTCCTGCATGGTGGCGATGACTTGCTGTCGGTCTTTCACGTCCAGGGGCAGGCTGGCTGCGCGCTGGGTGCCGGACCGGGCTTCGGCCGAAATCTCCCGGACCGCCCGCTCCAGGATCGCCGCGCGGCGCGCAAGGACGAGGACATGCGCGCCCTCCCGGGCGAACAACTTGCCCGCGGCCAGGCCGATCCCGCTCGAGCCGCCTACGATGTAAACCGTTTTGTCTCTGAAATCCTTCACGGCTGCGGCCTCTGGCATTTCAGCCGGACGATCCAAGATTCCTATGAGCCGCCGCTCGTGTCAAGACGACACTTTCGCGAAGAAACCGAAATTGACTCCGGCAGCGGTCTTTTTTTACACTGGCGGTTGCTCTTCGAAGCCGTGGCGGCCCTTAATCCTCCCTCGCGTCACGTTCACCGATTCTCTCTGCGGAGGAACCCCATGAACAAGAAGCTGGCGGCTCTTTTTCTCTTGGCTCTCTTCCCGATTCTTCTGGTCGCAGTCGGCTCTGCAAGTGCCGGAGGCTTATATCTCAATCCGAGCCTCGGCGTGGCCATCCCGGCCGAAGGGGACAAAAGTCCCTCTGTGGGCGCAGGCGTCGACGTCGGGTACGAGTTCACGAGCTGGCTCGCCGCCGGCGTGGGGTACCGGTATCTCCACGACACCGGGGTGAAAGACCTCGAGGCCACCCATCTTTACGACGCCAACGCGACGGTTTTCAAACGGCTCGTGGTCGTGACCCCTTACATCCGGGCCGGTGCGGGCGCTTATACGATGACCTTCGAAACACGGGACTCCATGACCAAGGCCCTTTTCAATATCGGAGCCGGCCTTGCGCTTCACCCGATTCCTTTCGTGGGGCTCACCGCAGGGGTCACCTACCATGTTCTCACCGGCGCCGTGGACTTTTTCGAGCCCATGGTCACCTTCGGATTTTCTCTCGGGAAATGACGAAGGAACTCAAAAGGAGGAGAAAGATGCCTCATCCCACTCGCCCCACCGCGGAGTACGGATCGGGAAGATCCCCCTGGACGTCTCTTGTCTCTGCCGTTGTTTTGGGATGCGTCTTCCTTTTCGCAGACATGGTGCTTGGCGTCCGGCAGGCGATGGGTTTGATGGAGGTATCTGTTACGGTGGATGCGGCCAGGCCCGGGGACACGATCAGTCCCCTGCTTTATGGGACGAACATCAACCATGTGGGAATGACGAACGGGTTCGAAAGGCTCCCGCAAACGAAGGAGGAATATGAAAAGGCTCTCACAAAATGGTTCTCTTATCTGCCCCTGGTGGAGAAGCTTGGGCCTACCATCATTCGTTTTCCAGGCGGGCTGAACGCGAACGGCTATGTCTGGTTTCAGGACATTGGTCCCTACGGAGCAAGGCCCCTCCAGGAGATCTCCCGTGCCCAAAGCGGATCGATTGGAACCGATGAGTTTTTGGCCTTTTGCGAGAAACTCGGCGCCCAGGCCATGATCACAGTGAACGTGAACAGGGCCTCGGGCATGTCCGCTCTCAAGACTCTCACGGACGAGAACTACCAAAAGAACGCCGCCATCGCAGCAGACTGGGTCGAATATTGTAACGCGCCCAACAACGGATCCAACCCGCGGGGCGGAACGGACTGGGCCGCAGTCCGCGCCAAGAACGGGCACCCACAGCCTTACGGTGTCAAGTACTGGGAGCTGGGCAACGAGCTGTATGACATGCCTCTTGTTTGGTACAAAAAGGCCATTCAGCTTTTTTCTCAACAAATGAAAGCCGTGGATCCGACGATCCAGATCGGTGTAATCAGTCCTCCTCCCGAGCATTCGAAGGAAAAATATACCCAGTGGTTCCGGGAGATTCTGGCCGAGTGCGGAGGCAGCTTCGATTTCTGGATTCACCACACCTACACGCCGGGCACCTCCGGCAAGATCAACGGCTTTTTGCTCTCCGGGCCCGGAGCTTCCATAACTGTACCGATTTCCTTTCCCAGGGCTGGGGACTGCTCTCTTTGTTACACGGCCCAGCCGGTCAAAGGAGGGGTCAAGATCGCCCTTTCCCTGGACGACAAGGTCCTGGAGAGCAAGAACATCGTCTTTCCCTTCGAATATTGCACCAGGTTTCAAGCGCCAGCCGGGCAACACAGGGTTAAGGTATCGGCCGAAAGTGGCAACGGCATCTTTCTGTACCACATGATGAAGAGAAGAGACGCCTCGGGCGAGGGCCACCTGGATCTGAAAAACAGCCCAGAACTCTACTATCTGGTCGTTGCCGGAGCTTCTTGGACTGAACAGACCCTTTGGCCTCTGGAACTGACGGGCGGAAAGCCTGTCTGCATCACCGAGTACAACTCCCATTATGATTTGGCCAAGAGGCCGCCCATGCTGGGCCAGGTGTACGGCCTGCGGGAAGCTCTGAATATGGCCCAGTACCTTCAGTTTTTTGCGAGAAAGGGTTTTCCTGTTGCCACCCAATGGCTTTTGTACGACGACATGTACGGGTTCGGTCTCATCGAAGGGGTAGGGATCGACCCCAACAAAGCGGGGGAAGTCGGCAGAAGAGATCCGCGGCCTCGTCCTTCCTACTACGTGCTCAAGTTGTACAGAGAGCATCTACTCGGCCGGATGCTGCCTGTTCAAGTTGAGTCGCCCTCTTTCCACGTGGGACCGCCTGTCCCCTTTGTGGCCATGGGGTTCGTGGGCAATCAGCCCATGGACGTGCCGTATGTGAACGCGGTCGCCGCCCTGTCCGATGACGGGAAGCGAGTGGCTCTTCTGGTGAATAACCTTCATTACGAAGGGGAGTTCACCCTGAAGGTGCGGCTGAAGGGTTTTGTCCCGAGCAAAGACGCGCGCCACTTTGCCGTGGTGGGTGCAGATCCGTGGACGAACAACGAACCCGAAGAATGCCCCGCCGGGGACTGCGTGAAAATCGTGGAAAAGGAGGCCGTGGTCAGCTCTGCCGGTGAGGTTGTTTGCACCCTGCCGCCCCATTCGGCCTCGGCGGTCATTCTCCAAAGAAAATAGTTGCCGTTCGTGGCAGTGCAGGCGTCAAGGTTGGGCAGCCCCGGTCCCGAGTCGCTTCTGGATTTCTCTTTCAATCCTGTCAACCCGGCTCTCCCAGCGATGCCGGGTCGACTCCTGGATCCTGGCCTGCCAGAGTTCGTCCGCATCAGGGAGGTACATCTCCTCGAGGGCTGCCCCGATCTGCTCGGAAAACCTCTTGCCCTCGCCGAGGTAGAGCAAAGACGCGTACTGATCGGTAGGTGGTACAGGGGTGGACACGATCGGAAGGCCTGTGGTTAAGTACTCGTAGAGCTTTAGTGGGTCCATCGAAAGGGTGAGAGAGGATTTCTTGTGGGGGATCAGCAATACATCGGAAGCACGAAGGATGCCCGGGATCTCCCTGTGATGGACCAATCCCTTCCACTCCATGTTGGTGAGGTGCCGAAGCTCTCTGCGCCGCCGTTCGCCCTCACGGGAAATCGGCCCGACCAGCCAAATTCTGCATTGCGGCCAATCTACGGCGATCCTCTCAATCAAATCCAAGTCGACCCGCTCCGAAAGAACGCCCACGTACGTAAGCACCCGCGGCTCCCGCCTTCTGCCGTTCCTACGAACGGACGGGGGATCGGCAGGCCGGCAAAACAGGTCAGCATCCACGCCGTTGGGCAGGTGGACCACCCGGGCCTGTTTCGCACTCTTCTCGAACTTCTCCTTCAAATAGCTCGAAACCGTGAAGACGATATCTGCCTGTTCGTTGATGGTGTCGTAGCCGGACCGGATCTGTCGGGCGAAAGGCTTATACGCCGCAACCGATTCCCAATCGTCGATCGCGTCAAAAATACGTAGAAGAGCCGGCACCTCTTCCATGAGATATGCCTTGTGCACATTGGCAATCCAGAGGATCGGAGGCGTCTGTAAGCGCTCCACAAGCTTGCGAACCAGCCGGAGCATGTACAAGCGCTTTACTTGGCGGGGTCCCACCAGGAACCGAGACGGATCCAAGAGGAAGATTTTCTCCTCAGCCTGCCGTAGGCCGCCCCGCAAGGGAAGAGCTCGAAATCGTTCCAGCCTCGGGACCGCATACCCTTTGCGGACGTATCGTAAGGTGATCGGCTCGTTTATCACGTAGACCCTTGCCAAACGATCCGAACGAGCGAGGAAGCGACACAGCTGAGCGCTCCGTGTGCGGAAACCGTCCATTTTCCAAAGATGCCAGTCGCCATACCCGACGAAGATCATTTCCCACGGCGCGCTTCGGTTCATGCTCCGGGCCTAACTCGATTCGGCAGAGGGATCACAGCCTTTCCGGCACGGCACCGTCCAGACTGAATCTGTAAGCTTTCGTACATCCGCTGCAACTTGGTCGCGTGTTCTATGGCGATAGCTGGAAGAAAGATGGGCCGGAGAGCGAGCCCGTCACGAATCGAGCAGTCTCTCAGGGCGATTGCTGTTCTCTTCGTTTTGCATCTCATATAGCTTCATGTACTTGACCAGCACATAAAAAGCCGAAAAGAGGCTGACGGCATACCCGTAAAAACCGTCTTTCCAGCCCCGCTGGAAGAGATAACTCTTGAGGAATGAGAACAAAGGCCGAAGGAAAAACCTGCTGGGCATGTTCCAAGGCGTGATCCGAAGCCCCTCTTCCTTCAATCGCTGGCCGTCAAAGGAGGTGTAAAGGTTGAATTTGCGCAAGTAGTGCTGAATGTCGTCATAGCTGTAGTGAATGACATCTGTTTGGAACGATGCCGTACGGCCCTGGATTTCGAGCCATTCATGGATGATGCCCTTCCATCTGGCCTTGCGCTTGTCAAAGAGCCTGATCTGGGGCATCGGATACCACCCGCATCCCCGGATCCATTTGGGACCGAAATAGTTCCTCCTCGGAGCGTAATATCCGTCGGCGCGATCCGGAGCTTCGATCTTCTCTCGGATTTCAACCCTCAGGGCCTCCGGCACGACCTCATCCGGTTCCATTTTGAGAATCCAGTCGTGGGTCGCGCTGTCGTTGCCCAGATTCCTGTTGTAAGCAAACCCCTTGGAGATGTCTCCGTGAACGATCCTCTCCGTGTATCGTTCGGCAAGGACAAGAGTCCGGTCGGTGGAGCCCGTATCGACGATCACGATTTCGTCCACCCAGTCGATCGACTGGAGACACCTCTCGATGTTCTTCTCCTCGTTCCGGGTCAACAGAACGGCTGAGATTTTCTCCATGGGTCAGTTCTTCCTGCCGACCTTGGGAGGAATCAGAGGGCAAATCCCGAATGCAGGGAGGATTCTTTCAAGTTTCGAAGCCTCTCCCCGTCGATTTCCGTTCAAACCAATACCACCGCCGCGATTCATCGTCAATCTACCGTGCGTCGTCTCAACGCGCCGTCTTTCAATTGGGGCGCCTTGCATCGGGCCAGGGGTCTCTGGGATGTTTTGCGCTTTGGCCTCAGGTCGGGTCTGTTTGGGGCAGAGATAGCTTCGGGCAGCTTGTGAGACGAAGGCGTGGAGGAGGTCAGACGAGACAGCTCGAGCCCTTTCGCACACGCAGGGTCATCCCTGGGACGAGCGCACGCATGGGTTACGTCTGTTTCCTTGCCGCACTCCGCAACCGTCAAACTCGGGATGCCTCTTCTTTCCGTGGGCGACCTTTGTTGAAGACATCTCTTACTGCACGGAACGCAGAAAAGGGGGTGAAGGCGGCTCGCGATCCGGATTGTCCGGTGGCGGCACCACAGGCGGCTTTTGGCCGGTCCCGGGGGTCAGGACCACGCGGTTGGAGAGATCGCTTTCGTTTCCGGAGCGGTCCACGGCCCTGATTGCGTAAGTGTAAGCCACATCGTTATCGACGGTTTCATCCAGGAAATCCGTCCTTCGCACCGGCGCGCTGTTTACCCTGTGCGCAAACGGTCCCCCTTGCGCGCGGGAGCGGTAGATATTGTAACCGGCCACGTCCGAATCCTGGCTGGCCTGCCAGAAAAGGGACACGACCCCGTCTCCCGCTGCTCCCGCAAGGCCCGTCGGCGCTTTGGGGGCGGTCGTGTCAATGCCGGTCTTTTCGAAAAGCAGCACGGTTACCGAATGCCTGGGGAAAGAATACGAGAATGGGCTGCCCGCCACGGAAACGACCCTTTCTTGCGTCTTCACGCAATCCCCGGAAAGGGCCGCGCAGGACTCAGGCTCGTTTTCGGAAGCAGGAGACGGCCCCGTAATGGTCTGGACCCGGACCTTCTGTTTGAAGGAAAAGCCGTCGACGCGAACCGGGATTTCATAGTCGCGCTCCGGGTCTAAATTGATCACGAAAAGGGACAGCCGGTCTTGCTTCGCCGAGAGGCTGGCCAGGGCCTGAACATACGGGGTCTCATGGTCATCGTGGACGTATCCCAAGACCACGCCTGTCTGGGGCCCGGCAGAGAACGTCGGAGAGCCGTAAACCTTTGTCGTAACAATATTGTCATACATGTTCGATCGATACATTTTGAGCAGATGGAAGACAGGCCTTTTCCTGGGGTTCGGACGGCCGAGCTCGCGGGTCTCCTCGTCATAGGCAACCCCTTCGAGCACGCCTACACCATCGCTTTCCTGGAAAAGAAGCCAGTAGTTGGCGAGAGCAACGCCGCCATGGATCAGAGCGTGATAAATCGAGGCCAGACTCAACATTTCCCTCAAAGCCGAAGCCTTGGCTAGAAACGGGGGGGATTTCGCATCCTTGTAGTTAACGTTCATCTCCGTCACAAATACAGGTTTGCGCCCGGTATAGGAACGACTCGCCTTCAGATGCTCATCCATCACGTTCGAGGCGCTCTGAAGGGCCTGGTACCACTCCAGGCTGTTCCGGAGATCCACGTAAACGGATTTGCCCTGGCTATCCACGGCTTGGATCTGGGGTGGGACAATGAGGTGGCCGCCTTGGGGGCTTTCACACGCAAGCCGCGCCCTGTGTCTGCCCTTGGAGAGCCGGATCGGATTGCTGGTGAAAAGATCCAGAAAACCGCTTGACGTCCAAGACCCGACACGTTCTCCATCGACCTGAAGGGTGAGGCTTGGGCACTGGCCCGAACGACACCGGCTCTCGGCCGGGATCTGAAATCGATATTCGCTCGCGGTTGGAAGTTCGAAATCGGTCTCCACAGCCGCGCCGTCCCGAACAAAGCTCAGACCGCCCAGCTCGCCGCTGGCCGCGGGCAGGTGAGTGTGGTAGATCCAAAAATCGAAGGCGCTGCCAGCGTTCTCAAGCATGAAAGTGTGATACCTAAGCCAGTCCGCTCTCTGCCATTCCGAATCCAGGCCGGTCCCCGTTGCAATCACGCCGACCTGAATGGTCGGATCCACGGCCTTCATGGCCGCCGAATATTCCCGCACGCGGCGGGCATAATCGGACCAGCCCGGAAAGGTCTCTTCGTTTCCCAATTCCCAGTATTTCACCCCGTAGGGCTCCTTGTGGCCATTGGCCGCCCGTAAAGCAGCCCAATCGGTCCCGCCGTTCGGGTTGGAACCGTCGGCCGGCGCGTTGCAGTACTCCACCCAGTCGGCCGCGTCCTGCACGGATCCCGGCCTCTTGCCCGCGACGGATACATTGACAACGAGAATGGCCTCGGCCCCGAGTTCTTCGGCGTACTGCAGGAACTCGTCTGTGCCGAAAGTCTGGGGAATCCCGGTGCCGTCGTAATTGCGGTTGCGCTTGGTGATCGGGCCGATTCCGTCCTTCCAGTAGAAGTTGTTGGCACCGAGACCGTGGGGGTATCGGAGCACGGTTGGACCCATCTCGACGATGTAGGGGAGATAGGAGTTCCAGACGCTCCGGGCACTCTCGTACTGCCCCTGGGTCGACACCCATCTGCTGAATCCCATCGAGTCGCCGGTATAGATCACCGAGTTCCCGAAGAGGAGGGGACTGACGGGCTGTTCGATTGCCTCGGCGTTCACGCGGATTTCCACTGCCTGCGCGTCCGGAGCGAAGGAGGCCGCAGTCAAGAGGAAAAAGGGTAGGACCACCAACGAGGCGTAGGAGAACACAGATCGTCGCTTCATGGATCACCCTGGCTTTCGGGGTTGAAAGAGTACAAAAAGGAACCGGGGCCCGGCTCCGGGAGGAGGGAAAGCAAGGGATGTTCCACGGAGGAAACCGGCCATTGGATGAACCGGGGAACGTCCGGCTTTCCTGTTTGGAATCAGGGAGTTGAAAGGAGAGCCCCATACGGGTCAAAAGTGGGCGGGCGCACGGGAATCGGAGGCGGCGCCTTCGAGCATCTTTAAAAAGTACAGGCCCTGACGAAGATTGTCACCGGGTCACCACGATGACGATGAGGCGGCGGGGGCCGTGCATGCCGGTGAAGGGCGTGGCCTGAATGTCGGCCGTGCTGCTCGGGCCGGTGATGAAGGTCGCCTGGCTGGGCATGGAGCCGCTCGACTCGTAGAGAGCGGCCACGACCGGCTCGTAGTCGGCAACAACGCGGTCCGCGGGCGCGACCGCGATGTGCAGGATCGGAGCGAGCGAGATCAAGCGGGCCTGGCCGCGGTCATGGGCGAGAACCAGGGTGCCTGTCGAGGCCATGAGAAAATCCGCGCCGGTCAGACCCGCGTCGGCTTCCCGGAAAAGCGCGTCTTTGAACGAGGCCGGATCCGTAAAGTCCGCGGGCGTTCGCAGCTCCACGCCAATCCCGGCTGCCCAGCGCGCAAGATCGAGCGTCGCGAGCACCGAGTCGGCCGCGGCCACCACCCGCCGCACCCCGTTCGCCTTGAAAAGCTCTTCGAGCTTCGCGCACAGGGCCTGCCGATCCTCGACCGGGTGAAACTCCCCTTTCACCCCCTCGAGCTTTTGGCGGAACGTGTCGACAAGGACAGCCCGCTCACTGCCGAGGGCCGACAAGGGCGGCAGGGGCGGCCGCTGCGGAAAGCTCTGGCCGCGGCCGGGCGCGGCCTTGAGGCGGGAGAGGATCCACTCCCGGGCGTTGGCGCTCATGGCTTTTCCCCGCGCTCCAGGGTCTTTTCGATCTCCTTCCACCGGTCGTGAAAGGTTCTGTCCGGAAAGCGCGGCAGATCGCGCGCCCGGAACCACCCCTCGGCTGGACCCGGCGCCCTGGAGATCTTTCCATCTTTTTCGTACCGGTTGGCAGCCCAGCGGAGACCTTTCGCCATAGCCTTCCACAACGCGGGATTGCGGACCGCGGCCGAATAGAAGCGGTGAAGGGCCTTGCCGCTCCAGGGCGCCCCGCTTCCTTTGAGTTCGGAATCGCCCTCGGCCTGCCGCGACCGGTAGTAAAGGAGCATCCTGGGATGGTCGATGCCGGCCGGACAGGCCGCCTTGCACCGCTGGCAAAGCGTACAGGCGCCGTAAAGGTCTTCGGTCCTGTCGAGCCCGAGAAGCAGGGGATTGACCACCTGCCCCATGGGGCCGGAGTAGGCCCACCCGTAAGGATACCCGCCGATCTTGCCATAGACCGGACACACGCTCAGGCAGGCCGCGCACCGGATGCACTTCAGCGCGTCCCGGGTCTTCGGGTTCCGGTACGCTGCGGAGCGGCCGTTATCCAGAAGCACGATGTGAAGCTCCTCTGGGCCGTCCAGTTCTCCGGGCCTGCGGGGCCCGGTGTCGAAGGAGGCGTACGTGCCCAGAGACTGGCCCGTGGCGCACATGCACAGGACGCGCAGCATGTGAAAGGCGTCCCGCATCGTGGGCACGATCTTCTCCAAAGAAAGAACCGACACCTGGATCCGGGGGCCGGACTTGCAGTGCCGGATGTTCCCTTCGTTTTCGACATTGATCACGGTCCCGGTCGAGGCCACGGCGATGTTCACGCCGGTCACGCCCATTTCGGCCCGGTAAAACTTCTCCCTGAGGAATATCCTAGCCGCGTACCCGAGCTGGACCGGATCGTTCGTGGGCTCTTCGAGTCCGGCCTTTTCGAGGAAGACGTCCCGGATCGTCTCGACCGGCACGTTGATGGCAGGGCCGATGATATGAAAGGGCGGCAGGCCGAGAAGCTGCGTAATGAATTCGCCAAGGTCGGTCTCCCAGACCTCGATGCCGGCCTTTTCGAGCTCCTCCCTCAGGCCCATCTCCTCAGTGACCATGGACTTGCCCTTGGTCACGCAGGCGACCTTCTTCTCCCGGGCGAGGTCGCAGATGTAGCGGTTGGCTTCCTCGCTGTCCCGGGCCCACACCACCCGGGCGCCCGCGGCCGTGGCGTTCCGCTCGAACTCCTCCAGAAGCTCGGGCAGCCGCTCGACCGCCTCGGCCCGGATTGCGGCCGCGCTCGCCAGGGCGGCCTCGGAATCCGGCAGCCCGGCCAGGGTCGCGGAGCGCATCGCCGAGAGCACCAGGGGGAAGAAACTCAGGAACTTCTGGGTCTCGGGGTTCACGAGTTCCTTCTGGACAGTCTCGCGGAACCGGTCGGTCTTGATTTCCATCGACCCGGGCCTTTCTAAGAAGCGAGGTTGCGCGCCAGGAACTCGGCCATGTGCAGGGCCTTCCTGTCTGGATGGTGCCGGCTTAAGTACCCGTTGATGTTGGTCAGGCAGCCGGGCTCGCACAGAACGAGGACATCGGCCCCGCTCTCGAGAAACCGCGCCGCCTTGGCGGCGACCAGAGCTTCGGAGATCTCCGGATAGCGGCTCGAAAACTCTCCGCCGAAGCCGCAGCACACATCCGCGTCCCGCATCGGAACGAGCTCGGCCCCTCGCACGGCGCGCAGAAGCTTCTTGGGCTGCTCCGAGACCCCGAGGCCGTTCAGGAGACTGCACGATTCGTGATAGGCGACCTTGCCCGAGAAGGCCGCGCCCACGTCCTCGACCTTGAGCACGCCCACGAGAAACTCGGTGAGTTCGTACACCCTTGGCGCCAGGTTCCGGGCCCGATCGAGCCAGCGGGGCTCGTCCTCGAGAAGCTCAGGGTACCGGTTCCGCACCATGTTCACGCACGAGCCAGAGGGGCAGACCACGACCTCGTCTTCGCCGAAGACCTCGAGGAAATGAACAGCCATTCGGGCGGCCTCGCGCCGGAAGCCGGTGTTGAAGGAAAACTGGCCGCAGCAGGTCTGGTCCTCGTGGTAGACCGGCCGCAGGCCCAGGCGACTGAGCAGCAGGACCGTGGCCTCGCCGATCTCCGGAAGGAGAAGGTCCACGATGCAGGGAATGAAAAGAGAGACTTTTTTCATGGGGCGGCCCCGGGCTCACGCGATCATCCGGAAGCCTTTGTCGTAAGCCGCGAGGTTCGTCTCGACTTTTTCCGGGCCCAGGCTTTCGGCAAGCACGCGGCCGAAGGCCTCCCTTTCGATGGGCAGCAGGCCGGTCGCGGCCAGGGCGCCGATCAGGATGATGTTGCCGAACATCGGGCTTCCCATCCGCATGGCTTCCTCGGTGGCGTTCACGAACCAGTAGCGGGCCGTCATCTCCGCCATCCACTTTTCCAGGTCCTCGCGGCTCGGATAGTTCTGTTCGCCGCAGATCACGCCCACCGAGTAAATGGGCCGCGTGTTCGACAGAACCCGGGTCTCGGGGTTTCCGTACTCCGCAAGCACCCGAAGCGCCTCGGTCGGCTCCAGGGCCACGACCACATGGGCCTTGCCCTTGGGAATGAGGGGAGACCAGGTCCCGCGGGAGGAGATTCTCACGTGGCTCATGACCGACCCGCCCCTCTGGGTCGCGCCGAAGGTCTCGCCGATCGTGACAAAATACCCCTGCCGCGCGAGGAGGTTTCCCAGCACGCGCGACGCCATCACGTTGCCCTGGCCACCGACGCCGGTGATGATCAGGTTGTAGGGGTCGCTGGCAAGCTTTGCGGCTTCCACTTATGCAGCCTCCTTCTTCTGAATGGCGCCCGACGGGCACACGGATGCGCACACGCCGCACCCCGAGCAGATGACTTCGTCGATCCGGGCCTTTTTCTTCTGGCCGTCCCAGACCAGGCCCGGGCACCGGAAGATCCGGGTGCAGAGCCGGTTGCAGCCGCAGGATTCTCCCAGGCAGACGTCCTGGTTCACCGAGACCTCAAAGAGCTTCTTCCACTTTTTCTGCGGGCTCAGGGCGCAGATCTGCCGCAGCACGAGCACGTTCACGCCGTCCTTGCGGTTGAGGAGCGTAAGGAGCTTTTCCTGAGTTGCGGCCAGATCGAAGGGATCCGACACCTCCACGTGGGCGCCGATGGCCCGGGCCACTTCCTCGACCGAGACGGCGGGCGCCTGCCTGCCCGCGGCGTCCACTTCCAGGCCCGGATGGGGCTGGAACCCGGTCATGGCCGTGCCGCCGTTGTCCAGGACGACCATGGTGATGCGGGAGCGGTGATGCACGGCATTGACCAGGGCCGGCATGGCCGCGTGAAAGAAAGTCGAGTCGCCGCAAACCGAAAGGACCGGCTGATCCATGCCGAACTGGGTGAGCTTGCCGAACCCGCTGGCCAGACCGGTGCCCGAGCCCATGGCGTGCACGGTTTTCACGGTGCTGAAGCCGGTAGGGGTTACGGCCATGGTGTAGCAGCCGATGTCCCCGCAGACAAAGCCCTCCCGGCCGTCCATCTCCAGCACGTTGTGGATGGACCAGAAGGAGGCCCGGTGCGGGCAGCCCGGACAGAAGGTCAGATCCCGGGCCGGGGCGCCGAAGAACGCGACTGTCTGGCCCCGCTTGCGGTACTCCTCGGGCGCCGGCTGGTAGTCGATCGCGAAAATCTTGGCCAGGGCCGAGACCACGTTGTCCGGGTTCATCTCGCCCACCGAAGGGATCGTCTTGTCCCGTTTGCCGAAGAAGGTTTTCGGGCCGACGGACGAGGCGAGCTCGGCGGCGAGCACCTTCACGTTTTCCTCGAGGAAAGGAATCACCTCCTCCACGATGAGGATTTTGTTCGCGCTCGAGAGGTGCTTTGCCAGGAGCTTGGGCGGAAGGGGCCAGGTGGTGCCGAGCTTGAGAATTCCGACCCGGTCCTCGAGCCCGAGCACGTTTACGGCCTCGAGGCTGTAAAGGAAGCAGGCCGAGCTCGTGATGACGAGAAGCTCGGGTTTCTCCGGCCCCAGATAGCGGTTGAAAGGCGAATTTTCGAAAAGAGCGACCGCCTTCTCGAGTTTTTCCTGCTGCTGCTGGTGCTTGAATCCGATCGGCACGCTCAGGACCGCTCCGGTCATGGGATCGAGGATGAATCCCGAGTGGACGAACTTGGCCTCGGCGCGCGGAGCCGGAAGCTCGCCCAGCACGACCATGCCGCTCGCGTGGGAGAGGCGCGTGACGCTGCGGACCATGACGAGATTGCGGATCTCCTCCGAAAGCTCGAAGGCCCATTTTGTCATGTCCTTGGCTTCCTGGAAGTCGCCGGGCTCAAGCAGGGGGATCTCCAGGAGCCGGGCGAACTGCCGGGCCTCGCCCTCGTTGATGCTGGAGAGGGCGCCGGGATCGTCGCAGGGCACGATGATCATGCCGCCCCGGGTGCCGCAGAGACCCAGGTGAAGAAGAAAGTCCGAGCCCACGTTCACGCCGTTTTGCTTCATGACGCACATGGAGCGCAGGCCCGCGTACGAGGCCGCGGCCGCGACCTCCATGGCCACCTTTTCGTTGACCGACCACTCCACGTAAAGATTCCGCTCGCCGGCCACGCGGGCGAGATTCTCGATGATCTCGGAAGAAGGGGTTCCCGGGTATCCGGCGGCCACGGAGACGCCCGCTTCCAGGGCGCCCCGGGCGATGGCTTCGTTGCCCATGAGCAGGCACCGGGTGCCCGCTTTCGGTTCGAGTAGTTGCGACATGGTGCCTCCTCACTCTCACTGAGCGGCAAGAATCGCGTTCACCACCTCAGGCGGCACGCGCAAGGCCGAGCGTTTGCCGTCTTCGTTGACGTTCAAGACCTCCCGCATCGCGGCGGTGCGGAGGGCTCTCTGCTTTTTCTGGAGGGCCGCGGCCGAAAGGCTTTTCACGTACCCCTCGGGCATGGGCTCGGTCTCGAGGAAGCCGTCGGAGCGGGCCTGCTCCACGAGATCCGCGCCCCGGTCTGTTCGCACGATGAGCGTGTTCCAGCCGGGGCGGCCTTCGTACATGCCCACCGACACGTCCGCCCACTCGGAAGTCATGTCCGGGCAGATGAAGCAGGTCTGGGGGATCAGGGGCCGGATCTCGTCCAGAGAGATTTCCACCTTGCCAGAGGCGGTCTCCAGAACGAGCACGTTCGCGGGCGGAGGCGGAATGTCCATGGCGAGGATGCCGTTCACGTCCAGGCGCTTCTCCAGATACGCCTTCAGGGTCCTGTGATCCAGGGCCCAGTTGCAGAAGAGGCCCACGGCCAGGGCCACAGGGTCTGAAAAATCCTCGCGGCCCAAGGGGTTGAGCCGCATCTGGGCCACCGAGGTCATCTGGCAGGGCGTGCCCACGACGCCCAGGCGGCCCTTGCCCTCCCGGACAGCCTTGTTCAAGGCAGCGAGCGTGGGCGCGGCGATGAACTTGGACGTGCCGCACCTGCCCACGTCCTCCCATTGCGTGACGACCTTCGGTACCGGCTCGAAGCCGCTGCGGTCTGTAAGGACCGCGGCCTCGATGCGGCCCGACTTCAGGGCCGAGGCGACGAGGGCGCTTACGGTGCCGCCGCCCTGAAACCGCCACATCTGGAACTTTTTGCCGGCCCGGGCGCCCAGGATCTCGCGGTGACAGCCCAGGGGCGAGCCCGTGTAATCTTCGCCCCAGTACCGCCGGGCAAGCTCCTGAAGGTCCACCTCGGCCTTGGGACAGTGGGCGTAACAGCGCCCCTGGGTCAGGGTGCAGGGGAAGAGCATGGCGGTCTTGCCCATGTAATTGCGGAAATACGGGCACAGATCCACGCAGCCGCCGCACCCGATGCAAAGGCCGCCTTTCTGCACGTCGTTGAGAAGTTCGCTCGGACCATGTACCTTCATGAGATCTGAACCTCGCCGGGTGGAGGGAAAGGCGACGCAGCCAGAGCGGCCGCCAGCCGCCCCGGCCCCGATCCGACGTCGACAGACGTGTTCAGTCTAGGTGGCGATCCAATCCCCTGTCAACCAGCGTCAACCAGGGGTCAGTCCTTCATTTTACAGTCAGTCAGAGGGGTCAGTCCTTCATTTTACGGATTCGGGTGGGGGCACGAGGGCCGGCCGGGCACTCCCCCGACTCCGAAGGAGAGCGAAAATGGGCCAGATCAAGGATCCGAAATGTGCGGTTTGCGGAATCAGCCTCTTGGAAAGAGCCTGCTTTACAGAATCCGGCAGAGGCCCAGACTTCTGTCCCACCGTCCACGCAGAGGACCTTCTCGCAGAAGCAAGGAAGGAATACGCGAAACCCGGGGTGCGCGAATTCGCCCGCTTGGCCTCGGTCCAGGAGGGAGAGTGCTACCTCGAGCGGGACCGAAAGCCCTTTCTTCCGCACTGCGGCAAAACCCGGATCCAAGAGGTCTGCGAGTTCGCCCGCAAGATCGCGGCGAAGAAACTCGGGCTGGCCTTCTGCGTGGGCCTGGCGCACGAGGCGCGCCTTGTCCACGACATTTTCGCGGCCCAGGGGTTCGAGGTGGTGAGCGTCTCCTGCAAGTCAGGCCGGATGCTCAAAGAGGAGATCGGCATTCAAGACCACGAAAAAATCATGATCGGCACCGCCGAGTCAGCCTGCAACCCGATTCTCCAGGCCAAGATCCTGAACCGGGCCCGGACCGATCTCAACGTGCTCCTGGGCCTGTGCGTGGGCCACGACGCCCTGTTTTTCAAATACGCGGACGCCTACACCACGGTGCTCGCGGTCAAGGACCGGGTGACCGGGCACAATCCCTTGGCCGCCCTTTACACCTCCCACGCCTATTATCTCTACCTGCACAGGCCCGGATTCTAGGCGACTGGTGGTTTGGAGACCCCCGCCCTGGAGCGAATCCGTAAAATGAAGGACTGACCCCTCTACCCTCTCTCTACCCTCTCTCTGCTCCCTACTGCTGAGGCGGAACATACCTCCGATTGACATGGAGAAACAGAAAAGTCTACGTTGACGGCCGGGATCGAGGATCGGCAGTCCCAAAGCCTGACTGCTCTCGCGCTTGTCGCCTGGCCGGCCTTTTCAGTTCAGCAGACGTAGTGCCGTACAGGCTGGACCGCAGGAGACGCCAGGCAGCGATCCGGCGTTCCTTCGGTGGTCGGCTGATGCTGTTTTGGATCGAGAAAGCGGCCGGCGGACAGGCGTCTTTCGGGGACAAACCGTTTTGGAGGGCAGGGAAGTGAAGGGCTGTGGGCTGAGTCGGCGCGGATGTCTGGGCTTCTGGATCTGTTTTTCCCTTGCTGCGATCTCGTTTCTGTTCTGCGGCTGTTCTTCGTCCTCGACGTCGGAAGGAAATGGCGGCGGCCCCCCTCCCCTGTCGGACGTCTCCATGACATTCTCTCCCTCTGATTTCAGCTACTTGGTCCAGGGGGAGGAGCAGCCTCTGGATCTATTTGCGAAAAAAATCGCCGCCCGGACTGACAACCTCGACCGTCTTCGGGCCTTCTTGCAGACCGAGCCCCTGGTCCAGCAGCCTCTCGGTCTCGAGGAGATCGGCCGCGGCATCACCCTGATCTCCCTCGTATCGGGTGCAACCGAGGGGGAGATTCTCGATCTCGTGCTCAGGCTCAACCAGAGCGGCCTGGTCCGATATGCAAGCCCCATGTTCAGCTCACCGTCCTGCCGGACTGTGGTCACGGACGAGATCGTGGTGAAGTTCCAGGGTGTCCGCCTCCAGAGCGAAATCGAGGAGTTCGCGGCAGGGAAGAACCTCCGGATCCTCAGGGCCGATTATCCCCAAGAGAACTGCTATCTTCTGGGATTCACCTCGAAAGCTGGCACCAACCCTCTTTCAGTCTCCAGGGAGCTTTGCGCCTCGGACTGGATCGAGTACGCCCATCCGAACTTCCTCGAAATCCTGGAACCGCCCGACGCGAACAGATCCGAGGCTGAGGAAGAGAGCCTCGTCTCCGAGTTTTTCGTCCCGGTGCAGAACGCTTTGCTTCTCTACCCGAACCTCTTTCAGGAATTCGACTGGATCCTTATAACAGGCGAGCCTTCGCCGAACGGCTGGTCACCCCTTGTGCTCGAGGACTTCGAGGAGGCCAACCCGCCTACAGGGTGGTGGACCAACGAAGACAAAAACCCCGAAAGCGGCAGATATGCGTGGGGGCCTGTGAGCGACGCAGAGTATCCAAGCCTGATGGGATCCAACTACGAGCCCCAAGGAAACAAAGGCTGGGTGGCCGGATCCCACGACCCCGGAGCGCCGGACCTCCACCCCGACATGGACGAAACGTCCGAAGGGTATGCGCCGGACATGGACACCTGGCTCGTCTACAAGGCTGACCTCGGCCGCGCTCTCTGGGCGAGGCTGCGGTTCCAGGGAGGCTTTTTCGCTCCGAGCTCCGAGAGTTTCGGCTGGTTCGTGTCCCTGGATGGCGAGAATTGGGCGGGTTATGAACAGCCGGGCGTCGGGGAGGAAAGGAAACTCTACTACTGGGGGCCCTGGCCCAATTCCGGCGAACCGAGCGAAAAAGGGATCTATTTCGACCTCACACGGGTGGAAGGCCTAGGCGATCTGACGGGTCAGAGCCAGGTCTACATCGGGTTCCGCTTCCGCAGCGACCGCGGTCTCACTCCCAAGGTCAGGCCCGAGGACTTCTCCTTCTACGGGGTCTTCCTCGACAATATCCGGTTGGAAGCATGTGGGAGCGCCGACCTTCCCGGAATCACGTCGGACCCTCTCTCCAACCGCCAGTGGGGTCTCAAAAACACAGGTCAATCGGCCGGCACTCCGGGCTACGATGGGAACATCGAGGCCGCCTGGGCTCTGCTGGAGCAGATTCCCGAAGCCAGGCTCCCCTCCGATGCTGCAAACCCCCTGATCGTGGCCGTGCTGGACGAGGGGGTGGACCTCGAACACGAGGACCTGAATCTGGTCGAGGGCTACGACGCCACCTATGACCCAGCGCTAAACCCGAACCATCCAGACAGCCGCGGCGGGCCGAACCCTTGGAACGGACACGGCACGGCATGCGCCGGCATCATCGGCGCCAAGGCGAACGGTCTCGGTGTGGTGGGCGTGGCGCCCGGCGTAAAGATCATGCCGGTGCGGATCGCTTATACCGAGGCTCCGAACGTCAGAGGTTGGATAGCCACCACGGCCCAAATCGCTGACGGCATTCTCTGGGCCGCGCGCCACGGCGCTCGGATCCTCAGCAACAGTTGGGGAGGCGGGTCGGCGAGCGATCTCAAGAACGAGGCGATCCGCCAGGCGCGGCAGATGGGTTGCGTCATGGTCTTTGCAGCAGGAAACGACAACAGGGACTACGGCCCCTGCTATCCCTCTTCGAAAGAAGAGACGATCGCCGTCGGAGCCATGAGCCCCTGCGGCGAGCGGAAAAGCCCCTCGAGCTGCGACGGGGAATGGTGGTGGGGGAGCAATTACGGCAACTGGGGGCGGGGGGAGGAAAGCCCGCACACCGCTGTGGAAGTGGTCGCGCCCGGCGTGCTCATCGCCACGACGGACATTACGGGGGACGGAGGCTACGTGCCGAGCAACGCCGCAACAGGCAAGGACGGAAACGACGTCCTCTCGTTCAACGGCACGTCTTCCGCCTGCCCCTTCGTTTCCGGCGTGCTGGCTCTCATGCTTTCAGCCGCTCCGGACTTGACGCCGGACGCGGCGCGCGCGATTCTCCACCGGACTGCGCGCGATATCGGAGACGAGGGGTGGGACCTCGAGACCGGCTACGGCTTGGTGGACGCTTACGGCGCTGTGTTCGCCGCGGCCTCGCTCCGAACCGATCTGCGGATCACGGACCTCGCCCTTCCCGATGCGGTCAGCCCGGGTTCCCGGTTTTCGATGGCCCTCACTCTTCTCAACGACGGTCCGATCCTCGCCGACGCTTTCTATGTCCGGGCCTATCTTTCCCGGGACGCCCTTCTCGACGGTGCCGATCGCTTTCTCTGGTACGGATCCCCTGGGGCCATGGGGCCGCAGGCCCGCAAGGATTTCAGGGCGAACCTTCTCCTTCCTGCCGACGTCGCGGGCGGCTCTTGGAACCTCATTGTGCAGATCGACAGCGAGGAGCAGGTGCCGGAAAGGGACGAAGAGAACAATCTTCTCGCTCGCCCGATCCAGGTCGTGGTCATACAGCCGCCGAACTTGGCGGTCGAGCCCTCGTTGGTCGATTTCGGGGTGGTCCCCGTGGGGTCGGCCGAGGAGGTCACGATCCAGATCCGCAACGACGAGGCAGAGGGGATGCCGGCCCCGCTGACCGTAACGAGCATCGGCCTGCGCGGAGATCCTGTTTTCAGCCATCCTCTCAACCGGATTCCTTCCACGCCTTTTCAACTCGGAGCCGGCCAATCGGCGGAGATCCTGCTCCATTTCGCGCCTTCCCGTTCGGACACGTTCACCGGATCCCTCGTCATAGAGAGCGACGACCCGGATCAACCTCTCCTCCTGGTGCCCCTGGTGGGGTCAGCCGTTCAGCCGGCGCCCCATCTTGTGCTCGAGCGCGTCCCGGTCGACTTCGGAGCGGTTTCGACGATCCAGTTCTTCCGCATCCGGAACCAGGGGGATGCAAATCTCGTCTGGACCCTGGACACCTCGACCAAGCCTTCCTGGATCACCCGGATCGAGCCCACGTCGGGCACGATCCCGCCGGACGGTTACACGGACGTCATCCTGAACGCATCGAGAAATCTCCTGGCCGTGGGCTCCTACGGGTGGAACCTTCCGGTTTCCTCCAACGGCGGAAACGCGACCGTCTCCGTCACACTCACAGTGCCAGGGCAGACTCTGTCGGTAAGTCCCGTGGCGATCGACTTCGGCCAGACAGCGACCGCCGAAACGATCGAGATCGCCAACACAGGCGTCTTTGGCCTGAGATGGACGATCGAGCCGGATTTTCCCGCCTGGCTCAGCGCCGACGCCATGAGCGGGGGTCTCGACCCGGGCGCCTCGGTCGAGGTCCATCTCGGTGTGGACCGGTCGGGGCTTGCCGCGGGCACCTACCAGCACACGGTTCAGATCGGCTCGAACGGCGGCAGCGCCCGCGTGGCCGTTTCCATGACCGTGCCCTCGGCGGCTCCACTGGAAGTAACGGCATGGGCCGACCCCACGGGCGGCCTGGCTCCGTTGAGCGTCGCCTTTTTCGCAGAGGCCACAGGCGGATCGCCACCGTATTCCTTTACTTGGACCTTTGGAGACGAAGGCTGGAGTTCGGAACAGAACCCCGAGCATGTCTATTCCTGGCCCTCGGAGTTCCGTGCCACAGTTTGGGTCTTCGACGAGGAGGGCAATGCGGCCTCTGACGAGGTCGTAATCACTGTAGTCGGTCCGCCTCAGTAGCTGCGGGCAGTTGCGATCAGCTGGCGCGGCGCCACTGGAAGAGAAAGTCGAAGTTCGTGCTGGGATTGAGGGCGTGCACGTGGTCGCCGATCCGCTCGAGGCGCCGGCGCTCCTCGTCGGTGACCGGCCCGCACTCCAGGGTTTTCAGGTTTTCCCTGAGCTGCTCGAACGTGGCGGGCGCGGTGAGGACCATGTGAACGTGCGGGTCGGATAGAACGTACCTGTAAAGGTCCACGGGCGACGGGGGCGGCTCTCCGGGAGGCATCCAGCGCGGATCGAACAGATGGCCCCAGCGCGTGGAATTGTAGCAAATGACTCCGGGGTTGCCAGCTCCGGCCAAAAGGGGAAAAACCTCGGTCGCCGCGCCTCGGTGGGCCGCATTGTAGCGGACCATGACAAGATCAAAGACGCCTTTGGCCAGGTGATCGCGATAAGCCGTGCGGTCATGGGCGCTCACGCACAGATGCTTCGCCAGCCCCTGGTCCCGGAGCTTGACCGCCTTGTCCAGGATCCGGCCAGGGATCGGGCCGTTTCGCATGCCCAGAATGAACACATCCGCCCATTCGATCCCGAGGGCCTTGAGGCCGCGCCGGAACGTGTGCTCCAGAGCCAGACCCGTGTAATCGTAAGTTTGAAGGGCGATGATCATCCTGTCCCGGTGCCGAGGCGCGAGGTTGCGGATCGCCCGACGCATGCCGTCTCTGCGTCTGGAGCCCCAGTAGAGGTAGTTGACGCCCCGCTCGAAGGCCCATTCCACGGCTTCGCAGGGTACGCCGGAGTCGGCTCCGATGCCCATTCTGAGAGTCTTCAAACCCGAAGCGCCCAGAACAACCGGTTCTCCGAAAAGGGCCACTCTGAAACTCCTTCTGTGGCGGGGCCAGGCCAAGCTATCCGTAAAATGAAGGACTGACCCCTATGGCCCGCTATGGCGCTACTATGGCGCTATGGCGCGGGCGATGGAGGCCGCGTCGATGCCGGCCAAGCTCAGGATGTCCGGGTAGGGCGCCACTTCCATCACGAACTCGTCTTGAAGGCCGAGCCGGAGCAGCCGGCCGGTCCCGAGTTCCGCCAGGACCTCGGCCACTGCGCCGCCCAGGCCGCCCGCCACAAAGTGCTCCTCCACCGTGACCAGTCTGCCAATCTCCTCAGCAGCCCTGCGGATCGCCTCCCGGTCGATGGGTTTTATCGTGTGCATGTTCAGCACGCGCGCCGAGACGCCCGATTCCTTGAGCAGGTCGTGAGCCTTGAGCGCCTGGGTCACGCTGGCGCCCGTGGCCAGGATCGCAACGTCCGAGCCTTCCCTGAGGACCGGCGCGCGACCGATCACGAACGGTTCGGCGTAGCCCGCGATCGGCTCCAGGTAGCCGTAACGAATGTAGACCGGCCCGTCCACCTCGGCCGCGGCCAGAAGCGCCCGCGTCCCTTCGGCAGGGTCGGCCGGGCACAGCACCGTCATGCCCGGAACAAGTCGCATGAGGGCCAGATCCTCGACCGCGTGATGGGTGGCCGCCCAGTGGCCCGCCTCCAGACCCGAGCACGGCGCCAGGATCTTCACGTTGCTTCGGTTGTACCCAAGATCATTGCGGATCTGCTCGAAGCTCCGCATGCTCACAAAAGGAGCCATGGCGAACACAAAGGGCTTCTTGCCCGCCCGGGCCAGCCCCGCGGCCACGCCCACAAGATTCGCCTCGCTGATGCCCAGGTCGAAAAACCGGTCCGGAAAGGTCTCGGCAAAAGGGGTCATGGGCCCCAGGTCCTGAACCAGTACCACGATATCCGGATCCTTGGCTGCCATTTCCGCCAGCACAGGTCCCTGGGAAAAGGCCCAAACAAATCCGAGCATGTCACACCTCCAGTCTTGCGAGAGCCGCCTGGATTTCTTCGTCGGAAAGGGTCGTGAAGTGCGCGCGGCCCGTATTCTCAACAGCCGGAACCCCCTTGCCCTTGACCGTGTTCGCGATGATCACGGTCGGGCCCGACGCAGCCGGGAACCGCGACAGCGCCCGGAGGATGGCTTTCATGTCGTGGCCGTCCACGACGAGCACGTTCCACCGAAAGCTCCGCCATTTCTCCTTGAGCGGATCCAAGGGAAGAATGTCGTCCACTTTGCCGGTCGCCTGCCAGCCGTTTCGGTCCACGATGGCCAGCAGATTCTCCAGGCCGAACCGGGGAGCGCTGAGCGCCGCCTCCCAGACCGAACCTTCCTGCAGCTCGCCGTCGCCCATGAGAACCACGGTACGGGCCGGGCTGCCCTCGATCTTCTCGGCCAGAGCGATGCCGATCCCGACCGAAAGCCCGTGCCCGAGCGAGCCTGTGCACACCTCCACGAGCGGAGCCTTGGGGCTCGGATGGCCGGCCAGGCGGCTCCCGAGAGTGGCCAGAGATCTGAACTCCTCTGGATCCACCTTTCCCATCTCGGCCAGGCACGCGTGAAAGGCGTGCACCGCATGGCCCTTGCTCAGGATGAAATGGTCCCTAGGACCCCGGAGCCCCTCGATGTCCAGGAAATGGAAAAACAGCGCGGCCATCATGTCCGCGATCGACATGGACCCACCCAGATGGATGTTCTGGTTGTTCGAGGCCATGGTGAGAATGTGGCGCCGCAGAGCCGCGGCCCGCTCCCGCAGCATTCGCTCAAGACTTCTCTTTGGCATGCCTCTTCTCCTCTTCCCCTCTTCGGGTGCAGTTGGACCCTTTTCACGGTTCGAGGTCGGCCACGGATTCCACAATCCGCGTGGGCCGGTACGGATACCGGCGCACGTCCTCCCGCCGCGTCACGCCGGTCAGAACCAGCACGGTCTCCATGCCGCTTTCGACGCCAGCCACGATGTCCGTATCCATGCGGTCGCCGATCATGACCGTGTTTTCCGAATGGACTCCCAGATGGTTCAGGGCCATGCGCATCATGAGGGGATTGGGTTTCCCGACGAAAAAGGGCGCGATCCCGGTCGCCTTTTCCACTAGGGCGGCCAGGGCTCCGCAGGCCGGCACGATACCGCCCTCCGAGGGCCCGGAGGGGTCAGGGTTGGTCGCGATGAAAATGGAGCCCGCGACCACCAGGCGGATGGCTCGGGTGATGCTGTCCAGATTGTAGGACAAGGTCTCGCCGAGCACCACATAGTCCGGGTCCCGGTCCGTGATGATGTAGCCGATGCCGTGGATGGCCTCGGTGAGGCCGCTTTCCCCAACAACGTAGGCCGTGCCCTTGGGCTTCTGGCTCTGCAAGAATTTCGCCGTGGCCATGGCCGAGGTGAAAATGCGCTCGGCCGGGATGTCCAAACCCATGCCTCGGAGCCTGTGGGCGAGATCGCCCGGCGTGTAGGTGGGCGTGTTCGTGAGCACGAGATACTTGGCGTTGCGCGCTTTGAGTCTTTCCAGGAAACGGTCGGCGCCCGATATCATGGTTTCCCCGCTCACCAGGACGCCGTCCATGTCAATGAGATAATTCTTGGGCGATTCCATGGCCACTGCCGCTCCTTTGCCAGACCGAACGGAAAGGTCGTGTCCTTTCGGGGAGGCACACGCCCGGACATCCCCTCCCGACCTGGGAAGAGAGACTAAAGCGACAGAGCGGCCCATGTCAAAGCATGGCGGCCAGGCGGGGGCCAGGCCGGCAACCGGACCGGCGGCCGAAACGGGCGCAGCCCTGTTTGCAAACGTCCGGGATTTCTTTAGGATAAGCGGTCTGGGGCTGCGAAAGGAGGCGGACGCGACGGAGCGCGTCCCTCCACGGGGGACATGGAGGGCCACGCTCTGTCGTGGCCGCAGAGCGACGATGCGGGGACGGCAGGCCCAAAAGGCGGACGCGACGGAGCGCGTCCCGACGCGAGTCCGTACGAATCCGTACAATGAAGGACTGACCCCTCTCTCTGAGCCCTCTCTCTGAGCGGGCGCGAATCCGTAAAATGAAGGACTGACCCCTTGCGGTGTGCGGATGCTGTGTTTCTGGATGTGGGTTGGACTATGACGTACCCGCGCGAGTCCATGTGGGACGTGTTCGCGGCCGTCTGCGCCGAGGCAGGCTCGCCGGTCACCTCGGAAAAGATCGAGGCTTACGTCCACGACTTTCTGCTGAGCCGCAGGGGACAGGCGATCGAAGAACTCGAAAGGGGCGCCGAATATCCGGATTCCGACGCAGAGTTCCTCTCGATTTTTCTCTCCATGAGCAGGCTCGTCTTCTCCTTCGCCGGCCTGGACGGGGACCGCCACGAGGCCCTGGCAGGCAAATTCCTCGATCGGTTCTGGGACCGGGCAAACTGGCACGTTTTCCCGGACGTTGTGCCTGCCCTGGAGCGGCTCCGGGCCCGCGGCGTCCGTCTCGGGATCATCTCGAACGCGAGCAGCGAACTTGCGGACTTTCTGAAGAAGATCGGGTTGTTTTCTCTCTTCGACTTCGTTTGTATCTCGGCGGTCGAAGGTGTCAGGAAGCCGGGCCGCAGGATTTACGAAAAAGCCCTGGAGCTGGCCGCAGTGGACCCCTCCCGGGCCGTTCACGTGGGCGACATGCTCCTCGAGGACGTGCTCGGCCCGAGCAAACTCGGCATTCGCCCCTTTCTCATCGACCGCAGGCCCAGAAGCATGTTTCCTCGTCATCCGGAACGCCCGGATCCATGGATCCAAACCAGAGTGGAGGTTGTCCGAAGCCTGCACGAGGTGACTTCCGCCCTGGACGTCTGACCGAGGCAGGCTCACCGCCGAGTCCTGTTTTCTCGTTCCCTTGCGCACAAGAGAGGACACCTTGCCCCACCGATCCTGGAACTGGTTCACCCGGGACTTCCTCGGCATCTTCCGCGAATTCCGCTGGAGCTATCTGCCGCCCCTCATGGTCTACTTCGCGGCCGGAGTCTCTGGCTTCACGGGCATCATCGAGACCTTTTTCGTCAAGGAAAAGCTCGGCCTGAGCGCTGCCTTCCTCGCCACCCTGGGCTTCTGGGCAGGCCTTCCCTGGGCGCTCAAAATGCCGGCAGGACATCTCGTCGATCTCTTCTGGGAACGGAAAGCCTTTTTCGTTTATCTCGGGGCTGGGCTCATGGGGGCGAGCCTGCTCATCATGGTCGGGCTGACCGGCTCTCCGGACTGGATGGCGCGGATCCTGCCCCTTGAGACCTGGTACGTGGTCTCGGTCATTCTCTCGCCCGTGGGGTTCATGCTTCAGGACGTGGTGGCCGACGCCATGACCGTGGAAGCGGTCCCGGCCTTCCGGGAAGACGGGTCGCCCTTCAGCGAAGCGGAATCCCAGCGCATGCACGTGACCATGCAGACCCTGGGCCGGATCGCCATCGTGGGCGGCAGCGCCCTGGTCGCCGGCACCGGGGGCTGGCTGGCCAAGGTGTTTTCCTACGAACTCATGTATCAGATCTCGCTCGTCATTCCGGTCATTTCCGTGCTCGGCGTTCTGCTGGCAGCCTCCGTGAACCGCAGGCGCCGCAAGAGACTGCGCCGCGGCGGTTTCAGCGAAGAGGAAATCCGCAGGATCCTCGAAACGCGCCAGCAAAAACCGCCCCCCAACTGGCCCCTCTTGGGCGGGAGCGCCGTGTTCGTGGCCGTCACCCTGGCCGTGGGTCTTTCCGAACTCGGGTTCAAGGAGGAAGTCATCCTTTTCGGCTCCCTTGCCATCATCCTTTACCTCATGCACCTTTTGCTACGGGAGATGCCTCCTCACAAGCGAAGGGAGATTCTCGGCATCGCTTTCGTGGTTTTCGTCTTCCGGTCCATGCCGACCGCAGGGGCGGGCGCGGGCTGGTGGCAGATCGACGCGCTCGGGTTCGACGAGTCCTTCTTCGGCACGCTCCGTCAGATTTCCTCGATCCTCGTCATCATCGGCATGATCGCCCTTCGCGGCTGGATGGGCAGGCGGTCCGTGCCCTATATCGTGGTGTTCCTTTCGTTCTACGGCGCGCTCCTCGCCCTCCCCTACATCGGCATGTTCTACGGGCTCCACGAATGGACCCAGGCCCACTTCGGGTTCGGAGCCCGCACGATCGCCATTGTGGATACCATGGCAGACTCGCCGGTGAACCAGGTGGCCATGATCCCCATGCTGGCCTGGATCGCGCGCGAGGCGCCCCGCCATCAGAAGGCCACCTACTTCGCCGTCATGGCCGCCTTCACGAACCTGGCTCTCTCGGCAAGCAGCCTGGCCACCCAGTACGTGAACCGCATCTTCGTTATCGAGAGGGGCCGGTACGACGAACTCGGCATGCTCCTCATCACCGTCACCGCCGTTAGCGTTGTCCTTCCCTGCCTTTCGGTTCTGGCCGTTCACCTGCTCCAAAGAAAGGACAGACAGGGCAGGCCCGCCGCCTGAGCGCCACCCGCAAGGAAGACCCGCGGCTTTTTGGGGAAGCCTCATCTCTACCGCCCCCTGGGTCTGCGCGTCAAAATCGTTGGTCTCGCCGTGCCTCCCTTTCTCCTCACAAAGAAATCATGCGATCGGCACAATCGCTTAACCGTCGGCGGCGTATTTTCTCAACCTGAGAAAAGCCGTTGAGAAACCTTATCACTTTGAGTGGCAAAGTGAAGAGATTTCAGGCTGTCCGGAATGTCGCAAAGATGCGTAACTCCTTGATCCTTCTCAGCTTGCGGAGAGAAAGAACCTTGGGGCCCAGGTGGCAGAACATTTGCACATCCCCTTTCTCGCATTCGATCGCCTGGACAGGGGAACGGGGGAAAGCGCCCTATGAACCGCAAGCCCAAGACCGTCCTCATCGTGGAGGACAGCGTGTCCGCCATCGCGGGTTACATGCAGGTCCTGGAAACCCTGGAGATCGATATCACGCCGTTCCTGGCGTCGAGCCTTTCCCAGGCAGTCCAGATCCTCAAGACCGAACGGGTCGACCTGGTCATTCTGGACCTCGTGCTGCCCGACGCCTGCGGAAGCGAGGTGATCGAAGGCGTGCGGGCCCTCAATCCCGGCGTGCCGATCCTTCTCGTGACCGGCTACCCCGAAAAGTTCGACACAATGAGCTTGGAGCCGTACAGAGTGAGCGGGTTCTTCGCAAAGCCCTTTCGGGTGGAAGCGTTCGGCGGCGCAGTCGGGCGTTTTCTGGCACCTCGGGCAGGCAGGTGTTGCGCATCTTAGTCCTACAAGAGTTAAAAAACTTGTGGAGCCGCCGCATGAGAGACGAAGAAAAAAGCCGCGAGGAACTGATCCGGGAACTGGCGGATCTGCGCAGAAAGTGCGAAAGGCAGGACAATATTCTTTCGAACATCTACTGTTATGTCCTGCTGGTGGTGTCCCCGGACAGGACGATCCAGATGTGCTCCCCTTCGGTCTTGAAGGTTTTCGGCTACGAGGAGGAGGAAGTCGTCGGAAAAACCACGGACCTTCTCTACTTCGACAGGCGATCCAAGCCGGGCGGCGGCGTGGGGGAGATTTACAGGGTGCTCGAAAAAGAAGGATTCCATGTGGGCCTGGCCACCGGCAGGAGAAAGGACGGCAGCACCCTCCCCCTGGAAATCGTAACCGGCAGGCTCGGCGGAGAGGGCGGCGGAGCCGTGCTGCTCGTGCGCGACATCTCGGAACACAAGATGGAGCGGGAAGCGCTCATCCGGCAGGCCTCGGCGCTGGAAAAACTCGTGGAGATGCGGGACGCGGCCATGCGGGAGGTGGAGAGAAAACTGCGGTGGGAAATGGCGGACCGCATCCGGATCGAGGAAGAGAGCCGCAGGCTCCGCGAAGAGCTCGAGGAACGGGTCCGGGAAAGAACGGCCAAGATCGAGAGAGAATACGAGGAGCTCAAGGCTCTGGACAGCTTGAAAGACGCGTTCCTGTCGAGCGTCACCCACGAGCTGCGCACGCCTCTGACCTCGATTCGTTCCTCGGCCGAAATCCTGCTCGAATACTCGGACGAGGACGTGGAGACGCAGCGAGAGTTTCTTTCGGTCATCCGCAGGGAAAGCGAACGCCTGGGCCGGCTGGTGGATAACCTTCTCGATCTGTCGAAAATACGGGCCGGCAAGATGGAATGGCGGTTCGAGAACGTGGGCGTCGGCTCGGTCGTGCGAAGGGCCCTGGAGAGCGTCAAGGGTCTCATGGCGGCCAAGCAGATCGAGGTCGAGACGCGCATCGAACCGGGCCTTCCACCGTGCCGGGCGGACCGGGAACGGATCCAGCAGGTGCTCACCAACCTTCTCGGCAACGCGGTCAAGTATTCGCAACAAGGCGGCAGGATCCGGATCGAAGCCGAATTCCTCGAGGGCAGAAGGTCCGGGGACCGAAGCGACTTCGTGCATCTGTCGGTCCAGGACTTCGGGCCCGGGATTCCTCCTGAGGATCTGCCGCTCATCTTCGAACGGTACCGGATGGGCGCAGCAAGCGGAGTTGGGGACCGGCCCAAGGGAACCGGCCTGGGCCTTTCGATCTGCAAAGAGATCGTTTCGGCCCACGGCGGAGACATCTGGGTCGAGAGCGCCCTCGGCCAGGGAAGCACCTTCCACGTCAGCTTGCCCGCCGGCCCCATTGGCGAACAGGTTCCGGCCGATTTCGGCGTTCTGAGTCCCCTTCCTGAACAGAAGGAACTGTGCTGACAGCCAAAGCCCGCCTGTTTTACATTCCCGCAGCCAGGTGCTAGTAAGAGCCTATTCCGATTAGAGCCTTGCGCGGGCCGAACGGTGTCGGGGAACGGCTCTCGGGTTTCGGCGCTCCGCCCCGGAATCCGCCCGCGGGAGCGAACGAGTCCCCAAAGGGATCGCCAGCGCCGGCCGGGCCTGACACCCCATGCCCGATGCGGCGAGTCGAAAGAAGAGAGACAACGAGAATTTGCCGACAAAACGCTTGCCGGAGACAGTTCCCGGTCGGACAGGGCGGGACAGAAAAATCCTGCTGCGGCCGGTTCCGAGGTTTTTTTTCGTGTGGAGCGCCCTCCTTGCGCTTTGCGGCTGCGCGGCGAGCCGGGAGCGAGTGGAAATGGGGCCCCTTTACGCGAAGCGCGCCTTTGCCCAGCCCAGGTCCACGGAGTGGTCTGCTCTCTGGCCTTTTCTGGACGGATACGAGGACGAAAGGGCCCGCCAGTTCGGGCTCCGGCCTCTGCTCAATCTGCGCGCGGCCTCGGGCAGCCGCCCGTCGGACAACATGACCGAGTTGCAGGCCCTCTGGCCTCTGTTTCTGTACCGGGAAACCGAAGGGGCCAAGAAAAAAACCATCCGCCTGTTTCCGCTTTTTTTCCACAGATACTACGCGCATCCGGACGGGACCGAGGAATCGGACACGGCTCTGGTGCCGTTTCTGTGGCGGGGCCGTTCGTCCGACGACCGGGAGAACTACTTCGCGCTGTTCCCATTGGGCGGAACTCTCAAGGGCTTTTTCGCCAAGGACCGAGTCCGGTTCGTTCTTTTCCCGCTCTATGCCGACACCTCCGAGGGCGAGCACCGGAGCTATCACGTCCTTTGGCCCTTTTTCCGCTACAGCTCGGGCGGCGGGAAAAGCTCGTTCAAGATCTGGCCTTTCTACGGAACCAAGAAAAAAGAAGGCCGGTACGAGAAGACCTTCGTGCTCTGGCCCTTTTACGTGCGCGTGCGGGAACGACTCGGGAGCGAGCATCCCTTGGATTCGTGGTACCTGCTCCCTTTCTATGGAGACCAACAGACCGCTTTCGGCAGGATCCGCTATTTCCTGTACCCCTTCTTCAGCTACCAGCGCAGCGAAAGGCCGGGGCACCGCTTCCGGGAATGGCAGGCGCCTTGGCCCTTGTTCAGCATCGCCCGGGGAGACCGGTACCGAAAGACCTGGATCTGGCCTTTCTGGGGAACCGAGGAGCGCGGCTCCTACCACCGCGACATGATCGCCTATCCTCTTTACTGGCATTCCGCGTATCGGAGCGCGGACAGGCTGAACGAGCGCAGGTACTTGCTTCCTTTCTACTGGTCCTGGCGGCTGGAGGACCAGGCAACTCAGGCGCGGCAGAGTCGCCTAAAGATCTGGCCTTTTGTCTCCTGGTCCCGCTTGGGCGAAAAGATTTCATCAGTTGAGGTGCTGTCGCCCCTTTGGTTCCGGGACCCGGACGGCTTCGAGCGAAACTACGGCCCCCTCTGGAGGTGGTATCGCCGGAGCGTCTCTGAGAGCGGCACAACCCGAACGAGGCTTTTCTGGTACGAGTGGCAGAGTCATGCCGACGCAGGAGCCGGCGGCGAGAGCGAGACAGAGGCGCATCCGACCGAAGGGGAAGAGTCCGGGGAAGAGCCCGCCTTAGGAGCCGTCGAGCTCGAACCGGAGCCCGCTGAAGAACGGAACCCCCTGGGCCTGGGGCATCTGGGCGAACTTTTCGGAGCCGCCCAGGGGGATTGACAATTTTGCATTCCAATTGCAGATTTTATGCATGTGGATTAAACGAAAATGCCAGAGCACTTTGAAGTCTCTCTGCGAGATGTTCCCGGCCGTTGTCGTCACAGGCGCGCGGCAAGCGGGCAAGACCGCTCTGGTTCAGAAAGTGTTCCCCGACTTCGCCTATGTCTCCCTCGACCTTCCGTCCCTGGCGGCCCAAGCTGAGCACAGTCCGCAAGCGTTCCTGAAAGCACACGGAGCCCCGCTGATTCTGGACGAGGTCCAGTACGCGCCAGCGCTCTTTCGTCACCTCAAGGCCGCGATCGACGCCGAGAAGAAAAAGCCGGGCCGCTTCATCCTGACCGGGTCGCAGGTATTTCCGCTCATGCAAACCGTCTCCGAAAGCCTGGCCGGCCGCTGTGGCGTTCTCTCTCTGTACACCCTCTCCCTGGGCGAGATCCTGGAGGCCTTCGGCAGCTTCCATGAAAACGAGTACATCCTCAAGGGCGGCTACCCGGAACTTTACGCCCGGCCGGAGATTCACCCTCCCCTCTGGTATGCCTCCTACCTGGCCACGTACCTGGAGCGGGATGTGCGAAATCTGTTGCAGGTGGGAAGTCTGAGGGATTTCGACCGATTTCTGAGAGCGGTGGCGATCCGGTCCGGCCAGATCCTGTCCTATTCCGAGATCGCCCGGGACGTGGGAATCGCTCCGAACACGGCCAGGAAATGGATTTCGGCCCTTCAAGCTTCCGGACAGATCCTGCTTTTGGAGCCCTACCACCGGAACCTGGGCAAGCGCCTGACCAAGTCCCCCAAATTGTATCTGTGCGACTCCGGACTTGCCGCCTTCTTGATGGGCTTTGAAACCTGGGAAGCCCTAGCACGCCATCCCGCGATCGGCGCCGTCTGGGAGACCCACGTGGTCATGCAGGTCGTCAAGCACTTCGCTTCGCAAGGCAGGCGGCCTCCTCTGTGGTTCTGGCGCACGGCGCAGGGAGCCGAAGTGGACCTTTTGATCGAGCAGGGCGGGCGCTTCATCGCGATCGAAGCCAAGTTCGCGGAACATCCGGGCGATGAAAGCCTCAAGGGGTTCAACGCGCTCAGAAGATTTTACGGAGACAAGTGCCTCGTGGCGGGCTATGTGGTATCGAAAACCCCTCACCCCTACCCCTTGTCCGAAAACGTGACGGCCCTACCGGGCACCATGATCGATGAAGTCCTCGCCAAAGCGGTGCCTCCATCCGCCAGAACGAGGCGGTAGAAACGTGTCCGCCCGGCGGGGCAAACCCTGCCCTCCTGGGGCAGAGAGATTTGCCAGACCATCCCCGAGGGGCCGGATCCCTCAGGCCCGCGTGAGCTGGCGGTACTTGATGCGGTGGGGCTGCTCGGCGGCCGCGCCCAGCCTGGCCCTGCGGTCTGCCTCGTACTCCGAATAGTTGCCCTCGTACCAGACGACCGTGCTGTCCCCTTCGAAGGCCAGAATATGGGTGGCGATCCGGTCGAGGAACCACCGGTCGTGGCTGATGACGAGCACGCACCCGCCGAAGTTGAGAAGGCCTTCCTCCAGAGCCCGCATGGTGTTTACGTCGAGATCGTTCGTCGGTTCGTCGAGCAAAAGCACGTTGGCCCCCTCCTTGAGCATGCGGGCGAGATGAACGCGGTTGCGCTCGCCTCCGGAAAGGAGCCCCACCTTCTTCTGCTGGAGAGTTCCCGAGAAATTGAACCTGGCCACGTAGGCCCGCGAATTCACCTCCCGGCTTCCCAGCCGAATGACGTCCTGCCCGCCGGAGATGGCCTCCCAGATCGTCTGCTCCGGATCGAGCACGTCTCGGCTCTGTTCCACATAAGCGAGCTTGACCGTTTCCCCGAGGCGTATCGTTCCCGAGTCGGGTTGCTCCTGGCCCGTGATCATACGGAACAGAGTGGTTTTGCCCGCGCCGTTGGGGCCCACGATTCCTACGATGGCGCCGGGCGGAACCGAGAACGTCGCCCTGTCCAGGAGGAGCCGGTCGCCGTATCCCTTGGTCACCTCCTTGGCCTCGATCACCACGTCACCCAGTCTCGGCCCGGGCGGGATGTAAATTTCGAGATCCCGGGCCCTCTTCTCGCCCTCCTGCCCCAGCAGGGCCTCATAGGCCGCGATCCGTGCCTTGGACTTCGCGTGGCGTCCCCTGGGCGACATGCGGATCCACTCGAGTTCCCTCTCCAGGGTCTTCACCCGCTCGGCCTCTGCCTTCTCTTCCTGGCGAAGGCGCTTCTGCTTCTGCTCGAGCCACGAGGAGTAATTTCCTTTCCACGGGATGCCCCGGCCCCTGTCAAGCTCGAGGATCCAGCCCGCGACATTGTCGAGGAAGTATCGGTCGTGGGTGACGGCGATCACCGTGCCCGGATACCGCTGCAGGTGCTGCTCGAGCCAGGCCACGGTCTCGGCGTCCAGGTGGTTGGTGGGCTCGTCCAGGAGCAGAATGTCGGGTTTCTGGAGCAGGAGCCGGCACAGAGCCACCCTGCGCCGCTCGCCCCCGGAAAGAATCTTCACCGGTGTGTCGCCGTCCGGGCAGCGCAGGGCGTCCATGGCCATCTCCAGCCTCGCGTCCAGGTCCCAGGCATCCAGGGCGTCGAGCCTCTCCTGGACCTCGCCCTGCCGCTCGATGAGCCGGGCCATTTCATCCTCGTCCATGGGCTCAGCGAGCTTCTCGCTGATCTCGTTGAACTCCCGGTGCAGCGCCACGGCCTCCCGGACGCCCTCCTCCACCACCTCCCGCACGGTCCGGGTCTCGTCGACAAGAGGTTCCTGCTCCAACAAGCCCACGGAGTATCCGGGCGAGAGAATCGTACGGCCGTGGAATTCCTTGTCCACGCCGGCAAAGATGCGCAGGAGTGAACTCTTGCCGGACCCGTTCAGGCCGATGACGCCGATCTTGGCGCCGTAAAAGTAGGAGATGGAAATGTCCTCGAAGACCGGCTTCTGCTCGTAGTACTTGCTCACGCCGATCATCGAGTAAATGATTTTGTTCGGCTCCGTGCCCATGGGTGCGTCCCGTGCTTCCTGGTGATCCGTAGGCCTGTCGATACTCCCTGTATAGCAGATCGACATCGGCCCCACAACGGAGCAGACAGAGACACAACCACTCCGTTCGCATCGGAGCCGGCCGTTTCCATTCGTCCGCCGGCTCCCCATGCAGGGCCCGCGGGCCGCTCTATCCTTTTCGGGCTTAAATCGAGTAAACTAGGATTTAAGCGTCTTTCCTGGCGAAGCCCGCACAGCCAACACCTCGCGCCCCGGAGATGAACGTGAACACGGACCCCAAGACGCGGCTGCTCTGGTACCGGATCTTCCCTTCCCCCCTCGGCCACATCCTGATCGCCCAATCCGATCGAGGCATCGCGGCCATCGAATTCCTTGAGCCCGACAAGAGTCTCCGGGCCTCGCGTCTGAGCCGCAAACCCGAACTCGAGCTGGCCAGGGGCAGGGACGGACAGGACATCGAGGGAGCGTACCAAGATCTGCTGGATTATCTTCACGGCCGGCGCCGAGGGTTCGACTGGCCTCTGGATTTGCGCTGGGTTCGGAGCGAGTTCCATCGGTCCGTTCTGGAGGCCACGGCGGCGATCCCGTACGGATCGGTCGTCTCTTACGCGGGACTTGCCCGGCTCATCGGCCGGCCTTCGGCCGCGCGGCCGGTGGCGCAGGCTCTGCGCTGGAACCCTCTGCCGATCGTCATCCCGTGCCACCGAGTCGTTGGAAGTTCTGGGGCCCTGACCGGGTATGCCGGGAACAAGGTCGCACTCAAGCAGAGGCTCCTGTCGCTGGAAGGTGTGCCCACGGTCCGAGCGGGGAAGACAGGCCCGCTGACCATCCAGACTCAGGCGATGTACGTGAGGCACCCCGGAGAGCGGGCGTACTGCCTGCCCACCTGTCCATCCGTTCTCCCTTGCGGGCGTGCAACGCTGCTGCGCATCGCATCGCGGGAGCGCGCAGAAGAGGCGGGCCTGGCCCCTTGCCGGATCTGCAGGCCGGACCTCAACCCGCTTCCGCGGGCGCCGTGCCAGGCGGTCTTCTCCTGAAGGATCAAAACAGAGGCGGACCGGCTTTCCCTTTCAGAAGATTTCCTTGTCCCTGTCCACGAAGTCCGGAATGCTGAGGTCGTATTCCCTGGGCCGGGTCCGGTCCAGTCCCTCGTACGTCGCCTTGGCCAAAGCGATCCTCTACCCTTTCCTGTAAAGAGCCACGAGGGCCCCATCAATGACCACTGGCGCCTCGATCAACATGGTGGGCCTGACATGCGACGGGAACAAGGCCTCCCCACCTCCACCTCGATCCCCCGGCCAGTTCCCTGTTCGATGACGGTATCCTTCAGAGGAATCTTGACAGGATGGCTGCGTGAGGTGTACATGGTTAGTGTACACCTCCAAGAAAACGAGGAAGGTCATGATCAAAGTCAATGTCAAGGAAGCCCGCATTCAATTGAGCCGTTTGCTCGACCAAGTCGAGCAGGGCGAAGTCGTCTTGATCACGAGAAAGGGCAAGAAGGTAGCCCAGATGATTCCGCCCAAAGGGGAGCATCGCATGCCCAGCTTGAAGGATCTGCGTGCCTCCCTTACGGTCAAGGGGAAGCCTCTGAGTCGCACCGTCATCGACGCGCGGGAGGAAGAGCGTCAGTAATGGCCTACGTGGATACCAGCGTCTTGGTCGCATACTACTGCCCGGAACCTCTGAGCGAGACGGCAGAACGGCTGCTGCGACGTATGCGCCAGCCATCTGTCAGCGCTCTAACAGAGGTCGAATTCGCGTCGGCCCTTGCACGGAAAGTCCGAGAAAAAGGATTAACCGGGGAGGAAGCACGTCGCGTTCTCCATACGTTCGTGGTTCACCTTAGCCGCGGGCTCCTTACAAGAATCCCCGTCCATCGAGAGCACTACACCGTGGCATTCAACTGGCTGACGCAATTTTCTCTTCCCTTGAGAACCCTGGACGCACTGCACCTGGCCATCGCTGCCACAGGCGATCTGGAGCTGATCACGGCGGACAGGAAACTCTCGCAGTCGGCCCGCAGGCTTGGAGTGCGCCACAGACTCCTTGTCCTCCGGTGACGTCGCCAGACGTCACCTTCGCCTGCTTTCCAAAGCCCGCCACCTTTGATCCATGCGGTTGGACGCGATAGAATGAATAAAAAAGGGAGGAGCCCGGAATGCAGGAGCGGGTTCTGCTGCGCAATGCGTGCTACGTGATTCCCTTGAAAGAACGGCTCGCGGTGCATCTTCGCCGCCTCGTGTTTCTTCCCTACCTCGCGCTTCGGTACCGGCTCCGGCGCCTTTTCACCACGAACCTCGCCCGGCCCGGAGACGTAGTGCGGGTGTTCATGCGAGACTACGAGGCTCCCAGGATCCTCCAAATCTTGGGCATCCGTGACCGGGACGCGACAGCGGCCGTGAAAGTCGCCACCTACCTGCACAACATCACACACCCCCTGGGGGAAATCACGGAAATGACGGCAACGAGAAGCGTGCGCACGGAGCGCCACTGCCCGTATGCGAGATTTCTCAAACCCGAAATCTGCAGGGATCTCATCAGCGGCCCCGCCTTTCAAGGGCTGTGCGAAGCGATCCATCCTGACCTCGTGCATCTGCACACGAAGTACCTGTCCGGAGGAGACGACTGCTGCGACATCACCTTTGAACTGAAGCGCTGAATTGACCGGCTCACTTCCCTCCCAAACAAGTCCCACCCGTCCTCCGGCCCTTCTCCAACGCCTCGGAGAGCGCCTTCTCGGCCTGCGCCTGCCCTTGGTGGCGCTGGTGGGCACATTGGCTCTTTTCAGCGCCTTTTTCTACGGCCGCATTCCCCGGGACCCCTCGGTGGAATCCATGGTTCTCGAAGACGACCCGGATCTGGCGGCCTACCGTCACTTCAAGGAGATCTTTGGGAGCGACGAGTTCTTCCTGGCCGCCGCCGAAGTGGCGGACATCTTCGATGCCCAATTCATGGAGGACCTCGAATCCCTGAGGGCCGAGATGGAGCGGATCCCGCACATCGACGAAGCCCTCGCCTTTACGAACGTGCTCACCCTCCGGGGGACCGAGGACGCCCTGATCGTCGAACCGCTGGCGCCGCGCATCCCCCGAACGGAAGCGGAGCGGACGGCTCTGCGGGAAAGGGCCCTGGCCGAGAAGGATTTCGTAGGAAGCCTTTATACCGGGGACGCCCGGGTGGCGACCGTCGTGGCCCGCCTGGAGACGCTCGCTCCGGCCGACGACACGACCCAGACGCGCATCGAGCTGACCCGAACGGTCCGCGCGCTCCTCGCCAAGGCGCCTTACAACCGCTACCGGTGGTATCTGGCGGGCGTTCCGGTCCTCAAGTGCGACCTGGCCGAAACGCAGAGAAAGGAAACGCGGAAGTTTGAGCTCATCAACACGGCCCTGCTCATTTTGTGCCTCTACGTGATCTTTCGGACCGCCAGCGGAGTCGTTGTCACCCTGGGCGTGGTCGGAGCCTCAATCGTTGTGCTCATGGCAGCCCATTATTTCTCCGGGATCCCCCTGAGCATGGTCAGCACGATCCTCACACCTCTCATGCTGATTTACGGGGTCTCGAGCTGCGTTCACTTCCAGGTCCACTACGGGCTCCAGTACGCGGAGAAAAAGGACCAGCGCCGGGCCCTTGTCGCCGCCTTCTCCATCGCCCTGCTCCCTTGCCTCTTCAACGCGGCGACAACCGCCGCCGGATTCGCCTCCAACATGATCTCCCCGATCCGGCCCATCCGCGACTTCGGCCTGTTCGCTTCCTGCGGCGTCCTTCTGAGCTTCGTGATCTCCTTTGCCGCAGGGCCGGCAATCCTTTCCTGGCTTCCGCCGCCGGGCCAAGCCGCAGCCAAAGTCAACGAGAGCGGCCTGCGGGTCCGCGCCATCGAAGGAATTCTCGTTCTCATCCAGCGCCGCTCCCGGTCGATCCTGGCGGCAAACGTGCTGCTCCTCCTCGTGGCCGCGTGGGGGATCAGTCGGATCCGGGTGGAAACCAAGATGCTCGAGTATTTCCGACCGGACTCTCCGATCCGCGCTTCCTACGAGTTCATCGAGGACAGGCTCACGGGCATCTCCAGCCTGGAGATCCTTGTCGACGCAGGCCGCGAGGAGGGCCTTCAGGAGCCGGAGGTCTTCCGGGCCATGGAGCGCCTCTGCGACGAGCTGCGGGCGGAGGAGCCCTCGGTTTCGACCGTTCTCTCCCTGGGGAATTTCTACCGAAGGCTCAAGAGCGCTCTGGAAGGAGACGCGCCCGGGGCGGCGTCTTTGCCGACCACGCGGGAGGAAGCGGCCCAGCTTCTGCTCCTGTACAGCATGTCCGGAGCCGAAGCGAGCTTCTACAACTTCGCCTCCTCCGACTATCGCGTGGGCCGAATCTCGGTTCGGCTCCGGCACATCTCCTCGACCGAGCTGCAGAAGGTCGTGGACCGCGTCCGAAGCCGTGCGGCTCGGATCTTCGGCCCGCTGGAAGAAAAAGGAATCAGGGCCTCGGTCACGGGCGGAGCCGTCCTTTACGCGAACATGAACCGGTCCCTTCTGACCGGGCAGCTCAGGAGCTTCGGCCTTTCCCTGGGCATCATCACGTTTCTTATGATTTTGATGGCCGGGGAAGTCGGTCTGGGACTGATCTCCCTCGTCCCGAACTTGCTGCCTATCTTTTGGACGATGGGCCTCATGGGCTTTCTCGGCTACCCTCTCGATTCAACCACGGCCATGATCGCGCCCATCGCCCTGGGCATGGCCGTGGACTCCACGATCCACTTTCTCTCGCGGTTCCGAAGGGAATACAAGAAAACCCAAGATCACCAGAAGGCCATGGAGCGGACGCTCCACCTGATCGGCCGGGCCATGATCGGAACCTCTCTGCCCTTGGCCGCCGGCTTTTTCGTCCTCACGATTTCGGTCTTTCGGCCAGTTTACGCCTTCGGTCTCCTTTCCGGCACCGTGGTGATCCTGGCCATGCTTCTCGACCTCATCCTCACGCCGATCTGTTTTCTCCTGTACCGGCCCGACTTCCGCAGGCCCGGACTTCTGGACCTTTGGGATAGCTAGCCTGGATTTCCAGGGGAAAGAGTTTCCCTAACGCGAGGGGGTGGTGGAGTAGGTGGTCATCAGCAGAGGGCGGCCGTTCCACCAGGGGATCGGGAAGGGTTTTCCGACCAGATCGGATGCAAGGTGGATGGGCAGGTGGGCCCTGCGATGAACCCGAATTAGGCAAGTCCCTTGTAGTTGACTGAGTCGAAAAAAGTTGCTGATGGTCGCGTAAACCCCTTAGAAAAAAGCTCCTCGCGTGGTATGAATGGGTGTCAGAAGAAAAAAGCAAACCACGCAGAGGAGCATGAAAAACATGAGTCTTTCCCGAAGGAAAGCAGCGGTCTTACCCTCTGGTCGAGGCTTCAGCCAGGCAACTGTGCAAGCGCTACCGATTTCGTCCGCTTCCTGGAACAGAGCTGGCAGGTCCTGCCCCGCCGCTTCCAGCGGCACCGCAAGGGCGCTTTGTGCAAAGTCCTGGTCCGGATGGATAGGGGCTACGCCACAGAGGAAATCTTCCGGTGGCTGGAGAAGCAGGCAATTGGGTACGTGGTCAAGATGAGGATGACCTGTTCCCTTTGGACCCTGCTTTTGTCCCTTTCGGGGGCCGCATACCGAAGGAGGCAGACCGAGGCCGGTCCGGTAGAGGTTTGCTCCCTTTGCTGGCACCCTCCCAGCTGGTCCCGGCCTCGCAGGATCGTTATCGTCCGGTGGCCCGAGGAGACCGAACGGGCCCAGACCGACCTTTTCGACGCCCTGGGCTATACCTATGCTGTCTTCGTGGCCAACCTGGATTGGGACGAACAAGACGTATGCCGCTTCTACGACAAACGGGCCGACGTGGAGAACCACATTCAGGAGGCCAAAGCCGATCTGGGCATCGGTCACATCCCGACCCAGAACTTCCACGTGAACGCAGCCGATCTGGAGCTTCGGCTGCTGGCGCACAACCAGCTTCTCCTGTTTTCGCGCAACGTGCTCTGCGAGACCCAGCCCCGTCCCCGCGCCTCCACGATCCGCAGGAAGTGGCTCGTTATCGCCGGAAAACTCATCCGGGACGGCAGGCGCCGGATCCTCAAGTTGGCCCAGAATCATCCCCTGAAGCATCTGTGGCCTCTGTATCGATTCGAGGTGGCTCGACTATGACAAGTCTCCCTTTCCCCGTGGATGTGGCAACCGTCTCGAGGGGAGGGTCCGTCCAAAAATCGAGCCCGCCAAGGCCAAAATCAACGGCCAGAGGCCCGCTCCTGACGAAATCGCCGATAACGGCTCAACTTGGCTGCTCATAGGATCTCAAAATGCAAAAACAACACCAGATGTCGAAACAACCTTGCCTAATTCGGGATTCATTGCTGTCCAAACTTTCAGGGATGGGCTCATCTGGTTCCTTGTAAATCAGCCAGTTAGAGGGGCGAAATCACGCCATGGAAGTTGAGGTTCCCTTTTTCGGCGGCCTGCTGCTGTCCAAAGGAGACAAAGGGGAGTTCGTCTTGGACAGACTCGGGCACATGAGGGGGAACCTCGAAGGGGCTGTTGATCCAATCCCAGAGATCCCTGTACGTAAACAGGTTCCAGCGCAAGAAAGCGACCAGATTCGACAGCGACCAGCCAAAGCGGGAGCGAAATTGGAGGTACTTGATGAGCAGCATGGCGATCAGGGCTGTCCAGATCTGGATCAGGAGGGCATTGGGGCTGGTTCCCACGAAGGTTTTCACCTTCAGGTTCTGTTTGAGGGCTTTGAAAAACAGTTCGATCTGCCATCTGTCCTTGTAAATGGCGGCGATCGTGGTCGCGCCGAACTCCAGATGGTTGGTCAGAAGCTCAAGAGTCTCCCGCTTGTCGGGATCCCAGACAACGATCCGGCGCAGGCCAAAGGGGCATTTGTCTTGGGCAC